>JAABUU010001165.1_pt1 | contig 46667 bp, 47 predicted proteins | sample 5559301 | NCBI WGS metagenome assembly JAABUU01 (sample SAMN10711884, study PRJNA513360) | rock metagenome | isolation source: Antarctica rocks | place: Antarctica: Victoria Land, Richard Nunatak white | reverse complement strand
CAGCAACGACGTCGACACCGCCATCCGCTCCAATGCGACTCGTTGCTCATCGGTCATCGACAAAGGCGCAGCCACCATGACCGAATTTTACCAAACAACCATGTTAATTTACAGGCACACCACTAGCATGTACCCGTGCGCTTCTTCCGGGATGCCGCTGATCGTGATGCGTGGGTTGTAGACGATCGTCGACCGGTCTTTGCCCTTGCCGTCCCACTTCAGCTTCTCCACCGCGAACCAGGCGTACAGGTCGCCCGAACTCGGACCAGACGGATCTCCACCGGCAATGGCCAGCGGATACGGCTCCACGTCCTCGTAACCGATGTGCAGGTCGAGCAGTTGTTGGCCGGCGTCCCGGAACGGGCCAAAGTCCTCTACCTCGATGCGCGGGATACGAGGAAGTGACCGTTTGAGGTCTGGTGCGAACTGTTCGCGGTAGTCGCCTGAGTGCAGTAGGCCGTAGACGAACGCGAAAATGTCGTCCCTGGTAACTTCCTCCCCGTACCAGCGCTGGTAGGTGACAAGCGCTTGATCGGTAATGTTGTCGATGCGACGATGACCATCGAAGGTTTCGCCATCATCATCGAGCAGGGAGAACGCATCTTGCTCTTGCCGTCCAACCTTCTTGTAGATGTAGCGCCCGAAGAACTGACCCGTATAGCTATAGAAGCTAAGATCTGGTACTCGTCCGACTGCCAACGTTGCGAACTCTGCTCCTGGGCGAGGCGCCATTGTCATAAACCCGTAGTTGGGGTGTTTGGGTGTCGGAAACATCGCCGGCATGGTTCCAGATTCGTCATTAAGGTACCGATCGAAATAAATATGCTGTGTTGTGAAAGGCCGGTACGCCCCGAAAGTTAGGCGAGTTTGGTCGAAATTAATGTGCACCCCCTTAGCAACCAACTGTAAGAGGGATCGCGACCAGCTAATCCGGGTTGAGTCCGTATCAACCACATGCTTGACACTTTCAGAAATGCTGGCGAGCTCCGCAGACAGCGACTGGCCTCTGGGGACGTCGGCCTGAGCATTGAAGAACTGGATCGACCGTTCTATATTGTGCTCCAGTTTGTTTCGGGAGTAGTTATATACCCACGCATCGCGGTTTGTCTTCAGCCCGCCCGAACGAGGTGTGAAGATGCCAACGGAGGCGTCCTTCCGGCTCCCGATCGTGGGGAACCGGGCGAAGTCATTGCCGCGCTGATTGATCCAATCGCCAGCGGAGTTGGGGGTGATCAGCCTCCACGGAAGATTGGTGATTTCCGCGTCACTGACGCCTTTGAGCTTTTGTTCGGCAGTGAGGTATTCGCCTATGTCGCAGTACTGGATCCTGGCCTTTCCGGTGTGGGCTGTGCTGCGAACTAGCATGGTGATGACGACAGTGTTCCGAGAACCAGCACCGAACACCTTGCCGCCCTCCTTACGAGACAACTCTCCGGCGGTGCGTTGGTTCCCTCGCAGGTTGAATACATAGATGTCACTGAACTCGGTAGCGAGAGTCTTTCGCAGCCCGTCGGCTGTGTTGCCATCGACGAAGCCGCCGTTCGTGACGAATCCTACAACGCCACGATCTCCGATCCGGCTGCTGGCCCAGCGGATCGCCCGAATATAGGAATCATAAAGACTGTTCTTCAACGTGGCAGACGAACGTGCGGCATATGTCCTCTCGATTAGCCCGTCGAGGGTCGGATATTTAACGTTGGCGTTGTTGTCGTTGCCGGAGGTTTGTCCTACTGAGTAGGGCGGGTTCCCGATGATGGCCGTGATGGGCAGGGCGAGTTGTCGGTCGGCCCGCTCGGAGTTGGCGCGGAACACCTTGCCGTCGAGGGTGTCATCGGTTTCGGTCATCTGGAACGTATCGGCCAGGACGATCCCGTCGAACGGTTCCCAGGCGCCGCCGTCAAGGGTGTGCCCATCCGGAGTGACTCGGTCGGCGTAGGTCGCTTCGATGTTAGCGGCGGCGATGTAATAGGCCAGCAGGGTGATCTCGTTGGCGTGCAGCTCCGAGGCGTATTTGCGTACCAGGTCCTTCTGTGGGATCAGGTTCGGGTCGGCCAGCAGTCGGGTGATGAAGGTGCCGGTGCCGGCGAATGGGTCCAGGACGTGAACGTCTTTACCGCCCAGGCTGGTGCCAAATTCGGTGTGTAGGAGGTCGTTGACGCTGCGCAGGATGAAGTCGACGATCTCGACCGGGGTGTAGACGATGCCCAGGGCGTCGGCCTGGCGGGGGAACGCGGTCTTGAAGAACTTTTCGTACAGCTCGGTGATGACCTTCTGTTTGCCGGCGGCGTTGTCGATGCCGGCGGCACGTATCCGGACCGAATCGTAAAACCCTTCCAGGGTCTGGGTTTCGGCGTCCAGGTTGGATCCCTCGAGGATTTCCAGCATGGACTGCATGACCTGGGCGACGGGGTTGCGGCTGGTGAAGGCGTGGCCGGGGAACAGGGCGTCGAAGACGGGTTTGGTGACCAGGTGCTGGGAGAGCATGTCGATTGCGTCGTCGTCGGTGATGGAGTCGTTGAGGTTGGCGCGCAACGCGGCCACGAAGTCTTCGAACAGGTCGGTCAGGGCCGGCTCGGGCGGGTTGGCCAGGATCGTTCGCAGCCGGGTGGTGTGCCGCTCGACGATCTGCGCGACGTCTTTGGCCCAGGTTTCCCAGTAGCGGCGGGACCCGACCTTTGCGACGATTTTGGCGAATACGGCGTCGCGCCACTCGTCCAGCTCGGTCAATGCGAGCTGCACCGAACGCTTCTCGGTCTTGACGTCCCCGCCCGTGGGGTTGCCGTCGTTGTCGTTGTCGGTGGCCGGCCCGGTGTGGAACACGTCGATGGCGTCGGGCCGGTTGCGGTTGAGGTCGATCTTGTTGATGGTGGCGTCGAACCGCTCGTCGTGGGCGCGCAGAGCCTGCAGCACTTCCCAGACGACCTGGAACCGCTTGTTGTCGGCCAGGGCCTCCTCGGGTGGCATCCCGGCTGGGACGGCGATGGGCAAGATGATGTAGCCGTACTTCTTGCCGGGGGCCAGCCGCATGACGCGGCCGACGGACTGCACTACGTCGACGACAGACTTGCGGGGGTGCAGGAAAATCACAGCGTCCAGCGACGGGACGTCCACCCCTTCGGACAGGCACTTGGCGTTGGACAGGATCCGCGCCTGCGGGGCGCCGGTCTCATCGGCGGGGGCATCAGCTTTGAGCCACTCGAGTAGCCGGCCGCGTTCAAGCATGTTCATGGTTCCGTCGACGTGCTCGACGCTGGCCAGCAGCGGCCTGTCGTCACTGTCGAGACTGCCGGTCTCGGCGAGCACGTCCCGGTAGGTGTCCACGACACCCTCGAAGGCGTCGGCAAATCGTTTGGACATGCGGATGTTCTGCGCGAACGCCACCGCCTTGCTCATCGGTTTCGGGTCGGCGGCGAAGGAGTCGGAGTTCCCGACCCGCTTGGCCAGGGCGTTCCAGCAGCCAACCATCCGGGCCACGTCAGGCAGCTGCAGCTCCCCGTCGCTTTCCAGGTTCCGCTGGAAGGTCCGGGACACCGCACCCTCATCGACGGTCAGCACCAGCACCTTGTAATCGGTAAGCCAGCCACCGGAAACGGCTTCACCGAACCCGAGCCGGTAGAACTCCGGGCCGAAGGTGTCGTGGTCATCCATGGAGGCCAGGACCGCGTTAGCCTCTTTGCCCTTGGCTTTGGTGTTGTCGTCGTAGATCCGCGGGGTAGCTGTCATGTAGAGCCGCTTGACCGCCGACAGGTAGTCGGCGTCGTGGACGCGCATGAACGCCGACTCGTCCTGATCCACCAGCTTCGCGCCGGTGGTGCGGTGCGCCTCATCGCAGATCACCAGATCGAACGCTGGCAGCCCGTGGTCGGTCTGGGCCTGGGCGATCACGTCGATGGACTGGTAGGTCGCGAACACCACCGTCATCGCATCCGGCCGGGCGGTGGCCGCGGCGCGTGCGGCCAGACGCTGCGGGTTCGTGGTCGCCGGCAGCGCCAGGTCGACCACCGTCATATCCTCTTCGGTCTTGCCGACCTTGACATCCGAGCACACCGCGAACGTCCGCAGCGACACCTCAGCCTGCCCCGACCAGCCCTTGAGCGACTGGGACAGCAACGCGATCGACGGGACCAGGAACAGCACCGACCCGCCGACGCCGACCTGCTCCTGAGCGATCTGCAACGACGTGAACGTCTTACCGGTCCCGCACGCCATGATCAGCTGACCGCGGTCCAGCTCGGCCAGACCCGCCGCTACCTTGTCGATCGCGGTCCGTTGGTACGGCCGGATCTTGCTGCGGTCCTTGGTGACCAGCACCTGCGGGGTGGTGAACGAGAACTGCGACCAGTCCACCGACGATTCGAGAAGGTCAGCCCACCCGATTCGGGACACCGGAATCTGTTGGTTCTGGACCGCGGCCTGAGCTGCGCTGTTCCACCTATCGGTGGTGGATACCACCAGCCGGGACTTGAACGGGTACTTCCCGGACTCGGACAGGAACGAGTCGATGTCGGGTTTGGTCAGATAGTGGGTGGGCTCGTAGAACTTGCACTGGATGGCCACCAAATCGCCGGTCTCGCGTTCCCGGGCAACCAGATCGATGCCGTGATCGGGTCGGTTGGCCCGGTCCGGCCATTCCATCCAGGACCACACCTCATCGAACCGGCCGGCGTAGAGCGGTTCGGTCTGCAACCACCGCTGTACCAGCTTCTCGAACCGATCGCCTTTGTCCCTCTCCGATGACGACGCGGCCTTCAAATCGGCGAGCAGGGAACCCACAGTGATCGCAGACATGCGAGGAGCCTACGGAGTCGTCGGCTACCGACCTCAATTCACCTACACCGGATATGACAAAACCCCGATCGGCCCGAAGGCCGGCCGGGGTCTGAGCGTTGGTGGGATATCAAAGGGGAAAGCTGGTCACTGCCTTGGTCCGGAATCGGTGACCTGCAGGTACCGGTACAGGCTCGACGTGCTGCTACCGACGGCCTTGGCGATCTGTTCCGCGGTGAGCTGCCGCAGGTCGTAGAGCCGCTGGGCTTCTCGTTCCTGCTCGGCGGTGAAGCTTCGCCGTCTGCCGCCGACCCGGCCACGTGCCCGGGCCGCGGCGAGGCCGGACTGTGTGCGTTCGATGAGCAGTTCGCGTTCCATCGCAGCCACGGCGCCGACGATCGTGAAGATCAGCCGACCTGCGGGTGTGGTCGTGTCGATGCCGAGGTTCAGGATGGTCAGGCCGATGCCGCGTTGGTCGAGGTCATCCAGCAGGCGGCCGAGGTCGCCGGTGTTCCGGCCGAGCCTGGACAGTTCGACGACGACCAGCGTGTCCCCGGCCCGCAGGTGTGCCAGGCACGCCTCCCACTGTGGCCGGTGTGCGCCGCGCTTGCCGGAGGCGGCCTCGGCAAAGACGCGCTCGCACCCGTTCGCGCGCAGGTCGTCCAACTGCCGGTCCAACGATTGGTCGGACGTGCTGACTCGTGCGTATCCGATGATTGCCATACGTACTCCTTCGCTCATTGCCCCGACGTGCGGACATGAAGAAGCCCCGCAACAGGAAGCGATTGCGGGGCATTGATATTGGGACTGATGTGGGACAGTGAGAACGGCTGATTCGCGCTCGGAGCCGGTCGTTGCCGGCCGATTGGCAGGTCTCTCAGTTATCCCTCGTTTCTGGGAGCCGTTGGCGTTAGAGAAGCGGACAAGCTTCAAGTCGTCCTGCTCTGTATCCAGAGTGTGTTCCTTCCACTACAGGCCGTTGTATCGTCCCCGATACGCCCCAACGCCCAGGCGAGAATCACGAACGTTATTGCGGGTGGTCTCACCATCGCGCTTGTATTGCTTGTAGCCGCTGCGGTCCCTGGCGCGCTCTAAAATTTGACTCGATGGTAACATCCGGTAAACCTACAAATCAATGGAGACTTTCATGGTAAATATGGTCTTTTTCCAAGCGAGTGCAACAGTGATTCCAACACTCCTTATTGCCGCAACTCTTACCGGAAGGCTTATGGAGCCATGGAAGCTCGACGTTACAGATATAAAGTCACGTAAGGGCGTTAAGCAAGCGGTAAGATCATTCACCACTGGTATTGTGTTTATGTATATCTTCATACTATTAGTTTTCCTGGGAGAAGGCGGAGCACTAGCTGCATTGATCTCTGGGAGGCCACGGCTTCTCTACTTCATTCTCGTCATGTTTGCAATCGCCCTGGTCATTATTATGGTGACGGTCGCAATATTGCGGGATGTCCTGAATCAAATCGACGCTGCGAAGAAAGGCGGTAGTGACCGGATATTTAATGTGATGGCACTAGGAGTAGTACTGTTTGTCGTCATAGTTGGACTAGCTGCTATACCACCGATCCAGTGATAGCGCGGATGTCGCTTGCCAGCATATGAGGAACCAAGCCTTCTCAGAACAGTTATCGACTGTGACCCCGCTCGACCACATCGTGGTCAATGCGATGAACCAGATCGGAGCCGACCCAAAGGCCATATGCAGCAGCAGCACGCAGTCACGGCTGCAGTCGTGCTGCCAGCCACTCCGCGGCAGCGCTGGTTGTCCCGCTCATACTGATGCGCGTACAGCACGTGTCTCACGAAGGTGTCCGTGGTGTAGCCGCAGGAATTTCATTGAGGCTTCGATCTGTCGCTACTGCCAGCGCGACCAGTTTGGGGGCCAGGGTCGGACCGGTTGACGATCCTCGCGATCAAGTACTCGCCGTGGACCGCGTAGACCTCGCGGCCTTGTGGTGTCTGGTCGACTTGCGGCGTCCCGGGGGCGCAGGGCGGTATTCGGTAGAACATTTTCAGCCGGCGCCTGCGGGATGTATTCCTCCTCGCCGATCTGCTCGAGCAGCCGAACAAACCCTGTCCCCGATAGTGATGGACATTCGTACTGCTTCTTGGTGGGACACGGGCAGCCGCCGCCCGCCCGGGGTGTCCCGCGGTGGGCGGCGCTTGCTGAATGAACCTCGGTGAGCCGAACGCGGCCGGAACGCCGGTCGTGGCTCGAATGCTCCCGGTGCCGGGCGACCAGGACCCGGCACCGGTCGATCGGTCGGTCGGTCCAGGGGTCAGTTGGCCGCCAGGACGCCACTCAGGGTCTGCCAGCTGGCCCGGTCGAGAGCGCCGAACTCGCCCGTGACGGTGCGCAGCATGTTCCGATCGGCGCGGGTAGCGTCGCGCACGGTGGCCTCGTGGTGTTCGTAGGTGTTCACTGCGGCGAGCACGCCGTGCGCGGTGCCTGCCCACGGTGTGCAACGCGGGTCGTGCCGGTACAGGTCGACCAGCGCGGCCCGCTTGAGCCGCGCCGACGTGGCAGGGCGGCCCTGCAGGTCCCGGCCCTGCGGGTCGACCAGAGGGGCGTGGGCGTTGAGGAAGCTTCGCCACTGATCGTCGGTGACGCTGGTCTGGCACAGCTGTTTGATTTCGGCGGTGAACTCGTCGGCCAGGGTGTAGATCATGGCCAACGCGTCCCGGGCGTCCGCGAGGCGCAGTTGGGAGTAGCGGGAGTGCTTGACCTTGTAGACCTGCCCGGACTCGGCCAGCGCGCACGCTCGGGTGTTGTCACAGACGGTGTCGGTGATGGTCCGCTTGAAGGTGGTGGCGATCGAGCCGTCGAAGCTGGTGGTGGCCAGCAGGTTCGGCCGGAAGGTGACGCCCTCCGGGGTGGTGATCGCCGCGGGTACGGACACCTCGACCCAGGCGACCGCACCTTCGCGGAGCAGCCCGACGCTGGAGATGCACAGGTCGTCGTCCAGGATGTTCCCGACGGTTCCGAGCAGCCACTGGTCGTACTGGTGCGGGAGGTATCCGTCGGCGAATATGCCCATCGGGTGGTCGTTGTCGGACCGGGCGATGGCCTGCCTGTTCGGGATGGGCACCCACCGGACGGGTGTGCCGTCGTCGGTCAGGTGCGTCATCGTCGCCGCGTCGGCCGGTGCCTCCTGTGCAATGCGGCGGGACTCGGCCTGCCAGTGGAACAGTCGGCGGCGGACATCTTCGACGGGGATGGGGCCGGGGTAGTGGTTGGGCTGGTCGTCTTGCAGGCCGACGCGGTAGTGCCAGGCGTGCCCACGTTGGTCGGTGTTGCCGATCAGCACGTTGGTGTTCAGGTGCTCGAGCGTCTCTCTGGACATGGGTGGTCTCCTTCTGGGAAATGAAAAGCCTCCGACGGGTTGTCGGGGGCTGAAATGCGGGTGGTGGAATTCCTGCGCACGGGTCAGGCCCGTGCGCGTGGTTCAGTCGGTGTCGGACCCGCGCCCGCGTGTTGAGACTGGAAGCAGCTCGCGTAGCTGGCGCGGGTCGATGCCATAGACCAGCGCGCCGGGCAGCAGGCCTGCTGCCCGGCGGCCGGGGTCGGCCGTCATGGCCAGGTCAGCGCCGTCAGTTGATGTCTGCGTTCTTGGGTGGGTACTGCGGCTCCCCGAACGGTTCCAGGTACACCGACCGCCAGCCGCCGACCACGGTGCCGTCGGGATCACTGCGGTAGCTGATCTTGGCGACCACGTAGTCGCCGTGCATCGGGTAGCTCAGGTGGCCTGGCGGTTGGCGCCCCTGCTCCCCGACGGTGCCGGGATGTAGAGAACCGGTGTGCAGCAGGAAGTTCTCCTGCGGCGTCAACCGCACGTACTCTTCCTCGACGATGACTTTCAGCTGTTCCGCCAGCTGCACCCCGAGGTGCCCGAACAGGCCGGGGATGATCCACACCGCGTGGTCCAAAGCAGCCGCCCCGAGGCCCGACGTGTGGTCGGCGTGGATCGCCCTGGCCACCTCGAGGTGGGTCGGCAGCGTGGTCATCCCGAGCATCGTGGCCAGGCATCTCAGGTCAGCGACATCCAATGACCGGGCGACTCGTTCGGGCTCTTTGGCCAGCTCGGCGCGCAACCGCAACGCTTTGGCCATCACATCCGGCCAGCCCTCTGAGTCGCAGCCCATCCAGTCGTCACAGCCGAAAGTGCTGCGTTCGTCGTCGATGGTGTAGGCGTGGACCCGCGCGTCGTCGTCATTGACTTGCCAGCTGCGGGATTCGGTGGCCGCGTCGAACTCGATGACCGCGCCAAGCGGCCACACACCGTCCTCGGCCCAACCTTCGAAGCTCTGCTCGAACTCCGCCGCCGGCACCCACAACAGGCGCCCTTCGGTGCGCGCCTTCGGGACGATGACGACAATCCGACGAACTATCCTTCGGCCACCAGCGGGTTGGCTGCGTCCATACCGGCTCGGCCGCCCCGACACACCGGCGTACCGACTGGGGGTCGGCGCTACGGAGTACCGGCTCGGCGCATACCGGCTGACTGCGTACCGGCTGGGCTGCTCTACAGCGAACTTGCTGATCTCGGCATGCCGGCTCGGCTGCGCCAGCGCGAACTTGCTGCGCGCCGGCGGCGCGACGACGATCTCTTCCAGGATCCGGGTGTCGACCCGTTCCTTCACAACTGCCTGCGGCTTCATCACTGTTACCTCAATCCTCCTTTAAGAAACGAAAAGGCCCCCGCTGTCCCAGATTTGGGACAGCGGGGGCCACTAACAAGTCAATTCAACTGCACTGCAGTACTTTTCACTAGTTGTTGCTCTCCTAGAGCCGCCACTCCCGTCAGGAGTCCTGGTTGCGCTCAGCTTGGAGTGCAACCTCGGTGTACATCTTGAGCAGCACCGGCGCGTCACGCCTGTCCAGGAAAGCCTGGTCGACGATCGCTCGGATCAGCTCGTCGACGTCCATGTCGCGGGCCGCGGCGCTGCATATCCCCTGCGGATCAGCAGCTCCGTCAGAACCCGCGCTTCGTACTGCTGCCCCTGGAACGAGTAGAGGTCCGCGGCCACTAGATGACCCCTTCCATCAAGTGGTCCAGCTCCGTCGGCAGGATCGCAACTGACATGACCTGCATCATCAGTTGCGACAACCGGTGGTGAGGGTCGATTCGCAGTGCCCGGTCCAGGCAGACCTGCGCGAGCGCTCCGTCACCGACGCGGTACGCCAGGAACGCGGCGACCGCGCACAGGTCCGCCAGGACCGCATCGTCGGCGATCCGGCGGCACGTCGCCAGGACCCGCTCCAGGGCGGGCCTAGCATCTGTGACGTTGTCGGCCAGGAACGCATCCCGCGAGGTGTAGTCGCGCATCGCGGCGATGAGTTCCAGATCCAGGTGGGGCTCGGCGTTCTCGTCGAACTCCACCCGGGCCCGCAGCCCTTCCCGGGTGGTGTGGACGACGTTGCCCAACCCGATGTTCTCCGCATGCATTCTCAGGTTGATCTCGTGCGGCTCGTTGCCGACGAACACTGTGTCCAGGATGGACACGCCGTGGTGGCTGAGCATCCCGGCGAAACCGATCGGGTCGGCGTCGATCCCGTAGAACACCAGCACGGCGTTGTCGCTGTGCTTGGCGATGATCGACCCGAGCTGGTAGGCCAGCGCCGCCGGTCCTGACCGGTACTCGGACAGGTCCACGCGAAGGATCGGACCGACCTTGTTGGTGTCCCCCTGCAGGCAGGCGATGACCAGGGAGTTGGCGGGGTGGAAGCCGAGGATGGCGGGGATAGCAGACAGCAGACCTTTCCTGCCGGAAAGGCGGATCGTGGCGTTCATGGTTCTCCTTCAGATTGAAAAGCGATTGATAGTTCTGTTAGCCGATCCACCAGGCGCGGCGGTCGTACGCGTGCTGCCCGAGCCGGCCGACCTTGTGCACCAACTGCGGCACCGGCTTGTTACGCGGCCACGCCAACACGACCGCGACACCGACGAGGGTGGCCGCGGCCAAGCTCCGGTCCGTTTGGGACAGCCCGGATAGGGCGTTGCGGGCGCCGGCGACGAGCCCACGGAGCGCTTCCCCGATCGGTGGGGTGCTCATGCCGTCCACTCCCACGGCGCTTCGTCGTAGCCGGGTAGGTCGGAAATGGCCGCGTCTCGCAACGCGTCGCAGAACGCCTTCGCCTGGCTGCCCGCCCAGTCGGGGTGCTCGCACGCCTGGTACTCGTAGCAGTCCAAGCCTTTGAGCACCTCCACCGGCGTCGCCGAGCGGCCCGGCTGCCGGTACTCGTAGGCCGGCTCCAACTCGTGCTCGCAGTACCGGTGATTGACGCTGGCCAGGTTCTCGGCCAGCAGTACCGCGCCGGTGTAGCCGGCGGTGTCGCTGCGGACCGGGTAGCTCTGGTTGTCGTGGTAGTAGCTCACCTTCCGGTTCACTGCCGCGTGCACCAGCATGTGGATGTGCTCGGGGTCGACCACGTAGGCGCTCATGACTCGTACCCGTTCTCTTCCAGCAGGGAGTGGGCGACCTCCCGCGGAGGGGTACCGGCCTCGTACTCGTCGTAGAACGGGTAGTCCGGCAGGTCCTCGTAGCCGAGCCCGATCGCCCCCTGGACGCGGCGGTCAACCAGGTGCAGGTACAGCGCGAACCGGACGTCCCCGCCAGTCCGGGCGATCTTCTCCGGGGCTTGTTCGACGAACTTCGCGCAGGCGGCGTCGACCTTCTCCTCGTCCAGGGTGTCGAAGTAGCTCACACCGTCACCGCGCTGCTCGTCCAGGCGGCGATGTCCCCATCGACGATGTCGCAGCATTCCTGCAGGGCCCAACCGTTGAGCTGCATGAGGCAGTCGGGGTCGTACAGGCCGTAGCAGTGCTCGACGGTGACGCCTTCGGGGTCGTAGATCTGGTATCCGATGGCGTCGCCGTCGGCGACCACCTCGATGCGGTAGTTGTGATAGTTGATGCAGTCCAGCGCTTCCATTACGTTGCCCTTCTGTGGATATACAAAAGCGGCCCCGCACCGACGAGTGTCGATGCGGGGCCGCGTGGGTGGTTGGTGGGGATACAACAAAGGCCCCCGCAGTTATGCGTGAGCCTGGTGGTTCTTTATCGCCTGCCGGGGGTGTTCACGGTCATTGTGCCCCTGATCCGGTTCGGGCGATTACCCAATAGTACCATCACCCGAACCGAAAGTACAACTGCCGCAACCTTTCTCAGTCGTCGTAGCCGCTCGGACCTTGATTCATCCAGGACAAGCCGAGGTTGACACCGGCGATGGAATCAATGGCAACGCCATTGGCGAGCATGTCGCGCACCTCGTTCAATTGCGCCTCTGGCAGCGCGATGGAGCTAGGGTCGATCATCCCCTGCTGCTCGAACCAGGCGTAGCCCCAGATCACCATGAGGACGCCGGACAGTCGATGCCCGGGAGGCATGTCCTCCTCCGAGCTGATCGCCTTGATCGACGCCATCAGGCTGGGCGGCAGCGTGATAAGCTGCCGGGTCCGCTGCTCGGTCATGAGTCTCCCCACTTCCCAGCCTTGTGCTCGGACTCGTGAGCCAGGGCCCCGTCGAGCGCCTCCCCGAAGGTGCGGGTGAACAGGACGCCCATCTGGCACTTCCCGCAGGACACCGTCCACGGCGTTTCCGGGCACTCGTCCCGGTCGTCGTCATCGACGGTCACCCACCCGTCGATGGTCGCCAGATGGAAGCCTTGGCGTGGCTCGGACCGCTGCTCGGTCGCCATCAGGACGCGTCCCGGATGTCGGAGAACTGGTACGTCACGTCGAGGACGTTGCTTTCGGTGTGGTCACTGTCGAACTTGAGAGCACCCTCAATCGACTCGGTATCGACAGACACCGAGTCGCGAACCCACTGCCGGCTCGGGGTCTCCTTCCCGGGTTCCAGCTCCGCCTCGAAACTGACGACGATGGTGAGCGTGCCCGAGTACTTCTTCGCCTTGCGCTCCAACCCGAGCTCGCGCAGCGCATCGTCAATGACGTCGCACCAGCCGTGCTCCTGGGCGTACCCGGAGGCGACTTCGACGACCTTCTCCTTGAACTCCGCCAGCCGGCGGTCGGCGCTGCGGATCGCCGTCAATGCGTCCTCGTACCTGGACTCGAGGCCCTGGCGCTCGAGCTCGACTGCGTTGTAGCGGTCCGACAATTCGGTGTATCGCTGAGCCAGCCCGTTGTTGTTGGTGGCCTGCTGCACCTTGGCCAACAGGTCGTCGCGTTCTTCCACGAGGCAGTCGTAGTTGTGCCGGAGGCGGTCACGCTCCATCGTCCGACTCAACAGTTCGACGCTGGACAGATCCAGCAGCACATTCCTCGTGCGCGCCAGGTTCGACCCTTGCGTAGCGGCGTCGACCTCGGCGTCGACGCCGAGGTGAATCGCCTTCTGGTAATCCGTCACGGCGGCCGCGTAGTCGAGCGCGGCCTCCAGGATCTGGTCTTCCTTGGTTGTCATGCTGTGCTTGCTCCTTGTTCTAGGGTGAGATGCGGAAGCGCCGCCCATCCCGACTTCGATTCGGGATGGTCGGCGCTCCGCGTGTGTATTGGGGTGGAACAAAGACTCAGTTGCTGGCGTATGCCAGGTCCATTGCTTCGATGGCGCGCACGTTGAGATCGTGCGCGGCGTCAGCGTTCCCCATGGTCTGGGAGTACGACGTGACGGCCTGCATCACACCGCCGGCCGTCAGCTGCCCGCCGAGGAAGAAGTGCCGCAGGATTCCGTCTTGTTCCTCACGGGAGAACGACAGCTTCTTCGCCACGACCTCGATCGTCTTCTCCGGTTCGGCGACGACCTTCCCGGCCTTGCGTTCCAGTTCGTCGACCTTCCGTTCCAGGTAGTCAGTCGAAAGGACCGCCTTCACGACGTCCCGAGTCTGTGCGGTGACCAGGCCCAGCTCCTTGCCCTGGGTGTCCTCGCTCCACTCGAGGAGACCGTCTTCCATGCGGGCGCCGACGTGGTTGCGGGCGAACCCGTCCTTTGTGAGCGTCAGGCCGTTGGAGCACCGCAGCACGGTGATCTCCGGCATGATCTGCCATCGGCCGGACCCGACCTCGGAGTTGGACAGCAGGAACCCGGCGTGGACGATGGGCTCGTTGCCGGGCTCGTAGAACCCGGAGTGGTTGCCGTCGCCGTGGCCACGTTCCCGGAACTCCGCGCCCAACCGGATCCGCTCGTCCATCGACAGCGTCGTTCCGCGGCGCTTGGTCTGCTCGGACTCGGTGTCGAACGGGCTGCGGTAGCCATCCAGCAGTGCCGGGGCGGCCGTGAGGATCTCCGGGGCGGCGACGTGCACGAACATCTTCGTTTCCGACAGGTCGCCGTAGATCCTCAACGTGTCGGGATCGATCCCGGCGTCGGTGATGCCTTTCAGCATGGCCATCAGTCCGTCGATGTGATCGAGCCTGGCGAACTTGTTGGACAGCATGGCCCGGGCAACACCGATACCGTTCTCTGGGTGGAAGAGCCTGATGAAGAAGGATCGGGGGTCGGCGGGTACGGGTTCCCGGAGGGTGACCTGCTCGCGGACTCCGTCGACCATCTGGTACCCGATCTTCGGCTTCCGGCCACCGAGCAGCCCGTTCGCGTTTTGATCCCAGAGGTCGAGACGCGAGGGGGATGTCATCTTCTCTGCCTTATTGATCCGCCCGTGACGGAGCCGCCGGAGATACCCGGGGGCGATGTCCAAACGCTCGGCGAGCTGGTCATCGAACAACTGGGTCGGGTGGTACAGCCCGTTCGGGTCAGAAAAGCCGTCGTCGTCCAAGATCATCTCCTGGCCGGCAATGACGAGCATCCCGTCGACGAACTTCACCTTGCTGGCCGGGACGACCATGTCGATCTTCCGCGCCTGCTGTTCGTTGAGCGTCGCCAGCAGGTCCTGGAAGTCGGCGTTCCGAACCGTTGGAACGTGAGCGACCCCGGTTCGGTTTTCTTCGACTTGCGTCATGACATTTCCCTTTCGAGGAATTGACTGCCGGGGTTTCCGGTCAGTCTGTACTGCGGTACCGACAACGGGGCGTTGCGGTCACCATGAGTGCCGCCAACCGAGGTTTGCAATAGGCAAACGGCGTGTCGCGACAATGAAAGAAAGCAAAGGATATGCAAAATGCCGCAACACTAAAGGGCGGCAGGAGACTTCACCGGACTCATCGACCTTCACCGTCCGTTGGACGAATGTCCATTCATACCCACCGAAGCGGCTGCCTCCAGTTCCCTGCGTCGCCGCAGCAGCGCCGCCCGGGTGGTGCCGACGAACTCGCCGGCGGCGGAGCATTCCTTGCCGATCTGGAGCAGGACGTCCAGGTCGGTGGTGGCCCTGGCCTCCCCGACCCAGTCACGACGCGTCGACTCGGCGGACGGCTCCTCCGTCGCCGCCGGTTGCGCCGGCGAAGGGGCAGAGGAGGTTTCGTCGGCTCCGAGGTCCTCCTTCGACCAGAGATCCAGGCCGACCCCGAACCGCATCGCGGCGTTGCGCAACGCATCGCCGATCAGCACCTTGTCGTGGTCCATGCCGCCGCGGTCGTCGGTGCCGTACCCAAGCCGGATGACACCACCGACCGTCAGCGCAATCCACATGCCGTCGACGTTCTCCAGCGGCGGTGAGTTCGCGATGACCAGATTGACGACCTCGGCGTTCCCGGACGCGCAGGCCGCGGTGAGCACCTGTGGGTCGACGTTGCGGTACGCCGGCTTCCACGACCAATCAGGATCGGCCTTGAGCAGCCGGTCGGTGATGGCGGCGTGACCGACGTAGTCCACGTGCATGTGGGCGCCCGTGATGAAGTTCCGGCAGATGTTGCACTGCGCCTTGGTGTGCCGGTCGCACACCTTGGCGGCAGCCGTGTTGCAGTCGCGGCAGGTGATCTTCGGCAGCTTCCCGACCTGCTCCTTTCCGAACGGTTCCCGCAGGATCTTCTGCATCTCGGGATTCATTTGTGGGTCCATGACTTTTTCCTTCCTCACTTCTTTGCCCCGATCCGGCGGACCGAGGTGATGGTGGATGTTTTGCCGCGGTAGGCCTTGAGGTCGACCGTGGCGCCCAGGTCGGCCAGGACCTTGGGGTACTGCACGTTGCCGCGGCGGTCGAACCGCAGCAGGTCCACGCCGGCGCCCCGGGCCGGTTTGTCCGGGGACAGGGCGGCGAGCTTGCCCGCTGCAACCTCGCGGGCCGTGGTGAGCTGTTTGAGCAGGTAGTCCAGCTCCAGCCACTCGGTGGCCTGGGCGATCCACTCCGGGTCGGTCCGCACATCCCGCAGCGGTTCGCGGTGCGGTGCTGACTTTTCTGGATCGGCCAGCACCTCGGCGTACTCGCCGAGGAACTTGCCGATGGCCGGCAGCACACCCTCCAGCCAGTCCAGGTCCCGGTGGATGGTGTCCACCGTGAGCGGCTGACCGCGTCGCCAGATCACCAGATCCGCCGTGGAAAGGCCGGTGACCTCCATCTGCAGCTGCAGCTGGGCGGCGTAGTCCGGGCGCTCCGTGATGGATGTGTAGAGGCTCCGCCACGGGGCCTTGCACTCCACCACCCGATCGGCGGTCACGCCGTCAGGGGTCGCCGCGAGGAAGTCCAGCTCGGGGTGCACCAGCGTCTGCTGGCCGGTCCCCGAGCGGTAGACCTGGACCCCGCGGGTGAGCTCGTACTCCGCCACGACCTCGGCCTCGTGCTCGTTCCCCCAGTTGGTGACGAAGTTCCCGGTGAACTCCTGCTCGTCTCCGAAGTGGTCCCGCACCATCTCCCGCATCAACGCAGCCGGCGTGGTGTACGGACTGATCCCCAGCACCGCAGGCAACCTCGATGCGGTGATCCGGTCGGTGCGCAGCGGCGAGAGTGTCGAAGTCACGCCCTCACCGCTGCCCGGGTGAGGGACGCGTTGATCCGGGCGATCTCCCCGAGCGGGTGGTTACGCGCCCACTCCGTCTCGTTGAACGGGCCCGGATAGTGGAACGCGAAGTCCGAGGCGAGGGTGAGGTGGGTGATCGCCCGTGCGGTCGGCTGGTTCCGGGCGATGATGGTCAGCCAGCCGTCCGGGTGGGCGGCCGGGAACAGCGGGTGCTGCTGGTGGCGATACTTCAGTCCGAACGTGATGCGGTACTCGCTCATCCCACCACCACCACTTGGGCGGAGGCGGGCCGGGAGTTGGCCTCCGCGAACATCTCCAGCACCACCGCCACGACGAGCTCGACGACGATGACCCTCACGGCCTGCCACAACGCGACCAGCGCGCGGCCTGAACATCTGCGCAGGACCGGGCCGAAGGCCAGTCCCAACAGGTCTACGAAAAACCACATGGCTCGATTTCCTTTCCAGAAACCAAAAGGGCCGCCGCGCGAATCGCGCGACGGCCCTGCTACCCGGTGGACGTCACCGGGACCGTGAAAAACAGGGTGAAATCAGGCTGCGATCAGCGAGCCGTCGAAGCGCGGGTCGGAGGTCAGAACCATCCGCACCGTGGCGAAGAACGCCACCGGAATGGCGACCAGGCCCGCGAACAAGGCGAACCCGGCCTTGATAACCCAGCACAACCGCACCCACCCGCACTGTCGCCTTCAGCGCTGTCCGAAGTCCTCGGCCCACCTTCCCGGCAGCCGCGGCCACCATGAGGAAACCGCTGCGGAGCAACTGGCCGACCTTCTTGGCGGCGACGGCCACCTTGACGGCGACGCTGCGGAACCACTGGCCGACCTTCTTGGCGGCGTTGACCATCTTGTTGGCGATGTTGCCCAGCCACTGGCCGATCCCGTTCAGGAGGCTCGGCTGCGGAACGGTGACGCTTGTGCTGCCCGTCGTCGGCGTGGCCTTCGGGGTGGCCGGCGGAGTCGGGTCGACGATGGTGCGGTAGGCCTTGGTGCGGTAGGCCTTGGTGGAACGCTTGGCGTGGCCGTTGCTGGAGATGGCAGTGGACATCGTGTGTTCCTTCCAGGGCATAATAAACGCCGCCACACAGATTGTGTGACGGCGTTAAAGAGCCGGTGGGCGTCACCGGAAACGAAAAAAAACGACGCTATCTGCGGCTCCCAGGGGTAAACCTGATGTGCTGCGGATATACGCGTCGCCTTCCCCTTAATATTAGACCATTATGGGTAAGTACGCAAGTGTCGTATAGCTATCTTAGTGACCTATCGAAAAGGATCGAAATGGCGCCCAGATTACGTGTCACCAGGTATGCAACCACCGCATCGGGGAATACCTGTCACATCTCGTAGTGGCAGACGGAATGGCAGAAACGCTCGGCCGCCGAATCTACGCATTGAAGTTGCGGTACCGCATCATCGGGCTGGTCATCGAGTCACAAAAAAATGAGGATATCGTCACCGGGCTTCATCCGGGACGAAATCAGCAGCCTGGTTGGCGACCAGGAACAGCAGACACCGGGTTGGCCGCCCGTCTGCTGTCGGTGACCGGCCTGGCTGGTCGATAGTTGCCAGCATTCCTCCCAACCAAGGTCTCCATCCTCGGTGTCACCCGTACAACCGCTCATCAAGTACAACCGCTCATCGAGCGATTTGCCCTGGTCTTATACTCAAGCCAGCGATCCAGATAACTGCGGATTCGCCCCAAAATGTCAAACTCGGCGCCGAGACCGCCGCCGCGATCATCGCCGACCTGTTGGCCACCGACCAAGCGACCGATTCGTAGGTCACGGCATGGCCGGTTCTCAGCCTTCGGACTGCAAACGACGCTGGCCGGTTGTTGGCCCAAGTGAGGTCAGACCCGCGCGCAGCGCGCGTGCGTCCACGGCGGGTGGGGCGAGTGTGACCCGGTTCGCAGCGGCCGGCAGGTTCCGTCGTCTGCTCGTCGAGCGGCCTTTTCGACCCGGAATCCGCCGGGCACCGTTGGCCGGTCAATTCGCCGTTCTGTGGTGGTGCCTGGTGCCCGGCTTTGTATAGCCGGGGCACCAGGGCACCATTGACCGCTGGTGGTGCCGTGGCACCATTGGGCACCACCCGGGCACCATGGCACCGTCAGCATAGCCCGTCAGGTCGATTGCGCCCGAAGGACGTCGGCCAGTGGTGTGCCGCGTTCGATGGCCACGGCCATGCCGTCGAGGAACCGGGCCAGTGGTTCCAGGTTGGTGCGGTCCCGCAGGTTTTTCAGTGCCACCAGGAGTGGGGTGCCCGAGCGGGTGTCTGCCAGAATTCCGCTCAGCTGGTCGACGAGGTGGCCGTGGGCGAGGCGGGAGATCCGTTCGACGGCGCCGGCCGGTCCCTCGCCAGCCGTCACCGCCAGGGCCAGCATCTCGGCGACCACCGGAAATTCGGTGAGGGTTTCGGCGTCGCGTTTTTCGACCACCTGGCTGAGTCACCAGTCGCGGGCCAGCACGCCGCCGACGGCGCAGGCGGCGATGAGCAGCACCAGGGTGACCGGATTTTTCTGTCCGAGCACCACCGCGAGCGGGCCCAGCGCCAGTCCGGCGACGGTGGCGATCGCACCCCAGAGCACTTGGTCGACGCGGAACTGCTCGACTGTCATCGGGGAGTCCAGCGAGTCCAGCCGCCGCCGCACTGATGCGTGGCCGCCGACGATCCGGTCGATCATCTTCACTGCATCGGCGACCGGCGGCGCGGTGAGCCGGCCCAGCGCGCTGACGGTGTTCGGTTGGCTGCGCAGCAGCAGTTGCGACGCTTTGGTGCTGTCGGAAGGCACGGGGCGATGCGGTCGGCCAGCGTCCGGCGCCGCAGTGGCGGGATCGCCAGTACGGCCAGCACCAGTCCGGCGGCGGCGGTGCCACCGACCAACCCGCCGACCAGGGAGAGGTTCACCGCAGCACCCGCTTGTCCTCGGGTATCCGACCGATCCGGATCCCCAATCGATAGGCCAGCAGCGACAACCCCGCACCCACCAGCAGGATCACGGTGCCGGTCGGGGTGTCGTACGCCGCCAAGGTCTCTTTCTGCGTGGTCAACAGGATCGACACCAACCACGGCGCGCACCGCCATCCGCGCCGCGTTTGACCGACCATCACAAAGGGGGTGCCGTATTTGGCCAGATCATGGCATTGTATTGACTGCGAACGTTGCTGCTGGTAATGGTGCAGCAGCATGAACGAGTTCAGTGTCGCTGCCGACCGCTAGTCCCAGTGAGGTATCGATCTCGCCGGAGCCGGTCTTGATGGCGCTCTCCCTTCCGGCCTAGAGCCATCCGGTGGGGCGCGACGTCAGCGCACACTGTGCTTTAACACAGCCGCCACGGCCCCGCCGCCAACCGTGCCCGGTATCCGCGGTCCCTGAGCGTGGGAGCACTATCCACGTTCAGATGACCTCATCGCACGCTGGGTTTCAGCTCTGGGCCCTCTCCAAGGCGAGCGCAGCGAAGGTACCGAGCCAGTGGCTGCTGAGGTACTCCTCCTCCGCGAGCGCCGGTAGGCCAGCTTCAAGATGCCTGTCGGCAGCGGTCAGCAGCACCGACCGTCGCTCGTCACCGTCCCGCAGGACGGCCGCCAGCGAGCGCATGGCCGCTGCGCGCGAGAGATTCAGCCCGTCGAGATGGCCGAGTTGACCGTCCTTGCGATCACCGGGCATTACGGGCTCGAGCAGAACCCGTGGCTCTTCGGCGACCAGGCCGGGCCAGAAGCTGCCCAGCCAGTTGCTGAACTCCTCGGCCGGTAGCAAACGCCGAACGAGGTCGGCCTCACAAAGGGAGGGCGAGAGGAAGTCCTGGCCGGAGGGTTCCCACTGGGCGGGTGCGTCGCGGTCTGGTAGGTACCAACGTGACGCGTGTTCGCGGACGGAGGAGGCCAGCTCTGGCAGGTTCAGCGGGCCGGCCGCGTCCAAGAGCAGGCCCAGGGCGAACGCAGTGTTGGCGTGGGTGCCGTCGCGCACAGGCCGGCCGGCGCGCGGCAGCCAGTCGAGGACCAGGTCCGCCACGGCGGTGACCGCGGGGCGCAGCGCCCGAGACCACGCTCCAGGATCAGTGGACCCGGCGTCCTGGGCGCCCGCCCAGTCGCTGCACTCGGCTGCCAGCGCCGCGAGCCACGCCCACCCATAGGGCCGCTCGAAAGCGGGCCAGTCACGAAGGTAGTGGGCCTCCGCACGTAGCGCTTCCTCTGCGAGGTGCACGTCGAGCACCCGGCGTACTGCGCCGGCGTCGACGCTCGCGGGATGAGTGCGCAGCAGCCGAACCAGCAGCCAGTGCGTATGGACGGCGGAGTGCCAGTCGAAGCATCCGTAGAAGGCGGGATGACGGGTACGGGGCAGAGCCAGGTCGTCAGGGCCGCGTACGACGTGGGTCGCCGCATACGGGAACTCACGCGTTGCGTTCTCCACGGCGGTCGCGCTCAGGCGTCCGGCCAGATCTGCGAGGCCGGTCACGTCAAGATCACCGTCGCCGGAGAGTGCGTGCTTCTCATTGTCGGGCTGCCCATGGGTCAGAAGGCGACGAAGTACATGAGGACGATGTTGGCCGCCAGCAGCGGAACTGCGGTGGGCAACTGTGCCCGGATCACCGCGTAGTCGCTCTTCAACTCCAACAGGGCGACCGGCACGATGTTGAAGTTTGCCGCCATGGGCGTGCACAGGGTTCCGCAGTATCCCGAGAGCATCCCGATGGCGAAAACCGCTGGAGCGTTGCCGCCGAAACCCGCGATCAGCAGCGGGTATCCGATCGCGGCTGTCATCACCGGGAACGCCGCAAAAGCGTTGCCCATGATGACCGTGAACACGGCCATACCGATGCAGTAAACGGCGACTGCGGGAAGCAGCACTCCGCTGGGCAGCACCGACTTCACTACCCTGCCGATGGCATCTCCGACGCCGGCAGTTGCGAAGACCAGCCCGAGCATGGCCAGCAGCTGGGGCAGCACCGAGGCCCATCCGATGTTCTCGGTAAGCCGGCGCCCCTCGGCCAGCGGCACCGAGGGCGACGGAGTCCGCAGCACCCACATGCCTACGCCGACCGCGATGATGGCCGACACGCCGAGTCCGATGACGGTCTCGCTGAGCGGCTGGAGCAGTGGGCGTCCGCCGATGGAGAGGTGCGGCCCGACAGCGGCGAACAAGCCAGTGACCACCGGAATGATGAGCACCGGGATGAACAGCTTGTTGCCGAACCGCTCCGCCAGCCCAACCCGCTCAACCGCAGTGGTAGTGGTCTCGGCGTGGCCGTGTCCCAGCCGGCCGAATCCGGCGATGCCGGCGATGACGATCACGACGATGCCGAGAAGCCATGCGGGAGCGGTCTTGGCCACCACGAACGAGCTGTAAGGGAAGGACACGCCAAGCAGGGCCCAGAACAGCCCGCTCCACCCCCGATGGGGGTTGGATCGGTCCCGAGCCACGGAGTAGCCGACCGCGAGGAAGAACGCGCCGATCAGCCAGTAGAACCACTCGACCTTGATCACGGCTCCACCACGTGATCCGGCTCGTCAATACCGGTTTCGGTTTGGTTCCCGCTTGATCCGTGCGCCTTCATGTCCTGGGCGACCACCCGATCCATCCACAGACTCCGGCCACCGTGGATGAGCAGCGCGATGATGGCGGTGGGAATCGCCCACAACGCCACCTGCAGCGGTGCGAGCTTGAGCTTGTAGGTGGTGTCGACGAACGAGGTGATCAGCAGCACGGCGCCCACTGCCACGAAAATGTCTTCCTCCGAAGAACGAGCCGACGTTGTCCGTGCTGGCCGCGAACGCACGGATGCGCCGGGCGACCGGCTCGGGCAGCGGACCGAACCGCTTCACCGCAGCGGCTTCGGCCATGGGAGCCACGAGCGGGCGCACCGACTGCGCGTGGCCACCGATGCTCAGCAACCCGATCGCGCAAGTGATCATGCGCACGAACAGATAGGACGCCAGTACCCTCCCGGTGGTGAGCCGCGCCAGCCGGCTGATCAGGCGCCGAGCTTGCTCTTGCAGCCCGTTCCGCTCGACCAACCCGATGACAGGCAGCACCAGCAGGAAGATGACGATGGATCGGCTGCCGGCGAAGCCGGTACCGAAGGCGTTGAGGATGTCCAGCAGTGACAGCCCACCGAGAAACCCGGTGACCAACCCCGCGACAGTCACCACCAGCATGGCGTTCAGCCGCAGGGCGAAGCCCACGACCACGACGAGAACCCCCAGCAGGACAAGCACATTTCCGCCTTTCGCAGTATGGAAAAATGACGACGCGCTGCGGGTAACGTAGGGATCGTTCAACCAATGCACAAGGGTATCGGCGGAATAATAAGCGCTAGTAACATCCAGATTTTAGCTCCTGAGAGGCTGCCATGGCGACGCTCAGTCCGGGTCCGGACGGAAATTTCCCGGGCTACTCGACCGACGAGCCGGCGAAGGCGCCCATGCCCGCACCGGCCAGGCATGTAGTCCTCACCGCGGAGGAGGACCGGCTCGATCAACCCTTGGCGCCCTCGATACCCGGGAGCGTCCCCGCCGCCGCACAGTTTCTGCGGGCCTCCGGATTCGATCGGCTCGTCACGCAGTTCTCTGAACAACTTCGCTGCGCGCTTACGCTGGCGCAGGCAACAGAGGTTGTGCGCACCGGAGGCCAGCGGTTGTGGGACAGCGCGGTGGCTCGCTCCCAGGGGCGCCTCGAACTGGGCACACTGGATCGCTACGACGACCGTCCCCTGTACTGGGCACGCACGTCCATGACCGCAGCGGTGCGCACCCTGGAGGCCGACTACCTCACCATGGGCGCACAGCGGCAGGGGCTGATCCGGCTGCTGGACCGTAACTCGCGCGGCATGGCCCCCGGCGCGTGGCCGCAGGGCCTCGAAAGCGCCACACGCATGATGGTGAGTGGGTTCGACGTCTACAGCCTGGATGAGAGCCTGCGCAACTCCAATCCCTCTGGCGCGAGCGCGCTGCAGCTCGACGGACGCACCTTCTCCACGGCGCACGGGCCCGTCACCGTGCGGGCCGTCATCCTGCCCGTCAACTACACCGACTTCGATCAGGGCATCGTCGAAGACGCCTTTGGTCCGGTCCTGCGCACCGGCGACGACCGGACAGACATGATCATGACAATCAGCATGACTGCCCGCGGACGCATGGACATCGAAAAATGGGCGGCCAACGCCCGCGGCGGGTCACCGGACAACAACCGCAACCAGCATTTCGGCGCAGTGTCCCGACCGTCGCACTGGCCGCAGCCTTTCGACTCGCCGGACTGGATCGAGACGACGCTGCCGTACGAGGCGATGATCGCGGCCCGGACCGGGCCCTGGCCCGTCGTTCTGCGAGAAGGCATCTGCGAGTGGCCCGCTGGGACGTTCCCCGACCCCACCCAGTTGCGCTGTCAGCCCGACCCCTCGGCAGGCAGCACGGCGGCCGCCGGCACCGGCGGGGACTACCTGTCGAATGAGAGCATGTATCGCTCGAACAGGCTCCGCTGGGGCCTGCAGGCATGGGACATCCCGGGCGGTCACCTTCACATCTCCGCGTTGGAGTATCCCGCCCAGCCGGAAGTGCTGACCGACGACGCCTTCGAAGCGGACCGCAGAGCCATCGTGGACCAGACCATCGCTCTAGTAGAGGCGGCCGGTACTGCCATCAGAAGTGCCCGCACACCTGCGCACGGTGGCTGTTGACCGGAGCCCCGACCCGTCAGCATCGATCAATGCTGTTCGATGGCCCTCTGACGGTAGGCCTTCACAACGTTCCGCTCGGCAGCGTCGTCGAGGTACGTGCGCAGCATCCGCTCCGCCACCACGCTCTCGCCTGAGGCCAACGCCTCGTAGCTGGCGTTTCTGCGATCGACGAACTCACCATGGAATGTGTCCGGCTCTTCCACAACGTGGAGGTCCAAGCGAGCTACCGGGGCAGGGCATGTTGCCACGATGTGATGTAACGTCGGCAAAGCGTTGCAAATCGTTGAAGGACTAGGCAGAATGCCTGTCCTACAGGAGGTGTCGTGCACTTCGTCGACCTAAATTCAGATATGGGTGAAAGCTTCGGCCGCTGGACCCTGGGTGACGATGAGAGCATGCTCGCCACCGTGACCAGCGCCAACGTTGCGTGTGGTTTCCACGCCGGGGATCCCGAAACTATCACTCGTACCGTGACGGCGGCCCACGCCCACGGTGTAGCCATCGGGGCGCACGTCGCCTACCGCGATTTGGCCGGTTTCGGCCGCCGGTACGTGGACGCAACGCCGTCGGAGCTCATCGGGGACGTCATTTACCAGATCGGCGCACTGGAGGGCATCGCCCGGTCCGTCGGCGCGAAAGTCCGGTACGTCAAACCCCACGGCGCGCTTTACAACACCATCGCGCATGACGAAAAGCATGCCGGGGCGGTTGTCGCGGCAATCACCCGTTATGACCCAGGGCTCGTCGTGATGGGTCTCGCCGGCTCCCCGTTCCTGGACAAAGCTCGCGCTGCAGGACTGACCACGGTCGCAGAGGCGTTCGCCGACAGGGCCTACACCCCCGGCGGCGAGCTGGTGTCCCGACGGGAGGCCGGCGCAGTAATCCACGATCCGAAATCGGTAACGGCCCGGATGGTCGAGATGGTGCAGAACGGCACGCTGAAAGCCATCGACGGCAGCCGCATCCCCATCCGTCCGGACTCCATCTGCGTGCACAGCGACTCTCCCGGCGCAGTGGCCATCGCGAAGGCGGTACGCTCCGGCCTCGAGGGAGCCGGGATCGCGGTGCGCTCCTTTCTCCTGGACCCTGAGCTGAAGCCTGACCGGGCGGAAGGTAGCGCGGTCGGCTGACCGGCGCGCTCCCCAATGCGATTTCTCCCCGCCGGTTCCGGTGGCCTCCTGATCGAGGTCGCCAATCTGGAGCAAGCACTCGCTCTCTTCGGATCCCTTCGCCGCGACCCCGTTGAAGGCGTCGAGGAGCTCGTGCCCGCCGCGCGTACGGTATTAGTGCGATTCCGTCCGTCGCTGACCGACCCAGGGCGCATCGCGGCCCAGGTCCGGGACCGTCGGCTCACGCGAGCAACGGCAGAGCAAGAAGATGGACCACTGGTCAAGATTCCGGTCCACTACGACGGAGAGGACCTGCCCGACATCGCCCGCAGCTGCGGGTTGAGCGAGGCCGAGGTCGTACGTCGGCACACCGCGGCGACGTATTCAGTCGCCTTCACGGGATTCGCGCCCGGGTTCGCCTACCTCGCCGGCGGTGACCCCGCACTGCGGGTGCCTCGGCGAAGCTCACCCCGGATCTCGATCCCCGCGGGAGCAGTGGGCGTGGCCGGGGAGTACAGCGGCGTGTATCCCCGGGCCAGCCCGGGAGGATGGCAGCTGCTGGGCCGAACGACGGTACTGATGTGGGACCTCGACCGCGCCAACCCGGCGCTGCTCCAGCCCGGGATGCGGGTGCAGTTCGTCAACGCCGGTCAGGCCAATGCCGAGACGATCGGGCCGAACTCGGTCGAAGCCGCCACGAGTCAGCCGAACTCCAACGAACCGGCGGAAGGGGGACGAGCGCTGGCCGTACTGAGCCCCGGCGCCCTCAGCATCCTCGAGGACCTCGGCCGGCCTGGGCAGTCCGGGCTGGGCGTTTCCCGGTCGGGTGCCATGGACCACGGCGCCCTGCGTCGAGCCAACCGCCTCGTGGGCAATCCTAGCGACGCACCCGCTTTGGAGGTTGCCTCCGGTGGGCTCCGGGTGCGTGCACGGGGCGACCTCGTGCTGGCACTGGCCGGTGCACCAGCGGGTCTCGCCATCGATACGCCGGGCGGTAACCGCGCGGTGCGCGCCGAGGTGGCCTTCGCTCTGGACGACGGCGAAGTGCTGACCCTCGGTGCACCCCCGCGCGGCGTCCACTCTTATCTGGCGGTGCGCGGCTCCTTCGCTGTCGACCGTGTCCTGGGCAGCGCGTCCGGTGACGTGCTCTCGCGCATCGGCCCGCCCCCCTTGCAGGCCGGGGATGTCCTCACGATCGGTACCCGGCCCACGGTGGGCGCTGTTGTGATCGACGCCAGCCCCGCCCCGCCGCTCCCCGCTGCCACCGACGTGGTATGGCTGGACATCGTGCTCGGGCCGCGTGCCGACTGGTGCACCCCGGAGTCCGTGCAACGGTTCACCGAGCAGGAGTGGACAGTGACTCCGCAGTCCAACCGGGTAGGGCTGCGCCTGCAAGGAGAAGCGGGGATCGACCGCTCCACTACGGAGGAGCTGCCCAGTGAAGCCACGGTGGCCGGCGCCGTGCAGATTCCACCGATTGGGCAGCCAGTGCTGTTCATGGCCGACCATCCGGTGACCGGCGGCTACCCGGTGATCGGCTGCGTGGCTGCCCATCACCTGGACCTTGCGGCGCAGGTTCCGGTCACGGGCCGCATCCGGTTCCGGGTAGTCACGGGTTTTGGCGGCAAATCCCCGGATGCCTCCAAGCACCCGGCACATCAAGGAGGGCCTCCGGCATGAACAAGGTGCTTATCGCCAACCGCGGGGAGATCGCGGTTCGCCTCGCCCGCGGGTGCGCGGACTACGGGGTTGCCTCCGTCGCCGTGTACGCCGACCCGGATATCGATGCACTGCATGCGCGGACGGCCACCGAGGCATGGGGGCTGCCCGGTGTCGCGCCCGCGGATACGTACCTCGATATCGACAAACTCCTTGGCGTCGCAGCTTCGAGCGGCGCCGATGCCGTGCACCCGGGGTACGGGTTCCTCTCCGAGAGCGCCGAGTTCGCGCGAAGGGTGCTCGAGGCGGGGCTGATCTGGATCGGGCCGACCCCCGAGACCATCGAGCAGCTGGGCGACAAGATCACTGCACGCAAGATCGCGCAATCGGTAGGCGCGCCCCTGGTTGCGGGAACTGCAGGACCGGTGGCCGACGCGGACGAGGTGGTCGCTTTCGCTCAGGAGCACGGTGTGCCGATCGCGATTAAGGCCGCGTTCGGTGGAGGCGGCCGAGGGTTGCGGGTCGCGCACCGGATGGACGAGATCCGGGATCTGTACGCCTCCGCAGTGCGCGAGGCGGTGACCGCCTTCGGTCGCGGTGAGTGCTTCGTCGAGCAGTACCTCGACCGCCCCCGTCACGTGGAGGCGCAGGTGCTCGGTGACGGCGCAGGTCACGTCATCGTGGTCGGTACCCGGGATTGCTCGATGCAGCGGCGCAACCAGAAGCTCGTCGAGGAGGCACCGGCCCCGTTCCTGACCGATGAGCAGCGCCGCCTCGTCGTGACGGCGGCCAGGGACATCTGCGTGGCCGCCAAGTACCGCAGTGCCGGCACGGTGGAGTTCCTCGTCGGACGCTCAGGGGCCGTGTCCTTCCTGGAGGTCAACACTCGCCTGCAGGTGGAGCACCCGGTCACGGAGATGACCAGTGGAGTGGACCTGGTGCGCCAGCAGCTGCTCCTCGCCGACGGTCTTCCCCTCGAGGTGACTTCGACGCCGGAGCCGAAAGGGCACGCAATCGAGTTCCGGATCAACGCCGAGGATCCCGGCCGCGGGTTTCTACCGACCCCCGGCACGGTGGCGCGCTTCGACCTGCCCGGCGGCCCCGGCGTCCGGGTCGATGCGGGCGTTGCCGCCGGGTCCACCGTGCCTGGTAGCTACGACTCGCTGATGGCAAAGCTCGTGGTCACCGGACGCGATCGCACCGATGCATTGCGCCGGGCGCGCCAGGCCCTGGCCGAGCTCACCGTGACGGGCCTTCCCACGGTGGTCCCGTTCCACCGTCGGCTCCTCACCGATCCGGCGTTCGTCGGCGCAGAGGATGGATTCAGCGTCCACACCCGCTGGATCGAGACCGAATGTGCGTGGCTAGAGGAGCTCGCCGAGAAGCGGCCGGGCGCCCCCGACGAGGAGGCCGTAGTCCGGACCTGGATCGAGATCGACGGTCGGCGAAGCACGCTAGGGCTGCCGGCAACCCTTGCGTTCACTGGCGCCCCCCTCACCGCGAACCCAACGGCCAAGGCAAGCGAGGCTGTCAACGAAGGCGCCCTCGTGACCCCGATGGCCGGCAGCCTGGTGAGCTGGACCGTCGCCGATGGACAGGACGTCTCAGCAGGAGAGAGGGTCGCGGTGATGGAGGCGATGAAGATGGAAACCGCGGTGACCGCCCAGCGGTCCGGCCGCATCCACTTCATCGCCTCACTGGGGGCCTACTGGCCCGCAGGAACAGAAATCGCACGGATCGAGCCGCGCTAGCGCTCTTTCACCGAGGCTTTGGCGGGTAGTGTCGCCTCTTCGGTGAAGGTGCTCAGGTTGCTCACGCCAGGCACATGCACCGGTCTGGCCGCGTCTTTGACCACCTGACATCGGCTGAAACCGCGCCAGTGCCGGAGTTCTGCCCTCCCGATGCGGGCACGGCCGCTAGCGTGCCAGTCAGGCGCCGCCGGTGCCGCTGCAGCCTCAAACCCGCCTCAGGAGACCCACCATGATCGATTTCAAGAACCCGTCCTATCTAAAGCTGCACGAGATTCCCCCGGCCGAGGCCCATTCGCTGGTCGCGATGATGCTGGTCGACGGCGAATCACTGTTCGCCGCGTTCAAAACCACCCGTGATCACGTCGTGTTCACCAATAAGCGAGTAATCGCGGTCAACATCCAGGGCATGACCGGCAAAAAGAAGGACTACACCTCCCTGCCGTACAGCAAGGTGCAGGCGTTCTCGGTGGAGACGGCCGGCGTGATGGACCTGGACAGCGAGCTCGAACTGTGGTTTAGCAGCGTCGGCAGCGTTAGGTTCGAGTTCAAGAGCCGGTTTGACATCCTGTCCTTCAACAAGCTGATCAGCGGCTACATCCTCTAATGGGCTGACGTCGGGGATGTCGGCGAGCATTACGTCAAGTGGCTGCGTCGACTACGCTTCGCTTCAAACCGGAACAGCTCCTGACGCTGAATGGCGCACTAGGGTCGGACGCTAAATAATACGCTGGCTGACCGACCATCGCAAAGGGGGGGTTTGTATTGGGCCAGGTCACAGGGTCGCGGTCACTGTGAGCGCTGGCGGTCAACGGTAACCCAGCGTCGAAGCCTGTAGTGCCGCGGCCGAGGCACCGTACCCCGGGGGCTGCGCCAGCCGGTGCGGGCTGGTTGACCGGCGATTTGAATTGCCAACTGGGCGTCGGTGTGATCACCGCGAGTCGGCGTGCACGGCCGTTGAGTACTTGACATCGGCCAGTGCAGGTAGCGTCGACCTGCCAGGTCGTGTCCGCCTCGTCCTCGCGTCTCCATCACACCGCAACCCGGGTTTCGGCATGAGAAAGGTGCTCCAGAGCTGCGTGGTGTGGTCCTTCAGCGACACCTATCGTTCAGCGGTTCACAGCACCTTTCTTCATGGTCGCCAACACCCGGAGTCATTTGCCGTGCGGAAGCGCGAGGTCAGGTGATTTCAGCAGCAACTTTGCTGTTTCGGTGTCTGTGATCAAAGTATTGATTATTCGGGATTTGAGGAGCGCGCGTATGCCGTTGGTTTTGTCGACTCCGCCGCGCCCAGGAGTCACTACCGACTACAACACCGCCGTCACGGCTCTGCAGCAATCCGCCGGCTGGAATCGCCGCAGCCTCCCAGGAATCGGCCAGCCAAGAAGCGCAGGCCGCGCAAAGTCAGGCCGAAATCGCCGCCGTTGACACAGCAGTGGATACGGCCGCAAAGCAACTCGCCGACACAATCGCTCCACTCGCCGACGACACGAAAGCAGTGAACGACGCCATCACCACCGTCAACACCGACCTGGGCCAACAGCGCGCTGCGCTCAAGAAGGTGCAGCAGGAGTCAGCTGCCGTGAGCAAAGCGGCGAAGACCACCGAACCAGGCGACAGCGACAACTGCTACGCCGCGTCCACCGCCGCCTACGACGCCAGTGACCTTGACTATCAGGGACAAACGGTCAGCGGAGACCTCTCCACCTACGCCGCCACCTCTTTGCAGACAGACCTCGACAACCTCGACGCTGCGCAGGAAGCCATGCTGTCGGCGCAGAACGCAGCACCCGACTACAGCACCACCACCGAAGTACCGACAGACACAGACATCAACACCGCGAGAGCCGCCGCGACGAAGGCACTGTCATCCTGGTCGACCATCACCACCAGCGCCCCAACAACAGCAGCCGACCTGACGAAACAGGCCACCGACGCGGCAGCCTCCGCGTCGGCGAAAGCCGGCTGTTAGCCCACCGACGACGGCGTTGGCGAAGCTGGGCACGTGTGTTCAATGGTGGGCCCAAGCCACCGCCGGCCCGACATCGACCGATCCCCCCGGACCGTTCACGCTGTGCGATGGTGGCCCAGACCACGGGTTGGTCATGGCATCCACTGACTCAAACGGTAACGACATTCGACATTGTGTGCTCGTGGACGACGGGTGGGTCAGTCCGGTCCGCTCATTGCTGATCCTCCTCGCTAGTCCTTTCGCTGACACGGACACTAGCGCGCTCTGCCGGGAGAAGCGTAGGGAATTGACCCATAATTGTCAGTGGCTGGAGTAGCTGACCGTGAGGATGAACACCACGGGATGCCCGTCGCCGTCGCTACCGATCGCGAAGTCCGGATGGAAATCGAAGTTGACCCTGGCCTTGCTGCTCAAGTCGTAGTGGATAACCCGGGACCAGCCCGGTGACCTAGGCTTCCCTGCGGTTCCCTTTAGTGGACGTGCCCCTCCGAGCCGCGGCGGCTTGTCCGGTTCGGAGGCAAGGTAGTCCCACAGTTGCTGCGCGGAGGCAAGCCCTACCCGGTCGATCATCTCGTTGTAGTGCTGGGCGTATTGCCGGTGCACCAGCACCCGCCAACGTGGTTTGCCATCCGGTTGGCCGCCCGGGCGCCGGGCGGGCTCGAATGGCTGGTAGGCGCTATCCATTACGAACCTTCGGGCGTGATGACCTCATTGGGGTCTGGAGCCAGGGCCGGACGTTGCACCTCAATGAAGTCAGTGAGCTCCCTCGGTCCCAGCAGCACCGTTTTACGCAGCGGATCCTCCAGCTGACGAGCGGTGAGGCGCCAGTCGCTGACGATCTCATCGACTGCAACCTTCTCCCCATCGGATATGGCGGCGACCAGAGCTTGGCCCAGTTCATCGGCCAACTCCGCGACGTCAGCCGCGGGCAGTGACCGTATCCATGCGTGGCGGCCCAGGGCATAGACATCCAACGGGGTTGAGCTGGCGGCATGCCGCTCGGCGGTGAGGAACAGTTCGAAGTGCTCTTGAAGACCCTCCAGGTGTTCGATACGACTTTCAGGAAGCATGACCAGGCTTGTTCCATCCTTGTCTCTGAGTCGCGCGCCGCCGGCTCGGGCATCGGCGACGAAGTCCGTTCTCTTGTTGGCCAGGTCGCTCACTTGGTAGATGGTCCCGCTCATTCGCTGTCCTTCCAAACATCCAGATGCTGATGTTAGGATCATACCCAAGATCTTGGCAATAGAAACAGGTGGGTGAAGTTGACAGACGGTGAGCATGCCTTTGACGCCCGCAAGCACTTCCTCAACCTCCCGGACGGCGTGCCCCGAACCGAGTGGCCCACCCACGTCCTGTTCTACTCCCTTCGGAGCGAGGTGCTCTCGGTTCCGTGGATGTCCACGGCGCCACAGGACAGGCTCGCCCGGATCAACGAGACGCTCAGAACCTTGGAGCAGCGCGGATTCGATTCGCACTCGATGGTCAGGTTCGGGTTGGGCGGACGCCTTCTCGAGGCGATCCGGACAGGGTTGAGCGTGCAAGAGGGCTTGCGGTATCAAGCTGCGTTCTCTGGTGCGGTCACCGAGCTTCCCCCACTCCCAGCCGTGTGGGCCGATCTGCTGGGTCCCGGGCACACCGCGGGACAACGCCCTCAGCGGACGCGGGATGCGATCCCCTCAACCGCTGAGATCGTCTCCACGTTCCAGTTCGAAGATGCCTTCAACTGCGATGCCGACGAGATCGCGGCTGTCCTGCCGATTGACCCGCATCGAGAACTGAAGGAGCTCATCGCGCCAGCATCGCTGTCCCGGCTCGGATTCGTAGTGACCCGCTTGGCCAGCGCGCCCTCCCGGGACTACATGGAGCGGTGGCTAGCGGGCGCCACGGTCGATGAGTTGATCACCTGGTCCGGTGCTTTACCGTCATGTGTGAGCCCATCGGTTCCCGCAGAGGTGCTCGATCGCTATGTGTGGCTGGTGGAGCGGATGACCAGCACCTTTTTTGGCCCGTGGACCAAGAGCTCACTGATCCTGGAACGGCTGTGGTCCAAAGGGCGCTTGGATTCGCCGTTTCCCTGGCAGGAGATGGCGCACCGCAGGATCCGTACATCCGACCTCGACGCGGAGCTGGCCGCACGCTCGGAGGCCATGTCCGTGCCCGCCGGCGGCGGTATCAGTTCGATGCCGCTGGGGGAGCTCACTCGCGCGGCATTGGTTCTTTTGGAAGATGACCAACGGGGGCTGGCCGCCGAGTTGTTCGACGTGGCCCGAGCCGCGCATCCCACGAGTGCCGATGTGCACAACAACTTTGCCTTCTGTCGGCTGGTCGATGACCCGTCCGCTGCCTTGCAGGTGCTGGAGTTGGCGGAAACATTGGGTTACGACAGTGGCGCCATCAACCTGACCAACCAGATTCAGGCGAACCTGATGCTCGGCAGGTACCGCCGGGCGATCTTCATCGCTGAACTCATCCTAGACCAGTGGGACCAGCTGGCCCCTCGCTCCACAGCGTTCCTTTGGGCTCAGAACGACACGACCGGCCCCCGCCTGATGCAGGTCGTCGACTCGCGGCCCGTTGCGTTGACCCTGGCCGCCGCGGCCGCCGATCACCTAGGCGATACGACAGCATCCCAGTGGCGCAAACGACACGACGAGCGGTGCCTCGAACTCAACGTCGAATGTCTGTGCGCCGCGGCGGTCCCGGCCTAACAGGCGAGGCGGCACGGTATTCACCAAGCTCACACCGGGGGGTCGTCGCGTACAGGTCGAGTGCGTGGGTGCTCTGTGCTCTCGGCAAGACGCCTGACCCACATGGTGTAGCTCAGCGCAGCGGACCAGCTCGAACAGCGCCGACTTCCCCGACGAAGTGATGTCGCCTCGTCACCTCCTGGCTTCGGCGGAGGCGGCGGGGCAGGCCCCTCCCCGCCTGCGTGGACTCAGCGTAACCCGGCCGCACCTGCGGCACCTGGACGCAACCGGCAGGCCACCGCACGCTGTGGTGCCAGCCTCCGGGCTGCGGAGTGGTCGTCCACGTGCCGCCTTGTCTCCAGGAAAGATCGAGCGAATGGGACAACGGGTTGACTCCACCGGACCGGACCGGAACCAGCGGTGCACTATGAGCGGTGCGTCCATCGTGGGTTGTCATCCGGCACTATCGCGCGCTGTGCCCCACTGCCCTCCTAGGCGCCTTGAGGCTCGAGTCATCTGCCCCTCTTGATCTTCGGCCGTCCGCAGGGCATCCGCAGCGCATTCGCAAGAAACCTGTGCTTGCCTCGTCGCGACCTCCCGAAAAATCGTCATGACTACGGCCGAAGGCTGCGTGCGAGTACATAGTCGGCTTGCAGACACGAAACAGACACGAATGACGCGTCGGCGTGTGATTCCGCCTGACGCAACCTGATGTATTTTCCCAGCTCAGAGGCAATTTGGCCAGGTCAGCCGACCCGCCAATTTTCGTTCGGGACGAAGAGGTCGCAGGTTCAAATCCTGTCACCCCGACCAGTGACACCACCCGAAAAGGCGCGGCGTCCGATCAGGACGCCGCGCCCTTCTTTGTTCGTCGGCGGCTTGCCGACCGATCAGTTGAATCCGCGCGAGTCCTGCTTCAGGGCGGTGTCGACCGTCAGCGCGGCGGCCACTACCAGCGAACGCATCGGATCGGTCAGCGGGCGGTGAGTTTGCACCATGTACTTGTCGGCAGAGGTGAACATGGTCGTCAACAGGCCCTCCCAGGTCTTGGTGACGCGTGCAACCTCTGCTCCGGTGTGGTCCTGGATCGAGAAGTTCCAGGCTCGCCAGTTCTCCGCGTTTAGCGATCCGATCTCCTGACCGCCCGATTCCAGGCCGAACCGGATCTTGCCGAACACGTTGCGCTGCACCAGGCGACCGATCTCCGAACCGTCCGGAAGCTGGACGATCAGCGTCGATTTGAAGACCTTGGTGGGGCGGGTGAGCTGCACCAGCGGCCGACCGATCACGTCGCGCACCTCGAGTCGGTGGGTCAGGAACTGGTCGAAGTCGGTCAGGAACCGGAGCGCCTTCTTGGCTCCGCTCTGACCCACCTCGGTCACCGACCCAATCTGACCGCCGTCCTGTGCGAACACGGCGTACTCGTTAGTCAGCTCGATTAGCTTGCGCTGCTGGCTGACGAAAATGGTCTGCTCGGTGAATGGCGACCGGTACCTGGCAGCGACCGGGGCGCCCGTCTGCAGGTGCCCCTCGAAGCTCTGATCACCGTACGCATGCCCAGGCGACGTGCCGGCGCTCGGCGGATATTGGGCCTGCTGCGCGTAGCCGGGTTGCGCGGGCTGCTCGTAGACCCTCTGCTGGATCGGCCTGTGCACAGCCGCGACCTGGCGGTGCTCGGTCCACATCGCTCCGTCCCACCACCGGAGCATCCCGGGAGCGCCGGTGGAATCGGCGGGATCGGGGTACCAACCGGCGGGCGCTGGCGCAGTCATCGGACGAGTTTGGCATTCTGGAGCTCGTTTCGGGCCGATTTCGACGGACACGGACGCCCACGATCGGCGCCATGGGCGTTCAGCCGGGCGACATCGTGCCGGCGGCAAGCCAGGAGCAGGCAGTATGGCTGGATGAGCACCGATACCGCAGCACCGCCCGCGGCCCGTCCGGGCGACGGGCCCACACACCCGTCCGCCGCCATTCCGGCGCGGCTCTTCTCCGAGGACGGGGCCGAAGACCGGTGGCGGCAACGCTTTTCGTCGGTGAGAATGACGTTGCCGGATTTTGCGCGAGATGCACCCGACCGCGCGATCTACCTGTCCAACGCCAACGGCCGGTACGAGTTGTACTTCTTCGATGTCGCCTCCGGGGTGCACACGGTCGCAACGGAACGACCCGACGGCACGGCGCACGGCACGCTGTCGGCCGACGGCTCGCATCTGGTCTGGTTCGACGACACCGAAGGCGACGAGTTCGGACGGTGGCAACGACAGCCGTTCGGCAGCGCGCCGGGTTCGGCCTCGCCGTGCCTGCCGACGGTGGAGCCGGGTTATCCAGCCGGCCTCGAGGTCGGCATCAAGACCATTCTTGCCGGGTTCTCGGACGATGACGGCACGCGAATCCACCTGTCCCTCGACGACCAGGATCCGACCCTGGTCTACCAGAACGCCAACGACGGCAGCGTCGATGCTCTGTCGAAAGACGAAACCCTTTGGGTGTTGGCACATTCGGAGCATGGCGACTCCAGATACCCCGCCCTGCGGGCCATCTCGATCGCCGATGGCAGCGTGGTGGCCCAACTCGATGACACCCCTGGTAAGGGACTTGCGGCAATCGCCTTCTCGCCGGTACCTGGGGATCAACGAGTACTGGTCGGCCACGAGCGCCGCGGCCGCGACGAACTACTGCTGTGGAACGCCGAGAACGGCGAGGTCACCGAGCTGGAAATTGATCTACCGGGCGACATCTCCGGCGACTTCTATCCCGACGGCGGCGCTCTGTTGCTGCTGCACACCAGCGCCGGCCGGACCACCATGCACCGGTACGACCTGACATCCAACGCACTGACCGATCTCCCGGCGGCCGCCGGCGTGATCTCCGCTGCGACGGCCCGCCCGGACGGCGCCGTCTGGTACCGCTGGTCCAGCGCCGTCGCGCCGGGCCAATTGCGGGTTCTCGCAGCGGACGCATCGTCGGATTCCACGCTCCTACTGCCGCCCGGCGGGGCGGCGCCTGGTTCGCAGCCGGTCACCGATGTCTGGGTCGAAGGGGACGGCGGCCCGATTCACTCGCTGGTGGCCCGACCCGCGGGCTGTGGTTCGCCGGAAACCGGTCGCACCAACACCGCACTGCCGACGGTCTTCTTCCTGCACGGTGGTCCGGCGGGAGCCGACGAGGACTCGTACGACGCGACCCGGGCAGCATGGCTCGACGCCGGATTCGCTGTCGTGCACGTGAACTATCGGGGCTCGACCGGATACGGGTCCAGTTGGCGGGACGCTCTGACCGCCCGGATCGGGCACACCGAACTCGCCGATGTGGCGGCTGTCCACGACCATCTGGTCGCCGCCGGCATCGTCGACCCGCAGCGGTCGGTGCTGGCCGGATACTCCTGGGGCGGCTTCCTGACCCTGCTCGGCCTGGGATCGCAGCCAAGCCGCTGGGCCGCCGGCATCGCCGGGGTGCCGGTGGCGGACTATCTGCAGGCCTACGAGGACGAGATGGAACCGCTCCGTGCCTACGACAGAGCCCTGTTCGGCGGCTCCCCCGACCAGGTACCGATGGCCTACACCGATTCCTCCCCGCTCACCTACGTCGACGCTGTCGTCGCCCCGGTCCTGATCCTGGCGGGCGAGAACGACCCACGCTGCCCGATCCGCCAGATCGACACCTATCTCGACGCGCTGGCCGCCCGGGGGGCCACCTACGCCCAGTACCGCTACGACACCGGGCACGGATCGATGGTGGTCAGCGAGCGCATCCGCCAGGTGGCAGTCGAGATTGCCTTCGCTCGTACCGCCCTGGAACTGCCCACCCCCTGACCTAGCGCCGGTGGTTGCCCCGCCCCGCGGCTTGAGAAGCGCGGCGGGGCACCGCAGGCAGCGGTCAGGTGCGGAGTTCGGGGAAGTCCTCGAGGCGATATTCGGCAGTCGATTCGTCTGCTCCCGGCGCGTGTATCGAGTCCTCGCGCCCGCGCAATTCCACCCGCCGAATCTTGCCCGAGATGGTTTTCGGCAGTTCCGCGAATTCGAGCCGCCGGATTCGCTTGTAGGGAGACAAATTCTCCATCGAATGCCTGAAGATCAGCGCAGCGGTTCGCCGGTCAGCGGCAAATCCTGCCGCCAGCACCACGTATGCCTTCGGTACGGCCAGTCGGAGGGTATCCGGTGAGGGCACGACCGCCGCCTCGGCGACCGATTCGAGCTCGAGCAGAACCGATTCGAGCTCGAAGGGAGAAATACGATAATCCGAGGCCTTGAACACATCGTCGGCCCGTCCGACATAGGTGATGTAGCCGTCGACGTCCACCGAACCCACATCACCGGTGTGGTAGTACCCACCGGCCATTGCGGCGGCTGTCAACTCGTCATCCCCGTGATATCCGGTCATCAGTGACACTGGCCGGCTGCGCAGATCCAGGCAGATCTCACCCTCACCCGGTTGCCCTGATCCGTCCACCGGGACGACGGCGCCCGTCGTTGCATCGACGAGCGCCACTGCGAATCCCGGCATCGGTCGACCCATTGATCCTTCCTTGACCACCTGGCCCGGCGAATTACCCACGGCGAGAGTGGTTTCGGTCTGTCCGAAGCCGTCCCGGATGGTGACGCCCCAGGCCCGCCGAACCTGTTCGATCACCTCCGGGTTGAGCGGCTCGCCCGCGCCGACCACCTCACGCGGCGGTTTCGCCAACGCCGACAGGTCGGCTTGGATCAACATGCGCCAGACGGTCGGCGGAGCGCAGAACGTGGTCACCCGGTGATGGGCCATGACGCGCATCAACTGCCCGGCATCGAATCGGCTGTAGTTGTACAGGAACACGGTCGCGCCGGCTATCCACGGCGCGAAGACATTCGACCAGGCGTGCTTCGCCCAGCCCGGCGATGAGATGTTCAGGTGCACATCCCCGGGCTGCAGACCGAGCCAGTACATCGTGGTCAGATGTCCTATCGGATACGAAATATGGCTGTGCTCCACCAGTTTCGGCAGCGCCGTGGTACCGGAGGTGAAATACAGCAGCAACGTGTCGTCCGCTGCGGTCGGCCCGTCGGCCGTGAATTCGCCGGGCGCTTTCAAGCTCCCGACATAGTCGACCCAGTCCGCCGCCGGGCCACCGACCACGATTCGCCCGAAATCACCTGGCACATCAGCGAATTTCGGCACGTCCTCCTGCCGGGCGATCACGAATAGGGCCAGACCGCGATCGACCCGGTCTCGCAGGTCTGCGGTGGCGAGCAATGTAGACGCGGGAATGAGTACGGCTCCCACCTTGATAGCTCCGAGAATCACCTCCCACAGCTCCACCTGGTTGCCCAGCATGAGAATGATCCGGTCGCCTCTGTGCACCCCGATGCCTCGCAACCAGTTGGCGACCTGGTCGGAGCGGGCCGAAAGCTCCTGATAGGACCAGGTTCCCGACTCGCCGCTCTCCTGGACGATGGTGAGCGCCGGTCGGTCCGGATGCTCGGCAGCGATCACGTCGAACCACTCGAGGGCGAAATTGAAATTGTCGGGCCGCGGCCACTCGAAGTTTCGAACGGCCGTGTCGTAGTCGGCCCGGTGGTGCATCAAGAAGTGGCGGGCAGCGCGCAGTTGCCGCGTGCCTTCGCTTTCCACCATTTCCTCGTCGGCCTCGCGCGTCATCGTCGACTCGTTCCTTCCGTGATCGCCGGCATCGCGCCGACGAAGTCCAGCAGTTGACCGGCCAGCAGATCGACTGCGGTCGCCACGCCGGGTTCGTTCGGCAAGTCCTCGGGATCGAAGGTGGTCACGGCGCTGTTGATCGTCAGTCCGAGCGGTGTTGGCCAGCCTCGGAGCGCGTGGATCACCTGCCGAAGCGTTCCAAGGGTTCCAACGGCCGCTTGCCAACCCTTGGCCACCGCGATCGCACCGACCGGCCGACCGTCGAGGTAGGGACGGTCATCGGTTCGCAGCTCCTCCAGATAGTCGAGCGCGTTCTTCACCAGGCCGGACACCGTCCCGTGGTAGCCGGGTGAGGAGATGACGACGGCGTCCGCGGAGCGAACCGCCTCCACGTAGTCCCGAGCCAGGTCCGGCAGGGAGGCACCCGAATGGTAGGGCGCGAAGTCCAGCGCACGACCGGTGAACGACACACACTGCGCCCCTCGCCGTCGAGCCGCTGCCAGGACCGCCCGCAGTGCCCTCTCCGACTGGGAATCCGGGTCGATCGACCCACCGATGCCGACGATCACGATGCTCACCCCACGATCCTGCCCTGACCGACCCGGCATCACCTAGCCGGGTCGAGCGGTACCCGACCGTCGGCCGCGTGGCGCCGCCCCCTGGACGCCCGGACCTGATCCTGTGCTCCCGAACGGGCGTGGTCAGCGCCGCGCGACACCGTTCTCCGAGACGGGCCGCCGGGCTTCTGGTTCAGACATGGGGCTGGCCGAATCTGCTGCGCGGCGGCGAATGAAGCGGTGGCGATCGCAGAGGGGGGCGGGAACCGTGCCGACGCCGGCGAGGCGATGTCGGCCGGCGCCTACGCTGAAACGATGGAACACCGTCGGCTCCGAGCAGTGGATCGGCGGGCTGTCGGCGCGGTGCTGTTGGCCGCAGTGCTGTTCGCCGCCGCAGTGCTACCCGGCCTCACCGGCAAGCAGGTCGCGGGAAGCCCGATCGCCGAGTCGATCCCGGGCGCGCCGACTGCCGGACAATGTGTCCTTGCGCCGCCCGCCTTCCCGACAGGCACCTCTGGAGGAGGCACGCTGCGAGCTTCGGTCCTGACGTACGGCGCCTGCGACGGGCGTCATTTCGGCGAAGTGGTCAAGGTCCTGCAAGCCGATGGTTCCGTTCCCGCCGAAGGCCCGTTGGACTATTCGTACAGCCGAGCCTGTGGCACCGCGGCGGTCGATTACCTCGGTCTTGGCTCATTGCTACCCGGGTCCACCCACGCCAAGGACCTCTGGTGGCCGGTTCTGTACGACGGTGCGACGGCTGGAATACCGGATTCGCATCAACAACACGGAGGGCAGCATTGGGTCGCCTGCACCCTGATTCCGCGAGCCACGAAGGCGAATCCGAGCGGATTTCGCGAACCGATCCGGGGTAGGTTGCGGTCCGGCTCGGCCCCAGAAGGTCTGGGATTGTGCGGCGACAGTCCGATCGCGGAGCTGAATGACGGCGGGTCCTGCGATGCGCCACACCGATTGCAGATTCTCGGTGAGGCAGCCACCACGAACGCCTCGTCCGTATCCGAATTGACCGCCACCTGCGACCAACTCGTGCATGCCGTCACCCGGATGCCGGACGTCACGGCGCGGTCGGTTACGCATCACCGTGACCTTTCTGACGTGGAGCGGCAGCGCCGGAATCCTCACGGCCGCGGCTCCGATCGCCACCGGCGAGCAACAGTCGGCCAGTTGCGCTCTCAAGGCCGTAGGACCTGCCCGACTGACCGGATCGCTGCTCGGTGCGGGCTCCAACCCGGTGCCGCTGACCGGCTGACCAGCTGCGGTCGCCGCAGCCGCGCGCGCACGCCGTCGGGCATTTTCCAAACCTTCCGTGCAGGCTGCACAGTGGAGCCATGTCGACGGTCTTCGAACGGGGTACCGACGGGCCGAAGGTCATCGTGGTCGGGGTGGACGGTTCCACCACTTCCCTGCGGGCAGCCGCCTATGCCGCCGGACTCGCACGCCGGCAGTCCGCTGAGCTGATCGTCGTGTTCGTTGCGGCCGGGTCGCCGATGGCAAGCTTGGTCCCCGCGGCCGGACCGGCGATCACGCAGGCGTTGAACGATGTGACAGCTGACCTGCGCCGACTGGTGGAAACCGGCGCGGCGAACGCGGGCATCAGGGCACGCCTCATCGAGGCCAAAGGCGACCCCTACGGCGAAATTTCCCGAATCTGCGCGGCTGTACTCGCCGACGCGGTGGTGGTGGGGCTTCGTCCTCCACGGGGCGCCGCCTGGTCGGCTCGATCGGCGTCCGGCTGGTCAGAGCAGGGCGTTGGCCGGTGACCGTGGTGCCCTGAGCGCTCCTACCCGGCAACCGGTCGCAGCGCCGCAGCCACGACCTCGGCGATCTGGACGGCGTTGAGTGCGGCGCCCTTGCGAAGATTGTCGTTGCTGATGAACAACGCCAGCCCGCGTCCGTCCCGCACGCCGGAGTCCACCCGCAGCCGGCCGACGTAGGACGGATCGGTACCGGCTGCCTGCAACGGGTTCGGAACATCGGACAGCTCGACGCCCGGCGCACCCGACAGGAGTTCGGTTGCTCGCTCGACCGAGATCGGCCGGGCGAACTCGGCGTTGAGCGACAACGAATGGCCGGTGAAAACCGGTACCCGGACGCAGGTTCCGGAAACCATCAAATCAGGAATGGACAGGATCTTGCGGGATTCATTGCGCAACTTCTGCTCTTCGTCGGTTTCGAAACTCCCGTCATCGACGATGTTGCCGGCCAAGGGGATGACGTTGAAGCCGATGGGGCGGACGTACTTCTTCGGCGTCGGGAATTCGACCGCCGTGCCGTCGTGGGTCAGCGCGGCCGCGTGCTCGGCGACGGCCTGGACCTGGCCGTCCAACTCCGCGACGCCGTCCAGCCCGCTGCCGGAGACCGCCTGGTACGTACTGGCGATCAACCGCACCAGGCCGGCCTCGTCGTGAAGCGGCTTCAACACCGGCATTGCTGCCATCGTGGTGCAGTTCGGATTGGCGATGATCGCGCCACCGTTGCCGAGAACACCTGTGGCCGCCTCGGGATTCACCTCGGCAACCACCAGCGGAACGGCCGGATCCATTCGCCAGGCCGACGAGTTGTCGATGACGACGATCCCTGCGGCCGCGAACTTGGGTGCCAGTGCCTTCGAGGTGCTGCCTCCGGCCGAGAACAGCGCGATGTCCAGACCTTCCAGAGGAGCCAGCGCCGCGTCCTCGACGATGATCTCCTCGCCCTTCCAGCTCAGCGTCGAACCGGCAGAGCGCGCGGAGGCGAAGAAGCGGAGAGACGCTATCGGAAAGTTGCGCTCCTGCAGTATCTTTCGCATGACGCCGCCTACCTGGCCGGTGGCGCCGACCACTGCAACGTGAAACCCCCGGCTGCTCATCTTCCGGTTCCCCCGTACACGATCGCCTCGTCTTCCCCACCGAGATCGAACGCGGCGTGGATCGCTTTCACCGCAGTATCCAATTCGACGTCCCGGACCAGGACCGATATCCGTATTTCCGAGGTGGAAATGATGTCGATGTTGACGCCGGCGGCGGCCAGCGCCTCGCAGAAGGTGGCTGTCACGCCGGGGTGTGACCGCATACCCGCGCCGATGAGCGACACCTTGCCGACGTGGTCGTTGTAGACGATGGCACCGAAGCCGATCTCCTGCTTCCTTCCATCCAACGCCGCAACCGCTCTGGGACCATCCTCCTTGGGAAGGGTGAAGGTGATGTCGGTTCGGCCCTCGGCAGCACGAGAAATGTTCTGCACCACCATGTCGATGTCGATCTCGGCGTCAGCGATCGTCCGGAAGATCCGGGCCGCGACTCCCGGGTGGTCGGGCACCTCTGCCACCGTCACCTTGGCCTCGCCGCGCTCGTGGGCGACTCCGGTGATCAATGCCTGTTCCACTGTCAGATCCTCCATGCTGCCGGTGACCATGGTGCCCGCGTTGTCCGAGTACGACGACCGCACGTGCACCGGAACGTGATAGCGCCGGGCGTATTCGACGCAGCGAAGCATGAGCACCTTTGCCCCGGCGGCTGCCATCTCGAGCATTTCCTCGTAGGTGATGCTCTCCAGCTTCGCCGCGTTCGGAACGATTCGCGGATCGGCGCTGAAAACTCCGTCGACGTCCGTGTAGATCTCGCAGACATCCGCTTTCAAGGCGGCTGCCAGTGCGACTGCGGTGGTATCGGAGCCGCCGCGGCCCAGAGTGGTGATGTCCTTGGTGTCCTGGGAGACGCCCTGGAAGCCGGCCACAAGGGCGATCGCCCCGGCGTCCAGGGCCGCGCGGATACGGCCGGGCGTCACGTCGATGATGCGGGCCCTGCCGTGCGTCGAATCGGTGATCACGCCGGCCTGGGAACCGGTGAACGATCTCGCCTCGGCGCCGAGCGAATGAATGGCCATTGCCACCAACGCGTTGGAGATCCGCTCGCCCGAGGTCAGCAGCATGTCGAGTTCGCGGGCCGGGGGAACGGGCGCAACCTGTTGGGCGAGGTCCATCAGCTCGTCGGTGGTGTCGCCCATTGCCGACACCACGACGACGACGTCATTGCCGGCCTTCCGCGTGGCGACGATTCGCTCCGCGACGCGCTTGATGCGCTCGGCTGTGGCCACCGAGGAACCGCCATACTTCTGGACGACCAGACTCACTTCTGTTGCCTCTACCCTTCGTGAGCGCACCGCTGCAAAATGCCGCGCGAGGCGGTCACATTCGGCTTTCAGACTACTCGGGCTCACGACCCGTTTCCGCCGATCGGGAGCAGTTCGCCGACGAAACGGAGCGCTCTGTCCTGGCAGGCGAAGTCCTTTTCGGCGGTGGCTTCGGAATCGCAAAGATTCTCCGCGACAGCGGGTTCCGAGCACAGAAACTCCGTGCGCCGGAACCCCGGCCGGATCGCCGGAGGTCACGCCAGCGGCACCGGCTTCGTACCGAGCCCGATGACCGACCCGATCAGTTTCCTGCCGTGAGTAGCACTGACTGCGCACTGCACGTACGGCGCGCCGGCCGGGTCGGCAACAGCTTCGACCTCCAGCGCCCCGCCGGCGGTCGGATCTTTCACCGCCAGAATGGTTGCGGCCAGGCGGCGGCATCCGGCCAGCACCAGGGCTGGATCGTCCCGTGACACCAGCGCCTGGGAGGTGTCCAAGGGCCCGGCGGCGAATCCGAAGGCCAACTGCTGGATGAGATGAGCCGAGGTGCAGGGGGTCGGAGTTCCGCGTTGCTCGATCTGCTTCGACCAGCAGACGCCGAACGCGCTCGGCAGCGTTCTGCTGTTCCAGCTCGACCGCAGCGGCAACGGCGCGCGGTAGGACTGTCCGACAGCTGTCAGCACGCACGCCGTCCAGGTCCGTCCCGCCGCTCTGTCGTGGGCGTCGGGGCCGACGGTCACCGCGTTCACGGACAGGCTCGTCGTCCATTGCACACCCAGCAGGACGGTGCGGCGGCTGGTGCCCAGATAGCTCTCCGCCTGCCCCTGGCAATCGGGATTCGCCCTGGTGTACTCGTCCAGTGTGGTGACCACCGGGGTCGGGCTGGTCGACCTGACCGAGATGACCTCGCCGATCACCGATCCGGAGCACGTCGGCAACACCGTGGCCACCGGAAGATTCCGGTCCTGGCCGTTGGATGCTCCGATCGCGGCGACACACTGGCCGACGGTCGGCGGCGCCGCTATCACCTCTGCGACCGGAGTTCCGGTGGTCCGCCGGCCCAGGATGCTCGGCGTGATACCGACCGCCAGCAGCGCCACGATGAACAACAGCATTCCCCCGACGCGGCGATTCATTTTCTCCACGATAGCCGCGCCCGCTGCGGGCAGCGCGTTACCGTTGTATAGATCGTTACCGTTGTATAGAACTGTGCAGGACGAATCCTGTCCCATGCGAACCCCGGTCACGCACAGGATGGTGACGCACCGAATGGTCCAGCGGTCGGAAGGGAGCTTCATGCCAGGCCCGAACAATCCTTCTGCGCCGGTCGAACAATTCGTTTCGTCCGACGGAGTTCGGATCAATGTCGCCACCGCACCGCCGAACGCGACCGGCGGCGGTGTGGGTTCCGGGCGATCGGTATTGCTGCTGCACGGCTTTCCCGATTCCTGGCAGCTCTGGCACCGGCAGATGAAAACACTGACGGACAAAGGGTTCCGGGTGATAGCACCGGACCTCCGCGGCCACGGACGGTCCGATCGGCCCACGCAGGTGTCGGCGTACCGGATGGGCCCCCTGCTGGCCGACATCACCGCCGTACTGGAGCACTTCGGGATCAGGAGCACGGCGGTGGTCGGTCACGACTGGGGTGCGGCGCTGGCGTGGAACCTTGCCATGCGCCGGCCGGATGTCGTGGACCGGCTCGCCGTGCTGTCGGTCGGGCATCCCGGCGCCGCCATGTCGGCCGGAATCCGGCAGCGGCAACTGTCCTGGTACATGCTCTGGTTCCTGCACGCCGGAGTGGCCGAGTCGATCCTGCCGGCGCAGAGCTGGCTGGCGTTCCGGCGGTGGGCCTGGGACGGCGTCGCAGTGGGCACCGACCCCCAGATGGACCGCCAGATCGACGACCTCTCGCGGCCCGGAGCTCTCGAAGCGGCGCTCAACCTCTACCGCGCGAACATCACGCCGGAGTCGTACTTCCGGACGAGTGTGCCGCCGATGCCCAGGGTCGGCTGCCCGGTTCTGGGCGTGTGGTCCGCGGGCGACCAGTTCCTGTCCGAGGAGCAGATGACAGGATCGGCTGCCTTCGTCGACGGGCCGTGGACCTACGCCAAAGTACAAGGCGCACACTGGATTCCCGCACAAGCACCGGATGAGCTCAGCGCTGTGCTGGTCGACTTCCTGGCGTGATCGCCGTCCTGGATGCGGTCGGCAGAGGGGAGGGGGTAGGGTCCAGCCCGTGGTGCGCAACGCAGACTCCCCGAGCCTGCTCCTTAGCCGCCGCGACGGAGCCTGATTTCCAGACTGGCTCCTCCGTCGCGGGATTTCGTGCTGCTGGTCGACTCCTCCCCCGAATTGCCGAAAAGGCTTCGGGCTCTGCGGAACAAGGACCCCCATCCATGAGCACTCCCCCCATTTCCCGTCTGAACACTCCGGCCGGCGATATTCCCGGCGGGCAGCCGCCGTACAACCGCCAACGCGGCAGCCAGATGCCATTCGCCCGCTACACCTCATTCCCGCCCATCGATCTGCCCGATCGCAGCTGGCCGGGCACCGTGACCGACAAGGCGCCGCTGTGGTGCGCCGTTGATCTGCGTGACGGGAACCAGGCGTTGATCGACCCGATGACCCCGGCTCGCAAGCGGCGGATGTTCGACCTGTTGGTGGCGATGGGCTACAAGGAGATCGAGGTCGGCTTTCCGGCCGCATCCCAGACGGACTTCGACTTCGTGCGTGAGATCATCGAGCAGGAAGCCATTCCTGACGACGTTCGGATCCAGGTGCTGACCCAGGCCAGGCCAGAACTGATCGCCCGCACCTACGAGGCGCTGGAGGGCACGGCATCGGCCGTGGTGCATCTGTACAACTCGACGTCCACCCTGCAGCGCCGGGTC
>JAABUU010001164.1_pt1 | contig 46683 bp, 45 predicted proteins | sample 5559301 | NCBI WGS metagenome assembly JAABUU01 (sample SAMN10711884, study PRJNA513360) | rock metagenome | isolation source: Antarctica rocks | place: Antarctica: Victoria Land, Richard Nunatak white | reverse complement strand
CGATCATGGTCCAATAAGGCGCTAGCTCCTACGGCACATGCAGCCTGCGCGGCGCACGACCATGTGTATGCTCTTCATTCATTCATTCATGAGCCAGTGCTCCCCCGCTAGGATGTTGAGAGGCATGGGAACACTGCATGCATCTCTCCTTGCAATGAGAACATGAGAACAGAAGTTGTATTGATAAGGCTGCCCCTCACCGCAGAGGCCAGGAGCTCGGCCTCACCAGGCCGACGCTTTGCATGTCTGGCCATGCGCATGTGCTGCTGAGTGCTCGCACTGAGCATGTACAGGCATTCCCAGGGCGAGCGAGTCGCCGCTGATGTGGGGTTGTGGGGGCAGGATCCTGGTCTTGCTCGCGCTCATGGGGCGCTACTCTCCACAACCTCGAACGTAATGTTCTAAACCTCTGCTGCACCTTACGTGCACACTAAACCCTCATGCGCCCACATTACTCTGCCGTCCTGGCAGAGTAATGTGAACTGCCTGCACGAGGGAACAGTACGATTTGGCTGTGTGGATGTCATGGTCGTCAGTATGAGTGTTCAGTGTCGACTGTGAGCATGCATGCCATGTTTTGCTCCTGTCGACATGGAGACGTGTGCAGGCTCGCTGCAGGCTCGCTGCGTAGCGACAATGGCAGGCATTGGCATGATGAGCTCGGGGCAGCCGCTGCTAGCCTTGCGCAGGCTGCAGCCTCTGCAGTAACGCATTTTACAGTGGCCACTGTGCCCCAGACGCAGGCCACCCAGAGGTGGCGGGGGTGCGCAGCCGCCCGCGCTGTGCGCATGGTCCATGTCCTGCGCGTAGCACAAGACCTGGGCGCGCCCATCACGTGGCCTGCGGCAGCTGCGGGGGCTGCCACGTACGCGGCGGCAGCGCCTCCCGCGGCTCGTACAGGTTGGTCTCCTTGTTCAGCTCCTGCGCCAGCAGGCCTTACAGTCAGCCTGCTGCTGCAGACTCAAGTGCTTATGGTTCAGCGTCGCGGGCATGCGTGCTCAGCTACACACTCAGGGAGTAGTCACATTGTTCCACCAGGCACACGCATGTTCATTTCCACACTCAACAGCCCACACTCGAGTCCTCCTCTCGTCACCAAAGGGTGCGTGTGCTGTGGGATGAGCTTGGGCATGTTTGTGGGGTAGTCAGAGAGCACGGCAATGGCATGCATACAATCTGCTCACACACGAGCAAGCAAAGGGTCGAGCTTCTCAGCATGGATTTGCGTCAAAACATAGGCACGGGGCGCACCCAAGGTATGGTGCTCAGGTTGGGCTGCTCTGCGCTGACCATAGTGAACTCGCCCATCTTGGTGAGGATGCCCTTCCTACCAGCGCGCAGCGTGCAGCCCTTGGGCTCCATGGCGAAGATGCCTACGTGGATGCTGGCTAACGTTACGCAACTGTCTCGACGGAAGAGCGCTTGCACTTCTGGCACTCTCAGACACGTCTGCATACTCAAAGACTTTGCATTGACGTCATTCTTTTGTCATGTGACAAACCAGATCTGGTGTGCAAGTGAACGTCTTTGCGTTGACGTCACGCTAGTGTCAGATAGTGTGGATGTGAGTGCGCCTAAGTCCCGCAAGCTCCCGTCGCAGCGTGCGGCCCTTCCCAGGCCAGGGCGGCGGCCGGCTCGGCGCACGCGCGCACCGCTAGTCAGCCGCAGGATGTCGGCGGGCTGCACGCGCTCCACCTCGTCATTGACGAGCTGCAGCACGACCGCAGCGGTGCTGTCGGCGACCAGCAGGTTGCAGGTGGTGACCTTCACCCCAGTCTTCTCAGCGACCTTGTGCTTCACCTCGCCTGCTTACGGGGAGCACGGCGTGTGTGAGCGCGACCAATGACAACATCGCTGTGCACGCAGCGTCTCGATGGAAGCCTGCAGAAAGCACAGCTGCAAGCAGGGCGAGCGCGTGCCTTTGTCCAGGACGATGAAGTTGACGTTCACGGGCAGCAGCGAGGGGCGCAGGTCGATAATGTGTGTGTAGGTGGGCTGTGCCATGCGCAGGCGCCCTGCCTGTGCTCATGGGCGTGCCTGTCCAGACGCTGACCCAGCGTGGCTGCACAGAGCGCCCACGGCAACAACTCGTGCCCGGTGTCAGCGCCTCAAGCACCAAGGAGCCCACCAAAACGAACCTGGTGGCGCACTCCTTGCCAGACACTCCCAGGACACCAGGTGCAGAACAGCAGGTGGACGGGTTAGTGCTTCGATGTGCCATCATGTGCGCAACAATGCAATGTGCCATTTAACCGTATACGGCTTATACGGTTAGCATGTAGTTACGGGGAGCTGAGACATGCTCATCAACTGTGCAGCAGGACCGTCCACACATGCCACCTCTGTAAATTGAAGCGATCAGCAGTGTACGGAAGCACATAAACTTTCATTGGTGTGTTCCCGTACACGGTCCTGAAGCGCAAGCGGATGGATGCATTGGCGAGTGCAAGCTGCCTGGTGAACAGGCCAAGCAGACGGGTGATGGCGCTGGGCCGTCTGAGTCAGAGAGCAAGCGTTCTCTGGCTGTGAGGGACTGGTGGCACTAACCATGGCAGCGGACACCAGCCGCGAGGCAGCCCTCGATCGCCTGGTGCTGCAGTACCTGAAGAAGCGCAAGTGAGTGCCCCGAGCTACCCCGACGCTTTGCAGACGCTTGACGGGCACTGGTCTGCGACAGCGGTGTGAAGCAAGTGTGCACCTTCGTTGGTGGGGCCGCAGCGGTGCCCTGTCGATCACTTTCTGTGGAAACAGGTGAGACTGCAACACAAGGACTGTTATGCCACCACGCAGGTACGACAACGCGCAGCGCATCCTCGTGGCCGAGGTGCCCGCGCTGCAGAGCGAGGCGGGCGCGATGGCGGCCTCGCTCGCGCCGCCGCGCGACCCCGAGCGCGGCCTGGTGGCCGACCTGCTGTTCTACCTGGTCGCGGACAACGACGCGGCGGCGGCCGCGCGCTCCTTCGACCGCCTGGCCGCCTGGGCGGACGCCTCGCTCGACATGTACCGGGCGCGCGCCGGCCCCGGGCCCGGCACGTGCTCGCCCGGCCGCCGGCCGCCGGTTGGCGCGTCCCAGGCGCAGACTGGTCCTCGGCTGCCAACTCTTCAGAATGATGTGGCCCTGTGCAGCGGTCAGAGAGCGCGTGCGTCCGAGGGTACCCTGCTGCTGCCCGCGAGCTGCGGAGCGCCCGATGTGCTCCTAGGGTTAGGGCTACCCCCATCCCTAACCCTATTTGGGGCGCCGCAGGCGGAGCTGGCGCGCGTGCTGTACCCGGTGTTCCTGCACACGTACCTGGACCTGGTGGGCCAGGGCGCGGCTGGCGAGGCCGCGGCGCTCATGGCCCGCCACCGTACCCGCTTCACGGAGCCTGGCGGCCGCGCGTCCAAGCTGCGCACGCAGGTGCCCCGGCCGCCGCGCGCAGCACGCACATCATGGCGGCGCGCTCGGTGGTCAGCAGCGTGCATGACCCTGTGCCATGCCGTGACTGCCACAGGCTCTTCCAGCGGCGTTAGAGGCGCGAGAGGCCCGCATGTGAGCTGCACATGCGTGTGCGCTCCGCATGCGATGCCGAGCTGTTACTGATGGGGTTAAGGTGCACAGGTCCACCGTGTCGTTGCCTGTGCCAGGTGGCCCTGTGACCTGTCAATGTCTGTACGGCGGCCGACCTCATGCTGCTGGACGCTGGGCCTGTGGCACTGTGCTGCCTCTCACCGCCGGACGACCCCAACGATCTCGGATGCAGCATTTGATAACTTGTGGATCTAATGATGAATGTATTTTCGCCATCTTGTCTCATTGGCGCCCGCAGGAGCTGGCGGACCTGGGCACGGCCGCGTCGGCGGAGCAGCTGCGCACCAACGCGACGGCGGCGGCCGCGCGCGGCATGCGCTACCCCGTGCGCCTGAGCGCGTTCGGCTTCGAGCTGCTCATGGGCTTCCTGAAGGGCGCGCGCCTGCTGCTGCCGCTCGGCACGATCAACGAGCATGTCGACCTGCAGGCGCGCGGGGCCCGGGCGGGTCGCTGCCCCAAGCTGCCGCCACCGTGCGCGCCGGCGCGCGCGCGCTTGCGCCGCCTTAGAAGGGTGGGCGAGCACACTGCTGACGCTGTGTCTGAGTCCCGTGGGAAAGAGTCTCAACTGCATGTGCGCTTGTAGCATCGATGCTGCTCGGTTTGACATGCCCGGGAGCGCCGCGGGCCACCGCGCTGTCAGCGCGGCATGCCAGAGGCCCGCCGGGCGTGCGAGCCGCTGTTGCAGCGAGGGACGCGTCGCTGCAGCGGCGCGCTCCCTGTGCGCGCGGCGCGGGGCTTGAGCGCGCGCAGCGCCTGCGCGGCGTGCCGGAGCGCATTCCATGACGCGCGCAACGCCCTGCGCGCGCAGGTGGCGGACGCGGCAGCGGGCGCGGGCGCGGACGCGGGCGGCGAGGAGGCGTCGCTGGTGGCCGGGCGCCTGCAGGTCGACGTGGCCGCGACCAACCTGCAGCCCGTGCCGCTCGCGCTGCTCAAGGTGCCGCCGCGCGCCGCCGGGCGCGGCCCGGGCCGGGCCTGCGGGCCTGCGAGTGCCACCGCCTCAGGCCGGGCATGGCCGCGGGGTGTGGTGCTGGATGCCCATGCTGCATGGCGCGAAGCGCGAGACTCTCAATTGTTTTGGTCGAAAGGGAGGAAGGGGATTGGAGCAGACCCATGCGGCGCAGGGCCAGCCGGAGGACGTGCACGCGGAGCGGCAGGCCGCGGGCGCGGGCGAGGAGCCGCCCGAGCGCGGCGCGGACGGCGCCAAGCTGTCCAAGAAGGCGCGCGCGGCGCTGGCGCGGGCGGCCGAGCGCGAGCGCGGCGCGCGGCGCGCGGGCGCCGCCGAGCGCATGGAGCCCGAGGTGCGGCCGGCCCGCGCCGGCCAGCCACATACCCAAAACAGCTTCAGGCCATCTGCACAGTGTGCCCAGAAGGTGAGACTGTGCAGTGGTGGCAAGCGCCGTGACTGTCGTGTGTGCGCCGGCGCCCGCTCATGCTGGAGGCCCTATTGCTTCCCCGCGCGCAGGTGCCGCTGCCGGGCCTGGCGGAGGAGGCGCTGGAGGCGCGCGTGGCGGACGTGGCCGCGCGCGCGCCGGCGTCGCCCGACGCGCTGCCGAGCGCGGCCTTCTTCACGTTCGTCAACACGCGGCAGGCGCTGACCGCGGTCGCCTTCTCGCCGGACGCGCGCCTGGTGGTCGGTGCGCGCGGCGCCTGCCGCCAGTGCGCCCGAGTGCCTGCATCGCTATGGCGCGACTCCGCACAGCTGCGCCGCAGGCCGCCTGTGCGCGCAGCTCACTACTCGCCGTCGGCAGCTGCAAGCCCTGGCGGTGGTGCTTCTGTTCAATCTAGCAGCTGCAAGTACCTGATATTGTGCAGTCAGATTGCTGAAGTGCTTCGTGCCGGCCTGTCAGGCTGCTTCGCGGACTCGTCTGTGCGCGTGTGCGATGTGCCAGCGACGGCCGCCGCCCGCGCCGCGCCCGGCCGCGACCCCGACGGCCAGGAGCCCGCGCCGGCCGCGCCGCCGCCGGCGGCCGCCGCGCTGTGGGGCCACGCGGGGCCGGTGTATGCGGCGGACCTGAGCGACGACGGGCAGGCGCTGTTCACGGCGTCCGGCGACGGCACCGTGCGCCTGTGGAGCACCGAGCTGTGGGCCAACCTGGTCGCGTACAGGCGCGCACCTGGCGTCTGGTTAGGGTGGGTCAGGGTTAGGGCCTATTCCCAACCCTATCCAACCTGGTCGTGTACAGGCGCGCGGCCCCAAGCCAGGGCGGCCGCCCGCGTTGCTGCTGCCGGCGCTGCGGTTCCTCAGGCGCTGCACGCCCTGCGTCTGGTTAGGATTGGGCAGGGTTGGGCCCTGACCCTAACCCTGTCTGAGTGCCAGACGCATGGCGCGCCGGCAGGGGCCACAACTTCCCGGTGTGGGACGTGGCGGCCGGGCCGGCGGGGCTGTACTTTGCGAGCGCGAGCGCCGACCGCACCGCGCGCTTGTGGGCCACCGAGCGCGCGCGGCCGCTGCGCATCCTCGCAGGCGCGCATGCATGCGCGCCTCGTGGCCGGCTCTGATGCGCCGGCAGGGATGCCATGTAAGAGCGGTGGGATGCTGCGGAGGGCCGGTCCTCACTTCCCCAGCGCCGTACACCCAGAGCGGCTTGTCCACCAAAGCTTGTATTTATCTGAGGCGTAGCGCATGCTCATGCTCCTTACATCTTCCCTATATTGTGCGTCGCTGGGGCGCTCCGGCTGTGGCCGTGCAGCACATCCCAGCAATGCTATGGCTGTGCGGTGGAGGTCCGGCGGCCGCTTGCAGACAGCTTGGTCGCACGCCTGCTACCCTACCCTAATCCTATGGCTGTGCAGGTGGAGGTTCGGCCCGCTTGCGGACAACTTGATTGCATGCCTAGCAATGCTCGTGCTGTGGCGTGACCACCCCGGGCTTGCGTGCGGCCGCGCAGGGCACCACAGCGACGCCACGGTCGTGCGGTGGCACCCCAACAGCCACCTGCTGGCCACCGGCTCCGACGACCGCACCGTGCGCCTGTGGGACGTGCGCGACGGCCGCGCCGCGCGCGTGCTCGTCGGCCACAGCGCCGCGGTGCGCCCCCTGTCTCGCACGCGACGCTCCCCTCCGCCCCTCCGCACGAGGAGCATTGGAGGCGCTGTGGAGGCAGCGACCGCGGGTCGCAGCAGGTCTGAAAAGTTACGTCACTACGCGTGGGGTTGTGAGAAACGCAGAGCTCAACATCAAGCCATCGCTGTATATCACTGCAGCGAAGCATGGAGGCCGCGCGCCCCAGATCACGGCGCTAGCGTTCTTGCCGGACGGGCGCGCGCTTGCGTCGGCGGACGCGGAGGGTGCGCTCGCGGTCTGGGACCTGGGCGAGGCGCGGCGGACAGGCGGCGCGCGCGACGCGCACCGCGGGCCCGCCTGGGCGCTCGCGTACAGCCAGGGCGCGGGCAGCCTGCTGGCCTCGGGTGCGCGCGGGGCGGCCCTGTCGGTGTCATGCGGGCGTGCCGGAAGAGGATGCGGCGCTGCCGGCCTTAGGTTTCGGCGTCTCTAGATTCGCATCAGGGCCATGTGCGTGCTCACACACGGACAAGCGTTGCATGTCGGGCTGGGCCTGCGCCAGTCGCTGCCAGGGCAAGAGCCGCGTCCCAGCTGATGCCGCATGCAGGCTGCTCACCCGGTCACGCGGGCAGGCGGCGCCGACCACACGGTCAAGCTGTGGAGCGCCGCGACGTGGGCCGCTGCCGGGCCGCCGCCGGCGGACGGCGCGCCCGCGCCGGCGGCGGCAGCCGGTGCAGGGGCGCGGCCGCTGCGCACGCTGACCACCAAGGCCACGCCTGTGTTTGCGCTGCGCTTCACGCGGCGCAACCTGCTGCTGGGCAGCGGCGCGCTTACGCTGGCCGCGCGGTGAGGCGGCTGGGGCGGGGGCGTGCGCTAGCGCCGCGCTGGCGCGGCGGGCGGGAGCTTGGCGGTGCGGCAGAGGGAGCCATGCGTCGTCATCCTGTGATTTGCTCAGTGTCACTGGCTGTTTTGGCCAGGCTGCGTTGTCTGTACATCTAGCGTTTGGTCCTCTGTGTGGCCTGTTTCCAGAGTGTGCTCCATGCACTAAGGCTGAGCAGCATGCGGTTGTGCGCCTCTTTGCATTTTGGTTTGGAGGGAGCTGTCAAATACGACTTGCCGAGTCTTCAACAAGCGAAGACAAACGCCAATTTGAACACAGGCAGGCAAGTTCCGACCAGCATACTGACAGTGCGGTGACAAGGTGCGGAGATCTTTGCGCCTCCAGCAGCAGGAATCCCGCAAGCTTCACGTGCCTGCTTGATCAGTTCTGGAGCTTGGGCCCCTCCAGCGCGCGCCCGGACTAGCGCTGGCTCCAGACTCACCCCCGTCCTCCATGTGCGCTTCAGGCCGCGCCCCAGACGCTGCTACCGGAACAGCGCCTCGATCAGCTTGAAGTCCTCGGCGAGCTCCACCGCGTCCGCGCCCGGCGGCACAAACCACACCCGCCGCAGGCCGCGCGCCTCCAGCTGCACGAAGCAGCCGTCCTGGTCGCCCAGGGGCCAGCCGCGCCTCCTCCAGACCTGCGCACGGCGCCCGGCGCGCTCGTCAGAAGCGCCGCCAGCGCCAGCACATCACATATCAGACCTGTAATGCATGACCAGCTTCGCACCGGCAGTGCTGCTTGTCGCCCTTCCTGCTCAAGCACAGTGTGCAGGACAGGTGAGCGCTCAACTGAGCAGGCCGCGCGCAGTGAGGTGCCCAGCGGCTGCGCTCCTCGCCAACCTCGGCTCTACTCTGCAGCCGCAGGTCTGCACCAAGCAAGTGGAAAACCCTGCCCTGCGCGCCTGCGGGAACGCGATGTCCCCGCGCCGGACGACGGCGCACGCAGCGTGCGCGCCCGTGTCGGCCGCGTACTCGCGCAGGAACGCCAGCGCGCTCTGCAGCGTGTCCGGCGACTCGAACGCGGCCGCCACCCTGACCTGGCCCCACTGCTCCACCGCGCCCTCGGACGCGCGCCGGCCTGGCCCCGCAGAGCGCGCGCATCCCTCATGCATGCCTGCAGGCGGTGACTGCTCAACACGCATCGCTTTGGCCTGCAGCACGCGTCTCCCCGCGGATGCAACCGCAGCTGGCACCGCGCCCTGCCATTCACAGCGAATTGAGCCACAGCAGCTTGTTGCATGTGCAGCGCTGTTCTATCATGGCGGGGGCGCATAAGGGCTGGCAGCGCACCCGGCAAGAAGTAGACGCACGGCGGCGCCTCTTCGCCGGCCGCCGCCGCGCCGCCGGCCGCCTGCCGGGCCGGCGCCGCGCTGCCCCCGGCGCCGCCCGCCAGCTGCTCCGCAGCCGCCGCGCGCACCTCGGCCGCAAAGCGCAGCACACGCTCCTCGCTGTAGCCGACCTCTGCGCCCGCCACCTGCGACCGGGGCTGCAGGTTTGCAGCATGGACTGGCGCAGCAGGGGTAAGCCTCAACGACAGGCCTGCGGCGTATCATGCCTCACTGCCACTTCCATATCCGCTGGGCAGCTCATCGACTCCTAAATCCTCTGGCGCATACACGCAAACACGGCGGGCTGTAGCGCTTGTGCACACCTGCCTACTCTGATGTAACTGGTCGGTGCGAGTAGCTTATCAGGCACAGCACACCAAGGCTACATGCTCTTTGATGCTAGCAAATGTAGGTGCTAAACTGACTGCCGCCATGTCACTCCTGAGCCTCTTGAGCAGTTCCAAGCAGGCAGCGCTCGGTTTGAGTAACACTTGCCGGGGAGGCACCTATGCCAGGCTCTTGAGGCAGTATGAAAGGCGCACCATGGCATCCTTAGCCTCCGCATACTCCTCTGCAGTGGTCACCTTGTGGGTGACCCGTGCGTCCCGCAGCCGCGCCCCCTCTGCTGTACTCCCGCCAGCGCCCCCCCCAGAGCCATTTGTGGCCGCCCCTGGTACGCCAGCAGGAGTTTTACAAGCTGATGTCAACCAGCTCAGGGCTGAACCATCTAGCAAATGCTTCTTTCGCTACCGCTTGCAGAACGCCTTCAAACAGCCATCATTCTTGGTACGTCGTATTTGTCACAACTGCAAGTCATACAGTCTCATCGGGGATGGTATGCCTCTTCTCACCCCGACAGCGCACACCCAAGCATGGGTTGGCACGCTAAGGGCGCCATGTTACTGAGGTTCAGTGTACATGTATCAAGTCCTTGCGTACAGGCCCATGCAGCTTATCATGCACATGCCAGCACCTGCAGGCACACTGCCCTTCCTGTCGGTGGTCCTCGCTGCCGCATGTAGCTTGGCTGCAACCTCTGCGCTGCCAGGGTTGCACTCCCGGGCTTTGCTGAAGGCTGCCCGCGCCTGCCGGGAAGGCGCGCAGAGCAGTGAGAATCAGCCCTTAGCACGATCCAGCATTTGACTGTGGTATTCCCAAGCATCGAAGACGCATCTTCATGTAGGCACAAGTCCTTCACAATTCAAGACGGCCGCTTGCATGGAGAAGTGCACACAGCCATACTTGCCTACATCAAACCTCAGATATGTAGCTGGGTTTGTTGTCTCAGGCGCTGCGAGAGTGACAGCAAAGTAACAGCAGCAACAAGGATGAAGCCATCTGCTGCTGGTGCCTTGCCTGCTAAACGTAAGGCGGACAGCAGCAGCAGTGCAGGGCAGGAACTTCACTGATTCGTGCTCAGTTGTCGCAAGCAAGGGCACACGCCGTATACAGTGTGGGACCGGGCGACGCACTTCAGCATGTCGGCCCAGCGCCTCAAGGGCGCTACCCACGCGGTAATGCGCTTTGTCCCAGTCGCCGCGGAGGCTGACACACTGTTGCGCGTCTGCTAGCGCCTTGTCGAGCTTGTGCAGCTTCAGGAGGCAGGCGCAGCGGTTACTGCCAGCACCGCAGCCTATCAGCCATGTTGCAGCACTGCAACGCGTGCAGCCACCAAAGCAGCAGCTGCAGTGAGCATAACTGCACACGTTGTGCGAACAAGTTTGTCGTCATGGGACCTGGCTGTATACAGACTGGCCACACAGTGTGCAAACACACGGGAAGGCCAGCAGATCGGACCAAGGCGCGCACCTGAGCAGGACGGCTCGCCTTTCTGATGCGTCGGCCGGCAAAGCATTCAGTGCCTTGGTGTACAGTGCTGCAGCTTTCAAGAAAGCACCGGCCTTGAACTGTGCAGTGCCTTGCGTTGAAAAATCGTCAGACATGCCACTGGCTCAACACGTGCGCGGCGCGTCTCCCTAAGACAGGCCGTGGCACCAGGACTTACAGGCCCCACGCTGGTTCGTGCTAGTGCCGGCCTGATGTAAGAAGTCCAGAGGCACGTGCTGTGCTCAGCAGATTGAGGGTTGGTGAGGGTTAGCTGGGCCTCGGCAGTGCGTCATTCACTTCTGGACACTCAGAGCTTTCTCCCCTTTTCTGTCCTTGCCGGGCTTTCCCCCAGGAGGCTCTGAAGGGAACAGTGCCCTGCGGCTGTCCCGCGTGCTCAGCAATCAATCTTCTGCACTACAGTTGTCTTGCAGTTCGAGTCTGTACAATCAGCTCTGGCGACCTTTCCTTACGGCAGTGGCCTGTCCACTGCGGCTGCGGCAGCCACAGAGGACGTGAGCACTCGCTCACTCGGCGATGAGTAGGAAAGGGGCCTCCTATGCAGAGGACGATGACTACGACGATAGCTTTTATGATGATGGTGAGGACTACGCCGAGTACGATGAGCCTGTGGTCCAGCCAAAGAAGGTGCGCTTGAAGCCCATGCGGCACATCCGAGGAGGCTCCCAAGTGCTGCGCAGCTTGGCACACCTGCTGAGGCCCAACAGCGTACTCTGGTTTTACTGCGCTGTGGGTAGATGGTTGTTGCACTCACAAGATTGATGCTGTTGTGTGAGGTGACAGGCCGTGGCGGCCAAGGCAGCCGCTGGGAAGGCTGCTGCCAAGGCACCTGCAGCGGCAGCAGGTGCCTCCGCCTTGGCCCGCTGCCTCTGTGACCCGCCGCCTGGGCGCCCCTCGGGCCGCGCCCGGCTGGGCGGTGCGGCACCTGCCGCTGCTGGCCTATTGCAGTGTCCCTGGTCGCGCAGACGTGTAATACTTGCGCAGAAATGTATGCGTTCCTGCTGAGCCTGTCGCCGAATGGCGTGAAGCCTGTGAGCGAGCGCATTTTTTAATTATTGCAGGCTCATTTATCACCCCTCGTCATCATGAATGCGTCTGTGAGATAGATATGTGCATATGCATGCACACCACCCCTGCTCATGCTTGCCGCATGGGCGAGCAGGCAAGAAAGCGGCGTCGACGCTGAAGGCGTCCGCCCCAAGACCGCCGGCCCCAGCGACCTACCCGCTGGCGCCGCCTGCACCGCCGGCAGAGGGCGTGGCGCGCTTTGCATTCGACACGCCCTCGCCTGACGACCGCGTGCTGGCGGCGCGCGCGGGCGGCGAGCTATATAAGCCTGGGCTGCAGCCCCCGGGCGCGCCGGGGCCGTCCGGGCGCGACGACGGCGGGGGCAGCGCCCGGCGGGAAGCGGGGGCCGCCGGGGGCACGTCCAGCACGCTCGCAGGTGCGGCGCTGCTCACAATGCGGGGGTCGCTTGCTGTGGGCTCTCCCTTTGCCCTGCAAAGGAGTCCGGACGCTGCAGATGTCACCCATGCTCGGCAGGGGCGTACTTGCTCTGATGATGACGTGACATGCGCATTAGAGCGAGCCCCATGCCGTCTCCCACCCAGCCTCGAACAGGCCGCTGAGCAGCAGGCCCGGCAGGCATGCAGGTGCTGCGCGTCAGCGAGCGCCCGGCTGCGCCCGCGGCCGCCCGCGCCGCGCCCGCCGGCGCGGCGCCCACGCCGCCAGGCAGCGATGGCGGAGCCGCAGCAGCGTCGGCTCAGCCCCCAGGGCCAGGGCAGGGCCCTGGGTCAGCACCAGGGGCCGCCGCGGCGGCGCCGCGGCGCGCGGGCCGGCTCGCGGCGGAGTACGAGCTGGAGCCAGACCTGGCGCGAGAGTGCGCGGCGGCCGCCGTGGCGGAGGCCGCCGGCGGCGCGGGCGCCAAGCCGCAGCTGCACCTCGTGGTCCTGGGCCACGTGGACGCCGGCAAGTCCACGCTCATGGGCCGCCTGCTGCACGACCTGGGGTGCGCGCGCCGCGCCGGCCGCTGTCTCAGGGTGTAGCCTGCTTGGCACGCAGCCTGCCATGGCCCTCGAGATGAGCATCCGCAGTGGCTGGCAGTGGTGTCGCGGTGGGCAGCGGCTGCCTTGCCCTTCATGCTACATGCCATCTGGCTTGTCAGGGGTGAATGGAGAAGGAAAAGGGGTGAAGCACATGTTGCAAGCTGGGAAGGGGGTTTGAGGTAGGAAAGCCTGCTTCGAATGAGGCGGGAGGTGCGTGAGCCGCGAGGCCGAGCACCGCTCGCGTCCACCCGCGCCGCACAGCATTGCGCACCGCGGGAGCATGCACGTCGCGGCCGACGCGCCGCCCGCCGCGCGCCGCCGCAGGCAGGTGAGCCAGAAGGCCGCGCACCGGCACGCGCGCGACGCGGCCGCGGCCGGCAAGGCGTCCTTCGGCTGGGCCTGGCTGCTGGACGAGCGGCCCGAGGAGCGCGCGCGCGGCGTCACCGTAGATGTCGCCACGGCACGCTTCGAGACGGCCGCGCGCGCGGTCACGCTGCTGGACGCGCCGGGGCACCGCGACTTTGTGCCCAACATGATCGCGGGCGCGTGCGTGCTGCGGCCCGATCGGTGCCGAGCTGAGGGCGCCGGCCGGCTGTGCTGGCGTCAGGGAGGTTTGAGCGCCTGCATGGCGCCTGCATGGCACTGCTGTCTCGCTTTCTCCGTGTGCATGCGGCGCCGCGCTGGGGCCCGAGGAGGCCGAGGTCGGCGGCGGCGCATGTCCCTGTTGGCGCCAAGGCGGCCCGGCGCCTGCACATGGCAGTGTGCCACCCAGGTCCCTGGGTGTGCGCGTGCATGCGCCGGCCTGCTGTGTCGGCACGCGAACGCCGCGCGCCGAGCCTCGCTACTGGCCACACGAGGCGCGGCGAGCAAGACTGCCGCGCACGCCGGCAGGCGCGGCCCAGGCGGACGCCGCGCTGCTGCTGGTGGACGGCTCCCCGGGCGGCTTCGAGGCAGGCTTCGAGGGCGCGGAGGGCGGCAGCAACGGCCACGCCGGCGGCGCGGGTGGCGCGGCGGCTTTAGGGTTTGGCGGCGCCGGCGGCGGGCAGACGCGCGAGCACGCGCAGCTGGCGCGCAGCCTGGGCGTGGAGCAGCTGGCGGTCGTCGTGTCCAAGCTGGACACCTGCGACTACTCGCAGGTGCGGCGCCCTACCCTACCCTAACCCTCACCCTGATCCAAATGTATTCCACACTTACTAGTGGAGTACACCTTCAAAGCCGCGCGCCGCCCCGCCCGCCTGCCGCCCGGCGGCCATCCCCGCGCGCGGTCTTACGCCGCTCGCCAGGCCCCGTCTGGGCAGCGGTGGCGCGTGCTGAGCTTGCGATTGCGCGGCAGGAGCGCTTTGAGGCCATCCGTGCCGCGCTCGCGCCCTTCCTGCGCACGTGCGGCTTTCGCGACAGCCAGGCGCGCTCCATGGCCGCCGCCAGGGGCGGGATGTAGGGCACAAGCTCAACCCGCTCCACCGCCTGCTGCCGCCGCACGCCCCGTGCCAAGTTGCCGCCGTCAGACGTGCGCAGCAGGCTGTGTGAGGCGAAGCTGCGAGCCATTGCGTTTGCCCCCACTCCAGAGACTAGGCAGGCTCAGCGCTCAGCGCCGCGGAATGCTGGCATCAGCTGAGGTGCTTGCTGTCACCTGGCGTGTAGCCGCGGCCGGACGCGGCGGGAGCCAGCCGCGCGGCCGAGCATGGCTCGCGCTCTGTCACATGTGGGGCAGGACAGGGCTCAGCTCGTGGGCGCCCGCCGCACAGTCTCGCGCCCTGACCGCCCGGCCGCGGACGGTTTGCGTGCAGGTGCAGTGGCTGCCGGCGGTGGGCCCCGCGGGCGAGAACCTGGTGGGGCCGCCAACAGACCCGCGGCTGGCAGCCTGGTGGCGCGGGCCCTGCGTGGCGGGGGCGATCGACGCGTTCGCGCCGGCCGCGCGCAACGTGGGCCGGCCGCTGCGGCTGCCGGTGGCCGAGGCAGGCCGCGGCGCGCGCGGCGGCGCGGCCGTCAGCGGCAAGCTGGAGGCTGGCGCTCTGAAGGCGCGCGTGCGCGCGCACCGTTTGCAGAGCAGCACACGTAGCACTGGCCGCGCGCGCAGTGGAGGCGTGGCCGCTGCAGCTGTCGATGCTCACTGGCCTGCGACGCACTTACCGACCCTGCCCTCATGCGCGAGGCTGCTCCAGCTGTTGGCGCGTGCCGGTTTTTTGCGTGCATAGACCCGACCCTACCCTATTGCGGCGCCGCCCAGGTCGGCACGCGCGTGCTGGTGATGCCGGGCGGCCTGGCGGGCACCGTGCGCGCGCTGGAGGTGCGCGGTGCGCCCGCTGCGCTGGCGCGCGCCGGCGACGCCGTCGAGGTGCGCGGCCGGCAGTGGGCGCGCGGTGCAAACAGGGGCAAGTCTGGCGAGGCCTGCGTTGCTGATGCAGCTGGTGCGGCCGCGGCGCCTTGGCTGATGCACAGGCTGTGGCGCGTTACGGGGCTGGCCCATGCCGCGTCTGCATGCGCCGCCGTCCGCCAGGTAACATGCTGAGCGGCGCGCGGCGCACGCCAGGTGAGCCTGGCGGGCGTGGACGCGGCGGCGGTCGCGCCGGGCGCGGTGGTCTGCCACCCGGAGTGGCCGCTGCGCCTGGCCGCGCGCCTGGTGGCGCGCGTGGTGGTGCTGGACGTCGCGGTGCCCGTCCTGCGCGGCCAGCAGGCGCGCGCGCCTGCATGACGACCAGCTCTTGATACTCCCTATGAACGCGTGTGGGGGTGCGCATGCGCAGTGATGGTACATGCTGCGGTGCCTGCCCTGCGTGCTGAGCTCTGTGCATGAGAATTTGCTACTGCCTCCTCTGGCCTCTCAAACACGCTTTTTTGGGTCCAAGCTGCAACGTAGATTTGGTCAGGGCGGAGGTCGCCATGTGAGGCAGGCTCAGAGATGTGGTCCGCGCGCGCGGCCGGCAGGTGACGCTGCATGCGCATGCCGCGCGGGAGGCCGGCGCGGTGACGGCGCTGGTCGCGCTGCTGCACGCGCGCAGCGGCGAGGTCGTGCGCGCGCGCCCGCGCGCGCTGCTGCGCGGCCAGAGCGCCGTCATCGAGGCGCGCGCGCGCCGCTGCCCGCCTTTTGGGCGCGCGCTTGTCAGGGCGCGAAGTGTGTTCCAAGTGTGAGCGCATGGGCGATGGGACCTGCTTGCAGCGCGGGCCCGCTCTCGTCTGCGTCAGCCTGGCGCCCAGGTGCATGCGGAGCCGTGCGTGGCCTGGGGGACAATGTGTGCCATGCAGCTCCTCCGCCTGGCCACTCGGGCTGCCTAATCGTGGGATGCGATGCCTGCAAGTCAGGCCCTGATCTCTGACCCTGCCCTGGTGCCTGCAGGTAACGCCCGCCCTGTCCTGACCTCCGACCTGCCCTGATGCCCTGCAGGTCGCGCCCGCGCGGCCCATGTGCCTGGAGCCCTACAGCGAATGCCGCGCACTGGGCCGGCTGGCGCTGCGGGACGGGGGGCGCACGCTAGCCGTCGGCATCATCACTGACGTGCTCGGCTGAGCGTGCGCCCCACCAGTTCAGCACGCGCGCGGCGACCGCGCAGGCAGCGGGCTGGGCGTGGGGGGGGGGGGGAGGTGGGGGGCTTGCAGGCGGCGCCGCTGCATTAGGCATGCGCTCCCCGACCACCTGACCGTGAGCGCTGGCTGTGGACATCCGCGGAGCTGTGCGCTCGCGCGGCTCCATCCGCCCAATGCATGCACGTGCTGTGCCCACAGCCGCCTATCTGTTCCCCTTTCACGCGTCTGAACGATTGCATCCCTGGCCGAGAGTTACTGACATAGTGATAGAGTCTATGTGAATCACGCTCGGAGCACGTGCCGAGCGATGCCGGTCTCCTTGCAAGTACATGCATTTGCGCGCTCGTCTCTCCGCCCGCACACCAGGCCGCCCTGCTTCTCTACCTAGCACTCTCAAAGAAGCTAGAACGAGGGCGAGCGATCAGCGTGCGCCAGCACAGCCGGCAACAGGGCCCGCAATGACCTACAGCACTCCCGGCGCGACAGGGGCGACACATTGCCCAGACATATTACCCAGGCAAAGGGGCACACAGCGAACCCTAGCCCCCAAGCTTGCGTCAGCCCCTGGCCAGCAGAGCTGCTCAACAGAGGTGTAAACCCCGATTCCCTTCCCTGACCGCATGCCATGGGCGGACCTTGGCGCTCAAAGTCTGCAGCCTGAAAAGCCAGTGGTACACTGCACATCACATCCATGAAATAGACAAGTGCGGGGAGAGAGAGGGCCGGATGACAGGTATAGTACCAATTGGACCCATAAGAAGCGAAAAGGGGTTAGAGCAAACTTCGCTGCCCGGCATGCGCGGCTTGGCCGCGGCATGGTCCTGCCTCCCATGCACCAGGCAGGCGCTCGCCCCCTCTCCTGCACACTGTCGAGGACGGCATTGCCCTCACTCCCCCATAACCCTGGCTGCCAAGCTCAAGGCACACAGGCCCTGCGCGCCGGCCGAAGGAAGCGCCCTAGCGGCACTCCTTGAGCAGGTACTGCGAGGGGCTGAACAGCTCGGGCGCGTCGCCGCCGGGCACGCCCTGCTGCCCCAGGCTCAGCCCCGAGCCCGCCACGCCGCTGCAGCCGCCCGGGTGCTGCGCCGCCGCGCCACCGCCGCCGGGCGCCGCGCCATTGGGCGCCGCGCCCTGCTGCGCGCGGCCCTCGTTCTCCTTGAACGCGGTGGGGCTGGGGCTCTGCGGGTCCTCGGAGACGCCCCGGTGCACGGCGGCGTGCGCGCCCCTGCTCACCGCGACGTCCCCGCTAGGCCCGTGCGACGCGGGCTGCCCGTTGGCGACCGGCGCAGCGGCGGCGCCCGCCGCTGCCGGCGCGACGCGCACGCCGAGGCCCGCAGTGGGGTTGGCAGCGCCTGCAGGGTTCGCAAAGCCCTGCGCGAGCGCATACAACGGCGCGCCGACCGAGACGGCGGCCGACACGAGCAGCGAGGCAAGTGCGGGGTTGCCCGCCAGCAGCGCCAGCATGTCCCCGGGCCACGCCTGCCCGCCCGCGGCCGCCGCCAGCGGGCCCGCGCGCGCGGTTCCCGCGCCGTCGCCGCACGCGCTGTTGCCGCCCGCCGGCGAGGCGCCACCCGCGGCCGCCGCCGGCTGCGCGCTGGACGGCGCGGCCGCCGGCGCGCAGCCAATTGGCTGCGGCGGGAGCAGGGCAGAGCTGGGGTTTGCCGCCGCCAGCGCAGGGTTGAACAGCGCCGCGGCCGCCAGCGCCTGCAGTGCAGCCGGGTCCAGAAACAGGGCGGGCGGTGCGGCCGCGCCACCGCCGCGGCTGTTGGTAGGGTCTGCAGACCCTGCGGCAGGGCGCGCGGGCGCGCCCGCCAGCAGCGCGGCCAGGTCTAGCGGCGCGGGCGGCCCGGCGCCGGCGCCGGCGCCGGCCGCAGGCGGCGCGCAGCCCGCGCCCGGCCGGCCCGCGGCGCCGTCGCCCGCGCCCGCCGCGCCGCGCGCCGGCCCTGCGTACGGGTGGAAGGCCCCGGCGCCGCCGCCGCCGGCGCCGGCGAGCAGGGCTTCGCTGCAGTCCCGCGGCAGGGCACGCTCCGGCGCGCCCGCGCGCCGGCTGCCGCACGCGTCCGCGGCGGCGGCTGCGGATGGCACGCGCTGCGCGCCGCACGTGCGGGCAGGGGCGGCCGGCGGCGGCGCTGAGGTTTCAGAAGGGATACTGGGCCCCGGCGGCGCGGCGGGCTGCTCGCCGTGCGCCTGCGCGGCCGCGCAGCACAGAGCGTCGCGCAGCCCGCGCCTTTGAAGCAGCTCATCGATGGACACGACGAGGCCGTCGGGCGACAGCGCCGCGCCGCCGCGCGCCTGCGCGCGCGGTCTGGGTCAGGGTCGGCACACACCCTGGCGCTGGGTGAGCAGCACGAGCACGACGCTGCAGTGACGCGTGTGGGGCGCGGGGGGCCGCGGGTTGCGCGCACTTGGCCAAGGTCGTCCAGGGCGCCGGGCGTGCCGCCGCCGCTGCCACCGTCGGGCCCTCTCGGCCCCGCCGCCGGGGCGTTGGCGGCGGCGTTGCGGCCCGTCCCTGGGGCGCCCGGCGACACATACAGCGGCCGCACGAGCTGCTCCAGGACGCTGAGGTCGCCGGCGGCCAGGGCTCGCAGCCCTGCGCTCGCGCCCTGCCGGCACCGGCCGCCCTCGCCGCCGCCGCCGCCGCCGCCGCCGCCGCCGCCGCCGCCGCCGCCGCCGCCGCCGCCGCCGCCGCCGCCGCCGCCGCCGCACGCGGCGCCGTCGCAGCGCGCGCGCTTCGCCACCAGCGGCTGCGGCGAGAACAGCGTGCCGTCCGGGCCGCCGCCGCAGCCGCGCGCAAACTCGGCGCCGCCGGCCGGCCCCGCGCCCAGGCCGATGCCGCCGCAGTCGGGCGCGCAGCGCTTGCGCGCCGAGCCCGAGTACACCAGCGGCGGCGACGCCAGGTCGGGCGCGCCTGCGGCGCCGCCGCCGCCGCCGCACGGCGCGGCGCCGGGGTTAGGGTCGGCGTCAGGGTTGGCGCCCGGCTTCCTGGGCGCGCTGCGCGGCGTCGGCGCGCAGCCGAGCTCCATCAGCGCCTCCCAGGTCTGGTGGTCGTAGCCGGTGCGCGGGGTGGGCGCGGTCGGCGTGCCGCCCGAGCCCGGCGGCGGCGCGCCGCAGCAGCCCAGCCCCGCGCCGCCCAGCACCAGCACGCGGCGCGCCGCCGGCGGGCTGACGCAGTCCGGGTCCATGGCCGCGGCCCCGCCCCCAGCGGCCGCTCCGCCGGACGCGCCGCTCCCGCCCTTCGCCGCCGCGCCGCCGCGCCGCCGCTTGCTGCCCAGCGCGCCGCCGCCCCGGCCGCCGCCGGGCGGCGCCGGCGCGGCGGCCGGCGGCGGGGCGGCGCCCTCGGGGCCGCCGCCCGCGTCGCCGCCCTCGGGGCCGCCGCCCGCGGCGCCGCGCTCGGAGCGCACGCGGCGGGCGGGCGCCGGCGCGATGAAGAGCGGTGGTGACGCCAGGTGCTCCGGGCGCAGGTGCTGCAGGCGGCCGGCGCTGCCGCTGCCCGCCGGCGCCTCTGCGGCCGCCGCGTCCAGCTCCGGGCCGCCGTCCTCCGTGTCGCTGCCTGCGCGGGCAGAGCCCCGGCGTGCATAGCTCGTCCCTACGCCTGTGTCGCCGTCGTTTCGTGGGCACGCATGCAGCGCGTCCTTAGCGCCCGCTCCATGCAGGCACCCGTGCAGTGCACTGGCTCGCCATTTGAACCCGCGCGAGGTCCTCACCACGCACCCAAGCGGCGAAAGTCAGGACCTGTAAGCGTACGGCATACGGCCCGGGGGTGACGGGGCAGCAATTGTTCCTCAGCACAGCCCGTTCCTTGGGCACAACAGGCACGGTCCAAGCGCAAAGCGTACCATGCGCGGACCGGCGCCGTGTGCCCATCCGTTAGCAGCCACCCGACCTGACGCCCGAGCACTTGATCGCATGCGAGCAGAACGCGCACCGGCCGCCTGCCACCGCGCGCCGTAGCCGCTGCCGCTGCGCACGCGGCAGCCCGCGCCGCCGCCGCCGCCGCGCGTGCGCACGCCGCGCGCGCCCCGCTCGCGCCGCGCGCGCCCGCCGCTCGGCGGCGCGCCATGAACAAACGGCTGCCAGCGCGCGGCCGGGTCGGCGTCGGGGCTGGCATCCGGCTCCGGCTTGGGGCTCGGCGCCGCGCCGTCGTCCGCGGATGCGCGCACCGGCGCACGCGCCTTCCGCGCGGACGCGCGGCCGGCGCGGCGGCCGTTGCTGAGCGGCGTGACCTCCCCCGGCCCCGGCGGCCCAACGCCAGCGCCCTGCGCGGGCTGCACCGCGGGTGCCGCCCTGCCGCGCGCGCTCCGCGGTGCGCTCCGCGGGCTACTGCACTCGGACGAGGTGGCCTCGGCGGCGTCCTCCTGGTGTCGGCGCGCGCGAGGGTCAGGGCAGGTCCAGGTGGCCAAAGACGCGGCCGGTCCAGGTGGCCAAAGGCTGGGCCGCTACGTTTACTGCAAGGATGCCGCGGGCGCCCGGGCACCGGTGCTGTCAGCTGGCGCACGACACCTTGACGCGTAGGCAGGGATAGGGCGCAGGCAAGGACAGCCGCGCCACGCACGCGAGCTTGTGGACACACAGCCGGCCCACACAGGCGCGCGGGGCGAGCGCACCTCCTCAGACGTGTCGTACGCCGGCCGGCGGCCGCCGCCGCGCCGGCCGCCGCCGCCGCCGCCGCGCCGGGCCTCCTGCATGCGCGGCGCCGGCACCGGCGACGCCGCGGCGCGCGCGCCGCGGCCGCGCGCCACGCCGCCGCCCGCGCCGCCCCCCGCGCCGCCGGCAGGCGGCCCAGCGTCGCCGCCGGCGGCGCCCGGCGACGGCGCCGCCGCCCGGAACGCGCCCGCCTCCACCTTGCGCTTGAGCGTGGAGTTCCAGTGGTTCTTGATCGCGTTGTCGGTGCGGCCGGGCAGGAAGTGCGCAATGCGCGCCCACGCGTTGCCGAACGCGCCGTGCTGGTCCGCGAGCACGCGGTCCTCCTCGCGCGTCCACTCGCCGCGCTTGATGCTCGGGTCCAGGTGGTTGTGCCACCTGCGCGCGGCGCGCCGCACGGTGGGCGCCTGCGGCGCGCGCGGGCGCTGCAGGATCGGGCGCGGCGCAGCGCCGCGCTGCCTGTGCGCGCGCGGGCACGCGCGTCTGCTCCGGCACAGCCCGCGCCCGGCCGAGGCGGGGGCGGGTACGCAGAGGACGCCCTGCGGCAGTGCTGCTGCGGGATCGCCTGCGCGATCCAGGGGCCTCACGGCCGCACGAGCGGGGGGAGGCTGCCAGAGTGGCCGCCTGCACTGCGTTGGCACCGCTGCGGCGCGCGCCTCCTGGTCGCGACAGGGCCCACCGCAGCGGTGGAAGAGGGCAGGCTGCAGAACAGGCGCGGCGCGGGGGCAGGCGCCGCGCGCACCGCTCGCGGCACTGCTTGCCGATCCTGCCGGGCAGCTCGTGCGCGATCATCGACCAGCGCTTGGCGCCCAGGCGGCTCACCAGGTCCACAATCTTCGCATCCTCCTGCGCGCGGCCCGTCGCGCTGAGCGGCCTCGCCGCCGCGCGGGCGCGGTCGCATTCGAAGCGAGCTGCGCGCTCTGCTGCAGTTGCCGCCGCGGGCCCGCGTCCGGCGCCGGGCGCACCTCGGGCGTCCAGGGCCCCTTGATGAGCTCGGGGTTGAGCACCTTCTGCCAGCGGTGCAGGCACTGCACGTCCGAGCGGTCCTCAAAGTACTCGGCTGCGGCCCCGCGCGCGCACCGGGCAGTCAGTGCCCGGCGTGCCGCCTGCGCTGCGCCACCCTATCCTGCCGCCCGCGCGCGGGCGCCCGAGCTGCGTCGGCCCCGGCCGCGCCGCGCCAATCATGCCCCGACGACGAAGACACGCCCCGGCGCGCCCCCCAGGCCTGGCGCCACCGCCGCTGCGCGGGCCGGCAGGCGAGCGAGGCAGCGCGGCCTGGGCCGGGAGGCCCACACTCGCGCGCACGCCGTGCGGCGTGTGGGCAGGCGACCCGGGGTCAGGGAGTCGCCGGGCCGTGGCGCGCCTATGCGTTTCCAGTTCTTGGCGCCATAGGCCGCGACCGCGCGTCGCAGAATATCGTCCTGCAGCCCAGTCGAGCTTTTCAGCCAGCTGGTCAGCACTTGCCAGCCCAACAGTTGTCCGCAAGGTTGGCGACCTACCTCCTCTGGCTGCCAGCCGCCCTTTGCGGAGCGCCGGGACGGGCCACCGGTCCTCCTGCGACGCAGCAGCAGCGTTGCGAGCGCGGATCTGGGCCTCGGCGGGTGGGGGCGACAACGAGCCGTTTGCTTACCCAATCACTGGCGGCAGCGCCGAGGCGTCCCTCTCCCTCGAGCTGCCCTCCCTGTCCCGCCCGCCCGCCATGACTGCTCCGCTCAAGCGGCCAAAACCGGGCGGTTGGTGGACAACCAGGGCCTGCCTCTACTCCTGCCAGCCAGAGAGAGCATGGCTGGCGGCAAGGCAAAGCTTCTGCACACGACATGCACTTGTCGACAACATACCTACTGCTACTCAAGGACGCCCAGAGCGACCATTACTTTTAGAGAGGCTATATATAGGGTTGGGAGCAGCATTTCAAACAGCATGGAGTGCGTCGCGGGTCAATGTAGCAGTCTGGACGAACCAAGGAGGGCGCGAAGGCAGCTACAATTCAAAACTGTCACCAGGCGCTCGGGCCATCCCCCGTTTGCCAAGCGGCGCCAATGTCAAGCACACCCCGATTGGGAGCTGCGCTGCGCAGCTCGGCAGACACAGCAGAGCTTGTCCGCTGGCGGCACGCCCCTAAGCAAGTTATCAGCGCCGCACGTCACGCTTGCTGCGCCAGCGCCCCGGTAGCCACGGCGCGCGGCTCTAGGCACCACACGCAGAGGTACTCGGCGAGCGCTTGTGTCCGTGTCACGGGCTGAGCTGGTGCACCCCCCGTCGACGGCGCCGGGCACTTCAAGGGCGCTGCGGCTTGGCTCAGCAGCGCGACCCCGCGAGGCGGACGCGCGCGGCCCAGCGGCGCGCGCTGCGGCGCGCAGGAGCCGGCGCGTCAGGTGAACGCGACGGCCGGGATGTCCGCCGCAGCCTTGTCCGCGCCGGCCGTCGTCAGATCGGTCACGCCGCCGGTGTAGCTGCCGGCCGGCAGGTCCACCGGCTCCCCCGACTCTGCGCGCCAGCCCGCCAGGCTCGCCGGGCGCCCCGCTGGGGAGGCTGCTGCAGCCGAGCAGCCTTGGGCCACTGGCCTTGTGAGCGTGCCACGAAAGAATGAAACCTGGCTTCCTTCCACCCAACAGCTCCTGCAGGTAGGCGGCTTTATGCATGAGCCAGCGTGCCACCAGTCGGCAGGAAGGCCCCTCGCTCAAGCCTGGCATGCTCGGCAGTGTGACGCTTGTAGCTTGTCAACCCAGCCAAGTAGCGGCTCGGGCAGCCTGGGTCGCACGGCGCTGCGTGGGGCGCTGCGAGCACTGTCCGGCGCCCTGTTGGCACAGGCGCAACACAGAGCGCGCGCCTCCCTGCGCTCAGACACTCGGCCCTCGGGTGCAGCACAGGGGGCCGCTCGGTGCGGCCCGCCCGCGCACCCGCCCGCCCCGCCGCCAGCGCGCTGCGGCGCACCGTTCACGATCAGGCAGTCGTCCGCGATCGAGGTGCCTGCCACGAAGCGCACGGGCCCCTTGACGGTCAGCGACTTGGCCGACCGCAGCGAGGGCGGCGCGGCCACGAGCGCCTCCAGCTTGTCCACCAGCTTGTAGTGCTTGTCGTCCAGCTTCACCAGCGGGCACGCGTCGCACGCCAGCACCACTGTGCTCGCCTCCGTCACCTGCGTGTCAGCGCAACAGCACCCACTGTCTCTCTGTCGTCCATCACTGGCCCCAACACGTCGAAAGTCTTTGCGCTCACCACCACATGCGGTGCACACTGTCAAGCTCTCCCGGCGGCGTCCCTGCACTTTGCAATACCATGGTGCAGGCCGCTCAAACGCACAGGCCGAACGAGGCAAGTGCTGTCTCTTGCCCAGGTCTGCGTGGACACTCGAGCGCCCCCGCTGTGAGTCCCTGTGCTCAGACCAGGTAGAAGGGCCCATGCGTCGGTCCATAGCTGTGAACGTGCGCGGCCCGTGCCGAAGGGCGCGCCTTGTATGCATCGGAGCGCAGGCAGAACAGGTCATTGGTGGTCTTCACGGGCGCGAAGCGGCTGCGCGGCACGACCACCGCGCCCGCGCCGTCCGCGCCGAACGCCTCGATCGCGGAGCCCATCGCGGTCTCCAGCTGGAACACGGGCGGCGTGGACGAGTCGCGCGGGTTGATAGTCTTCTTGTTCTTTATCAGCGGCAGCTTCAGCACGCCGCCGTTCGCCTCCAGCAGCGCCTGCGCCCCCCGCCCCTCCTGCTGACGAGGTTGCCTGCCGGCGCTGCAGGGTTGCGGCGGACGCGTCATGAAAGACGACAACCCCTCCAGGTCTTCCAGCAGCGGCGGCGCTGACCGCATTCGTCCGCCTCCTGCAGCGCCTGCCCTAGGCGACAATTCAAATCACAACACGGAGCCTGCACATAATCGCAGTGTCCAGAGTGGTCCGGTCATGTCTGATGCAGCGCAGGGGACTCGTGCACAGACAAGCGGCGGCCACGTTCAGCACCAGGTCGGCGCACAGCATGCATCAAACAATCATAAGCGCGCATCCGGCAACGCCTGTGGCGCGGTCATGCAGCGAGCTGCGGCAGGACAGGAGGGCGCGGGCACGGGGCGCGCGCCTGCAGCTTGGGCAGCTGCACCCACAGGTTGTTGGTGTTGAAGAACTTGTGCAGGTGCACGTCCTCAAACTTGGGCTTGTCGTCGTCGGGGCACATCGCGGACTCGCGCAGGATGAAGCGCCCGTCCGCCTTGCGCCGCGCCAGGTGCCCGCCCTTCTTGTCCGCGGTCGTGCGCTCCGCGACCTGAGCGCATGTGTGGTCGAGCTGATATGGCAGCCCTGCCGACTTGGTACGCTCCAGACCGCGTTGCCGCCCCCGCCTCCTTGGCTGCTCAACCCCGGCACACCGAGCGACGTGCGTGCACGCAGACGCAGATGGCCAGCCGCAAAGCTCCTGGGCGCCCAAGCAACCTGCAATGCGCTGCAGCCTGCCACTGCAGCGGCGGGGCGGGCACGGGCGTGGCGCGCCTCCATCAGGAAGGCCTTGCCGGACTCGGCAAAGTAGGCGAGCAGGTCGACGTCCAGCGTGGCGCCCAGGTTGTCGCTGTTGGACACGAACAGGTACTCGATGCCCGCCCGCACCAGGCGCTCCAGCATGCCCGAGCCCAGCAGCGAGGGGTAGATGTCGCCATGGCCTGGCGGGCACCTGGGCGCGCCCCCCGCACAGTCTCGAATGCAGCGTTTCTATCAATCTGGTGCTGCATCATGGCCGTGCAGAGACACTTATGACAGCTCTATCGCACACCAGGCGTCAAGTGGGGGCACAGGCTTTGCCGGTAGGCGCATGCATCCCTGTGTAGCGCCGCAGGCGCTGCGGCTGCAGCGCCAGACACTCGCTGGGTTGCCCGGTGAGCGAGTCTTAGCTGGGAGGCCAGCGACGTGAAAGCATGCAAGCACCCCTTTAGTACCAGGGCAGGCGTGGGCCGCCTGATGAGCGATGCGGCTATAGTAAGGATACAAGGGTAGGGTTAGGGTCGCCAGCACGCGGGGCGCACCACTCCAGGTCGGGGTCGCTGGGGAAGCTGGCGGGCGCGAGCGTCTTCGCATCCACCTTGGGCGACTTGTTCTGCACCAGCTCCACGTCCTCCTCCTTGAGCAGGTCCGCGTGCTTGGCGCTCAGGAACTCCTACCAAGTGCGCACGCGCGTACGATCATTGCCGCCGGCCACCACGCGCTTGCTAAAGAGTGCTGCACATGGTCGGTGCCTTCCTTCGCAGCACCCGCACATGCACGCGCTCACAAGCTCAGGCCAGATTGACGCAGCGCCGGTATGTACCTACCATGATGCTCAGTGATGGGAGATAGGAGTGTGTGCGCGCGCCACGCCGAGCAGGCGCACTGCGACACCCATAACAACCACAGCAGCCCCACAATGCGCAGCCAGAGGTGTGCTGCTTGGCAAGCTCATCCAACACGGTGCACGTGCTGAGGCGGGCAGGGGCTGCAGGGCGCTGTAGGGCGCAAACACGTTGTTGCGAGGTCTGTTTCACATAGAATTACATAGGTTGAAAGACACAAGAGTCCTGTCTGGGTTGTCTTGCACCCTCCACGCCCGAGGACACGCTGCATCATGCGAGATGCATGCGGCGCAGCGCCGCGCGCGCCTTGGTGTCGTCGCTGGTCGAGAAGGAGTTCATGAGCACGAAGCGCACGTTGGAGCCGTAGCGCTCGCGCGTGTACTTGATCTGCTCCGCGATCAGGTCCAGGAAGGTCTTGCCGTCCTTCACCGTCAGCAGGCTCTTGGCCTTCTCCAGGCCCATGGACGTGCCCAGGCCGCCGTTGAGCTTGAGCACCGCGGTCTTCGCCAGCAGCGTCTGCGGGTGCGCACGACACGCGCTCACTGCCGCCTCACTGCTTCAGACTTCCTGCGCCGCGCTAGTCGCCATGGGGCTCGCATGCAAGAACCCTGACAAAAGGGCCTGCATGCAGCGAGAGTAATGTGCTTGGGTAGCAGCATATGTCGGCATGCTTGCAAACCTCACAGTAATCATGCAACAAATCATGCCCGAGCTGCCATACGCAGTGCCACAGGACGTCTGGTGTACGCAGGCGTCCTGTTTGTCTGGTAACGTAACGCAGCACGCTGGTGCTGAACTCACAAAGCCCATGCTGTGCACCAGCAGGGCAGCTGCTCCACCCCTTCACTAGCTGCTCAATAAAAAGCTAACAGGAGCACTTGCATATATGCATACAGACAACGGTGCTTGGAGAGACAACAATGACGCATTTGACACCACCTACACCTTGAGTCAGAAACACCATAGCACATACCTGCGACCTTCACTTGAGTCTACAGTCACTACCCCGCCAGCAGTTCTCAGCGACATGCAGGATTAGCACTGATACCTGCACGGAGTGCAGATGTTAGAGCCCGCATGAGCACCTTCAGGTCAGCCTTCTGAGATGCCTTCATGTCGTCTAGGCGTGGAAGCTCGTGCACAGCGTCAATCTCGTCCTCTGGCACCTGCAAGAGGCACTCCCGCGCTCTGTACAGAGGCGCTGCAGAGCAGGAGAAGGCGTACATGGTGCATTGAGGCGTACCAAGCCCGTGACACCAGCCACAAGCTGCTCATAGTTCAACCTGAACGCATCAATCGCTGCCTGGCTCAGGTCTGCTTTGCGCATCTTCTCCTCAAAAGCGCTAAAGTCCCCCATATTTGCAACGCTGACAATTGCCGCACGCGATGCCGATGTGGAAATTAAGTTGCTACTCTGTCAAAACTATCCTCAAAAACTTTACAGGTTATAATGGGGTCAGGACCAGGGCAAGGCATTTGGGCTGTTAATGGGTCTCCGATAAACATGAAGCGTTGCTCTCCATGCAATACCTCAGCATGTGAACTGAATGTGATGCTGGCAAGGTGCACGGGCAGAGGACACATCTGACCTGCTGCACGAGCACCTCTGTGTGCATCAATCGTCGGTCACAGGCAAGTTCGGCAGCACTCCCAGACAGAGCGGTTTACACGGCAACGCAGCACACACTACTGCATGCCTGCAAGCAGCGCACAGATGTGCTCTGACGCAGGCTGAGCCACATGGCCTAGCCGTGCATCGGCTGCTCAGCCTGGCCGTGCAGCTGCGCCTCCAGCAGCGCTATCCGCGCCAGCAGCTCGGCCTCCCGGCCGGCCGGCGGCGGCGCAGGCGGCGGGGTCGCCGCGGCGTCCACGCCCAACCGCGCTATGGCCTTGCGGAAGGCCTGGTCCAGATCTGCCCCGGCCCGGGCGGCGCAAACGCGTCAGGCAGCCGGCAACGCGGTCAGGCAACCTAAATTGCCACGTCATGTGTTGGACCAGAGTCCGTTCGCTGTTTCCAACCGGGTGCAGGCCCTCATGTGCGCATGTGCATGTCGGCTGGACCTGTGCTGCGCGCGGGTAGGCCGCGCGTCAGGCACAGCAGCCCAACCAGCGGCTGGGTGAGCCCGCTGCCGTGGCCGCAGCGGCGCACCCGCCAGCAGGTCCCCGGCGTCCTCGATGCCGACGCTGATGCGGACCAGGTCGTCGGGCAGCCCGCGCGCGGCGCGCACGGCCGCCGGGATCGACGCATGACTCATGTAGCAGGGCAGCGAGATGAGCGAGGCCACGCTGCCGAAGCTGACCGTCACGCGGAACAGTGCGGTCTCCTCCACGACCGTCCGGCTCGCCTCCAGGCTGCGGACGGCCCGCGAGCCGACCCCCTCGGCAGCGCACATGCATGGAACGCCGCATGCAGCCGCAGCGCGTGGCAGGTGGTCACACGCTCAGTCGTGTGGCGTGCTCACGTCCAGGCTGCCGACCGAAGACTTTCTCCTGCCAGAGTCAAAGACAAGAGGACCGCAAGGGAGGCTCAACCAGGCGCCGTCTGCCACTGCGCATCCCACACGCTGCCTGTCTGGGCACCAGCAGCATCCTGCTCAGGACTGCACGCAGGCGCCCGTCATCCCGCCGCCACCCGACCGGGCCCCGGCGAAGCACCTGCCGGTCTCGAAGCTGAGCAGCGAGCCGCCGCTGGTCGCCTGGCCGGCGTGCACGGCGGCGCCCGCGTGCCCCGGCAGCCCTGGGTAGTTGACGCGCCGCACGAGCGGGTGCGCGGCGAGCCAGGCCGCGAGCGCGGCGGCCGTCGCAGCCGCGCGCTCCATGCGGAGCGCCATCGTCTTCAGCCCGCGCAGCGCCAGCCAGCAGTCGAACGGCCCCAGCCCGCCGCCCTCGGCGTTCTGCGCCGGGCGCGGGTGCGCTCAGAGAAGGCGCCCGCGCGGGTGATGGCACCCAAGGAATTGGTTGAGCAGGACTCAGGCCCTGCTTTCTGCGATGTGCGCATGCGGAGAGCAAGAGCACAGGGTACGCGACAGAATTGCAGTGCGGCGCTGACATGGCTCTGAGCGGCGCGCCTGCACAAAGTAGAGCCGCTGCGCGAGCTCCTTGCCGCGGATGGACAGCGTGCCGCCGGTGATGTCGGAGTGGCCGCCGATGAACTTGGTGGCGCTGGTCATGCTCACGTCGGCGCCCAGCGCGAGCGGCTGCTGGAACACAGGCGCCATGATGCTGTTGTCGACCACCACCAGCGCGCCCGCCTGCATCGCTGTGGTCGGCTGGGCCAGGGCTTCACAGGGTTTCGATGGGGTTGGCTCGTGCACTGTGTGCCTGTCTTGGCGCAGTCACTTGGCACTCGTGCGCAGACGTGGCACAGAAAGGCCTGCTGCAGGGTCCCTAAAGCACGCATGCTGCGCCGTTACACACGCAGGGCACTCAACTCCATGTGCCTGCACCCCGCTCAGCTATGTGGCTCTGCCGCGCAGGCCGGCATGCCTGCAGCTGGTGTTGTGACACAACACACTTCCACTTTTCTACAGGAGGTCCTCTTTCCAGTTTGCGTGGCGCGCCTCGTGCGCGAGGCGCGAGAGTTCCGCAATGTCACAGATCTGCATGCGCGGGTTGGTTGGCGACTCCAGCATGAGCAGCCGCGTGCGGCCCGGCACGAACGCGCCCCGCACGGCCCTAGGCACCGGCAGCTGCGCGTCAGAACCCCCTGTCGAAGGCAATGGGCAGCAACAGGGTCCAATACGACGCATGCGTGCAGCTTGCAAGAATGTCAAACATACACGTTTGTGCAGCCCCTCTTGGGTCTACTGACACTGTCTGTCATGCAGGCAAGGCTGCAGGCTGAAGCGCCAACAGTTGATCTGTAAGTATGGTTACGCACTCGATGTCTCCTGTGTCAACGTTGGTCACCTCGATGCCCAGCCCCGGTGCTATCTGCGACGGTATGCCCCCGCATCAGCATGTCTTTCTGCAACAAGCTATATCAGGCCGGAAGCCCTTTCTAACTGCTTGTGCCCATAAGTCATTTGAAGTGATAGCTGGTAAGGACGCAGACACCAAGCCTGTGGGAGTGCACTCCATGTGATTATACGCTGTGGCCATCATACATGCAAGCGCCTGCTGTAGCAAGCCCAGCAATTTTGCTCGACCCGTCTGTACTACCCAGCCATGCCCCCAGTGAAGCACGCATGCAATGTGGGTCAGCAGTCACCTGCACCACCTGGCATTTGGACTGACCAGCTGACGCGGACAAGGAGGAGCTGCAGAGTGGGCAGGTCAGAATCAAGGGGCGCCACCTGAGCCAGCAGTCGGCTAGTGCCGCCGTAGATGTCGTCCCCCGCCACGACATGCTCACCGCTGGCCACCAGGCGCAGCACCGCGCTCAGCGCGGCCATGCCGCTGCAGAACGCGAGCGCGCGGTCGGCGCCCTGGCGGCGGCAGCAACGGCGCTCGCCTTCTTATTGATGCTGCACGAACCTGACATGGCACACGTCCGGAGCCACATCGCACAGCACGGGTCTGTGTGTGAGCACAGCGCCTGTCTCATGAATAGGAGGTACGTCCTAGCACACGATTTCGTGCGAGACTTCGCTTGTTACTGTCGCTCAGACTGCGCAACTCTGCAAGGCACATCTCGAGCTGCAGGCGCACCTCGAGCTCAGCCATCTGCGCCTCCAGCTGCGTGCGCGTGGGGTTGCCGGAGCGGCTGTAGTCATACTCTCCGCACTCCACCGCGCTCAGCTGGTGGTAGGTCGCCGTCTGGTACAGCGGCGGCGCCACGGCCCCGTATGGGTCACTCGTCACCTGCGCAGCGGCACGGCCCAGCTCAGAAGCTCACTGACTTGAGCGCCTGAAGCCTGTGAGCAGCTACGCGGTAACATGCCACACTGTGAGCGCTCTGTGGGAAGGGCTCCCTGCTGGCGCTGAGCCATACTTAAGTGGTTATGTGCTTGGCACTTGCGTGCTTTCCACTTTGTACTAAGCGCATGTTCTGACGAGTGCAAACTTCCCCACACATAGGTAATACAAATCAAGTTGTGCGACGACTTGACGACTCTGTGAACGCCGCACCTTGGGAGGGTGCACAAGCCTGGTAGCCATGCTTAGTGATGGGGCAGCGCGCGGCGGCCCTGCGGCTGCGGCAGAGGCGGCCGCTCCAGTGTGTGACGCAACGGCCTCTGCTGTGACATCTGACGCACTGAAGTCCCCAGCGGCGGGCTCGACCGCACTGCTGGTCTCAGCGACTGGGGCGGTGCAGCTCACGCGTCGCGGCGCGAGCCCCGCGGGCGCTGCCAGTGGGAAGCCTGCTGTAAGTCGCTCACACCTGTGACGCCAGAGCTGGGCACAAGGGACTGTTGTCCTAAGGCTCTCTGTGGGCGCCCACATGTGGCAGGCGAGATGACTTAGCACGTTGGAACGAACGCAGAAAACTCGTGTATGCGGGCTGCCAGCTCAAGCTGTCCGCACTGAAGGAGTTGCGCCTTTGTTTCATTTTGGAGCTGCCTGAGCATGCCATCCTCCACTGGAGCCAGGGTCACTGCTGCAGGGTCTTTCAATCATAAATTTTGGCTACAGGCTTCTGCACTCAGGCCTGGTTGTCCTGCACATAAGCGCCGACCTTCTTCACACGCTCTCTAGCAGGTGCCACAATGCGACCCAACTCAGTGCCTATCACAGCCTATCGCGTGGCCTTGGCTAAGCGGCCTCCGCCGAGCCGCGCGTCGAGCCAAAATCCGCGCCGCGCCCGCGCTCAGCCCTTGATGAGGTGCGCGGCGCCGCGCACGGCGGACAGGCCCTTGCGCGGCTGGTACTTGAGCAGCGCCAGCTCCGCCACCTCGTCCAGCACCTGCGCGCGCGCGCGGCCAGGGCTGCTCCTCAGGCCGCTGTGGTGCCCGGCTCGCCCGGCGCGTGCGCGCGCGCGCGGCCAGGCGCCCTCAGGCCGCTCTGGTGCCCATCTCGTCCAGCGCCCTGCGCGCGCAGCTAATGCCCCCGTGGCCACGCCCCCCAGCCCAACCATACTCCGGGGACCAGGGAGATCCGGCTGGCCTAGCTCGGCCCAAAGTGAGCACTGGAAGGGGGGTGCGACTAAATGTCAGCACGCCCGGTTGCCTGCACGCGTGGACACTGACCGGCCGCTGCGCGCTGTGCGTCAACGTCGACAGGCCGCGCCGCACAAGTGTGCTCACGAGCTCCACAGAGATGGGCTCTTGGGGACCACTGGAGACATACATGCACTGTGGGCTCGCATGCAGAACTGCGCATGGAGAACACGACCTCAAACGCCACATGCGCGACAGTGCCCCACATTTCCTCAATACGCGAGGGAAGCGCGAACAGAAACATCTGGGGCCGCGCCTGCAGCGCATGCTCCAGGTCCGCGCGCGTGTGCGCTGCGGAGATGCAGATGCGCGCGCGCGCGGTCATCAGCGGCGTGGCCGGGAAGCCCACCACCACGAGCGCCACGCCGCGCTCCCAGCACAGCCGCGACGCCGCCGCTATCTTGCCCGGCTGGAACAGCATCACAGGCTGCGCGCGCGGCGAGGGCGGCGGCTGCTCAGTGGGAGGCTGATGAGATGGCTCGGTACAGAGATCCTTCTGCTGCTGCTCCACTGCAGAAAAGTGTGGTCGGCAAGGCTGATCAGCCGGTACACAGGCAGCAGAGAAGGGCCAGGGAGGGGATTTGGGGTTGTCCCCACCGCGCTCGAACTCACTCACCGCCGTCCAGACATGCAGTCAAGGGTACGTGCAGGCTGTGACGCAACACTCCCTCCTGCTCCAGCCCTTGGAGAGCACGCCGCCTCGGCTGGACGGCGCCGCAGCCATAGGGAGCCGGGTGAGCGGCGCGCCCCTGGCCGTCTGCGCCGCGGCAGCCAGGACTGGTGCTGTGCAACCGCGTCTGCGCGGGCGCGCCCGGTGGGCCCGCGGCGCGCGGGAGCGCACCATGACGGGCGAGTCCCAGTCGCCCAGCACGTGGCAGCCCAGCTCCAGCAGGCGCCGCCGGAACCAGTTGGAGTTGGCGTGCAGCGCGGCCAGCTTGGCCGCGCCGCGGCCGCTGCCGTCCTCGCCGCGCAGCAGGCGCAGCGCGGACACGATCTGCTGCGCGGCCGGCGGCGCCATGCTCGTCGCGTAGTGGTGCCCCGGCGCCACGCGCCGCAGGTGGGCTATCACGTCCCTGCGCGCTGGCGTAAGCCCAGGTCCTGATGTCTGCATTCTTCAGGGTTGCAGACCCTCAGGGTTGAAGAAGGGGCTGCGCACAACATGCGCACGGTTGCACGGGAGCTGCGGCAGGCTGTGGGTCACAGGCAGGGCGGCGTGCGGACGCGATTGTGGCAGACCAGGCGTGGTCGGTCGGCCGCAGGGGGGCACGCGCGCCTGCTGGCGGCGATGTAGCCGCCGCACGAGCCGAACGACTTGGTGAAGGTACCCATCATGATGTCGATGTCGGCCGGGTCCACGCCGGTCGCCTCGCACGCGCCCCGCCCGCCCGCGCCCAGCGCGCCGATGCTGTGCGCCTCGTCCAGGTACAGGTATGCCTGCAGGCGCAGCAGGGACAGAAAGAGGGTTAGGGTATCAGGGCAGCGGCGCCCTCGGTCAGCACCGGACGCGCGCGAGCTGGCGTACGATCTCTGGACCTGCCCGCCCTTCCCTGGCCCCCACCGACAGCCAGCAAGCCGTCGGTGCCTCCTGGCGGCCCGCTGCCCTCCTGCCAGGCTCGGGCTCTCCGGCAAGGGTGCGGCACGCTGCACAGACCGGACAGCAGGCCGGACGCCGCCCCGTCTCCCGCCTCCACACTGCTCTCCACTGCAGTCCGGCGCACTCACAGACCGCCTGCCGGCATGCGAGCGCTGCAACAAGCGCGCGTCACGCAGCCGCGCTGCGCCGACGCGCCCTGTAATCTCTTCGCGACCGCCTACATTGCCGGCCAGGTCGAGCGCCGTAATGTGCGCGTTGCGCACAGCCGCGCGGCGCCGGGGCGCGCCGCAACTACTCTGTACCGCTCTGCGAGCGCCACGGCAGCAGTGTGCAAGGGCGCGCCTTGTACTTCTTGGAGACCGCCACGATGCCGGCCAGGTCCACCACCTCGCCCTCCATGCTGTAGATGCCCTCCACCACCACGAGCACCTTGCGCCAGGGCCGCCGCGTGCGCGGCTGCCCCTCGGCGATCGACGCGCGCAGCACTGCCTCCAGGTGGTCCGCGTCGTTGTGCGCGAACACCTGCGCGCGGGCCGCCAAGGGCTTCAGCCCTGAGAAGCTGCTGTGCGTGCCCGGGACTTACCTGCTCCAGATGGGAGTCAAGCTCGCAGGCCAGCCCATGTCCGAGCCAGCAAGGGCCTGCAATTTGCAGCGGCGCCCGCCCCCGCCAAGGCCGGGCGCTGTGCTGGCGCGACAGCATACACGCGTGGCTGAGGTGGCCTGTGAGCGCAGCGCGTGGCCACGGCCCGCGCGGCCACCACAAGCCAGCGCGCCTCGAGCACGGTGCCGAGAGACCACCAAATCAGCAGGTCCCTTGCGGCACGCCCTCGCCCCTTGCTGCGACGCCCCTCGCAGCAAATCCCGCGAGTCGTGTCGCTGGAGTCACGCACCGGCACTTCCGCTTTCGCGCCCAGGCCGCGCGCGCCCGGCACGATGCTGGCAAAGCTCAGACGCGCACTGCGTAGGCCTGCAGCAGGCGGCGAGCAGGCCGCCGCGCGGCCCCGCACCTTCACTTTCGCGCCGGAGCCGCGCGCGCCCGCCACGATGCTGGCATGGTTGAGCGCGTCGCTCAGGATGAGGCAGCCGCGGCCGACAAGCGCGGGGATGACGATGCTGTTGGTCGCGAACCCCATGCCGAACGTCAGCGCCGCCGGCTTGCCCACAAACTCCGCGACCAGCGCCTCCAGCTCCAAGTGCACCGGCGTGGTGCCTGCACAGGGGCGGGTCCTCTCGGGGTATGGGGTGCCAGCGCGAGGCCCCGAACCCGGCAGCCGCAGTCTGCGCTGGCCATCACTGCCGCAGATGCGCTGGCTCCGGCGCGGCAGCACTGTGCCTGAGGAAAGCGTCGTGCAGATGCTTCGCAGCGGCAAAAGGCGCACGCCAGGACGCGCGCAGCCTCTGTCCGAGCTGCCACAGGTCACATGGCCATGGCCCGCATAGCGCTCCTCTGGGAGCCGCTTCGCGCCATGGCAGGGCGGCTGGCCCGCGCGTCAGCGCGCTGCTGAGAGCGGCGGGCGGCGGGCCGACGCACCGGCGTCGACGCGCGAGCTGCACATGCTCCAGCCCAGCTCGCGCATGGTGGCGAGCACGCGCGGCGTGCAATACTCGTCCGCGGCCGCAAAGCCCAGGTAGTTGTATGAGCCCAGGTTCAGGCAGCGCCGCGTCGCGCCCGTCAGCTGCAGCGGCCTGCGACGCCCGCGGCGCCAGGCGCGTCAGCGGCTTCGGGGCCGCCGGCTGCGTTGTGCACTCTTATCGCCCACCGGTCTGCCCGACGCTGTCACCTGAGCTACAGCAGCCACAGCACAGCTTGCCGCTCTCAGCCCAGCAGCCTGCCGTGCCCTGGCTCTGTGCCAGCTGTTGCTGGCAATGCGCTGTGCCAGTACGCTGCAGCGGCAGCTCGCGCGGTTGCGCCCGACACGCCCAGGACACCCACGCCAGAGAAGCCAGGCGTCTGCCATGACTTTGGATGCCGCGCTGACGCGCGCCGCCTGCGCTGGCCACAGCTGACAGCGTGCACAGAGGTGGGCCGAATCGACTACCCGCCACAGTGTCGTGCATACACAGAGCCCCCCCCCCCTTCTCGTTTCTCGTATTGCCAGAGGCACCGAGTGAGCAGGCCGAGCGACACAGCGCAGAGCAGGCAGCGGAAGCAGGCGCGGCAGGAGCTGCGTCAGGGTGCGCACTTCTGGCCGTCCACTGGCGTGCGCTCCATCACGTCCACCCACGCATCCGGCGCGCTGCAGATCGGTCGGTTCCAGCAGTCCTGGCCCCCGCGAGCCCAGGTCAAGCCCCGCCTCCCCGCGCCCAGGCTGCGAGTGACAGGGCTGGGGCGCTGAGTGACGGCGCGCCACCAGCAGGGCGCACGTGTATCCTGTAGAACATGCGCCGCGTGTAGAAGTCCTCATAGTCCTGCCGGATGGGTGCGTATCCCTGCAACGGCCCATGTGCCAGCCCCCTCGAGGAAAAGCTTGCGCTGTGAATAGGTCATTCATACATGGCGGCAGACCACGCTGTCAACAGATGGAGCAGACGGAGCAGCCACACCTTCAGAGCCGCCTTAGGCAAGCGTTTGCGGACCAGGTCGCGCATGTGGCCAAACAGGAAGAAGAAAGCCCAGCTGTGCGGAGCGCGCGCACACAACGCCTCAGCCACCGTCCTGGCAACTCCTCGTGCTAAGGCGCGTTGCAGCTCGTAGCACGACAGCCCAACGCAGCGCGTGACAGTTGCTACGCTGCACAGCACGAAGCACGTTGGTGCACGGGCGCTACCTGGCCATTGTTGCCAGAGCAATAAAGAAAGGCGGCTGCAGTGCGCCGTGGCTCATGGTGCCTGCAGCCGCAGGGCAGCCTCCCTGTGTTACAACAAACCTGTTCAGCCGGCTATGCACATGCGCTGCACGTTTCCAAGACCTGTGCAGGCATACTGACACTTGGCAGCCTGCCCCACACAACTCCAGGCAGACAAGGTTGTGTCTGTCTGTCCGCCTCAAAGCGTGAAGCCGTGTAGCCGTTGGCTAGGGTTTTAGAGAGGGCTTGCGCGGTGTGAGGCGCTGCTCTGCTTGCTCTGTGCAAATCAGCAATACTACCACCGTTGTGCCCAACACTGCTGCTTACTGGTGCTAGGGCTGGGATCACTGCGTAATCAAGAAGCCAGGATGCAGGCCCAACGCGCACTGCTGGCCAAGCTCTCGGTGCCAAGCTGCGGTTCCGACTATGCAAGGCACGTGCTGGTCCCCAGGCACCCAGGCCGCCAAGTACCTGGCGCGCTGCAGCTCGCAACGCCTTCGGCAAGGCAGCAACACACGCCTGCGAGGCAGTTGCTGCGCTGCAGCGCGGCTGAGCCGTATCAGCAGGTATGGCACCTTGGCTCAGGCTCTTGCACACGCCCTAAAGCTCTTCGCTTGATGTGTTGAGCAGCTGATGGAGAAAGTCACTGGATCGCAGGCAGCCGGCGCGGCGGAGCCAGCCTTGGAAAACTTGGCGGCGGATGTTAGGGAGCACGGCCAGGAGCACGGCCAGGGCCGGCACGCGGCGCTGCACGACTTTTGCATGTGCATTCCGTATGGCGCGCTCCTGCTGGCCGGCGGCGCGGCCAGCCTTCTCACAGGCGGCAGCAAAGCTGGCGCAGCGCTGTGCCTCTTTGGCGCCGTGCACGCGCTGCTCGCGGCGCTCAGCCTGCGCGCGTGGAAGCGCGGCGCCTCGTCGGCGCCCTACACTCTGCTCTCGGCAGGCGCGTCGTTCCATCTGTGTCGCTTGTTACTTCATTGAGTATTCTTTTTGTGTATGTAACTGAGCGCTGCTTGAATTGGTTGACTGCGCTGGCACTGCCTGCCCTTCCACCGGTGACTCGGGCAGCACCCTGCGCTGGGCGCTCTCAACACTAAGTGCTCCAGCTGACAAGGGGCACCTGCGTACTGCGCGTTTCTGCCGCTGTGCGCAGGCGGCGCGGGGTTTGTGGCGTGGCGCGTGAGCGCCCGGGTGGCACAGGGCGCCCCCAGGTTTCTGGACCGGCCTCTGCTGGCACTGGCTGTTGCGCTCGGAGCCTTTCTGGCATATAACCTGGCTGCTGGCGGCAACCCCCCCAAGCGCGCCAACGAAAGTGAGGTACCAGCGACGCCGTAGAATAGTCATTTAGTGCGGTGTCGTGCGAAACAGGCCTTAGTCAGGGCGTGAGTCGCGTCACCACCGGCGGCAAGCGTGCACAGATGCATGCATGCGTGCAGAGGTCTGGCGCAGTTGGGCTGCATCAGTGAGTTGAGCTGGCGGCGGCCCCCGCTCAATCTTACTCCCCCCTAGGTCCTCTGAGCATGAGGCCTGTTTAGGCTCATGTTGTCCTTACTGCGGGGACGCGGGCAGCTCAAGCAGCGTCCTGCTTGTCCGGGTGCTGGCTGCTGGGTTTGTGCTGTCGCGGTCATATGCAATGCCTGTGTGCCTGCTTGGGTGGCACATTGCTCGGCGTTGCTGCTTCAGTGTAGCGCGTCCCAGGTGAGCGGCAAGTCACAAGCTGCTACTTGGGTTTGGGCCGCATACTGGAAGGCAACCAGGTGTCCTGCCGCGTAGAGCATGCCCTGCTCACCCACTGCAGAGTGCTGAGCACGGGATATAGCTCGCTTGCCGGACGAGCGTGCAGCGGTTTGGCAGGGAACGCCGCTCCAAGGAGCGGCCCTTTGATATCATATTATGTCAAGTATGGTAAGCTTGTCACAGTAAGCAGACTTCTGTGCACCTCACCGATTGCATCACATATTGCATGTACACTCTTGAAAGACTGGTCACTCGTTGCGCATGGCTTGCGGTGCATGGATTGCACGAGTGAAAGTGAGTCAGGGCGAAGTGCGCCACCTAGCAGCCCTACCATTGGTCGCCACAAATCCCTACCAGAACCCCAATCTGTGTACGCGCTCTGACCGCGAGAGGAAGACCACTGAGAGTGCCCGGGGGGATGGGTCGCCTGCGGTGAGTGCTGTCAGACTGGCCCGCCCGAGCCAGACAGCGCATGGCGCTGGGTGATGTGCTTAGCGCTGAGCAATGAGACCATCCACCGCACCCACCAGCCCGGCGGGCTCTGCGGCGCCCAGCCCCAGACACGAGCCCGCTGATGCCGTGACTGCCACGCGCGTGGCTTCGCACGCGCTGTCGTCTTACAGCGGATCTGACTCCGAATACACCGCCAGCCCCGCGCGAGGTTCGGCGGTCGCCTCGCCGTCTGCGTCGCCGCACTCCCGGCCGCTTGCGAGCGCGTCTGCGTCGCCCGCACCCAGCGCAAGCGCCAAACTCGCGACCCTGGCAGCGCTCGGGCTGGTGCCGGGGCCGCTGCCGGCGTGCAAGGGCGCCCCCGGGGCCGGCGGGGCCGCGCCGGCGAGCGGCACAGAGGCAGCCGCGCCCTTGGCAAATGGGGGCTGGCCTGCGCCCGCGGCCGGCAATGCGCCACCGGCCGAGCGCGCACCCGCTGCAGCATGCTGCACCGAGCGCGTGGGCGACGCAGCGCAGAATATGGGGGTCCGGGACACGGTGCTTGAGCAGGGGCACGCCCCCAAGGTGCGTCTGGCGCGCGCGTTGATTTACCCGCTGTTGCGGATATTTCAGGCCCAGCAGCCCAGGGCTGCGCGTGCGAGCCCGCGGCCGCGCAGGAATTGCGCGCGTGAGCTGTTTCGGCGTTGGGGTCTGCCCCGGACCTGCCGTGGAAGCTGACGCGATCGCCTGCCCGGGCCATGCATGCGGACCAGCCGTGCAGTGGGGTTGCCCTGGGTTCTGTCCTCGGCAGAGCGCCGCTGAGTTGCGCCAGCCCTCGCAGGAGGGCGCGAGCGGCGGCGGCGACCCCGCAGCCGCCGGCCCCGCCGCGGCGGCGCCCGCGCCGGAGCGGCCAGGCACCGGCGGCGGCGCCGCGCAGGGCGGCAGCGACGTCGCAAGCGGCGACCCCGAGGCGACCGGCCGCGGCGGAGCCGGCGCCGGGGCGCCCGGCCCGGCAGGCCCCGGCGCGGCGGCGGAGGCCGGCGCCGCGCCCGGCGCGGTCGGCGGCGGCGGCCACACGCGCTCGCCGTTCGCGGCGGCCGCGGCCAGCGAGTCCAGCGGCAATGCGGGCAGCACGCTGAGCGGCGCGACCGAGAGCGGCGCCAGCGGCGCGGACAGCGCCGAGTCGCCGGACGAGCCCGCGCGCGTGCACGGCGGCCAGCGCGTGCCGTCCTCGCCCTTCCTGGCCGGCCAGGCGCATGGGCCCCCCTGACGCTTGCAGCCCTGCTTGCAGACCAGTGTGCATCCTGGACGTCTAACGCGCTCAGCAAATGGATCGATCGGGCGCTTGCGCGCCGGCGTGGTGCTGGTGCTGGTTGACATCGCCGTTTGGGCACGACCGATACGCCTCACAAGGCCTGGGGCACAGTCTCCCTGTGTGTACTAAGTATGGAGCTGCACTCCTTGCTGGTTGAGTGCGCACGCCTGGGCGGCACCTTGCGCCTGTCTTTTTTTTTTGGGCGCCTCCTCGCCGTTGATACGTGCATGTCAGCTTGTGGGGAGCGCGTCTCTGCCAAGTGGTGTCAAGCAGAGCGTTCCAAACGCTCGTGCGGCATGCAACGGCTGGCCAAGCTGACGGCGCCGCGGTTTGGGCGACACGGCTAGCACCTTGGGCGTAGTCAGGCAACAGGTCAGGCAGGTCAGTCAGGTAGCAGGTCGGACCGAAAGCCACGCGAAACCCAACGCCTGCGCATGCTTCTCCCAGCGGCCGCCGCCATCACGCGAGCGCGCTCTCAGACCTGCAGGACGCGCAGGAGGACTGGCAGGCTGGCGCCGCCGCGGTGCCCCCGATACGCACGCGCGGGGCCACGTCGTCGGGCAGCAGCAGCGGCGGTTTCGGGACTGCGCGCAGCCGGGCGAGCTCGCGCGTGTCGCCGACTACCAAGCGCATCGTGGACGACCTGCTGGGCGAGGTGCGTGCAGCGGCGCCCGCAGGGCGACCTTATTCAGGGTTTGGGCAAGGGTTTGGGCGGGGCGCGGCTGCCACTGGCCTGCTCTCCTGTGACCGTGAACCTCGAGGCTTTGCTGGTGTGCGGGGTGCGCGCGCGCTCACGGTGACAACAGCAGCTTGCAGCGGCGCATAGCGGCTGGGCCAGCGTGCGCCTGCGTGGTGACTGCGGACATGCTGTACAGCTCGACACAAGGCGGTTGCTGACCTGCACGGCTGTGTACAGGTCGTGGGCGCGCGGCTCACGCGGCGTGACTCGGTGGGCAGCTGTGGCAGCTGCGCCAGCGCGCCACATGCGCTGCCGCCACTGCCGCCACATGCGGCGCGCTCGCCCGGCGAGGTGGGCGTGATTGCTGGCGCCGCGCAGGCAAGGCCCCACCCCCAGTATATGCTCAGTGCCTGTCCTTGGTGCGTCGCCAGGTTGGCGTGTGCGTGGGCGCTGCACAGGCACGTCTCTGGGGGGCCCGCCGCATGCCCGTGCAGCTCTGCTGGCAGGTTTCAATGTGATTGGCCGTTTACCGTGTGCGCCTCATGCAGTACCCCTTTGGCTGTAGGCTCGCCGGGCGGGTGTGCAACATGTTTGGCCCCCGCCGCTGGCAGGAGTTGTGCGCAAGAGTCCGGAGGACCCCGGGACACACCCAGCAGATCGCCTTGCCAGAGATAACGGCTCAATGAGAGCGACTGACCGCGCACAGGCGGGCGAGGGCAGCGACGACGAGCGCCCGGGCCACGGCCCGCCGCCGCTGGCGCCAGCGCCGCCCGCGCGGCGGCGCAGCCTGGAGGAGCAGCGCGAGCGCCACGACCGCGCGCGGCGCCTGGGCGCGGAGCCCGAGTCAGCCGCGCTGCTCGCGGGCGACGCGCCCGGGCGCTTCACGGTCCTGGCTGCGCAGGGCGGCCTGCTCGCGCCCGTCAGCCTGGCCGTGCCCGCCGCCGCGGCGCGCGGCGCGGCCGTGCCCGCGGCGCCCGCGGCCGGCACGGCCGGCGCGCCAGACGCGGCGGCAGAGCCGCGCGGCGCCGAGGCGCGTGCGCCGACGCCGCCCGATGCGGGGACGGGCGCCCGGGACGCGCCGAGCGCCGACGCTGGTGAGTGGGGCGGCGCGCCCTGGGGCGCACGAGGGGACACAGGCAATGAGGGGCCCCGGGACGATGCAGGCGGCACGGGTGAGGGTCTGGGAGGGGGCGACGACGCGGGCGCCGCAGCGCAGCCTTCGCCGCGCACGTGGCTGGGCAGCCTGGCGGCGGCGATCGGGCTGGGCAGCCGGGGCGCGGCGGCGGCGCCAGCCGCGGACGCTGCCGCGGAGGGCAGCGACGCGTCCCGCCAGGACGGCGCACGCGAAGCCGCAGGGGCTCCCGCGGAGCTTGCAGACGATGCCGCCTTGCGGGGCGACGGGGCGCCAGCCGCGCCAGGCACCGAAAGGGGCTTGCCAGCGGCGTCAGAGCCTGACCATGCGCCGAGTAGATTAGCGGCTGCCGAGCCGGCTCAGGCGCTCGACGGCCGCCCCGAAGAGGCGCGCGGGGCAGCCCCGCATGCGGGCCGCGAGCTGGGGCGCGCCGGCGCGCCGCTGCTCGCAAGCGGCGGCGCGCCGGAGCCCGACAGCGCGCCGGAGCCCGACAGCGCGCTCGGACAGACACGCGCGCCAGAGGAGGAGCCGCCCGTCCCTGCCGCGCAGGCGCCCGTGACGCCCACGGGCGCCGCCGCGGCCGAGCCTGCGGCCCCGGGCGCCCAGGGCGCGCCGGGGGAGCCGCTGGCGCCGCGTGCGCAAGGGCTCGCCGGCGCTGGGAGCACGCCCGGCGCACCGGACAGCACGTGCGCGCCGGCGGGGGAAGCGCTGGCAGGCGCGCCGGCGGGCTCCGCGGCAGCGGGTGTGCAGGACCCGGGGTCCGTTGCGCAGGGGATGCCCGCGCGTGGGCCTGCTCCGCATCAGGACGCGCCGGCGGCGGCGCTGCCCGACAGCAGCGCAGTGCCGCACGCCGAGCCTGGCGGCGGGAGGCTCGCAGCCGACGTGCGCGAGACGGCCGTGGCGCCGCCGCCGCCCGCGCCGACCGAGCTGGATGGCGCGCCGATGGGGAGCGCCGCCGCGCTGCCGATTGTGCCGGAGAGTGTGCGCGCGGTGGCAGCGGGTGCGGGCGGCGCGCTGGCGGCTGCCGGCGCGGCTGCCGCGCTGGCGGCCGCGGGCGCGGCCGCTGCGACGTTCGCCGCGGTCGCCGGCACGGCGGCCAGCCTCCTGCCGGTGGAGCCTGCCAGCCGGGCCAAGCGCGGCGGCGGCTCGGGAGCGGACGCGGCGGTGGGACAGGTCGCTGCTGAGCTAGGTCCAGGGTCCGATCGCGACCCGCGCCCTGCTGCGGGCGCCCCGGCCGAGAGCCTGCCGGAGGTGCACGTCGGCGGCCCCGGCGGCGGCGGTCCAGGGCCGGCTACCGAGCGGAGGCTGGCCGGCGGCGCCTCTGCGGGTGCGGCGCCGGCGCCGGCGGGCGCTGAGCCGGCGCCTGCGGCGAGCCCCGCCGCGGCAGGGCGTGCCGCAGCGCCGCCCGGGCCGGGCGCTGATGCAGCGCTCGCAGCGGACGACAGGCCCGCGGGCATAAGCGGCTTCCAGGGCGAGCGCCGTGGCATCGGGGGTGGGGCACCCACCGCGGTCGAGCAGGCCGCGCCCAGGTGCTGCCCCGCCGGCACGCCCGCTGTCGGTGTTGGTCTGCCCAGGGGGGCCCGGGCACCGACCCAGATGCAGCGCTTGCGCCCATTCAGTGTGCGCTGCTGACCCTCGCATACGTTTCAGAGCGTCGGCACTGGCTTATGCTGCAGCCAAAGCGCGCGTGCCAGGTCTTGCCGGACGATGTGGACAGGGTTGCACAGGTTTGCACCAATGGCGGCCTTTCTGCGAGTCGTCTCGGATCTTCAGCAGGCTGCTGCAGGCCCTGCGCATGCCCTGAGGGTGTGCGTCGCGCGCAGCGGTGCGACGGCGGATGCATCCGGGGAGCTGGCGCTCGGAGCGGCCGCGGCGGCGGCAGGCACGAGCGCAGCGCCCGCTGCGGAGCAGCCGCCCGCCGCCCAGGAGCCGGTGAGCGGCGGGCTGGCCGCGCCGGTGGCCGCCTCGGCGGCCGACCCCGAGCCCGCAGGGTTTGCGGACGCGCAGCTGCTGGCGGCCACGCCCGCGGCGCGCCGGCCCGCGCCGGCCGCCGCCCAGCGGCAGCCGGAGGCGCCGGCCGCCGCCAGCGGCGAGGGCGCCGAGGCGTCTGGCTTTGCCGAAGCAGAGCCGCTGGAGGCGACGCGGCCAGGGCAGAAGCGGTATGCCTCGACCATCAGCCTGGGCGTGGCCACGGCGGCGCGCGGCGTGCTGCAGCGGGACATGCGCGCCGCCGCCGCGGCGCCCGCCGGCGAGCGCGACGCGTTCTCGGACGCGCAGCCTTTGCAGGCTGCGCGGCCGGCGCGGCGCGACTTTGGGGCCCTGCCGGGCGGCGCGGCGGCGCGCGCCGGGGCGCCCGCTGAAGCTGGGGCGGCGCCCGGCGGTGAGGGGCCGGGCTTCGCGGAGGCGCAGCCGCTGGAGTCGACGCGGCCGTCGCGGCGCAGTGCCGCGTCCATGTCGGCGGGCGCGGCGGCGGCGGCGCGCGGCGCGCTCCAGGCGGCCCGCCCCGCGGACCCCAAGGCGGATGCGGCGGGCGAGGGGTCGGGGTTCTTGGAGGCGGAGCCGCTGGAGTCCACGCGGCCGGCGCGGCGGTACGCCGCATCCATGTCGGCCGGCGCAGCGGCGGCGGCGCGCGGCGCGCTGCGGCAGGGCCCACGGCCGGCCGGGGCCGACCCCGGCGCTGAGGCGTCAGGCTTCGCGGAGGCGGAGCCGCTGGAGGCCACGCGGCCCTCGCGCTCGCGCGCCGCGCCCAAGCCCGCCGGCGCGGCGGCCAAGGCGGGCGGCCGCGACCCGGGACCCCACCCTGGGCTGGCAGCCCTGCGGGCGGCGCCCGCCGCGGCGGCCAACGGGGGCGGGTTCTCCGACGCTGCGCCCCTCGAGTCGATGCGCCCCTCGAGGCCCCGTCCTGCGGCGGCAGGGGCCGCGCCGGCGCCGCCGCCGCGCCCGCTGCCGGCGGTGAGCGAAGCGGGCGGAGGGCCGCAGGGGGCCACGAGCGCCAGCGCCGCAGACGATGCCAACTGGGGCGAGGCCGTGCCGCTGGAGACGCTACGACCCGCGCGGCAGCGCCCGGCGCCCGCTGCAACCGCGGCTGGTAGGAGCGCCGGCGCCGGCGCGGCCGCGCCCGGCGGCGGCACGCCCGCCCTGGCGCTGGCCGCCACCATCCGCGCGGCGCGCGCCGGCGCGGGCGCGGCCCGGCTGGCCGCCGGCCAAGGCGGCCTGGGAGCGCAGCCCGAGCCGGCGCCCGCGGGCCCGCAGAGGGATGCTTCACAGCTCGGCAGCGGCGGCCCGTCCCGGTGCGCAGACAGGGCAGCTGGGGCTGGCCCGGGGCCTGCCTGGGCCTCAAGCTGCCTGCATTTGTCAGTGCCGCGCCCGTCTGCAGTGAAGGGCATCCCCGCACCCATGCCTGGCGCGTGCACAGGTGCTTGTCGCGCATCTCGCACGCGTGGGACGCCCCATGACCGGTGGCGGCTCTCGCGCAGGTCGCTGCCGCCGGCCACAAGCCGCGGGTCGGACAGTGGCTGGGACGACTGCGAGCCGCTGTGCCGGCCCGTGCACCGGTCTGTCCCGCATGGCTCCAACATCCAGGCCTCGCCGTTCGCGGTCGGGCCCGCGCGCGCCGCTGCGCCCGAGGCTGTCCAGGCATGCCGTCCTGGCGCCCGCTGGTGCAGCAGCGCTGTGCCCTGCCGTCGTTTGCCGGCGATTGTGTGCTGCGTCAGGCTGCGGCAGAGTGTGCAGGCGCCCAGCCGCTCTGTGGGCACCAAGCAGGCATGTCTGGGCTTGAGGCGGGGCTGCACAGAGAGGGCGCGCTTGCGGTCTGCGCCGGTGCTTGCCTTCAGCACAGCCACGCCGGTCGAAGTGAGGGAGGCCAGGCAGGGGCGGGGTCCGCTTGAGCAGCGTGCTGCAGACCCCGCCGAGCGCCCGCCCCTCATGCGCTGGCCCCGAGCAGCCGGCCGGCGACCGCGCAGGCAAGTTCGGCGGCGGAGCCGCCGCTGCCCTCGACCGCATCCTGCCCGCCGGCACGTGCCGGTCTCGGCGACGCCAGCGCCAGCCGCGGCGCTGGCGCCGGCGGCGCCAGCGCCGGCGCGCCTGAGCCGCTGGGCCGGCGCGCGCCGGCCGACTCGCGGCCGCCGCTGCACTCGGTGGGCTCGGGCGGCGCTCCGGGCGGCCTGGGCGGGGGCACGCCGGGCGGGGTCGCCGGCGGTAATCCGCGGAGCCCGTTTGTGGCGGGCGTGGTGGTGGCAGGCATGGGCGACGCGGACGACGTGTCCACGGGCACGCCCGGCACGCCGTCCAGCTCGCCCTCACTCAATGCGGAGCAGGCACGTTGCTGGGCCAACCCCCCTTTTACCTTGTGGGCTTGGCTTAGGGTTGGCATGCGACAGCACGCAGCAGATCCCCCCCCCTCCTTCACCCCCCTCTTTTTATCTCATATCCCCTCCTGCTCGCGGCTGCCAGCGGTGCCTGGACCTGCGCGGCACTCTGCCGCTGGACCGCGCACGCCAGCGACTGCGCTCCGCGCGCCGGGGAGCCCCGGCAGCCTCCCGGACCCAGCTCCGATCCCACGCGCGCGGCGCAGGCGGCGTCCTGGGCGGCGCACCGCGACCAGCGCGTGCACATCATGAACCTGCGCGGCACGCCCAGCCTGGAGTGCACCGGCAGCGAGCGCTACGACATGTACATCGACCGCGCGTCCGCGTACGCCAAGGCGCACGAGCGCGCGCTGGCGGCCAGCATGCGTGAGAGTGCTGAGGGCGCGCTCGCCGCGATTGCGACCTCTA
>JAABUU010001163.1_pt1 | contig 46756 bp, 62 predicted proteins | sample 5559301 | NCBI WGS metagenome assembly JAABUU01 (sample SAMN10711884, study PRJNA513360) | rock metagenome | isolation source: Antarctica rocks | place: Antarctica: Victoria Land, Richard Nunatak white | reverse complement strand
CCGGCCCCCCCCCCCCCCCCCCCCCCCCCCCCCCCTCCCCGGGGGGGCCGGCGGCTGCGGGCGCGGCTCCGGGGCACGCGCGCCTCCTTGCAGCCGAGCATGACGCCAAGCACGTTGGTTTGCACGATGTCCACCAGGTCCGCGTCGCACGCCTCAGCGAGCAGCCCATATTTGTACGCGTTCGTGCCCGCATTGTTGACCCTGGCTAGGCGGGCGCCGCCGCACACCCGCTAGCGCCGGCACTTTGGATGCAGCAGTCTGGTTGGGCCGGGCGCTGCCAGGCACTGCGCTTAACACGGGCTGAGGGTGTAGCACTAGGGCCATGCTAGGGCGGGGCAGGGCAGGGCCATTCGCTGGGGCGACCTTGGCAGGCTTATGTGAACTGTCTGCCCATGCAGCTCATGTGCCTCTTTGGAATTTGTGGTCTTTGCTGCTGGCAGACCATGTGGTGCGAGCTTCTAAGTGGGCGCGTGGCGCAGCGCCTGCCCCATGGCCCCGCCACGGGTGCATGCTACCACGGAGCAGGGAGTGCTGGCCAAAGCCCCGTTCGCTGACGAAGCTGCAGGGCGCCTGAGTCTGCCTGCGCTCACACATGCAACTGCCGTGCAGCCGGGGCAGGGCGCACCAGAGGTCGACGCTGCCCAGCTTGTCCCGCGCAAAGTTGGCCAGCGCGGCCACGTCGCCCGGGCGCGCCATGTTGCAGGCGGTGCCCTGCCGACACAAAGAGAGCCATCGTGGGCGCCTTCCACCTGTGGGGTACTGTGAGGCAAGAGCGAGGCAAGGCTCCGGCTGCATGGCTGCCTGTCGCGAGGCCGCATTCCTTGGCTGTGCTGCCATGGCCCTGCCTGGTGTGCACTCGAGCGCTGCCTCAGAGGAGTCCTGCAATCGTCAAGCACCGTCCGACGTGGCGTGCCGCGCGTCAAGCAACCCCAGGCGCGTGCAGCATGAGTGGACTGCAGGTGGACCTTGACGCCGCCCTGCCGCAGCGACTTTGCCAGCGCGTCCAGCTCCCGCACCGTCGCGCTCACCCTGTCGCCTGCCGCGCGGTGCCAAAGGGCAGCAGTCGGTGACGGCTGGCAGAGCCTGGTCTTTGCTGCCCGCGTGGTGGCCGGCACCTTGGCAGCGTGGGCGCAGGTGAACGAACGGCAGGGCGCAGCGCACCGCTCCGGGAGCACACGACAACCGAGTCTCCGGCGCGGATGAACTCCTCTGCCAGCGCCTTGCCGACGCCTGCCGCTCGTGCGCGGTGAGTGGCCGCTGGGGTGGCGAGGGAGTCTGCAGCGTAGGATAGCGCCGCCCGTCAGGGCCGTGCGGAACACCAAGGGACTCCCGGGTACCTTTGGTGCTGCCGGTGATGACAACGTTGAAGGGAGGCGCGAGCTCCGTGCTGGTGCGCTTTGCAGCAGGCGCGCTCACACTGGTCGCACGCGCCGCGCATACGAGTGCTGCAGGCGCGGCTGTCCACACGTGTCGGTGTCGCTGCCTTGTGCAGAGCCTCTTCTGTGTGCAGCAGGACTGGCCCCACTCGCGTTCCCACCAAGTGCTGGTGCCTGCCGTGGCTACATGTGCAGGCCTTATGTGCGCACAGGCAACAGACTGCGGGACGGCACCCATGCGCACAAGCAGGGCTATCCCAGCAACTTGATGCGGCCCTCCTCTCCGCGTTGCAAGTCGCCGGATGGCTGCTGTGTGTACGTCGGATGGCTGCTGTGTGTGCGCTGCGGTCCAAGGATTTACCAGGAGCGCACGTGCCACCCTATTTGCTTCTGTCTTGAACGGCGGCCGTTCTCTTGGGAGAAGGTGGGACCACCTTTAGCAGCACCAGCGGCTTGCTTGTGACTGCCAGCGGTTATTTTGTCGTTGGTGTGAGAATGTTGGGACGGCCCTGCGGTGGCCCTGACACACTGCCTAAAAACCGCTTTACATGCGTCAGTGTCTAAAAGTTGTTGACTGTCTGTGCTAGCACATGTGCTACACAGCCTGCGCCAGCCCTCCATCCAGCGTACAGTGCTCAAGTCGTCTGGCTCACGACACCGGCCCAGCACAGTGCACGCTTAGCACCACTCGAGGACACTCTTAGGTGCACGAGACTCCTCGTGTGCTGCACCCATGTGGTCCGAGAGGCGCTGCACCTCGCTGTGGCCGGGCAGCCCGGTGTCCATGGCAGCACAAGGGTGCCCGCTTTTACCACCTGTCTGGCGCTGTAACGAACGTGGGCGCACCTTCAACCAGTAGCTGCCAATGCGGCAGGCGCTGGATCAGCCGGCCGCCGCGCAGTATTGAAGCTGCGCCTGACTTTGCACCTTCCACAACCAGAGAAAAAATAAACCTGCGCAGGGTCACAGGCTGATGCCCGATTTTGATTTCTCGGCGCCGAAGTATCAACTACCCGTGGTGAGTCATACACATGAGCGGCGTGACGCTGGCTGCGCTAACTAGCCATTCTTGCAGCTTGCAATCGCCGGTGTTCATCGCGACGGGTGCCGAGGAACGGACAGGAGCGACTGCCAGCACGAGCTCTGCCGCTGCGACCGGGAGCGTGGGAGTGGCCTGAACCCCCGTCACTTGCAGCAGGGACGGCAGCTGCGGCACACAGGCAGCCTTCCATCGCCCGGACAACCAGGCGGTCGACCTGCTAGCCGGAGCGGCGACGCCAGGCGGGTGCGTTGCTGTGGCTTGTCAGCGGCCTTGCGTGGGGTCGGGCGAGCCTGTGCGTATCTGCCGGGTGGGCGGTTGCCGGAGCAACGATGAAGCGCCTGCCTGTAACTTTGCGACTATGACGCTCGCCTGTGCCGCACCGTAATCTGTCATCGCCCTGGCGCGTCCACTGACGACTGCGGCGTTGGTGGGGGGCCGCAGGTGCGTGACGATGGCGGGTACCTGGGCAGCGCTGGCCTGCCTGCTGTGCGTCTGCTCGCTCGCCGGCGGGACACGCTTGACACGGGAGAGGCACCTGCAGGTGAGCCGGCATGCGGGCACCCTGTCTCGGCACCACCTGCGCTGTATCCTTGCTGACAGGCACGTTCTCAACCCCATCAGCACCCGAGTCTACCTGCCAGTGGGCGCAGTGCAGGAGGCGCACATGTGTGGCAAGAGCAAAGCATTGCTTCAGGCCCCCACGAGCTGGTCTGCACACGGCTGCGGCGCAGGAGGCGCTCGCACGTAAAGCACCGCCGCTCCAGGCACTGACGCGGGTGGCGGCGCGCAGGAGAACTCCAGCGACGCCACTATGCGCCAGCTGCTGCAGCTCGCGCAGCCCCTCGCCGGGCGCACAAAGGCCGGCGTCTCCAGCGCGGCCGGCGTGAAGAGCGGCGGCGCCGAGAGCTCGCTTGGCAGCACGCTCGGCAGCACGCTCGGCAGCAGCGGCGTGACGTGGGGCGGCGGCATGGCGGCCACCACGTCCACCGCGGCCGTCGCGCAGGGCGCCGCGCGCCCGAGCGGCGCGGGCGTGCTGGACGCAGCCACGGCGGCGCCCGCGTCCGCCGGCACGCTGGGCTCGTGGGCCAACCCATCGTCCGCCACGCAGCTCGCCGCCGCGACCGGCATGCAGTCCACGGCCGCGCAGACTTCGGGCGCGGCGACGATGGGCACGCTCACCGCGGCGGCGACGCAGGCGCCGGCGTCGCACGTGCTCACCGCCGGCTCGGCCAACGCGGCGACCGTCGGCGCCCTGCCCGGCACGACGTCCGGCGGCAGCGGCGTCACCGGCGGCATCGTCAGCGGCAGCGCGAACGCGGTCAACGCGGCCGCCGCCAGCGCCGCGGCCGCCAGCGCGCTCGCCATCTCCGCGCTCACCGCGCAGGCGTCCTCGACGTCGACGTCCAGCAGCAGCGGCGGCTCGAGCTCGCTCGCTGCGCCCGGCACACCGGCGGGCACGACCAAGAAGGACGGCACGGCCAAGGCGTGCGCCAAGGGCCAGAAGCGCTGCCCCAACGCCGACAAGTGCGTGGTGGTCACCGAGAACAACTGCGGCAGCGGCTGCGGCGGGCCCTGCGCGAGCGGCCAGAACTGCAACTTCCAGTCCGGCACCTGCTCCACGCCCTGCAACAACGCGTGCCAGGCGACCGAGGTGTGCACCAACAACCAGTGCCTGCCGTGCACGGCCGCGCAGGGCATGCAGATGTGCGGCACCGACCCGTACACCGCGGGCTGCCTGCCGATTGGGAAGAGCTGCTAGCGCCGCTGACAGCCCTCCTGCAGGGCGCCGCGGGCAGGCGCGGCGGCGCCACTCTGTGCGCCGCCCCCTGCCCGCCATTGTGTGTATGGCTGCGGCGCTGCCTGCCGCCCCTCCTCTGTGACGTTATTTTCATTGGGAATTCTGTCGCGCGTCTGGGTTGCCCTGGGGCAGGGTGTCGGCAGGGGCGTGGGGGAGGACAAACACTGAATAGGCAGTGCCCTCCGCTGCGCGCCCATTGTGTGCCTGTTTTCCGCACGGCGCGGGCTGTTGCGCTGCGGAACAGAGCGTGGCTTAGCTCTGGGTTGAACGGCACATGTTGGCTGGCCGGTCGATTTTGAAGGCGACCTGCAGCAAGCCCCCGTGCCATGCAGCGGCGGTGGCAGCACACCTGACTGATAGCTTAGGCGTCTGCAAGCGCGGACCTCTGCGGTACTGCTATCTTTACCAAGCGCCCCCATGGGCTGCCTATGGCCAGTGCGGACACGTTGCGCGCGCGCGCGCACACTTCTGCCGTCGGGCCTGCAGGCAATTTAGAGGCCATTTGTATTCAGCACTCAGCATTCAGCACTCAGCACTCACGTTTGATTCGCATTGCCTGGCGCGGTGGGGCCCAAGCCGCCACCTGCAAGCATGCATTCACGCATTTGGAGAGTGTTATGGTAGGCGCATGCCCTCAATCGGGAGTTTCAATTGGGAATTGAAAGCGGGCGGCGGTATATAACAGGCGCACGCATGTAGTGGGGCCGTATTGCATTGCCTGAACTCATGCGTCGAGCCTGCAGCTGTCTAGCCGTGTTGCCTGTGCGCACACCTCATGTAACGAGCGGTCTTGGCAATGCACATGAGTAAGTACGAAAGGCAGCGTGCCTTTTTCGTGATCCCAGGCACTACGATGAATGTGCGTGACGCAACAAATCAGGGGTGGCACGTGCTCATACTCATGCTCCGCCGCTGCAGCGGCGGCCATGTGCAACCCTGTATAACGTCGGGCATGCACTGCATGCGGCATGCTCGTAGCAGCCGTAGCAGATGGCAGGCAGGACAAGCACTCCAATCAAGTCCTTCGCCTCTTAAAACCTGTGCAAGCAGACTGAGGCTGGTCGGCACGCCGCAGGCGCCAAGCAGGCACCTGCCTTGCATGGTCGGAGGCAGCCGCCCGCAGCTCCTTGGATGTTGACAGCGCTGACGGGTCAGTGCTGCCTGGCGTCGAGTCGGAAGCTCGGCAGGTGTGTCAGCGTCAAGCAGGCGGCGCGGCGTGCGGCAGTTTCCGCATCTGGCGACTGGGAGGTGACTCAGGGAGGCAGCAAGTGCGTTCCCAGCTCAACCCATCCATACTCAGCAGTGCAGTGCTGCAACAAGAGGAGGTGCAGTGCTGTGCGTCTGCGTCTTGCAGAGGAGCCTGCCTGCGGTGGAGCTTGCCGCCGCGCGTCGCGAGTTGCCGTGTGAGAGGCGCGCAACCGGCCTGGCGCAGGACAGCCTGGCTGCGCAGCGACATCAACCTGGTCCTGGTCCACCCGCTCATCCCGCAGAACACGGGGACCACGGCGCGCACCTGCGCGGCGACCGGCGTCGGCCTGCACCTCGTCGGGCCGCTGGGCTTTGAGCTGGATGACCGCAAGCTCAAGCGCGCCGGCCTGGACTACTGGGACTTTGTCACCGTCCAGGTGCACGCAGACTGGGAGGCGCGCCCCGGGCCGCCCCCGCTCGCCTGCTGCTCTTTCCTCTCACGCAGGGCTGCCGCAACAGTACTTCGTTCGGGCCCACGACCGCGTCGCCGCACGTCTTCAGTACGCCCGGGTGCTGCAGGCCTTTGCGGCATTCTTGCGCGAGCAGCCGCAGCCGCGGCGCCTGGTCGGCTTCAGCAAGAAGGGCGCCTCGCACTACGCGGCGCCCGGTGCGCGGCCGCTGCATTGCGTTGTGGGCTGCTCGCCCGCCACAGCGCGGCGCGCCCGAACGCCGGGCGACGCGCGACGTGCGCGTGCGCTGCAGGCGCGTACAAGCCGGGCGACTGGCTGCTGTTCGGCGCGGAGACGACCGGGCTGCCACCGGAGGCGCGCGCGCTCGCCCCACCTGCTCTCTGCCGCACCGCTCTGGCGGCGTTCTGCGACTCCGGTGCCGTGCTGGCAGAGCCTGCTCTGGGAGCCCTGACCTGCATGCGCCGGCGCATGCGCGCCGCATGCGCCCACGCCATGCGCCCCGTGTGGCCAGCTGGTCGGGGTGCCGCCGGCAGGCCGTGGCAGCCTGCCAGGCGAGCGGGGGCGTGCGGAGGATACCCATCGACGAGCGCCATGTGCGCTCGCTCAACCTGAGTGTCGCGGCGGGCATCGGCCTGTTTGAGGCGCTGCGGCAGCTGGACGGGCCGCATGGCTGACGGCGGGCGCGGGCGGGAGGGCCAGCATGTGCGTGCAAGCAGGGCTGTAGGGCATGTGCGGTCTGAGCAGGATGCCGGGCAGCGCATGGCAGCGCAGGCAGCACTTTTGACAGCCGCATGTGCACGGGACGCACTGAGCACTGCCGATGTTGCATGTGGAACACAACACAGCGCTCACAGACACATTCCTAGTTTGTTCAAAAAGCACAACAGCGTAGCAAGATGTCAACGAGCGGTTGTGCAAGAGGCGAACTCAGCTCTCAGCAGCTGGCACAGAAGCAGGAGAGTTCTAACACAAGTGTTGAACCAAAACACAGAGTCCTGGACCATGCCAGACACAATACCTACTTTGCAACCTCATGTGCGGACCCGGCGCGCTCTAGCAGCCTACACGCGCGCTCCCAGGCTCAGCAGCCCCGCAAAGCCCAGCTTCACGGCGCCTGCGAGGCCCTCCTCGGCCGTCAGCTGCTGCAGCGCCGCCATGCCGTTGAGACCCACGTCCGCCACGAGGTTGGGCACCTGCGCACAGGCAGACGGGGGGGTCGGTGAGAGATCGTGCGCCCGGCAGAACAACCTGCAGAGGGTGCCCTGGCGGCCACACGATCGCCACAGGCATCGACGCAGCGCCTGGTGGGCACAGGAGAGGCACACAGCTTGGACAGTGGCGGGACTTGCAGTGCGCGCTCCAGTCTCCTCCCCGGGCACAGCAGAGGGAGCCGGGCTTTGCGGGAAGACGCAGATGTGAAACAGCGCCTGGCTTCCTCACACTGCCGTCCTCGCCCGCGCCGCCGCGCAGCCAGGCAAGCGCAGTCGCTGCCGGGAGCGGAGCAACCCCGGCCTGCAGGCGGCTGAGCGGCCCCGGCCTGCAGGCGGCGCGCGCCTTGACCGAGGCGTCCAGCGCGCGTGGCTCGTCGCGCAGCCGGCGCACCAGCGCGCGCAGCGCCTCCGCACGCGCGCCGCCGCCGCCGCCCACGCCGCCGCCGCCGCCGCCGCCCGCCGCGCGCTCGTGCAGCTCGCGCAGCTGCCCGTTGAACTGGTCCTCCAGCGCCTCCGCGACCCCGCCTGCGACGGCGCACTCCAGAATCGCGCCAGGCCGGCGTCCGCCCGGCCGCATACCGCATGAGCCCAGGGTGCCTCCACGGCGGTGCGCTGCAAACCCGCGTGACCTGGCTGCGTTCGTTGATTGCCAGCTTGCTCCCTGCACGTGCTGCCACTGGTGATGTGTCCACTGTAGTGCACACCAATTCAATGAACAACGCCATGGGCGACGCCCATGCGTTCTGCCTCTCTAGGCACTGACACGTCAAATGCCCAGTAAATACCGCGCATACCAGTGCTTCCCAGGCGCCGGCTGCACGGGCCGGAGGCGCACTGGTGATGGCGGCGCCGTAGCGCCCCGGCAGCGCGGCCGCCGCGGCGCCCAGCGCCCAGCCCGCGGCGCCCGCCAGCGGCGCGGCCAGCGGCGGCCGCGCGCGCAGCCGCGGCGCCATCGCGCGCGCCTCCGCCGCCAAAGCCTCCTCCCGCTCCTGCTGTGCGACGCCCGCTCGCTGAGGGTCCACCTGAGAAAAGTTGTTGCAAGAGAGGGCAGGTAGACCCCTTGAATGAACTGCACGCAGCGCTTGCAGGCTCGCGTGCTCTATACCACCCTGCCAGGTGCAGCGCATACTTCACGCTCAGCTCCAAACGAGCACAGTGAGGCGCCTTGTTCTGCCCGCGACGCTAATGCAAGAGTGTAGGCAGCCACGTGAAGGGCTCCAAGTACGATTGCGGCTGGGTTCTGCCATATGGATGAGGCACACCCTTTGGCAGGCTGCCACACCACCGAGCTTGGACCAGGGGCACAGGGAGCTCGCTGGGCTGCCGAGGCAGCGCGCCTGGAAGAAGCGCAGGTCAGGCCGCCGGCCGGAGCACGCGGCCATCCCCGCAAACAGCTGCGCCGCCGCGGCGCCCGCGGCCAGGTCGGCGCGCAGGATCCGGCTCAGGGCGGCGTCGCGCCCCGCCCAGCCATCCTCGCCGCCGCCGCCGCCGCCGCCGGCTCCGCCCGGGTCCCGCAGGCCTGCGCCCTGCTCCGCGGCGTCGCACGCCGCCCAGCCGTCCGGCAGACTGCCAGCGCCCGTTCTGCCCCCAGCCAAGGGCGCCGCGCCTGCACACTGCCCCGGCCCCCCGCCCTCCTCCTCCGTCCTACGGTCTCCCACGTCCTGCAGCCCTGAGTCAGGGAGGGCAGCGGTCTGCTCCGCATCCGTCCCTGCCGAGCCGCTTGGCGCGCCCGCCTCGCCGTTGTTGGTGGGGGCGCGCACGCCGCTGCCGGCGCCCCCCGCGCCCGCCGCACACGCCACGGCAGGCGCGCGGCTCCAAGCCTGACACGACACGGCCCGGTCCAGCGTCCGCCTCAGCCCCAGCGTGCCCCGCAGCCCGGCCATGGCCGTGTCGAGGCGCCCGCTGGTGGCAGCCACAGGGGCGGCTCCAGATGCCCTCAAGACAGCGGAAGCGCCCTGATGTCTTTTGATGATGGTGTCCTCGCTCTTTCCACTCTGACTTGGGGGCCAACTTGGGGGCCAATACGGGTTAGGGTTAGGGTTAGGGTCCCCGCAGCGGCCGCTCGCGCCTCCACGCGTGTCTCGAAATGCATATGAATTAATGCATATGAATTAAACCGAACAGCCGAGCGCGCAACATTCATTGCGAGCCGAGCATCCCTGACCTCTTCTGTCATTGCAAACACAGTCACACATAATGCAGTCGGCTATGCTGCTGTCGGGCAAGGTCGCGCTTGCCGGCGTGCGCGCCCAGGGCAGCGCGCGCCCTGCTGCTCCCGCTAAGCCACTGCTTGCCAGGCGCCGGCCAGCGGGCATCGTGCGGGCCGAGCAGGCGTGCACCTGCCTGCAGCGTGGCGTGTGATTATGCCAGACGTTGCTTTGTGGGCGCGCGGTGTGAGCTCTTGCTGACTGCGTAATTATCTTCAGCATACTGCTTGCCCCATCTGCTGCTGCTTGCACCCCTGTAGCAGGTTTGCCAGGAGCGGCAGCTTGGTGCTAAGCCCGATTCCGGTGAAGTACACACGATTATGTAACTGTAGTTGCATGCGCTGCAGTATCAGCTGGCAGCTTGCAGGCTTGAAAGGCGTGCTGGACTGCAGGAGGGCGGGACGGGCCTGCAGGAGCGCGAGCCAGAGATCGTGCAGCAGGAGGAGCGCCTGAAGACCCAGGCGCGAGCCTGGCTGCTTATGTATGTCACGACCTGCTTGCTCCAAAGGCATTTCCACAGTTGCAGAGAGAGCTGCACGACATTGTCTGCCAAGCACTATGTGCGGTATCACCAGCATCACCAGCGGTCTCTTGTTATCGGATGGTGCTGCACGAGGCTGCTGGCTGACATAGGGCTTACACAGATGGAGAACCTGAGCCCAGAGGAGCAGAAGAGCCTGTCGCAGCTCTACATGTTCCTGGTCCAGAACCCGAAGCATGGCATCACCGTCCGCTCTTGGGCGGACGTGCAACTGCTGTGGACGCAGTACCAGACGCTGATCTGGCGCCCGGCCGAGCTGCTGAACGGTGTGCAGCTACAGGGAGCTTATTGCTCATGTCTCCACAAGCTCAAGCAGGCATGATAGCCGCGTGCTAAGGGTTTAACACTTTTGTAACAGGGCGCATGGCGATGGTGGGCTTCAGTGCGGCAATCATCAATGAGGTGAGTGTGGAGTGGCTGCGGACCTGCTGTCTTAACAGCTTTGAAAAACAGGACGACCAGCTTGTTGAGACGGAGCGTTGTTTGCAGGCCATCACGGGCCAGACGCTGTGGCGCCAGCTTGCTGCTGCCCCGTTCGCGTACCTGGTGGCGTACTCGTTGGTCGTCGTGGGCGCCCTGCTGAACCGGTGCGTCACTTTCTCATATGCTTGACAATGGCAGATTGACTGCGCTGCTGCATGCTGCAATTATGTTACAGTGCATCCTGGTGCCAGCAAATGTTAATTAAAGTGCTTATGGCGCTGCGACATGGTTGTCATGATAAGCAAGGCGCATGCCGTGCAGGGCGGCCGGCGAGCCCAACGAGGGCGTCACGGTCGGGCCCATCAAGTTTTCGCGCACGGCCGAGCTGGTCAACGCGCGCGGGGCCATGCTTGGCTATGCCATCCTGGCATACGTTGAGCGGCAGCAGGAGATGCGCCGCTTCGCGGCCGCCCTGTTTGAGCAGCTGCAGCACGCGCAGTTGCCAGGCGTTAACGCATGATTGCAGAGCTGCATGAATGCATGGTGGCAGCATGTAGTAAAGCGGATGCTAGTTTCAGACAATGTTTTGTGTGTCCGGTGAAGTACTGTTAGGTGCAGGATAGGTCTGCTACCAGTCTGCTGAGGGAGTTGGCGAATTTAGGTTGCCCTATGGTATCAGGTTGCCTGTGAACGTGGATGGTGTTGTAATGATGTACAGTGTACCCTTCAACACTGCTGTCACCTGACTGTTGCTACTGCCATCAGACACACACAAAATGAACAGCTGAGCATTTTTTAAAAAAAGTCAATTCAAAGTAATCAAATAGAACATCGCCCTAGGTTGCTCGAAAGTTTTTGCCCCAACTCTCTTTTAAGAAGCCAGGCTGGAAGCTCCCTTCCTCTCCATCAGGCCAAAAGCCTGCTTGTGCGTACTGAACTTGCGCTCCTGCACAGGGGCACGAGCACTCCCTGCTCAATGCTGTGGCACTGAGCTGCCTCCTTGACGTGCCAAGGCACACGTTGCTGGTTATCGCCTTGGCCACGAGGGGCAGAGGCGGCGCTCTTCCTCGCGGGCGGCTTGCCGCACTGCATGGCCGCCGACGCGGGCCTGGCGTCGCTGGTGGACAGTGAGCCGCCGTTGCATGACGTTCCCAGAGACTTGAAGCTTTCAACGTTGCTGACACACGTATGCGTGGCGCAGCAACAATATCCGTCATCACCAATGACGGGCGCAACATCGTGGTGCGTGAGTGCGCAACCCTCCCTGACGTCTGCGCACTCACCGGCTCTGCTCAACCAGCAAACGCGCGCGCAGGGGATCCTGCGCGGCTACGACCAGGCGACCAACCTGATCCTGGACGAGTGCCATGAGCGCGTCTACTCGAGCAAGGTGCGCGCTGTGCTGTGCAGGCATGCACGCCGTCGCTGCAGAAAACCAGACTGAGCGCGCCTGCCGGCGCACGCAGTCCGGCGTGGACCAGGTCGTGCTCGGCGGGCTGCACGTCGTGCGCGGCGACAACATGTGCGGCCCCCCTCCCCACCGCGGCCGCTCGGCACGCTTGGCGCCTGCGGGCGCTTGAGAGGGCGTAGGCGCTGTCGCAAATGGCGCCGTTAGCTTGTCTTGGCAGGGCGCTCACGGTGGTTGGTACATTGCAGCGCGGTGGTGGGGGAGCTGGACGACGACCTGGACCAGCAGCTCAACCTGAGCCAGATACGCGCCGCGCCGCTCAAGGCGGTGCAGCACTAGCCGCGCCCGCGGCGCGCAGCGCCGCGCGGCCTGGGGGGCAGGCCCTCAGCCGCAGGCCGCAAACGGCCCAGCGCGCGGCGCCGGGCACGGCACAGCGCGCCTGCTTTCCAATGAATGAGAACGACCTAGCTGCGCGTGGGGTGGCACTGCCACCCAGCCAGCCACCGCATCTGTGTGTCCAATTAGACCCCATTACAGACGTGGACTGCCTACTTAGCCAGTCTGTGGTCCGGTTGCGCTCTTGCGCCCTGTGGTAAAACCCCAACTACCTGGGAACAGACGGAGCACTGTGCGATCCTGAAAGGCATTCACTGGACACAAATTTCTACCACGTCAGCGAGGCAGTGCGTGGCGTTCAGGTGCACGCGCTGATCAGGCCCGGCGCCCCTACACGCCCATGGCGTAGCGCATGATGCGCTGCTTCACGGCGGGCGCCGCGTTGAGCGCGTCCAGGCCGACGCCGCGCAGGCTGCTCAGCAGGCCCTCCTGGGGCTCGAATACGCGCTTGAGCCCGTCCAGCGCGGCCATCATCGCGGTGTTGGCCGCCTGCCGCGGCGCCTGGTACGCGCCCTGCGCGCGCGGGCGCCGAGCTCGGCGCGCTGGTCTGAGCGCTGCTGCCGCCGCCTGCTGCACCTCTCACCACACGGACAAAATCGCGCGCCGCAAGGGACGGAGCAGGGTGCAAAGCGCGCTCTCGACTGAGGCAAGGCGCCAGGTGTCCGCCGCTCTGCTGAAGCGCGGCGCATGCCGGTGGGCAATGCGCCGGGGCCCGGGCAGGGCCAGAGGCATCTCTGCATCTTGCCTCCAGCAGCGCCTCGTCGCCCAGGCCCCGCCCGGCGGCGCGCGCCCGCGCCCGCACGCCCTGAAACCCTGTCAGGGCCGGGGTGCGCGCCTCCAGCAGCGCCTCGTCGCCCAGGTCCTGCCCGGTGGCGACCGCCTGCGCCAGCGCGTCCGCCAGCGCGGCCGCATCCGCGAGGCCCAGGTTGACGCCTTGGCCGGCAAGTGGGTGCACCGCGTGCGCCGCGTCGCCCACCAGCGCCAGGCGCGCGCGCACGTACCTGCCGGCCCCGCAGGCTGCTCGGCCGAGCCTGCTGCACCGCGGCGACCGCCGCCAGCTGCAACCGCCTGGCAGCGCTGCCCTGGACCAGGTGGCTGTGTAAAAAGAGACGAACGTCAGGGCCCGCGCGTGGCAGAGCCAGCAATGGTGTTTGAAGGCTGTGGCAAGGCGGCCAGACGACAGCTTGGGCGAGGCTGCGGCCGCGTCGGGCGCGCCTGCCGGACGCGCGCAGCGCCAGCGGGAACGACTTGGGCCCGGGGCCGCTGGCGGCGTGCACGATGGGCGGGCGCTGGAACTCGGACGCCGCAGCGGCCGGCAGCCACGGGTTGCGCGTGGGCGCAGGGCCGCCCTGCAGCGCCTGCGCAGCCGGAGCGCCCGCTGAGCGTGCTGGCCCCTGCCCTGAGATTCTGTGTGGAGGTGGTGTCAGCATGCCAGACCTGCGCATGAAGCAGGCACCGCTGACATGTTGCGCCCAACATGCCAGACCTGCGCTTGATGCTGGCACCGCTTGCAATGTCGCGCCCAACGGGGGTCAGCCAACGCCGGTCAGCAAGTCAGTTGCCGCGCGCGAGCGGCGCACCGCGTTCACAGCGTCTGCAAAGGCCTCGGGCGCTGCTGCCTCCAGCTCCGCCGCGTGCCGCGGGGTGGTCGTCCACACGACGTTGGCGTACCCGTTGCGCACCTGGCGTGCAGTGCACATCAGCAGCATGTCCGTGCGCGCAAAGCGCTTGTCGCGCCCAAGCGCCCCTCTCGCTCATCGCAACGACTTGCACTAGCGCAGGACAGTCGCCTCAGGGACGAGATGACGTCGGGCAACCAAGCAAGCGCCGCTGTGTGCCATGGCGGCCATGGCGGCATACGTGTGGATGAAGCTAAGAGAGGGTGTTTGCCATGCTCATGACGATGCGCTCTGCACAGAAAGGCTCGGGGGTGCAGCGGACGGGGCGCGGCGCCCAGGGCCGGGCGAGGCTGTAGGCGGTGCGTATGCCGCTACCTTGGGGCGCAGCAATGCGCTAGCGTGCAGCTCCAGGGCAAGGGCTCTCCACGTGCAGGAGGGGGAGGGGCGGCAGGAGCGCAGCGGCTCCAGGCGCAGCGGCGGGGCCGCACGGGGAGCAGCGCCAGGGGCCCGTCGGGCAGGAAGCGCTGCCAGGCGCACGCGCCGGACACCTCGGGGCGCACGGTGGCCACCAAGCCGCGCTGCCCGTACGCCCACCCGAACGTGCGCAGGTCTGCCGCGCGCAGCGCAGCACTCGGGAGTCACATGGCAAGCCAGTGCTTGCGCACATGAACCGCCGTGCAACCGCAGCACATGCGCTGTGGTTTGCGAGCATGCAGAAGCTACCGCTTCAGGGAGGTGCATGCTGCGGCAGCGTTTGAAGGCGGCAATGCGCGATGCGTCATGCATGCTTGTGCTTTTCCCACTGGCCTGTGTCCCGGCCTGCCCCTGTGTCAAGAGGCAGCCGTTCGTCGCCCACGGCAGCATCAACAAGCAGGCCGGCAACTTGTGCGGCAAGCTGCTGGGCCACAACTGCAAGGCACATCACTTGCGTACACCCCGCCCGGGGCCCCGGCTGCCCTCTGGGCGCGCGCCTGCAAGCTGGCGCACATACGAGCGCGGCCCGTCGGCGCCCACCACGAGCCGCGCGCGCAGCCGCCGCCCGCACGCCAGGCCCAGCTCGGCCAGCGCCGCCGGCGCGGCGCCGTCGCCGCCTGCGCCGGCTGCCGGGTCAGCACAGGCGGCCTGGCAGCGGGAGGTCTGGACGTGCCGCGGCAGCCCTGCGCCATGCCTGCAACCGGGTGACGATGCGGAGCTGCCAGGCGAGCTGGCCTGCCAGGCGGAGAAGCAAGTACGACACATAGCAGCCTGCTGCACTGGAGCTGCCAGTGGAGCTGTGCAAACAGCGCATGCGATTCAGGCCGGGCGGTCACCACGCTGCAGCTCAGAGAAGGGCGCCGGCAGCTGCAGGCTCTCCAGCTGCGCCTGCCAAGGCACAGAGAGCTAATGTCAGCGGGCCATACTGCTACAGCGGAGCACTAGCAATATAGCTGCGTCCTTGAGCAGCTTGATATGCTGCTCATGGACGGCAAACAGGCGCACCGGCCAGAGCAGCTCGGTGCTAGAGCCCGGCCGGCGCAGCTGGTGCAGCAGGGCAGCCTGCAGCACATCGTTCTCGGCCACATGGCCCATCGCAACTTCGCCGGCTCCGTCCGCGCTGTAGCGCACGCACCCGCTGCCGCTGCTGTCCCACACCTGCCGCGGCGGCGGCAGCTCTCTTGCAAGTAACGCAACATCTTAACATGGGAGGCAAGCTGTTGCGGTGTAAGGCAATATCTCTTGCGAGTAAGGCATGGCCTCTCCAAGTGAGGCACGCCTGGTGCTTGCCAGGCGCCCCTGTTGCACGTGACGCGCGTGACGCTGCAGTGGGCATCGGCGGCGGCAGGCCAGCAGGTTGGACGCACCCGCTGGGGTCTGGCAGTCCCGGTCAGTGAGACAGGAAGGGCGGGGCACAGCGAGCAGGGGCCTGCCTGCATGGTGTCAAAGGCGGCGGAGCGCGGTGGCGCCACGTCCCGCCAGGCGCCGGCCCGCTCCAGGTGGCGCGCGCTGGCCGGCGTGAGCGTGCTCACGCGCTGGCCGGGCACCGGCGGCAGCGGCCCGGACGCCGCAGGCGGCGGCGCGCGGTCCAGCACCTGAGCAGTGCCGGGGGGATGGGCTTTGGTATACAGTACACATGCTGACTGCAACCCACAGTCAGCGGCTTGCGGCTCCCACACGAGGACCGCGCGGCCAGCAGCTCCCGGCTCGGAGAGCCTCACAGCACGCCAGGGTCCAGCAAGCGCTGGCAGCGCTGGCTCGCTGCCGCTGGAAGCTGCCCGCACCAGCACGCGCAGCGCCGCGGTCAGCGGATGGGACAGCAGCAGCGCGCCGAACGCTGCGCCGACCATCCCGCCGCCGACGACGACCACGTCGTACACGTCAGTACCAGACGCCGCTGGCGCCGCGCACGCCGCGCGGCGCAAGTGCAGGCTGGTCTTCATGCTGAGACGCGTGTAAAACAAGCACCTGCAGTGAGAAACATGCATGATGCCAGCACATGCGACCGGCGTTGCCTGTGCCTGACCACGGTAGTCAGGACAAAGCTCGATGTCAAAGATCATGGTGCTAGCTGAGCAGGACGTGCACAGGTGTGAGAGCCTTGTCAAGAATATACAGCGTGCCAGGGAGGGCTGCTCACCACGCAAAGTGACCACTCGCTGCGTCTGTGACTATGCAACAACCTCCTGTGTCCCTAAGCACGCGCTAGTTCACAAGATGTGCACAGAGTGCCTAGGCCGCAGCCTGCAAAACACTCAAGTGCAGTGCAGCCACTCAGGAGCTTCTTAGGAGCGGGCCTAGCTGTGTATGCTCTCCGGAGGATTGGTTTTGCAGCCTACTCCAAGATATCACTTGAGAGGCCCCAAAAGTGGGACATCAGGCAGGCGTCAGAGCCACAGTGGTCCTGAGACAGTTGGACGGAGAGTACGTCTTGGTGTCTGATGGCTTGGTTGTAAGGACGATCATCTTGGCGTCCCTTGGCCTCGCCTTACGGGGAAGCTGGGGCTGTGATGCAGCGCCCTACATTTGCGCACACGTCGGCATCCCCCGGGCTCGCTGACAGCCTCCCTGCCCGCCTGCCACAGCCTTTTGTGCGTTGCCAGCGTGCGCGGAGAGCATGGGGCACCCTCAGGCGGCGGGAACGCGCTGCAGCAGACTGCCGAGCTGCAGGCGTCCTGGGAAGGCAAATACACGCCGGCAGTGCTAGGTGTCGGCGGGCGGTCGTCTGCGCTGCGCCTGCCCAGGTACGCCGACGCCACGAAGCGTACCGTGACCTGGCTTCTTTTGGTGCATGCAAGCCTGACTCAGTCTTGCCGCCGCAGGCACCTGACCGCCTGCAGACGCCGGAGGGCCTGGTCCATGCCAAAGCCGAGCTGCTGCAGCTCATCACAGCCTGTGTGAAGCACAAGGGCATCTTTGGAACCAAGGTGCGTCGAGCAGGCCCCCGCTGCCACGCGAGACGCACAGGAGGGTCACTAGTGCCGCCGCTGTTGCGCACCACCGCCGCCTCACAGAGGCGTCTGCGCCGGGCTCCTGCCGTCGAGCCAGGCGCACAGGGGTGCCGCGCGCGTGCTGCCGCTGCGGCGCGCAAGCCGGGGCGCGGCGAGTGCGCTGAGCTGCGCCCCAGGCGGCAGATCGGGCGCGGCTGTTGCAGTTGGTCGAGCAACTGGAGGCCGATAGCCCGCTGCCGGAGCCCGCGCGCCGCCTGGACCTGCTGGCGGGCAGCTGGCGCGTGCTCTTCAGCACCGTCACCGTGACGGTGCGTGCGGCGGGCGGGTGGCGGGTGGCCCGGGCGCTGTGCGGCTGCGCCCCGTGGCTGTGACTGCGCTGCACGTGGGTAGGTTATACCGTATCGGTGGGATTGCGACGCACCCGCAATCCTTAGCTGTTCAAAAAATGTGTGGGTTGCACAGCAATGCGCCTGTGCAGGCAGGTGCGCTGTGCTGTTGCTCCTGGTGCTGTGAAGCGCTTGGGCGTGCGGCGCGGCGGTGCGGTGCAGCGTGCGAGCAAGTGAGCAAACAATGTACCGTGGCATTAGAAGTTGCCATGCAGCTACGAGCGGGCGGTGCCCGCTAACAAGTGTTAATATGCAATGGATGGCTCGCTTGTTATGGCACGCTCCAGCTGGTAGCCGCAGCTGCAGGCGGCGCCCGGCGCCCTACATGCGGCGCCACACACCCGGCACCCCACAGCCACCCTGCCCCGCGTCCCAAGCAGAGCCGCTGCGGGCAGGGCTCGCGGCGCGTAAAGCTGGGCCTGCGCGACTTCGTGAGCCTGGGCGACTTTGTGCAGCGCATCTGCGACGAGCGGCGCGTGGCGGTGGGCGCCCACGCCTGCACAAGCAGCCAGCGGCTTGGGGCGCCAATGCCTGACCTGCAGCGGTGGGACCCTTCGCGTGGACCCAGCCGGCCGGATGCAGGCACTGCTACCTTTTCTGCAGCCGCCAAACATGCATATGCCGTAGATTACAAATCCGCTATGGAGTACAGGTTTACTGAGCACGCGCGGCAGGGTACTCCGCACCCATGCCCGTTGAACTCATTGGGTGCACGCGCAGCCGGATAGCCAGGCCCGCGCCGGCGCCCGACCGGCGGCCCGCCGCGCAGCGCAGGTGAATGAGGTTGGCTTCAGCTTCACGGCCTTCCGCATGATCCGCGGCATGTTCACGGTGGAGGCCACGTTCGAGCCGGTGTCGCCGCGGCGCGTGGCCATCCGCTTTGCGCGCGCCACCCTGGTGCCGGAGCAGCTGCAGAAGCTGTTTGAGGTGCCGCCCGCCAGCCTCCGGCATCCTGCTTCGCATGTACTCGGGTCATTGGCGGCAGTCGCGCCGGCGCGTGCTCGCAAGCGGTGCATTGCGTACTTATATCAGCGTGTCCCCTGTCACCCATGTCCGTAAACACTTTGGTCGCGCTGTGATGTTGAGGGGCTGGGTGACAGTTGGGTGCGCTGAGAGGCGGGTCGGCCTGCAGGCCAACTATGAGCTGCTGCTCTCCATCTTCAACCCCGAGGGCTGGCTGGACACAACGTACGTGGACGACCAGCACCGCATCGGCCGCGACGACAAGGGCAACGTCTTTGTGCTGGAGCGCTGCTAACCACCGCATTTGCCGTGCTGGAATAGCGCACCAGGCACTTTTGCACACCACCCTGTTAGGCGTCACTACTGAGTCACTGAATTTCATAAATTCCGTTTTAGCCGTGAGGAGTACTCTGGTTGAAGCATACATGACTTGGAAGTCATGTACGACATCTGCCACAGGCTAGAGTTCCCTTTAAGGCGGGAATCTTGTGTAAGCAAGCCGACAGCTTGCGCCCACTGAGCCCGCCTCCGCCCGCCACGTCGGCGCTCACCACAGGCTGGCCAGCGTCACACGGCGCAGCAGGTAGAACGCGTACGCGCCCTGGCTGCGCGAGGCGTAGACCGCCGGCGCGCCGCCCGCGCTCGCGTCCGCGGCGCCCGCCTCCGCCCAGCCGGGCGGGCGGCCCGCCGACAGGAACAGGCGCAGCGCGGCCGGCGGCGGCGCGCGGCGGCTCATGCTGGCATCCGGCCGCATAATGTCGAACACCTGCGCGGCGGCGGCCGGCTGCGCGCTGGGGGCACGGGCGGTGAGGCGCCCGGGCGCGCGCCAGGACAAGCCACCGGACCCGCATGCAGCAACGTAGCATCCGGCGCTGCACAGCCCCACCGCTTCTGCCAAACGGCCTTCGGCCTCCGCGGATTTGAAATACAAACGCGCGCGCCCGCAAGAGCACACAGGGCCCGTCAGGCACCGAATCATGCGACCTCCAAGGTCATGGCTACCGCGCAGCCTTGACGCATGTGGGGCAATGCATACGCCGTGTGGGCATCTGCCCGCCAGGGCCGAAGCCCCTCGCTGCGGCGGCCGCGGCGCGCACCGCAGGGGCCGCCTGCATGTCCGCCGGGCGCGCGAGGGCGGGGAAGGGCCGCAGCCGCGGCGCGCGCGCGGGGAGGCTCGCGTCCCGCGCGTCCTCCGCCGTCAGCACGCCGCACCTGCGGCGCGCGCCGGGCTCAGGGAAGAGCTGCACGCCCGCGGGGCACACTGCGCCGCCGTGTTGGGATAAGGACGACAGCACGCCAGTCGGCTGCGTGCATGCCCGCCAGCCAAGTTGCTGACCCAAGCTTGGTGTGCGGCTGCTTTTGCGTGCTTGGGCACGTGTTTAAATGTCCTTTCCGGCGCGCCCGAACACGGCGCGATGGGCTTGCAGCGCGGGGGGAGGGCGAGGCCGCACCGGGGCAGCCCGTCCAGGCCGTCAGCCGAGCTGCCGCCGCGGCTGCCGGCCGCGCTGCTGCCGTGCGCTGGCGGCCACCAGCCGCGCCACCGCGCCTGCGCGCAGACAGGGCGTGCTGCATGTGCGCCCCGGCAGCCACATCAAGCTGCCCGACGCTCGCGCATGGAAGCAGCAGCCGCGCTCTCGGCAAGCACGCAGGCGCAGTGCTCCCGCCCGCGTCTGCTGCTCACCTCGCGTCCTGCGCCGGCGGGTGCCAGCTGCGGCTCGCCGCCAGCGTGCGCCCTTTCATGCAGAGCCCTCTCAGGCGGCAGGTCCGGCGCGTCCAGGCGGGCGGCCGGCGGTCTGCGCCGGCTCGCGGCCCTGGCCGCGGCCTCTTCCCTGACCCTGCCGTCTGCCCGCGCGCCGGCCGCGGTCCGGTCCGCGCCGCCCCAGGGCCAGCCGGCCCACAGCTCCGCTGGGTCCAGCTCGGGCGCCAGCACCCAGAGCGCGGGGTGCCTGCGCAGCGCAGTCCTACGTTGGAAGCGCCATCCTACATTGGAAAAACCCCTGATGAAAGTGCAGTGGAACACGGAAACCAATAAGCGAATGCACATTGACAGTGTGTGAATGTGCAAGGCACCGCTTTGTGATTTTTAGAGAAAGTCGTAGCGCATGATTGAGATCAGCTGCAAAAGTTAGGGACAGAAGAGTTCTGGGGTGTGATGCGGCCGGCTGGTGGCACATGGACACATGCCCAGGGCCTCAAACGGACAAGGGCGTGAGACGCGGCCAGCTGATGCACATGGGCACACGCCCAGGGCTCAAACAGACAGGGGCGCAACACGCGCGGGCGCGGACCTGCAGGCGACCGTGCCGGCGCGCCGCAGATGGCTGTACACCAGGTACTGGTCCAGCGTGACACCCGTGCTCATCTGGCGCGCAGCGCGCGCGCTTGAGCGCGTCTGTGGTGCCCATCACAGACGCATGCGCGCTCCCCAATCAGGCCCGTGACACAGTGCGGCCGTGTGCGCGATCCAGCGCAAACAGGCAACACCTGGGGCCGCGGGCACTGGCGCACCGGTGGCGGCGTCGAACACTGCACCCTCACGCGCACAGGGATACCACCACCATGCCTGGCCACCCAATTGTGCCGCCACAACTCAGCTGCTGCTGCTGGTGCGCCTCCATAGCTCGCAGTCCCCAGGACCAGAGGCAACAGGCCTCTTGCAATGAGCAAGACGCTCAGTGCGCAAGTCAGTGTCGCCAGCGGTATCGCACACCACAGGCCCCCGCCTTGGACACGCAGTGCTCGGCACATGCACACGTGGCTGCTTTGCGTTGCGCACCAGGAGCCGGTACGCCTCCTGCAGCGACAGCAGCCGCATCCCGGCCTCGCCGTCCTCGACTAGCAGCAGCAGGCTGGCGCGGTCGAACAGGTACCTGACCGCCGCCGCGCAGCTGCTTACACTCTACCTGCTGTGTGTGCGCTTCTGCATCTAAATGCTGTGCACGGAAGCGGTGCGCACACGGCCTCCTCGACCTGGAGGTGCAGCTTGCTCCGGTAGATGAAGCCTGCACCGCCGCACCTGTCAATGCCTGCCTGTGCCTGGTGCAATGCTGTAGCATGCTTGCTGCTGTGTGCGCACCCATGCGCTGCAGCAGGTTGCCCCGCTGGCAGATGACCTCGGCCGCGCGCAGCGCGGGTCTCCACACGGCTGCTGATGTGTCGCGCCTGCCGCCGCGCTCACAGGCTGAAACACTGCAGACGCAGGCTAGCGAGACAGCGTGCGGTTGACACGGCAGGGAGCGAGCGGCAAGGTGTGTTGCAGCCAACCACGCGCTGAACTGCCACTTACACAATGCACGGCGTGGCCCAGAGCTTCTCCAGCGTGTCCAAGTTGAGCTGCAGGTCCTCCGTCAAGTCATCTGCGTCGTCCGGGTCGCCCTCCAGCTCCCGCTTGCTGCCGCGCTTCATAATGTTTGCAGGCGCCATACAGGCGCTTCTGGTGCAGTGTTGCACGGTCCTGATATGCAGCAGGCAGACCAAGCGCGCTTACATAAGCACGTTGCCTCGTTCAGGCTGCTCGGTCTGCGCAACTAGGACTTGAGCCGTCGCCCTAACAAAACCCCCCCCTCTTGTACTGTTGCAACGGCTGTGTGCGGGGCGCTGCTCGGGACGCAGCGACTGGCCGTCGATCTGCATGAGCGCACGTGGAACGGACTCTTGGGAAACAACGCGTCCCGGCTCGTGTTCTATATATCACGATGTCGAGGCCAGGGAGAAGGGCAGCGCCTGAGCAGCCCAGCGAAGAGGAGGATAGCGAGGAGGATTACAGCGACACTGGATCGGAGGATGACACTGGCTCCACGAGCGAGGAGGGTGAGGCACTTTGACTTCACATGCGCACAGCACACCGCATGCAGAAGGTGCCAGTGCTGGAACGGGTTGGTGGGTGGGCTCGAGTGCCACAACGGTGATGCACAGTGACTCGGTTCTGCAAAGGCGCATGTCAAGAAAGTCACCGGTCACATAAAGCCTCTGCGCTTGCTGCGCTGCCCAAGCGCCACTGCGCGGGCCGCAGGCGGCAGCCGCAGCGCAACGCCCGCGCAGCGGCCCGCGCCCTCTGCGCCGCCCCGGCCCCCGCCCCGGCTGGGCCCGCCGCCGGGCGCGCGGCCGGCGACCGCGCCGCAGCCCGCGGCGCTGCGCCCGCCGGACACAGCGCGACTGATGCAGCGCGACGACCGCGCCGGCAGCGCCGTGAGCGTCTACAGCGAGCCCGACTCGGCCTCCAGCTCCCGGCAGGACTCGCTGGTCGGCAGCCTGACGCCGGCGGCAACGCGGCGCCTGTCAGGGCTCAGGCAGCTGCATGCCCAGGTCCCCCCCCCTGCCACTGCTCACGTGCATAGTGCAGCTGCACACACTGTGAACGGATCACTGGACACTGGACTCGCCGGCTGTGACGTCGCAGCGCTCGATAGGAACCCGGCTGCTACATTGCTACAGCTCTGCCCATGCCGGGCTCGCACTGTGCTGCCTCAGGCCGGTCCCGACTTTTGCTATGCAGAGGCCCCCATGTTGCTGGTGTGCAAGACAAAGCGCGCACCACAACGCCATACGGGCGCACTGCTTCCCGGCCGCCCTTGCTGACGGCGTCTATGAATGGGGCCGCTGGCGCGCCAGGAGCTGGCAGCGCAGCGCGCCTCGGCGGCGGCGCCGCGGCCGCCGCGGCGGCCGCCAGGCGGCAGCAAGCGCAGCAAGGAGCAGCGCACAACCGACACCTTCCGCCGAGCGCGCTCGCGGCTGCAGGCCATCCTGGTGCGCGCGCGCGCCTGCGCGCCCTGCGCAGCGTGGCACGCCTGCTGGCGCGCCCAGCCCGCTGCTGCCATTGCAGCGTCCGCGCCAGAGGCGCGACCAAGGTGGTAGCGCCGCTGGCGGCAACCGACGGCGTGCCCGGCAGGAGTCGGAGAGCGCGGAGCTCTTCTCGCGCAAGAGCTGCTGGCGGGACACCTGGCGCAGCCTGGGCGAGGGCTGGCGCGTGGCCAGCCAGGTCTTCAGCCTCTGGAAGACCGCCATCCAGACGATTGAGGGCAGGCACGGTGCGCGCGCGCCCGCCCGCGGCGCCGCAGGCAGCGTGCGGAGCGCCGGGCGCTCACGCCGAAAGCGAGCGGTCGTGTGTCACTCGCCGCTGCCGCGCGTGAGCCGCCGCCGGCTGCCGGGGTGTGGAGACGCGCCGGTCTGCGTGCGCGGCGCTCGAAGCGAGCGAGCGGCACGGGCGGCGAGCCGCGCGGCGCGCGCGCGCAGGGTCCAACGTGTCGCTGACGCTCTACTTCCTGCGCTTTGCGCTGGCGCTGAACGTGGCGCTGAGCCTGGCGTGGCTGGCGTGCACGGTGGTGCCGTTCATGATCTGGCCGCCGCGCCTGTTCTCCTGGGCGATCTTCCACGACTACCTCCCGCTGCAGCTGCTGCAGGGCTACGGCCTGCACGACACGTTCCTGCTGTACGGTGCGCGACGGGGCATAGGGTTGAGCATCAGGGTCAGGGCCGTGCATGCTGAGGCGCCCGGGTTGCCGGCGACTCGACGGGCAGGTCGCGGAACGCATCGATCGCCGCCCGGGCAGCACGGCGCTCACGGCGCTCCATACACATGCGCTTGCAAGCATGCAGTTTGAGTGTGAGACGCCTGTGCTGTCCTGCCGCGTCACAGCATGCGACCGAACTGCGCCCCAGGCGACAGCCGCGACGCCGCGGCCGCACGACACGCGCGACGCGCGGGCGCCCGCGCAGGCGGCTACAACTACGTGCTGCACGAGGCCGCCTTCCCGGTCGACCTGACCTTCCCGCTCGCGGTCTGCGCGACCTTCTTCGTCAGCCTCCTGGTCCTGCTCTACGTCATCCACCACCGCCTGCAGGCGCGCACGCGCACGCACTTTTCCAGCCTCCAGGAAGGGAGGTGAGACAAATTCACACATTCCTTACCTCCAGGTGGCGACCAGCTCGTCCGTGCGGGAACGCATGACGGGCTGGCCGGCGTCCTGGGGGTCAGCAGCGGTGCGCCGGGCGCTGTGCCGCCGTCCAGGCGCCGAGCGCGCCGCGGCGGGCGCGCGCGGCAGGGCGTGGGCGACAGCGCGTTCGTGGGCCAGAACCAGCTGTTCCCATTCTCCACGGTCGTGTTCACATCCTGGGACTTCCACCTGACCGACGTGGCAGCCTCGCGCAACCTGCGCAGCTCCATCCGCAACCAGCTCAAGGAGATGGTCAACGACGCCGCGCTGGACGATGTGGTGCACTCGCTGCGCGCGCGCGCGCTGTCTGCGCTGGGCAAGGCGCGCGCCCGCGCGCGCGCGCAGCCCATGCGCGGCCGCGCGACGGCTGGCCGGCCGCGGCGCGGCGTGAGGCGCCACGGGGCCCTGCGACGCGCGCGCGCCGGGCGCGCAGGCGGTGGGCATCGCGATCGCGTGGCCGGCGCTGCTGGGCACCGCCGCAAACCCTACCGACCCTAGCCAACGGGCGCGCAGGCCTCGAGCATCCTGATCGCGTGGCCGGCGCTGTTGGCCACGACCGCCTACCCTACCCGACGCTAGCCGCCGGGCGCGCAGGCCGCGGGCATCCTGATCGCGTGGCCGGCGCTGCTGGGCGCAACCGGCGTGGCGACGTACGAGATCGTGACGCACCAGGAGGCCATCAGCCGCGTCCTCGGCTTTGCTTTTGCCAGCACGCTCGCGCTGTCGGCGGTCAACATTGCGGCCTCCAACCTGGTCTACCTGGCCGTGGCGGCTGAGAACTGGCACCCCAAGCTGCGCACCAACGTGCGCGGCGCCTGGCCCGGGACGGCAGCCCTAGCCTCCTGGTGTCGCTGCCGCCTGTGAGCTGCCCGGGCTCAGCATGCCAGTCCAGGGCGCAGGGACAGCGCCCTCAGAATGCCGGCGGCTGCATGCGCGTGGCCTCTCCTGGCCTCTAGCTCGTTGCATGCTTCCAGGAGCGCCCGCCTTTGCTGCGACGCAACTGAGCGGAGCAAACCCGACCCTTCGCAAATCGCGATCCGCAGACGGGGCCACGGCAACAGGCGGCCCAGCCGGCCTCTGGGGCCGGACGCCGTGCGCTGCCCCCACCGGCATGCTCGCGCGCGCGCGCCAGATCGCATCCATGAAGCTGATCAGCATCAAGGGCATCTACGTGGCCACGCTGGTGTACCAGCTGTACCGCATCCAGGTCGCGCCCTCCGCGCCCGGCCTGGCCGCCAGCCAGGCCGCCGGCCGCCTGCAGGTGCACGCCCCGCTGGCGCTGCGCATGCTGCAGAGGACCGGCCGGGTCACGCGCCATGGGTGCTCAGAAGCAGCCTTAGCGGGGCGGCCAGCAAGGCGAGGACGCCTGCCATCTTGGCGCCGTTCTTACCGGGGCTCGAGAGCACATCGCAGCCGGATGTCAATGTTCCGTGCAGGCCGTACTCCTCGGCAGAGCAGTGCTTGTGCGCTGCACCCTGATTCCGCGCGCGCTGCTGACCAGCGCGCGCGCGCGCGCGCCAGGCCTGCAACCTGCAGCTGGCCACCGCCGCGGCGGACGCCTCGTGCGCGCGCGGCGCGCAGTGCTGCACCAGCGCCTGCGCCGCCAGCGAGGGCGTGCCGGCGCTGCAGGCGCGCCGCGGCCGCATGCATGCTCCCGTGCTGTGATAGCGCGGGAGCATGCTTGCAGCCCTGCATGCGCACCGTCACAGTCGAATATGATGACTGGCAGTGGATGGGCTGACGACTATCAAAGGCTGAGCAGCGCTGAGTCGCCGGGTCCGGTGCGACAGCCACGAGGTAGCTGTAGCCGCGCGCGTGTGCACGAGGCCGTCAGCGACCACTGTCTCTGGGTCTCCTGCATCGCATGGCGGAGTTGCACGCGCGCTCCGCTTGCGCGCGACGCGCGCCCCGGGCGCGGCAGGGCCTGTGCGTGCCGCCCTGCCCGGAGGTCACCATCGGCCTGTACCTGTATCGCCTCATCCTGACCAACTGCGCCAGCATCAACCTCGTGGACATCCTGGTCACGGGCGTGCGCAAGCTCATTCGCCGGCCCGCCATCTACGATGCCCCATCGGTGCCGCCCCTCACCCGTCCAGGCCCACCACCCCCTGCCCATGAGCAGCCGTTGCTCGGGTCAGCCGTCTACCACCGATACTGACTCAGAGCATGCACAAATGCATGGTGAGGGCAGTCCTGCGTGCTCTGTGCCCCTCGCTGGCAGCAGCCTCTGAGGCCTGCGCCTGCCGCCGCCGGTGTCAGCGGGACGCACGGTCGGCCGCGGCATGCGCGGCGCGCTCACGCTAGCCTCAGCGCGCCGTGCCGTCCGGCGCGCGCACAGCGTAGCGGGTGGTCGCCGGCCCCGGGGCGCGCTCCCGGCGTGCGCCGTGCCGCGAGCGCACGCCAGGAGTGCCAGGATGGATCTGTGCGTTTGGTTCCTTATATTTAGGGTTGTCTACGGTAGGGGTAGGGGCAGGGGTAGGGCACAGGGGCAGGGGTAGGGCAGAGGTAGGGGTAGGGGTAGGGGTAGGGGTAGGGGTATATATATGCGCCGCGCACCGCGAATGCGGCGCGCCGTGCGCAGGCGATCGTGACCGTTGTGGAGAACCAGGCGCTGGTGTGGCTGGGCGCGCTGTACTCGCCGCTGCTGCCGCTATTCGGCGCTATATGCAACGTGGTCACGTTCTACACCAAGCTGCTGCTCGCGCTCGTGGCGTACGAGCCGCCGCACGAGCGCTACTCCGTGTCGCGCACGTCCATCATGGCCTACTCGCTCATGCTGGGTGCCCCTCCCACTCCGTCCGCCCAGCGTGCATACCCCGTTCAGGCAGGCAGACTAGGGTGCGCGTCACACACGCTATCCTTTCTCATCGTAGGGGAACACTGTGCTTGCGGCCGCACGGGCCCAGCTGCATCAGCAGGCAGAGGCCGGCTCAGGCTGCCTGTGCTGTCGCCCTCATGCCCGCTCTGCATGGTCTCTGCAGCACTTCGTGACTGCGCATCAGGCGCAGCCCTGCCGCTGTGTGGGAGTGCTGGATGCGCCTGGACTCACTGCCACAGCTGCAATGCCCGGTCCTGCGTGCACGTTTCGGACGCGCGCTGAGAGGCCGGCTGCTGCGCGCGCGGGCAGCGGGCCTGCTCGCCTGCAGCGTGCCGATCGTGTTCGGGCTGCAGCTCCAGCGCGCGCGCTGCGGGCCGCACCAGGGCAGCAGCATGGTGCAGGCGATTACCAGCGCCGCGGCCGCCGGCCCCTCGTGCGCGGGCCCGGACCCATGCCGGGTGCTCGCTGTTGCCTGTGGGTGCGTGTGGGTGCGTGTGATCCTGCAACATAGCTGGTTGACCAAGTCCGCTGTGCAGCCACTGACCAAGTGCATGCGCGCGTGGGCGGGCAGCGTGCTGCTGAGCATCCTGATGTGGCTGGTCAGCCCGGTCGTGCTGGGCTGCCTGGCGGTGCTGCTGGCCTTCTGGCTGATCGTGGCGCAGGGCCAGCGCGCGCGCTTCCGCCGCGAGAAGTCCAAGCTGCGCAGCGAGTTCGACTCCTACCGCCGCGAGATGCAGGCCAAGGCGCGCCCGCGCCCCGCCCCCGGCGCCCGAACCCCGCTGCGCCGCACATATATACCCTCCGCATAACCCTAATGGCCCTGTGCCTGTGCAAGCCCTGTTCAAGCAGGCCAGCTCTCCGCGGCTTGCGTTGCAGCAGTGTCTAGCGCCGCCCCTCCGTGCAGGACAGTCCGGTCTGTGCAGCGCGCGTGCGTGCCATGACCTGGGTCCCTGCAGTGTGTGAGCACAGCCAACCTGCGTGCGCATGCATGTGACGCTGGCACGCGCGGCGCGGGCGGCGCTCTGGCGCGCCGGGCGGCGCGAGGAGCGCGTGCAGCCCCGCTGCGCGGCCTGCGCGGCGCTGCTGGCGGGCCTGGCAGCGCTCCCACCAGCGGCGCCTGGAAGGGCAGCGAAGCGGAGGGCGCGCGTTAGCGCTCACGTCAGCGGTAAGCCTAATACTAATCTGCGCAGGTGGTGCTGGCGCGGCGCGGCAAGGGCGGCGACTTTGGCGTGCTGAGCCGCGCAAACACGGAGCTCATCCCCGCCGCGCGGCCCGAGCCCGCGCTGCCGCCGGGCCTGGCTGCGCTTGCGCTGCAGGCCGCGCCATCGCAGGGCATGGTCAGCGCGCTGCTGCAGCTGCACCCGTACGCTGCGCGCGCGCTGGCGGCCGGGCCGGCGCTGCCGCACGCCGCGGCGCATGCGGCGGGCGCGGCGAGCCGGCTGGGACCGGCGCGCTTCTAGGGCGGGCAACCGCGCGCATGGGCGGCCCTGACTGTTCTGCCAGGTGGACGCGCTGCTGCGGCCCGCACGCGCGCCAAGGGCGCGCAGAGGCTGGCCGCTGGGTCGCTTGCCCTGCCAGACCATCGGGCCCGCATGCACATGCCTCCAGCATCTGTTCCAGCCGTGGTATCAGCATGACTTGCCTCTATGGTCCTGCGTATTTTTGAGCCCCGCGTCTGGTGTGTTGACATGGGTGACAGACCTTGCATGCTGTCCACGCTGGGCGGCACGTGGTTGAGGTTGAGCGGCTCTCACTTGCAATGCATGCAATATGACTATTGCCTCGTAATTATAAACAGAGTAGCATGCAGCTCAGCAGCGTTTGCAGAGCTAAACTTGGGACCATGTCTACATTTCACGACGGGTTGCCTCAAATCTAGTAAACAGGGCCTATGCAGTAGTCAGACTGTCTGCCGCAGTCACCCAGCCAGCCCCAGCCTTCACAAGCTTGCGGAGTCGACGCGTCAAGCATACCCTGGGGACTGCTGCCAACGCGCGCTCCTGCACATCGCAAACACTCGCGCACGGCCTCCGACTCGCCCGGCACGGCTCTCCAGACACCCAGAACACTCACTCAGCACCCCAGCGTCAGAGCTTATCAAACCAGCGGAAAGCCCTCAGTGTGCTGCTTCATACTTCGGGCACGGGGCAGCATGCGGGGTAACGAGACAAAAACCTAACAGCACGCAACCTACGACTGCTTGTTGAGGATGCCGCTGACAAAGCTGTTGGACGCGTCCTGGTTGAACGGCACGCCGCTCTCCTTCTTCAGCAGGCACGCGGAGAAGGGCAGGTTCTCGCCGCAGCCGCCCGACGCGTCGCAGTACACCCAGACATTGCACTGCGCGCGCGGCGCCCCAGGCCTCAGCGTGGCATGTCGGAGCATGCTGGCTGTGCGCGTGCAGCATGCCGTATCGCATCACAGCTGCACAAGCGCACTGCCCTTGTGCGGGTCGCAGGTGGCGGGAAGCAATGCAGCATCACAGCATGCACCGGCGCACGGACACGTCACTCACGGTGTGCCTGGTAGCAGCAGAGCTCATGCACTGAACCCTACCGCCGCCACTCCTGGAGGGCGCTGCAGCGCGCGCCGGACACGCAGGCGCGCACACCGGCACCAGCACTGCCAGGTAGCGGCCAGCGGACCACTCCGCACATCAGCAGTGATCGCACGGCAGGCACATCCGGGCGGGCCAGGCGGGCAGGCGCCCGCACCGACACCGCCATCTTGCATGCGTCGCAGCACTCGGCGGGCGAGGGCGTCGTGAGCGAGCTGTTGCTGGCCAGCGGGGAGCCGGACAGGTTGGCGCGCTGCGCGTTGCAGTTGCCCACCAGCGCGGAGCATGACTGCGGCACCGCGGGTGCGCTGCCGCCGCCGCCGCCGCTGCTGCCGCCGCCGCCGCCACCGCCGCCGCTACCGCCGCCGCCAGAGCCGCCGCCGTTGTTGTTCTGGACATTGCTGCGTTCGCGCATGCCAGCCATTTAACCACGGGGCGCTCGACCTGCTGGTCCTCTGCTGCCAGGCAAACTCAAAAGCAAACGGGTGGGCCCATCCCATCCCCTGCAGCCGCAGCACGGCAACGGAGGTGGCCCGGAGCGGCATGCGCCGACAGACAAGGGGCTGCACAATCAGACACGACACGCGTCACGCACGGCGGGGCCGCCGCGCGGGGCCGCACTTGTTGTTGATGAACAGGTTGGCGGCCGGGACGGACGCCCCGGACGGCGCCGCGGGCGCGCCGGGGGCGCCGGGCGCGCCGGGCGCGCCCGGGCCGCTGGGGGGGCCGTTGGTGGTGCTCTGCACGTTGTTGTTGCTGCGCGCGCCCGCGCGCGCGCCTCAGTCGGCGAGCCAAGGCATGCGCACGCGGTGCGGGCGCGCGCTCGCGCTCGTGCTTAACCCCCCGCGGACACGCGCAGAGACGCCTCTGGGCAGGCTTGCACCGACGCGCTGAGGCGGCAGACAGAGGAGGCGCTTGCTGTCGACAGAGGAGTGCACTCATCACGCTCAATCTACCATTGCCGCATGCGTGTGGCCGCTGGGCTCCCAGACAGTGCATGAGGCCAGGCCGGGCGCGACTATGTGGGTTCGCACTTGATGTTGATAATGGGCGGGGCGCCCGGCGGCGGCAGCGGCTGCGGCTGCGGGTTGACAAAGACGCAGTTCGGGCTCACATTGTTATTGTTCACATTCGTCCCCGAGCCGCCCACGTTGCTACGCGCGCGCGGTCCCAAGCAGTCAGCAAACTTGACGCAGGCATATGTGCTCACGCACGGCTCTCGGGCCCTGCGTGCACGCAGCGAGCTCGGGCAGCAAGGCCGCGCGGCGCACAACCATGCATCGACTGCACGCAGCGAGCTCGGGGCTCATGCCCCGTGCACCAGCTTGCAGCGCATGCAGCCACGCGCGGGCAGGCGCAGCCAGCGCATGCGTGAAGGAACGTACTTGTTGTTGATCACCGTGTTGCAGTTGCCGTTGATCACACTGCACGCCCACGAGGCAGCCATCAGCACACCTTAACCGCGCATGTGTTTCCGTGCAGCGGCAGGACAGGTGCAGGCGCAGCATTGTGTGCACTGCATGCCAGCACAGACGGAGGGCGGGCAGCACTTGTTATTGTTGATCACGTTGTTGCTGTTCCCCGGCACAGAACGGGTCAGTAGGAGCGCCACAGCATTCTCGTTCCAAATGGAGATCCACGGCAGCGCTCAAAATCAAAACGAATTGTGCTGAAGCGAAGCACACACGACGCGGGCACGCCGCATGCAAGCCCAGGGCCGAGGCGCACTTGTTGATGACGATGGGCGAGATGACCTGCGGGCTCTTCGGGCAGGGGCCCTGGGTGGCCACGGTGGTCTTGCCGCAGCCCGCCGTGCACGCGTTCTGGTACGTGCGGCCGTCGGCGCCGCACACCAGCGACCCGGACGTCGGGCAGTTGCAGTCGTTGGGCCCTGCAGGTGCATCGTTCCGGTCTAGTCAGTCTGCTGACTGCTACCCAGCTACTTCACAGCCCTGCCATGCTCCCACAGTCGCCAATGTGTGCAGAGTGGCGCCTTGGGGCCCTGGCAGCTTTTCCACTTTTCTTTGGCAAGCAACATGGCATCGCTGAGCCGCCAGCCTCGCTCGCAGGCGCCGCGTGCGGGCTCCGCACAGGCAGGCGCGTTGGCGGGCGCGCGGGCGGGGCGCGCGCCGGCGACCACGGTGATGGTCGGCGCGTTGGTGAGCGCGGTGCGCGCGGGCTTGAAGCTGCCGCTGGGCGAGAAGGCGACCACGACGCGGAAGGCGCCCGCCGGCAGGCCGCCCGCGTTGGGCGAGAACGTGGCGGTGGAGGCGAAGGTCTGCAGCAGGCGGCGCGCGGAGCCGCCCTCCGGCTGCAGCGGCAGCGCGGCCGACTGCGCGACCACGTTGCCGCCCGAGTCCACCAGCTGGAACTGCACGGTGCCCTCTGCGCGCGCGCGCGCCGCGTGCTGAGCGCCGCCGCAAGGCATCGACCAGGCAGCCTTTGGGCAGCCGCCCGACACGCGGCCGCTCCACCGGACGGGCTGCCGCTTTCGGCACCCAGTGCGAGGCAGGCCCACTCGCCTCTGATCCGCATGTGACATGAGCTGATGACCAGCCTCCGACAGCGGCCGCGGCCCACAGGCGCGAGGCAGGGACAGGACGCGAACAATCGCAGGCCGGGATAGGCGGCGGAGCAGCGGGGCGCGCACGAGGGGGCCCGGCGGAGCTGGTGACGCGCGCGGTGACGGTGACCTTGCCGTCCGGGCGCGTCACCGTCGACGTCGAGCTGGTCACCGACACGTCCGCCGCCTGCGAGCCGGCCGGGCCGGGCGCGGGCGCGACGACCGGCGCGGCGCCGGGCGCGGGGATCGGCGCGAGGCCCGGCGCGGCGCCGGGCGCCAGCCGCGGCGCGGCGCCCGGCGTGACGAGCGGCAGCGGCGCGACGCCGGGCGCGACGGCCGGCGCGGCGCCGGGCACGCGCGCCGGGACGGGCTCCGCCTCGGGGGCGAGCCCGGGCGCGGCGGCCGGCGCGGCGCCGGGCGCGCGGCGCACGGGCGCGACGCCGGGCACGAGCGCGGGCGCGGCGTTGGGCACGGCCGCGGCCGGCGCCGCGCCGGGCGCGACGGGGTTTGCGGTCGTCGGCGCGACGGCCACCGGCGCCTGGCCCGGCGCCTGCGCGGCCTGCTCGGGCGCCTGCGCGACCGGCAGCTGGCCGCCGGGCGTCAGAGAGCTGTCCGGCCGGCGGCCCTGCCTGGGCGCCTGCGCGGCCGTGGCTGGCAGCTGGGTGCCGGTGGTGGGCGCCTGCGCGGTCGTCGGCTGGCCGCTCTGCGTGGGCGCCGCGGCGGTCGTCTGCTGGCCGCTCTGGCTGGGCGCCTGCGCGTTCGTCTGCTGGCCGCTCTGCGTGGGCGCCGCGGCGGTCGTCTGCTGGCCGCTCTGCGTGGGCGCCTGCGCGGTCGTCTGCTGGCCGTAGGGCGTGGGCGACGGCGTGCCGGAGGCCTGCTGGCCGTAGGGCGTCGGCGACGGCGTGCCGGAGGCCTGCTGGCCGTAGGGCGTGGGCGACGGCGTGCCGGAGGCCTGCTGGCCGTAGGGCGTCGGCGACGGCGTGCCGGAGGCCTGCTGGCCGTTGGCGGCGCCAGAACGGCTGCCAAAGGTGCCGCCCGGCTGCGCGGTCGGGGTGGCCGAGCTCTGGCCGGTCGTCGCCGAGCCCGACGGAGCGGCGCCCGTGCTGGAGCTCCCGCCCGTCACGGACGTGCCGGTCGGCGGCGGCGGAGGCGGCGGCGGCGGCGGCGAGCCACCTGCGCGGTTTGCCAGGCCCAGGCCTCAGCCCCGCACTCTGAATACCAGCTGCGCGCTGCCACTGTCTGTGCTGAGTGCGGCAGCTGCGGTGCAGAGGTGGGCTGCAGCGCCAGCGCTCCGCAGCGCCCGTGCCAGCTGGCGCGGCGGCTGCAGGACTTGCGCGCAGCCTGACCCGGACCACGTCGGGGCCTGGCAGGCCCGGCTGCTGCGCCAAACCCCTCAAGCAATACAGCGCTGTGTCCAGTGCAAGCGTGAGCGCACAACAGGCCGACCTATACCCGACCTGTATCCAATGACGTGCCACCCGCTGAAGAGCGGTGGCACTGGTCAAGCAATCATCAGGTGTCGCGCGCACATCAGGGCACTATGCATCACAGAGCTAGCAGGAGACACAACTGGCCCACCCTTGCCTGGACCCCTTCCGATGGCCACACTCAGCTCACCCCACCACCCAGCCTCGACAAGGCTGCTGCTGCTGCATGCACGTTTTATCTGCCAACCATGCTACACACGGTTGCTGCAATGCAGCCTGGTATATTGGTACGACATGGGCCGGGTACGCACTCTGCATCAGCACACGCTCGGCGGCAGTGGCAGCAGCCATGCAGAGCAGCAGCATGCCGAGGACGGCCATGGCTCTCGGCGCCATGATCTGTCCCGTCGGTGGTCACCGGTCAGGAGCGACTTTGGCATAATGTCAGTGCAGCGACTGAAGGGTGACCACCTTAACGTTCCCGCTGCTCACTTGTCAGCTCTTGATCAGCGGGCAGGTACCTACTGCGCCCCTCGCAGCACCTCGCCAAGGACACAGGGCTAAAGGCGCTCCCAAACCGACACCCATAGCGTGGATGGAAAGCAGTGCAGGCGCGCAGCACCTGCAGGTGCAATGAATAAACCCGGGTCAGCAGGGGCGCACCAGCAGTCTTGGATCGCTGCTTTGAGCCTTCTGATACTTCACCCTTGGAACTCAGACAGTTTGGTCTGGAACACAGGTGGCACTGAGCTCCATCCGAGGCCGAACCTACTTCCGAGGGTTTGCAGCCATTGACAGGTCGCTCTGAATGTGCAGCTGCGTGAAGCGGGCAGCAGTTGACGGAGCCAGGAGCGGCCAGCATGTCGTTCTTCTCGCGCGTGGCGCAGAGCGCCGGCCTGGCGGCCCGCCCGGCCGAGCACGCGCCCGCGCCCGCGCCCGGCGCGGCCGGGCCGGGCGGGCCGGGCACGCCGCTGCACCTCATCCAGTACAACACTGACACCAAGCAGTTTGAGCTGGGCCAGGAGGCGCTGGCGGTGCTGCGCGGCGTGACCGAGCCGGTCGGCGTGGTGTCCGTGTGCGGTCGCGCGCGGCAGGCGTGGCCCCCCCTCGTTGCCCGCCGCGCCACGTGATCCGCGCTTGCGTCGGTACACTCGCGTCCATGCCCGCGCCTCGCCACGCGCAACGCTGCGCGCGTGCTCCGCCCGCGCATGCGGAGCGCACGATGACTGCATCTGTGTTGGCTGGAGTTGTAGCTGACACCCCGCATGCTGCGGTTGTGTACGGCGCTGCTCTGAGAGGGCGCAGGTGGCCTGCGCTGTCGCCCGGCGCATTGCTGCACACCGCTAGCTGACACTGATGCGGGCCTCGCAGGGCAAGAGCTACATCCTGAACCAGCTGCTGGGCCAGTCCAGCGGGTTTGTGGTGGCGCCGACGCACCGGCCGTGCACAAAGGTGCGGCGCGCTGAGCACGCTGAGCGCTGCAAGGCGCCCCGATGCCGTCCCGTCCCGGCTAAGACCTGTTGTCCCTGCTGGAGACCCTCTCACTGTATTCTTGTCGAGAGACAACTCCCGGCGGAGATCCTTCACTGTCTGCTGTGCGCCCAGGGCCTCTGGATGTGGTCGTCCCCGGTCGAGCGCCTCGCCGCCGACGGCTCCAAGTACCACCTGGTGCGCGCCGCGGCCGCGGTCGCACGTGCCGGCGGAAGCGACCCCAGGACGCCAGCCACGCTGCGGCCAAGCGGAACACAGTGCGGGCGTGTCGGGCACGCAGCGCGGGCGCGCCAGCCGCTCGCGCTCGAGCGGCTGCGCGGCCTGCGCTGCTGCCGCAGCGGGCGCCGCCCGTCCGGCTGGCAGCCGCGGCCCACCAAGCCTTGACGGTGGACAGCGATGAGGAGCAGAAAATCGGACCGTAAGGCGGCGGTGGCGTTGCCAGTGCAGCAGGAGGCTTGGGAAGGACGATGCCCTGCGATGTCACTGCCTGGTCGAAGATTGACCTGCGGGGCGCGCGTGCGCCAGGTGCTGCTGGACACGGAGGGCATCGACGCGTACGACCAGACGGGGCAGTACTCGACGCAGATCTTCTCGCTCGCGGTGCTGCTGTCCAGCCTGTTCGTGTACAACCAGATGGGCGGCATCGACGAGGCCGCGCTGGACCGCCTGTCGCTCGTCACCGAGGTCACCAAGCATGTGCGCGTGCGCGCCGGCGGCGCCGCGGGTGCGCGCGCCGCCGCGTGCGCTGCCAGCTCACCCACGACGGTCAAGCTCTTGCCTAAGCCTGGTCACTGGAGCGCAGCTTGCGCTGTGCTCGCCGGCGCCTGTCTGCAGCCGCGCGCGCACACCGCTGCTTCGTTTCAACCCCCTGCGCGCTCGCGCCAGGCCTGAGGCATCTGCTCGGCTCAATCTGACGTTTGTTGTGAGGACGCAACACCCGGTCGTCGCTGCGTCCCGAGCGATGCCGCTGGCGCGCCGCGCGGGGGCAGGCGAGGGCGGCGAGGCGGAGCTGGCGGACTTCACGCCCGCGTTCCTGTGGCTGCTCCGCGACTTCTACCTCACGCTGGAGGAGGACGGCCGGCAGGCGCGCGGGGGCCCCCCGCTCCCCCGGGCCAGCAGCGTGAGCGAGGGCGGAGCGGTGACGTCTAGTGCGCAGCGTGAACTCCCGTGCAACCAGTGGGGGAGCACGCCCAACCCTCTTGAATGCTCCCAATGCGGCTGCATGCAGCTCTGCGTGATGGCGCCCGTGTGGGGGTGCTGCCTGGCTTCCGCAGAGGGCCCTCCGACCCGCCAGTGCCCGAGGGTGTGCCGCTAGGGCCTGCCTGGTGTTGTACAATTGCGCCGAGCGCGCAAGGCAGCGCAGAGGGGCGCGACCGCATGCGTGCCTGCGCGCGGCGCAGCTGACGCCGCGCGAGTACCTGGAGACCGCGCTGCGGCCGGTGCCCGGCAGCGGCCGCGCGGTGGAGGCCAAGAACGCGGTGCGCGCCAGCAGCGCCTTCGCATGCACATGCGTACGTCGGCCGGTGGTGCAGGGCGCGCGGGGCGCCCGCGGCGGCGACGGGCGGATCATGGGGAGGCGCCCGCCCGCGCGCTTCTGCGTGCACCCCCTGCTGCTGCCGCGCGCGCGCGGCGCTCCCTGGCTGCTCGCCTCCCGCGGCTGCTCTGGCAACACGCGCAGCCCGCCTGCGCCAACGCAGCCGGATATGTGCGGACTGGCGCAGCGCGCGGCCTCAGCGCGCGCTCGAGCCTCTCCTACCCTACCCTCATTATGAGCCGCTCGGCCGCTGACCCGGCGCGCGCGGCGCTGCGGCGCAGATCCGCGCCTCCATCACCGCGCTCTTCCCCAACCGCGACTGCTTCGCGCTGGTGCGGCCGATGTCGGACGAGCGCGCGCTGCAGCACCTGGAGGCCGTGCCGGCGGGCCAGCTGCGGCCCGAGTTCCGCGAGGCGCGCCGCCCGCCTTGAATGAAGCATCCGGCGACCAGGGGGTGCTGAATTTACAACTACAATTGCACCTCTCCAGGGGAGCGGAACGACCGGGAGCCAGGTCTGCAAACATGGGTCATGATGCAGAGAAGCGCATCAAGAGTGAAGCGCACCGGGCCGCCCAAGGAACTGCTGCCCCCCTGTGCGTGCGCGATCGCTTGCACGTGTGAAAGCGAGCGCTGCACTGACCTCGCTGCGCGCGTCGTAGCAGCGTGTGACTTGACATGGCTGGCGAGCTCCTAGTGCGCCTGTGTGCTTGCGTGTCAGACGCCGCTTGCTCACGCTGCTTGTGGGGCACACACTGCGCATTCAGACACAGGCAGCGCTGAGCGCGGCGCGTGTGCGGGCGCGCGCAGGGCCTGGCGAAGCTGACGCGCGTGATCTTCGCGCGCGCGCAGCCCAAGCGGCTGGGCACGCAGACGATCACCGGCGCGATGCTGGCCGCGTTGGCGGAGGCGTACGTTGCGGCCATCAACCGCGGCGCCGTGCCCACCATCGCCACCGCCTGGCAGGTGTGGTTAGGGTAGGGCTAGGTGCTTAGGGTAGGGCTAGGTGGTAGGCGCGGCGTGCGCGCCGCGGCGCTGCGCGCGGCGCCGGGGCCGCGCCTGCGGCCGCGGCCTGCCTGTTGTCCAGCCGCAGCGCGGCATGGCCGGCACCGGGCGCCCCTGCCATCGCCAGCAGCCCGGGCGTCGCGGCCACTGTGTCATGGGAGTGTCGGTGGCGCGGCTGCTGGGCGTGCAGACTCATGCTGCATGGCCGAGTCATGCTGAGTGCCGCAGCATGACACGACGGGGCCGCAGCGCTGAGGCTGCGCCGGGATGCCGCGCCTCAAACTCACGAGGTAAGGTGATCATGCGGCAGGGCGTCGCGGAGGCAGAGTGCCGCCGCGCGGCGGACGCGGCCGAGGCCGCCTACCGCGGCGCCTTCGACCGCGGGCTACCGGCCGAGGAGGCGCGCCTGGACGCGGAGCACGCGCGCTGCCTGGCGCTCGCCGCGTCCGCGTTCGCGGCCGTCGCCGTCGGCGAGCCGTCTGTGCGCGAGGTGCGCGCCGGCGCTCCCCGGGCTCCCCGCGTCGGCCTTGCGTCGGGGCTGGTGCATCCTGGGGCGCTGGGCGAGCGGGTGCGTGGTCTGCAGCGCCAGCCGGTGAGGGCCGCTCGCAGCGCCGGTGCGGAAGTCTCAGCCGGGCGGTGTAGGGGGTAAGCCGGCTGGTCCCGCGCCGACGGCGCCGCCACCGCCGGCGCGCAGGCCAATGCGGCGCGGTGGCGCGAGCGCTGCGAGCGCGAGTTCCAGGCGCTGCGCAAGGAGCGCCTGGCGACCGCCGAGCTGGAGTGCCAGAAGCTGGTCAACGCGGCCGCGGCGCACCTCACACAGGCACGCTCCTGACCCAAACCCTAGAGTTTGACTCTTCACCTTATTGCAATCGTCGAGCTGGAGTGCCAGGCAGAAGCTGGTCAGCGCAGCCGCGGCGTACCTTGCAAAGTCGCGCCCGCGCGCCGCCCCCTGCGCGCATCGGGCGGGGGGCTGGCGGGCGTGCGCGCTCGCTCGTATGACGGCTGCCTGGAGCGGCGAGCAAAGTGGGCAGCCCGCCGCATACCTGTCTGCAGGGTCTGCTCGCCTCCACCCGGCAGCTCCTGATGGCCGCACGCCACATGCGGTCAGCGCTAGCAGGGTTTGCATGGGCGGGAGCAGGGGCGTGTCCTCCTGAACCTGGGATTTAGTGCAGTCATTGCCCACAGAACTTCAGACTGTCACAAGCCAAGGCCTGAAGGCAGGCGCGGCGCAGTCTGTGTCCGAGGCAAAGATTGAAAGCCTTTCTGCAGTCTAGGCGTGAGACGTGCGGCCCTGCGCCGTCGTCCCCAGGTGGCGGCGCGCGGCGACGCGAGCGTGGAGCTGCTGCAGCGCGAGCTGGCGATGTGGGAGGAGCGCTACCGCGCGAGCCCGGGCGCGGCCGGCGCGGCCAAGTGGCGCCTGCACGCCGAGTTCGTGTCCGGGCCGTACGCGGCGCTGGTGCGCGGCGTCGCCGCGCGCCAGGAGGCCGCGGCGCGGCAGCGTGCCGCCGACGCCGAGCGCCGCGCCGAGCAGGTAAGGGCGTGGCCTGCGGTCGGGGGCACGCGGTGACGCCTGCCGCTCGGCAGGCGCGCTGCCTGTGTTATGCGTCGCGCTGAGTGAAGAGGCTAGGCTCACGCCAGGCGTCAATATGCTGACTCTCACCAGTTTCTGCTGCAGTTGGCGTGTGTGCCTGCCCCAGGTTGCACCCATCCTGCGCTGGCGCCGCGCGAGCCGCGGCTGCGGCACCGCAGGCTGAGGCACGGCAGGCAGAGCGCGACCGCGCGGCGGCCGCGCGGCACGCGGACGCCGAGCGCGCGGCGGCGGCCGCGCGCGGCGAGGCGTCGGGCTTGGCGCAGCAGCTGCAGGCGGCGACCGCGCAGCTGGAGACCGCGCGGCGCGGCGAGGCGGCCGCCCGGCAGGCTGCCGCCGCGGCGCAGGCGGAGCTGGCGGCGCTGCGGCAGTGCGCCCCGGGCGTGAACGGCAGAGCCCGAAGGCTGAGCTAGGGTAGGGTATATAATTGAGGTCGGGAGTGAGAGCTGCGGTCGCGGAGAGGCGGAGGGGCTGCCTGCCGAGCGGGGGCCTGGAGCCGCGCAGGCAGACATGGCCCGAGCTCAGTCACGTCACGCTTTTTGTGTGGACATTGCTGCCGCCGCTTCAGCGGCCTGACGCGGTCCCGCGCTTGGGGCCTACGGGTGGGGTCGGCGGAACGGCTGCCGCGGCTGCGCTGCGAGCGCGCGCGCGTGCGCGCGCAGGCAGGCGTCGGCGGCGGGTGCAGACTCTGACCGCTGGGCGGGCGAGGCACGCGGCGCGGCGGAGGCGCGCGCGGCGGCCGCGGCCGAGCGCGACGCCGCGCGGGCCGAGGCGCAGGCTGCATCCGCGGGTCTGTCCCTCTCTTTGTATGTCTGTAAGATGCTGTAGTGTTTGCCAGGCGGTGCGGTATCCTGGATGCGCGTGCTGCGGCCGCGCAGCGCTGGCGGGCGAGCGCGCGGCGCGCGCCGCCGCTGAGAAGCGCGCCGAGGAGGCCGCCGGGCGCGCCGCGGACGCCGAGCGGCGGCTCGTGGCAGCGGAGGCTGTGCAGCGCGACGTGGCCGCGCGCCTGGCGCGCGCTGAGGCCGAGGCGCGCGCCGCGCAGCAGCAGCACGTGCCGGGTGCGCGCCGCAGGGCCCCGAGCTCTCGTCGTTTGCGGCATGGCTGCCATGACTTATTGCACCTGAGCAACGTGCGGATGGATGAGGCAATGTTGCACACTCAAGCCAGGGTACATAGTACGATGGCAGTGTCCCATGAAAGGCATGACGGGCCTCTAGAGGAAGGTGCAGGTTGATTTCTGAGGCGGTGGCGCCGCTCGAGGATGACCTGCGACAAGAACACAGGCTGTGTTTCACAGCCAAGACGTGCACCGCATAGCTGGCTGGTGCCGGTGGGATGGCGCACAGCAGGCGCTGCGCGCAAGCCGACCCGCAGCGGTGCCGTTGGCCAAGGGCGATGGGCTGCCGAGCGGGCAATCATGCCAGCAAAGCGTCGCGCTCTCACGGCCTGCCGCGCCTCATGCGCTCCCGCTGGTCGTGCAGAGCCCACCGCAATGGAGGCCGACGGGCCGCCGCCGCCGGCCGTCGCCGGCCATGCGGGCGGCTTCGACCCGGCCAAGAAGACCATTGCGGAGCTCAAGGCCTGGCTGACCGAGCACGGCGAGGAGAACCAGGTGCGCCGCGGCTGCTCCGCAGGCCTGCTTGCCATGCGAGTAGCACGCACGTCGGACATGTGCAAAAGGCATGCATTCCGGGGACATTGTATGCGTCTGGTCTGCTGACAGAATGCCGTTGCACATTGCAGGTCTGGGACCTCAATGCGCGCAAGGCCAAGAAGACCGACTATGTGGCCGCCGCGCACACGCTGCTGGCGCGGTCTTGATGCACTGCTCGCCCTGCGCTTGCTCGCTTCCTATGCTTCTGGGCCTTGAGCCAGAGCTTGTGGCTTGCTTCGACCGGCTGGTGTGTTGCCTCCTGAGACTCCCTGCATGCCAAACATGTTGCTCCGCACGAGCGCGCTCGTATAGACCAAACAGCGCATGGCACGTGGCATGTTTGTGCTGATGCACTCGACTGAACCATGGCCCAAGCTTCTTGTCGCAGAGAGGTTTGATGTCACACATCATTTGCGCCGACTGGATTATGTACAAAATTCAGAGCACTCTGCCAAAGTGACGCTCCTGCAGGGTCCTGCAGGGCCAAGGATGGGAGCATGCAGAAAAACGCAGCAACCTGCGTGCCATGAAGCAACGCAGCCAGCAGCAACACCTACGAAAAGCAGCATTACTGCAATGCACCCGCAACTCCTTGGGCGTGCGCAACTCAGTGAGGAAGAACGCTTTTATGCTTTGCGCCCGACACACGAAGGTGGCAATCGGCAGCCCCCTTGGCTGAATGACCCTTATGCCGACCACCTCCACCGCCAGCGAGCCATCAAATCTGCCTCAGGCGCATGAGCGCATGCACACTTGCCACATGGCCTCATCATCAACCCCAGCTCCTGCTCTATCAACGACATGACGGCTACGATGCGGCGAGCCCAAAGTACTGCGAGACGGCGCTCGCAAACACGATCGACAGCGCAACGACCAGGAAGACCGACAAGAGGATCGGCAGCACACGGCTCTCGTACGGCCCGTCGGCCTTCTCCCTGCAAGGCAGCACCTCTCACAGGGTCAGGAAAACACATTGTTTGCTGGCCATCTTCCAGAGCAAAATAACAGGCATTACAATCAGCTGACACGCCGGAAGAGGCAATGCAAGGCAAACTGAGGAGAAGGGGCGCACTGCAACATGTCACCGCGCTTGCGGAAGTTGTAAGCCGCAAACAGCACCATGCCTATAGACAAGACCATGAAACACAGCGCGAGCGCCCGCGCGAAGATCGCCTGCCCCTCGTAGTCGCTGCCCCAGTTTTTGTGCGCGTGCGCAGACACGCCTGCGGTGACAGCACACACGCGCGTCAGACAGAGCCCTGCCACGGACTGCCGCGTGGCCCTGAGAAGACTACACGAATGCCATATACGAGAATGAATAAATTGCCGTGTATCAGCCAACTTTGGCTGCCTACGGGCGCACGACAAGCAGGGGGCGCACCGAGCAGCGCAGCAGAGATGCTTCCCACAGTGATCGATATGTTCAACCTGCAGAGCGCACCCCGGTTAAGTGTTAATGAAAAAAAATAAGCGAGAGTTCTCCTCACGGAGTTGCTGCTGTGCAAGCCGCTTGATTATTTACACGCTCTCGGGCATACCAGTGCAAGAACGTACGCTCGTTCGCTGCGCGCAGCGCAAGCAGCCCCCTTTTTCAGTTGTTGCTAGCTGTGGCAAACCAATCACTTGCGCCTCACCTGCAGCTCAGCGCACTGTTGTTGGGAAGCAGTGCACAGTGCCCACGCTGTCCGCGGTGATGCGCCATCAGGCCAGAAGGTTCGATGCAGCGAGCTTTACAGGAACTCAAAGTTCGCAACGTCGCACAGGTGCTGCACATCAGCAAGCGCAGCCGACAGCGCGCGCAAGTACGGCCCCGACCCGGGCGCCTCACCGAAGAACGCCTTGGCGTCCGTCCTGCGCAGCGTGGTCGACATGCCTGCTGCAACCCCCTGGGTGCGCAGCGCCGCCGGCCGGTACAGGCAAGAATTAGGTCGCCGAACGGTGGCACCGGCGGCACGCTGTGTCACCTGTGCAGGCGCAGCGGCAGGGCACCGGCTAGTCTATGCAGGGGCACCGCAAATGGGGACGCTCCTCCTTGTGGGCGCTGGCATCTTCAGCAGGAGCTTCATTAGGCCATCAAGCAAGGGTCCCTCCACCTCATGCAGAGGGGCTCCCCGGAGATCACAGCTCCCAACAGCAGGAGCTTACCCACCCCAGGCGAGGTGCAGTGGGTTTGGTAGCGCGGGCGCCGACTGCAGGGCGTGCGGGAGCGGCGCCATCAGGGGCACGTCGGGGGCGAGAGGTAGCGCCCTAGCGCGGGCCGCGACCAAGCCGGCGCCATGAAGTTTGGCAAGTACCTGGAGTCCAAGCAGCGCGCGGAGTGGCGCACGCAGTACCTGGACTACAAGGGCCTGAAGGACCTCATTAAGGAGGCCGTTGCGGAGACTGAGCGCAGCGGCCCGGTGACCTTCAGCCCGCGCACGACCAGCCTGTCGGTGCTGCGCGCGGGCAGCTCCAAGCCGGCTGAGGAGCGCTTCTACGAGAAGCTGGAGTATGAGGTGCGCTGCCGCGCCGGCCGGGGCGCGCCATCGCCCGATGATACGATATGACTGGTACCCGACCCCCAAGTATGAGTGCCTTAAGAATTGGTACGGTGAATCCAGCCGTCCCATTTGCCTCACTCACGGCGGCCCGCCGCCAGCGGCATTGGCACGCCCGCTCACTGGTCAGCGCGCAAAGTGGTGTACATGCATCCGGCTCACGCAACGGCGTGCACTGCCTGACGGGGCGCCTGCGGAGGCGTCCTGCTGCTGAGACAGGAGCCGGCGCGGCGCAGGTGGGCAAGATCAACAAGTTCACGGTGGACAACGTGAGCACGCTGAAGAAGCGGCTGAAGCAGCTGCGCGAGCGCACGGCGGCCAACAAGGATGGAAAAGAGGCTGAGGCGCTTCTGCAGGTGCGCCCCGGAGCGGAAGGGGGCCGGGGCCGCGCTGCTGGCCGCTGCTGGGGTGCGCTCGGGCGTGTCAGTGGAAGCAGACCTGCTGCAGGCCAGTTGCAGCGCACGTGCTGGAGGGAGGTTCCCTATGCTTGGCCGCACTGCCTGCCGGCGTCAGCCGGCCAGCTTGCCTGCAGTCTGAGCAGCGCTCAGCGCTGGCTGTGCGACAGCGGCGCCGCACCAGAGCAGTCTGACCTTGGTCGCGAGTGTGGCCGCTTCAGCACTCAGAGCGATGCCCTGAGGCGGCACAGCCCGCGCTCGACAGGAGGCCAAGCTGATCGGCGACGAGTTCCTGGCGCTCGAGAAGTTTGTCAACCTCAACTACCTGGTGCGCCCGGCCGGCTCTCGTGGCGCGCTTGCCTGCAGGCGGCTGTGCATGCTCGTCCGCTGCAGCGCTCCTGTGTGCATCGCGTCTCTTGAACGCCTGCGTGGCTGCGCCCGTGCACCTGTAGCCTGTGCGCCTTTGTGTTGCTATAGCAGCCCTGGCCGGCTGATACAGGCTTGTAGCGTCAGTATGTACCCAATCAGAACTCATGCACTGACAGCAAGCTATGCCAGCCTGCATGCTTGCAGGGCAGGCCAGACTGCCGACCAGACCCTGCTCCCCCGCCGCCGCGCAGGGCTTCCACAAGATCCTGAAGAAGCACGACAAGCTGCTGCCGCACGCGCCGTGCCAGCAGTTCTACATCGCGCACCTGCACCACCAGCCCTGGGTCCAGGCGCGCGGCCCGGCCGCGCGGAGGCGTACGCGCGCACCTGTGCGGCCACGCGCGTGCCTGCAGCGCCCAGCGCGCGGCTTGGCCGCTGCGACGGAGCAACCCACGTGGGCGGCGCATGCGATCTTCGAGCTGCATAGACCATCTATCACTGTTATAGCATAGGAAACAAATAAAAAGGGAAAGAAAGGGAAAGAAAGATAGTAAATATAACTGCTCGTGCGTGTCGCGGCGCGGCGCAGGGTAACTACTCGGACCTGCTGGTGCAGCTGAGCAACATCTACAGCCACCTGCGCGGCGACGCGACCGGCACCAAGAACGAGGACTCCGCGCAGGGCTTTGTGCGCAGCACCACCAAGTACTGGGTGCGCGCGCGCGCCCCCGCGCGATCGCGCACCACACAGCTGTTTCTGTGCGCCACCTGTCCACAGCCTGCATGCCTGTCACTCACCCGTGCACATGCTCAGCAGCAACGCGTGCGCCCACCCTGCCGGCGTGCCCACCAGTAGCCTCGCCGGCACTGCCTCGCTGTGCGCGTCACGCACGCGCGTGCTGGGCAGAGCATGCTGGTTTGGGGAGCGCGTCTGCGTGTTGCGAGCCGTAGCCCACTGCATGCCGCTGATCCTGGGCGCCTGCTGGGCGCCACGCATGGGCCGAGCGCGCCCGGGGACTCCTGCGACAGGTCCGCACGACGGACGTGAGCGCGGTCAAGCACCACATCCTGCAGCACCTGCCGGTCTTCCAGTACAACGTGGGCGGGGTGCGCGCCCGCTGCCCAGCGCGCCCGCAGCGCTGCGCGCCGGCCGACAGCGCATGCGGTGCTGCGCTGAGGGTGCTTGCGAGCGAGACTGTGGAAGAGCAGCTCATGACACGAGAGCGGCCCCTGTTGTGAACGGCGTGGGTGGAGACCCGAGCCCCGACTCGCCGGCCTCTGCGCCGTTGGCCGGATGGCGCAGCACCCAACACCTTTGGCATGGCGCTGCTGAGCAGCAACCTGACGGGCGCGTCGCTTCCTGGGTGTGCGCAAAACTTACAATCCCAACCCTGGCACGCTGTACACATACCTACCTAGAGCCGTGCGGCGTGGGGCTGAGGCGTGCGCTGCCGCGCCCGCGCGGCGCAGGAGGACCAGCAGGACTCGCAGCTGATCAACAGCGTGTACCTGGACAACAGCAGCATGGAGCTCTACCACGGCCGCCTGGACAAGCGGCCCAACGCCATCGCCGTGCGCATCCGGTGCGCCCCCGCCGTCGCGAGGAGCTCGCCTCGTGCAGGGCTGGAGCACACTAGTGCTCATGGCTCTTTGCAGAGTGTATGGGTCAGCCGTGATAGTCGAGTCATATCAGCTGTTCGTACGCGAGCAAGCAGGCAGGCCCTCCGCCCGCCACCCTCCCATTGGTCAAAGCCCCGGGGAGGACCGACCGCACCGCGCCGCTGCCTGCTGCGCCAGCCATGGGTACCGTTGCGGGACGCGCCCCAGCGCGAGGCGCGAGCCTGCACGACAGCAATTGGAGCGTACTGAGTTGGAGCTGCGCCGCGCGGGGCGCAGGTGGTACGACCAGGGCGAGCCGAAGCTGTGCTTCGTGGAGCGCAAGACGCACCGCGAGAGCTGGAAGGGCGAGGAGAGCGTGAAGGAGCGCTTCATGCTGCCGGAGGACCGCATGGTGCCCTACCTGGAGGGCGAGTACACGATCGAGCAGGCGCAGGCGGACCTGCGCGCCAAGGCGCGCCGCCACCGCCCCCGCGCGCCGCGCCCGGAGCGTCGCCCACTTTACGCTCACAAGCTGGCGCCGCCCTCCATGCGAGGCAGCCCCGAGCGTGCGCCGGGCGGCCGAATCGGCCGCCGCCCAACTCGCCGCATGCCCGGACCGAGCGAGGGCGCTCGCGCCGCCGCCGCGCGCGGACGCGCCGCCGAGGGCGGCGGCCGGCGGCGCGCGCGCGCCGCCGGCGCAGAAGAGCCCCGGCCTTGCCGGCGGTGTCTCAGCGGCGCGCGCCGCGGCGCGCAGGGCAAGACGGACGCGGAGGTCGCAAAGTTCAGCAAGCTGTTCACGGAGGTGCAGCAGCAGATCGACAGCAAGCAGCTGCGG
>JAABUU010001162.1_pt1 | contig 46868 bp, 53 predicted proteins | sample 5559301 | NCBI WGS metagenome assembly JAABUU01 (sample SAMN10711884, study PRJNA513360) | rock metagenome | isolation source: Antarctica rocks | place: Antarctica: Victoria Land, Richard Nunatak white | reverse complement strand
ATCAGTTCTTCTCCCTGCGCTACCCTTCTGTGCACATTGTTTCTTTAGTAGCTGAGCTTGTTGCCTATCCGTGCGGAGTATTTCTTGCCAACATTCTGCCTGTCTACTACGTCAATCTAGGACTCCTCGGGGTCTGGTGCATTAATCCGGATCATCACTTCAACATAAAGGAACATGCCATCATCACAATAATGAGCAACGTTTCCTTCGGATACGGTAGTGCTGACTCAACAGCTATCATTCAATCGTATGGCAAGTTCTACGGCTTCCACTTGTATCCTGGCTTCTCCATTCTGGTCGTCCTATGTTGCCAGCTTCTTGGATTCGGTGTTGCAGGCCTAGCCTCACCATGGCTTGTTGAGCCGGCGGGCATCATATGGCCTGGCGTGCTTTCGAATTGTGCACTCCTAAGTTCCCTTCACTCTCGAGCTAATGCGGTGGCGAATGGATGGAAATTACCTAGGCTGCGCTTTTTCATGTATGCCATGGCCGGGGCATTTGTATGGTATTTCTTCCCAGGCTTAATATTTGTTGGCCTGAGCTACTTTACCTGGGTTTGCTGGATTGTACCTAATAACCTGGTTGCGAACCATCTCTTCGGAATGGTTACTGGATTGGGCTTGAGTCCTATCACCTTTGACTGGAGCCAGGTTGCTTATAACACCAATCCCCTCCTCTCCCCATCATGGGCAGGTACGAGAATGTCTTCTTGTAGTTTTCGAGCTGACCCAAGTAAGCACTCAACGTCTTTGCGGGGTTTGCTCTCTTCTTTTGGATCGTTGTACCTGGCATATACGTACGTGGTTCAACCCAGCGCTTCCCAATCCAGCAATGTCATTACGAGACACTTCTCTGAACTTATCATATCTGAGATATATTTCATAGCCTTGATTCACTATCAGACGTGAAATGCTAACCCAAGATTGTTGTGTAGTATTCCAACATCTGGTTTACCGCCTACCTTCCGCTTATGACAGCAGATGTCTACGACAATACCGGCTTAGCGTACAATGTTACTCGGATTATGAACGCTGATGGTACTTTTAATGCCCAAGAATACGCAAACTATTCACCACCGTTCCTTGGCGCCTCTTTTGCATTCGTATATGGTCTATCGTTTGCGTCGATTACCGCAGTCCTGATCCATGTTTTTCTCTTCCACGGTACAGAAATACGTGATGTCTTTAGAGGTAGAGGTAAGCTCGATATACACGCAAGGTTGATGCGTGGCTATAAAGGTACCCCGTGGTACTGGTATGCCGCCATCACCGTCATCGTTCTTGTTCTAGCGATTGTCATGGTGGAAGTATACAAGGTAAATCTGCCTGTCTACGGCGTGTTCCTTGCATTTGCCATTCCTGCGGTATACATGATTCCATGTGGAATTATCGAAGGCATCACCAATGTCAATGTCAATCAGATCAACGTCCTGGCTGAATTTATCGGGGGATACATGTTTCATGGTACGCCGTTGGCAAATATGGTGTTCAAGATTCTTTCGCAAGATGTCGTTGGTCAAGGGGTAGGGCTTTGCCAGGTATACAGCACAAATGTTGAGACTAATTCTGCACCAGTTATATTTCGCGCAGGACATGAAATTGGGACATTACCTCAAGATTGCCCCAAGGTCGTTGTTCTTTGCGCAGGGTTTTGCAACCGTAAGTCTCCTACGCGAGCTTAGGGTCGAACACAATTGGCGTACTCTAACATATGGGCAGATACTTGGCGCTCTTACCCAGGTCGGGGTGACAACATGGATGTTGGGCAACGTCAAGGATGTCTGCCGCCACAATCAAAGCGATGGCTTTTCGTGTCCAGTCGGGCGAACAGTCTTCTCCTCTTCTGTCGTCTGGGGCGCCATTGGCCCAAATCGACTATACTCTGCCGGAAAGATCTACTCAGGGCTCTTGCACTTCTTCTGGATTGGTGCACTCATGCCTGTGCTCACCTGGTGCATCTGGAAAAGGACCAAGAACAATTTTTGGAGAAAGGTTAATTGGCCTTTGATCTTTGTTGGGACTTATAACGTACCTCCAGCCACAGGAATCAACTATTCTTCTTGGGCGCTTGTAAATTTCATCTTCAATCATATCATTTACCGTAAGTTCTTCGCCTGGTGGACCAAGTACAACTACATTCTCGCTGCTGCGCTGGACACCGGTCTTGCCATATCAGGGTTGATTATCTTCCTCTGCATCTCGTACCCGGGCGGCAAGTTTCCAGACTGGTGGGGCAATACAGTTTATCTTAATACCGCGGATGGAAACGGACTGCCTTGGAAAGCTTTACCGGACAGTGGTTATTTCGGGCCTGCAAATGGAACCTGGTCATAAATATGTCACTATCAGAGGTACATCGCCCCTATGAAGCCATTTTCAGGCGAATTTTCAGCACCGTGAATGATGCCATTTGCGATATCCTGATCTGGGGTACTCAAGAGCGTTTCGTGCCAAACGAGGCGCAACTGACAGTGTGATGTTCACTGGAAAATAAGGTTATGAATTGGCTATCTTTCATGAAAGGAACAGTCCAGATACGCATAGAGAGTTACAAAGGATTTACCTGCGTATAATTTAATTTGGCTATGTTGATACCGAGTATTGGCTTCTTCAAGAACCCAGACATGACGGTCTTTACACATTACTCAAAGCTAACGAATTCCAACTCTTTCTCCATCGAAGACCTCATGGTCAGTGACAAAAGAAACTAACGCACAGGAAATAAAATAGTTCTAAAGACACAGCTTTCATTTTTGATCTTATCAAACTCCCTGCTGCAGATACTGGGTTTTCCAAATTGAAGTGCGAAATTACAAAGCTAGAGATTTCCCATTATCATCGGGTTCTTTTGATTCCGCTGAAATATGACAGTTCGTTGCACAATGTGTGAACAGTGGGGTTAATCCCTTAGCCCACAACAACTCTGCAGGGCTATTAAGCAACAGTGGTACAAAGACAACTGTGACATTGCCTTACTGAAATGAGTATAAGAGGCAAAGCCAGCACCACCACAATATACCTCACCCATTCACCTACACACACATACATACTCATCTACTTCAGAAACTATACTCCAATCTCGATCCACCAAGACCGCAAACACCGCTCAAAATGGTCATAAAGACGACTCTTCCCTACCTCGGGGAAATCCCCACAATCTACCTAGGGCCAAATACCCCTTCGTTCTACATCCAACTCGAAAACGCCTGCATCAAAGTCCTCGACGGGGCGTACCCACCAGACTTTTCCAACAAGGGCTTACTGCTTCAAGGCATAGACAACTATGGCACTTGTACCTGGGCGCCGCGGGTTGCATGTGGGGGAGAGCAGAAGCGATTTCCGTTTTTCAGATGGGTGGATTTGGAGGCAGCGGAAGATCGTCTGCAGATGGAGGTGACGGTTCCAAAGACAGAAGATGGTGTTCCGAATGTAAAACCGAAGACTGAGAAGAAAAGTGGGAAGCAGACCGCGAAGAAAATCAAGGTGAAGGAGAAATCGCCGGATCGTCAAACGCGATATGATCTTCGGCCGCGATCGAGGAAGTTCTAAAGAGAAGTGCTTGGAGAAGTGATGAAGGGGAAAGGAGTGATCAGTAGTACGAATACAATTGCATTTTCAGACAGATATGGAAGTTTTCAAGGAGTGAGTAGAGGTGCAATCATCGTGAACAACATCTATGCTGTGCAGAATCTCGACCTAGTACAGTGTCTCAGAAAATATCCCATTTTTAGTGAAAAAGGTGCAGTACAGGAAAATAAATAGCCTAACTCCATACAGTAGGTAAATATTGTTTACGCGAAAGTGTCGCAGTCTTCCCATTTCTTTGCAAGTAAAGGATCGCTTATCTCATGGTAATCAAATCAAATACAAAAGTAACAGTCATTAGCTTTCATGAACCAGATCCCCATAACCCATCTTCTCCTCCTCGTACGACCATACCACGGTAGAATCAAATAGTAGAGAGAGCTATGTACAGTAAGTGCTAACCCACCCAAACCATCCAACCTTTCAAACTCTAATCTCCCCATCGCGGCCATCGCCCCCTATCCCACCTAACTATCTCTACACTCACTAACCCCTGCTAATTACTCGAACAGAAGACAGATTCATCGATAGGAGCGAGCGGGCAAAGATACAGCAGTACAGTAAAAGCACGAGAATTCTACGCCACGGGGCTTTCCACAAGGTGAACGTGTCCGAGGGAAGGTGAAGTGGAGACCATGAACAACTTCTGAGCCGAGGGAATGAGAAGGAGGATGGAGGAGGTCGGAAAAGGGGGGGGGTCCAGAGGAAGGAGCGAAGGTCGCCGCCACCCCTTTCCGGAAGCTCAGTTGAGATATTGATGACCATATTAAGAAACTGCTTTGAATCAATCGCAATTCAAGAAAGGATATAATTGTTGACGTCTCGAATGACATGGTTTGCTGGGACTTGAATTGCTAGTATCGGTTTTGTTGTCGGTTCTTTTGTACGAAGTGCCAATTCCCCCTGTATTGTGGCTCTTGTGTTCTACCTGAGGCAACACAGATCGAACTTCAATGTCGCAAGCCATTGCGTGAGTAAATTCCAAAGTATATGAGGCGTAAAACAATCCCCAACGCCATGTCTATAGCTCATCTAGAGAACCACCATCAAGGGTTGTTGAAACCAAATCTACCGGTTAGACGAAGCAGGCCCGTTCACACCTGACACCAGCAGATGGAGAATATAAACCACAGCTATCCTAGTCCCAGCCAGGTAGAACAGGATTCGTACCACATGTGCCAAATTGAAAAGATCGACTTCCTCCATATTACCATGTAAATGCCTCCTCCCAGAAATCCACATTCCCCATCGTAACCACCCCCCTCGCCGCCGCCCTAACATCATCTGCTAAAGCACCAGGCCCACAAACCCCCACCGTCATGGCGCCAATTCTCTGCACGAACTCCGCCTCCACGATATCCTGCACCCTCGGTCTCCCGGACCGCAGGTTGCCCTCGACCAAATCCCGCACTTTCATTTCCTTTTCGCCCTTCCTCCCATCTGCGGTCCCTTGACTAACGTGTATAATGGCCTTGACTGATCTCCCATCTCGAGGCATGTCCATCAGCTCCTTCAATAACGGCGCGACCCATAGTGCCTGGTCGAGGTTTTTCACGGACCAGACGAGGACCAGCTTTCGTGTTGCGCAGGTTCCGGCTTCGAAGCCGTTGATAAGGTCGCGCATGTGCGACAGTTGGTGCGTGATTCCCACTCCGCCAGCGAAGAGTAACACCGTGCCGTAGGAGCGTAGCGAATCCAATCCGCCATACGGACCCTCGACGAAGGCGCGGAGCCGAAGAATACCGTTAGGCGCGTTTCGAGCACGGTGGTAGAGGACAGAGGTCATGCCGCTGCGAGCAGCCATGATGCAGGTGATAGCGGCAGCATTCTTCTTGCCTTTGGGGAATGATTGGAGCTCCGCGTCCCAAGAGCTGATGACCGAGGGGCTGAAGCGTTTGGAAAAGGAATCTCGGCGCGATGAGTTGGGAGGTCCCACAACGGTGGAGGTGGAGGAGAATGGAATGAAAGTGCTGGGTCTTCTTCGGAGCTGCCCTTGTTCTACCCAAGCGATACTGAAAGGGTGGGACATCCAGAGCGAAATGACAGGTATATAGGCGTAGAGATGGCAAGCCGGCCTACTGGTCCATGAACGCGGAATATAGAAAGTTGCGCGGCAGGCCCCACCCTCGAGCGCTTCAACGTGAACTTCTGTCATCCCGCGGTGAGAAATATTGTAGTACAACAGGCGAAGGAGGCGGGTGCTACGTTCGATGACCCAGATGGTCACAATGACGTACATCATGGCCTTCTGAGGAAGCGACGCAATGTTGGCATGGTAGTATATACCTACCAACACCGTAATTGCAAGGACTTGGTGAAGGTGCAAAAAGACTTCGTAGAAAGCGTGGCGGATCGGTGAAGGGGTTTGGAGGAAGATGGCAACCATGGCGATCACAGCAACCAGGCCAGCCTGTAGGAACGGGTCTGTGGCCAGGCCATGTCGAATACCTGGGAAACCGCGAGCGTCAACCTCGTTGACGATCCAGCAGCCGACATGTGCGACTGACTCGAGGATAATTATGCGACCAATCCACCGATGAAATAGGTTGAACGTGTCGAAGGAGATTCCGAGAAGTGAGATCAGGGGGTTGTTCCTGGCCGCGAAAATGAACATCACCAACAGGTTGATGACAGCCAGATGACCGGTGCGACCGCGTGCTTCAGCTATTAGCGATGCTCTTGACGGCTGATCGAAGTCGAGGATAAGACAATAAACAACGTTGCTTAGTAAGTAAAAGATGAGAACCAGTACATGTAACCTCAATGGTAACGTGCCAACGCTGATGGCTTTTGAGAGCTGTATCTCTTTGTTGTGTCGGACATTCTTCATGGGGGCATATAACAGATGTTTGTTAACCTGAGGCCAGAACAAGCCTGCTTGGGTCCAGAATCTATGCTGCAGGTCGGTTGAGTCTATGGTGAAGAGAAGCCGTAGATGTTGATATCCATGCCGGACGAGTCGCAGTGTTACCATCAGAAGGGCTAGGAAGCCCAGAGATGACCACAGGGCACGACTGAAAGGGACGATGTTAGCATAAGATAGAGAAGAGTAGGAGTGGAACCCACGTCGCAACGTCGTTAACCGCCAGGTTCACTCCAATTAGCCCCGACGTATACGGCAGGATGCTGCTGGCAACGACAGAGGGAGAGACAGTGATGCTATTGTTGGATTGACTTGACGGTACACCAGCCGTAGAAGCCATCAAGAAATGAAAGATTAAAAGGAAGAGGGTTGTAAGTGTGTTGATAAATGATGGAAGGAAGTGAATTGTAGCACGGTTACTTGAACACACTGATTGGTGAGACTTTAAGTGAATTGTCAATAGACATTCATATGAAGACTTGATATCAATAGAACCACATTTCCTCTCAAAGGGCCACAACTGCTATATACCCAGCCATCGTTGGAATTGGAAGTTCACCTCAACTGCCTGAATGACGGTCATGGAAGTTCGGCAGCGAATAAGACTGATATTACCAATCGGTAATATTCACGCACCGACCTTCCTTTGGCAGAGCCGGGAAGAACACGTCATTCCACTCTCTTGATGAAAGCAGCCGGCCGTGATCGTCGCGGCGCCGGTGACAAGAAGACCTCCCCTACCACACCCACACACGACCCTGGTGGGAACGAATCCTATGGCCTACTGGTAACGTGCATGGAACTCCGCCCCGACTTATCCTATCATAGGTATAGAGATTGCATGGGAATGATAGCAGGGTATCGATTTCGTATGCTGAAATCTCAACACTATATGGCATTCTGATGAGATGTCTAATGGTTTATGGCCCACACCCAAATTTATGACTTGGTGATCACCCCTGATGAGCAGTGGGGCTACCCGACACAAACTGTGTATCACACACGAGACGGAGATGTCCCCACCAAGCAGGAACAAAGGCCGTTTCAGCGGGAATGGAAGTGGTGGTGAGCCAGGGTGGCACCGCTGCCTTACCTTGGTTGCCCTATTGCATAACCTATCTAAAACGGAATAGAAATTAGCTGTCTTCACTTATCAATCTCTTGCTAGGATAAGTAACACGGCAATAGAGACGTTGGGTAGTATCACAGGGCAGGATTCTCCAGCTTGAATATGGGGTTGGCGAGAGGTTCGTAGAAAGGTCCATCCATTAATCATCGGGTTTTGTGTGTGGCGAGTTGGGCTGAGCAACAGTTGAGCGTTGTGGGTGGTTACCTTATGGTGTGTCGTGGATTTAAAGGATGCAAGTAATGTTTATAGAGTTAGGAAGGAGCGGCCCAGGCGTGGTCCCAGAGGAAATAGAGGGCGCTAGTTCGAAAGACATATCGGTACTTGGAAGCCAACTGGCCCTGTCATGTGCTAACAGATAACAGGTAACGGCGTGCAAGGTATACGTCAAACACTTTTCTTTACCGATGCTCACTCTGATTCATTGGCTGACGCAATACCGAGTAGACCTTGAAACCGTAGTGCTGTCATATCCTTCAGCTGCTACCGAATCGCATCGCCCTGCTGCCTCTGTTATCTGTCCCACTTAGATATCCATACCATAATAACAAGGGTATTGCACCTGCCTTTCTATCACTCATTGGTCTGTCCTCGCCTGACCGACCTTCCTTTTATAGTTAAATGATCTTCGCCGTTCAATTCACGATTTATCCAAGCTAGTCATCATAGAACACCATGCATATTGCGCAACCGCCTCCACCAGCACCTAGTCGATTTCTACAGGAAGTGTATTCGTCCCAAACGCTTAACAAGTATGTCGAATGCCTCGATGCGAGAGCGGCTTTTTTTTGCGGGTTTGAAAGATGCTTCTGCCTTCGCGTTGCCAAAGCAAAGCAAAGCGAGCAGAAACACTGACCAAGGTCCGATACCATCGCCGGGCGTCCCGACGGCTGTGGCTTCGAGGCTGAGATATAGTGTTGAGTGTGAAGCTGCACGCTCGTGCTAAGGTGTGCTGTAGATGCCTGAGCTTGGGAATGTTAGAAATTCGCATGAAGAGTCGCGGTTGACAGTTGGGCGCAATAGCCCTTCAAAGACTGACTATGCTCGAAGGAGATATAGGTTCTCATCATAGCCTGCTGGCAACAACCCGCAGGCAACAACCCGCAGTTCACTTGGCCTGCGCCGACCTTCATGCTGATCAATTTCTCAACACCGCCGCAGAGAGGAGTATCGAAGGGACCCTTGAAATCGTGACACATCTATAAGTGAATCAGACATCACCAGGTCGAAGTTACTATCGATTTCATGATGTTTAATCACCTACTTAATAGCGTAAGGGCAGCATATCAGTGTTAAAGGCTGGTCTTTGAACCCTACCATGATCGTTGACCAAAATTGAGAATAGACTTACCAGACACAATTACTATGTCCTCTAGTATGAATCCACGAGTCCTTAGTAGGGTGCCGAGGATAACAGCCCGCCTACTATTTACGCCCAACGTATCATGCCTCTTCGACATCAGGGGAAGATACTAAAGCAAGCACCGAGAAGGAAGGTAACATAAAATTACAGGCAAAGATAAAGAGAAGAGAAATGCTACAAGGAAAAATTGCAAGGGGATGCAGGAGCAAAACCTGCAAGAGCGGAGGAAATGTAACTCAAGACGGCGACAAGTAGATATCAGGTATAGTACCGTTCATCCCCATTCATCCCCGTTCATCCCCATTCATGCCAGGGATGAGCACCAACAGCTATGTCTAGGTGCAGGACAACCTGGCCGATTCGATGTCGCCTTAGCCGAGAATCACACGGTTGGCCGATATGGAGAGAGCATTGACAATGTTGGTAAGTTTTGAGAATTAGCGAAAGCGGCATGGCATCTGTATAAGCGAGCTCTTTGACAATGCGACGCACCATCGATCATGTGAAAAGATGATATATACGCGAGGAGAAGACTGTGGTTAAATACCCTAGCATAAGCACCCTGGTGAGTGCAATATTGAAACCATTACCCCAGACGATGCTGCTCTTCTTGCGTGTATATGCCGAACGGATATTGCTACTAGGGTTCCTGGACCACCCTCGAGACATCGACACTTGATTGAAAAATCAACAATGCTAGACCTGGCTCTACTTTCGGATTTTTTGGCATCATCGTTTTAGTGAATTGACACGAAAACACAGTAACGGGAGGAAAAATTAGAGAACAAGATCACCATGCTCGGCCTGCCCTGATCCTAAGGTGGCTCCTGTGCCTTCGTTACTGCTGCCACCCTGCACAAGCGCCAAGATCGTAGCTACTTGTTGTACTGAAGATGTTGAGAAGGAAGGAAATTAAACGCTACATACCTATACAGCAAGACTTCTACACGTCGGAAGATACGCTGCTACCTCAGGCGAATATCCTTAGCTCCCAACTCGAGAGCTTCCCTTCACAGTATGCATGCTCCTTTGGTAACTTGCCGCCCTTGACACATGGCGTAAAACAGTAATCGTAGTTGTTACAGCTGACACAACGGAGACCGGTGAAGCTATTGCCATAGTAATTCGCCGAGCAATTGTCGCAATTGACATCCATCCCGCTGACGAAGAGCTTTGTTACTTTTTTGACAACGCGGCACCAGGTCGCCGGATGTCGATGTGCAAATCGGCCGGCATCAACGCATGCCTTGCAGAAGAACATGTCGCAGTGGAGACATAGGAGGTTCCAGACATCGAACCCTACCATTTTGGTGCAAATGCTGCATCCAGCTGTGGTAGGATTTGGAGCGTCTTTCAACTTGCTGAATAGAAGGCTATTCTTAATGCATCCATTTTTGACTGTCCCTTTGCGAATAGTGTCTAAGACGGCATCTCCAATACACATCTTTAAATCCTTGTGCTCGTGAAAATAGGGCATTTCCGGTCCCGTGACGAAAGAGCAAATCGCACATTGGAAGAGGGCAGCAAACTGCGCAGCATCATCGTCTGGTATATTCGTTACCCTTTGGGTAGATATAATCACAAATTGGTGTTCGGATGTATGCTCTTGCGGTTCGCTTCCGTAGCACTCGGAACATAGTTCTTGAGTCGCACCATATTCCCGAATACAGGTATAGCACTGGATGGCTTTTTCGCCTACTTTGGTTGCTGGAAATCAAAGTCAGCACTTTCCCGCCCTTATACTTGACAGATGGCTCAGATCTAACGAGCCTTAAGTATGGCGTCAAAAAGGTAAACTATCTTCAACGGAGAGCCAAGAGATCTACCTATCAGCTGCGCCTCAATGTCCATGTCATAGTACGCCAAGCGACTAAGTCGAATGTAACACGCAAGACTTCGTACAGTACAGTTTGTGCTCTTTATATGGATCAAGAAGATCTGAAGGAGATATCATTTCTACCTTTGGAGCATCTCGAGCAATGGCCGATGATCTCGTGTTGGTCAAAACATGGGCAGAACCTGTCCTTCGACAAAGGCTTCTTGAACATATAAGGCTGTGAAATCTCTCGAAACGATTTGTGGTAGGGATATTCAGTACTGTGCTGTTTGTGCCATAGATCCTTTGCTTCTCGATTGTCGCAGTAACATGAGTTACAGATACTGGTGAGACACTCGTCGCACTCAATGCGGCACTTGACCTGCCGAGAACAGATGAGGCAACTACTTTGAGGCTCAATGGATTTGGTGGCAGCCCAGGCTATCGTAACAAATCTAACCAGGTGGATAATATGATTATTCACATGCGAGCCTTGGCAGGTGCTGCAGAGGTTGGTATTGCATATTCGGCACCCGTAGTAGGTTTCCTCATAACATATATCTGAATGCATAGTTAATTTGTTGTCTCGTTGAGATCGGTTGAACCTTACTTCCCAAACAGCTCGCGCACAACGATGCAATTACTTCTCTAAGTTTCGCGGCTGCCATCATGATCTCAAGCTCTGGTGACGCCTAGCATGAGCAAGTACCATCACCAAACAAATCAGGGGCAATTGAAACCTTCTAAGCTTGCATAACCCAAACGTTGACTGCCAGAGCGGAGGTTTTGTACACAACTTTCGACACTTTCGGCCACATCAGGGTCGTCGAGGTGGGAGTTGGTATAAGCAGCTATCTTAGCTGCTGCTTGATATTCCTCGACACCTATGTTGGCCATACTTCCATCTGTGACGTTGAAGCGGTACATTCTCCCGTTTCGTATTAACTCGGGATTCTCTGCTTGGAAGTCGCGGTTCGTCTGTTCGGTGTCCAAAGCAATTCCAGATAGCCTCTGAGCAAGTTCTTTCAGGTTACCGAGCAAAGAATTCCCTGGGGCGCTTCCGGTTCCAACACTAACAAACATCAAGTCGGCTTGAGGCCAGATGCTTCTAGCTTCCATAGACGCAACTCGAATCGGGTTATTTCTTCTAAACGCACCTATGTCCTTGTCAGTTTATCGGATAAATCAGAAAGACTCAGCCTGCGGGGGAAGAACTAGCTAGAAAACTCGATCGACGTACCGTCGACAAAAGTCTCTTCATTTGGACCTATCCGGCGCTGTTCTCAGCCCGGGTAGCACACACGAATACCTTGCATGCTTCCGAGTCACGCTCTTGAAGTAGCTCGTTCTCTGCCAAATTTCTCCCCCAGAGGGTATCTCGGATAGACTCCTCCAACGGTCTCTCGTCAAACTTTCCGTTGGCCTTTAGAAAGTCGTACATTCGTCGTGGGTTGGCATTGCCATGAGCTGTAGCAGAAAATATTTTCTTTGACAGTGTTTTGTAAGCTTCCTCACATTCGTCGAGGCTCATACGCAAGCGGCCGAGCATAATTGCGATAATGCCCCCTGTACTTGTACCACCGATCATGTCGAACTCTTGCCATGGGTGTAGGGCTGTTCCTCGTTGTCGATTTAGGTTTTTCATGATATATTTGAGAATCATGATAATTGACAATCCTCGAACTCCGCCTCCATCGAGCGACAGTATTTTGCGAACCTTGGGTGGTTCAAACTTCCCAGGTACCCGTTGAGGAACAGCATTATCCACAGGGGCTCGAGTAAAAGCGGATGGGGCTTGCGCTGCTCCCACATTTGGACGCGGTGAAGATGGCATCCGTGGTGGTAATGGCGGCGGGATGCGCGAGATAGTGGGTTCAGGCCTGATCGCTAGCTGAGATTCTATAAGTACAGGTTGTGGGAAATGGATATGGAACAGCTGACCTGATTATCCTCCGGCACAGCCATAGACCACGCAGGAGCCGCCATGGCCTGGTTCGCCACCGGTTGGGGTTGAGGCGCGTAGGCAACGTTGTTCATCTGATGCTGCACGGATGGAGAGTACTAGGTGCTAGGAGGTGGGCTGTACGGCTGGCTTTGTGGCATAGGTTCCTGCCATGTGCTCCCGGGTGGAGGTGGGAAGTAGGCCTGACTCTGCAAGCCATTCGATTGCTGACCTTGTGGGATGGGAGCTTGCCATGGTTGACCCGTTGGTGGGGAAGAGGACGAGGGGCGGAACGTTGGCGAGAGCGGCGAAGCCGCGCCTTGGTTCTGAACAGGATAAGGTGAGGGTTCTCTGGATCTGGATCCAGAGAATAACTTCTTGAAAGGCATTGCGGTACGGAGTAGAGGCTCCTAATCGACGAAGCGCGTCTACCAGTTCATGCAACCAAAACGGGTGCGCAAGACGGTGGGAGTGACAACGAACAACATGGTTGCAGGCCAAAGAGGCTATTCGCAGTTCAGCCCTCGAGGCTACAGCAGCACCTTACGATTGTTCTGCCGACGCTTACGCCGTCGGCGTATCGATAGATCTAATGCGTATATCTAGTCACGCTCTATCAATTAAGGAAAGCTTTAGAGTTTAGGTTTAGTATTGCTTTTCGCACATTGTCGGACAGATCTAGAACTACGGAGTACTTTTGATCATATCATTGAAGTTTGGCAGCGACGTGGATCTCAATGGGACACTATACTTTTTCAATCGTTGTAATTGCAAATGTAAATGCAAGGTAACTTAAGCCATTCAACCACCAAGCTCAGCAGCCTTTTAAGAGGTGTTCTGGTCCGCGAGAAAGGCACAGTATTCGGAAGATTACGCCTCTGTGGCCTGAGTCTGAGACACCTCGCCTTCTTTGTCAACAGGCGGTAGGTTCCCTTTTGAAGGCCCCGTAACACAGATCCCGTCTTTGCTAAATCGACTTCCATGCACGGGACAATCCCAGCTCTTCTCTAAGATGTTCCAGCATACTACTCCTTTCAGATGGGGGCACAACGCCGAGTATGTATGAACGTTCCCTTCGTCGTCATTGTAAACCGCTACTGGCTTGCTGGTCTTGGGATTGAGCACGCCTCCTGTACCGAGGCCAAGGCTTTCAATGTCCGGAATGTCGCTTTGGAGGAACCGCTTGTACTGCATGTTGATTTGGATGTCGTGTGTGAGCATGCTAGGTAAGCTTGACACTGGTGGTAAACGCTTCGGATTGTAGAGTTTGCTCCTCACGTTATCGATGCCCTGAATCTTGTCGGCAATCAGCTTGCCCGCTAGCACTCCAAGCGTCAAGCCATGACCGGTATCGCCTGTTACGACGTAGGTATGTTTTCTCCCCTGGTTTAGGTCAATGAAGGCTACCTCGTCTATAGAGTTAAAGATTTGCTCACTTCATTTGTAGTCGACGCTTTCAGCATTTGTGAACCCCTCTCGAACCCAAGTTTCGAGTTCTGCAAACCTTCCGTCTATCTGTTTCTGCCCAACTTTATGATCATCATCTTCAATCATCAGGTAGTCGTTCTTCTCATCGCACGCCGTGAAACGAACATAATAGTAAGGATCAGCTTGGTCACTGATCCGGCAATCTTCAATACTATCCTTCGGAACTCGAATAGCGATGCAATATGTTCGGAAGTATTCCATTTCCGTGACTAGGCTTAGCTTCTGGAGTGGTACGCAGGTTGCTTCGATCGAGTTCTTGCATGTTATGGAATGTCCATCTGCTGTGCCAATGACTACCTCTTTCGAGAGGAGACCTTTCTCCTCGTTAGATACCATCCTAGTGCGATTATAACAATCGAAATTCGGCTGCTGAGCAAGCCATTTGAGTACGCCATTCAGGTATTTGGTGGGCCAACCCTTGATGGCATAATCTGCTGCGTATGAAGCGGAGAGGCCCAACTCCACCGCTTTGTTGACATCTTCCGCAAGCATCTGCATCTCCTCGTCATGCTTTGGATGTCCCTATTCGAATTGAGAGATCTCGTAATCGGGTAGCATGCGATATTCACATCCGAAACCCAGCCTCTTGGAGATCTCGCCGACACGTTTGAGGGCCCAGGCGTGGCTTTCTGCTGCGATTTTCGCGCCACCCGAGCCATGTTTCTTTGCGATATCGGTATAGGGAGCGTCTAAAGCGCTGGACAGATGCCCACTTGTTCTACCCGATTTACCAGAGACTACCTCCCGAGCCTCAATCGTGGTCACCATTACTCCACGCGTAACAAGCTCATAGGCGCTTGAGACGCCAGCGATGCCAGAGCCAATGATGCAAACCTCGGCTTCGATGTCCTTGTCCAACTTGGGGAAGTGAGGCCGGTTGGAGTACGGTTCTTTATGGACCCAGACTGAATCGGTCTCCCCAGATGTATTCATGAAGTGCTGTGGGTGAGACATGGTCGCCATCAAGGAGTTTTGAACAAAGTGAACAGACCTTCCGGGCTTCTGTCTACAGCTCTGCAGAAGAATGCAAGAAGAAGAAGTGAGGATTCGAAATGATAGGACGCCCATCATCTCGGCATCAAAAGGGAGGAGGAGGAGAACAAGACGCGCAAATGAAGACGAACAAGTTGAAAAGGTCTTGGCTACGTCACCTCTACGCATCCACATTCATGGTGCACCTACTGGCCAATCACGTCATTATCGTAGAACTGCAACACTTCTTCCCCTACATTCACGCAGACCAATGCTGCCTTGGCTCTTACGGAATGGAACAGGAGGATCATGGTCTCGACATAGACAACAGCAAGGAGATGGAATAACAATGCTGTAGACGTTGGATCAACCCTCTACTTAAACAAACGAAGATCAGAGGCCAGCTACGAGATCCACCTGTACGCGGTGCTGGCTACGAACCTTCTGTCTTTGATGCAGAAGAGCTAAGAGATCTCACCCCGAACGAATCGACTTCGCCTCTGAGCAGACGACATCGATTCAGACCGAGCACTACGTATTTGCCACGCATTAATGCTCATACATACTTTCTTCGGAAGCCCACGTCGCAGTGGCCAGCTACCACATACAACAAGTCCATCTACACAGGTGGCCAAACAGTCGATTCGGAAGCCCCTGTCGCAGTGGTCAGCTTCTATATATACGATAACGCGGAGCCCGTGATCTGTTACTCGCACGGCCAGCTCGCAGCCTCGGGCATAGCTCTTTGTCGCCCATTTTATCGGTGTGATTGCACAATGTACAACTGGTCTACGAGATATACTGTCTAGGATTTTGAGTCGGCCGCTTGCAGCAGGATTTCCTTGAGCTCATCTGACTGGGTATGGAAAGTGAATTCAGGTTACAGCGACCACTAGAATAAACAACAGTGTGGTTTTTTAGCTCCAATAGCCTGTTTCACGCAGAGAGCTCTTCCATACTACATACATCGTCAGTACGACTCTATGTATATATATGCGTTGATAGTGTGCTGTGCTTCATAGCCTTTGGCTGCACAAGCACGTTTAAATGAAGAAAGAAAAGAAGAAACGAAGATCCCTAAGACGCGTTCCGCGGAAAGCATCCTAGCTACGAACATGCCTCGGCTGCGGGGAAGCACTAGTGCAGATAAAGTCTGGCGCTAGACTGCGCTTAGGTAAGTTCTTCTCTATCAATGAAAGTGCTTTCGATGTTTCCACTTGCTGGGTCAAGAGTCGAAAAGACTGTTGGTCATTGTAGACTATCTCATTATATGGACGAGTCAAATCACTGATCTGATAGGTATGACAAGCCCGCCCTGCGCCCTCGCTGAACCGTCAAGTCCATGAAGATTATCTACCGTGGTAGAGATACTGTGACCCATATATACACATTCCTGATGAGTCGCCTTACGTTCCAACCTATTTCCAAGCAAATTTGCGATAAGCATGTCTCAGTTCACCTTGTTCCTTTCTCCGTATCAGAACTATTCCGAATTATCTCCATCTGGCTTTCACTAGGGCTATGTTTCCGTTCAAGGTCTGATCGGGCAGTCACGTGAGACCGACCGGGCATCCGGACTTGGGACTTGGGGATTGAATACGCGGCTGCCGTTGCGGGTGACTCCGAACGCTCCTCAGGTATTGCTCCGGGAGTAGGCTCGCTCGAGATTTCGGTCTGTTGAACCCTAAGAATTCCATTGGCTTCCAGATATCCGTCAGGTCTTGGGCCGGTGGAGTACCTCACTGCTCTCGCAGAGGTCTGGGTGCCGAGTCTCGACTTGCGGTCGAGGTCGTTGTAGGCATACCGGTCTTTAAGCTCGTTGCCCGGTCCCCCTCCCCATCGCTGTCCCTCCGTGAGTGAGCCTTTGCCAGCGATGGTTACTAGCTGGTTCAGAACAGTGAACTCTAGCTTGAGCTTGATCGCATAGATCATTGGCTTCATCGATGCCTCGCCGATATATTGGTTGGTATACTCGAGACAGATAAGAATAATGTCCATGCCGATACATATGCAGTTGATGATGATAAGCTCCCCCATCACTTTCTTGGACAGGTTATGGTAGGTGGATCCAAGGAGTCGCGTGGTTGAGTACACATATATCGTACTGATAACGAACTCTTGGACGCAAAAGCCCGCAAGCTGAACTCTCTCCACGATATTGAATTTATCGATCCATACTGACGAGTTGGGCGAATTGGCTCCAAAGAAGGTGATAATGGTTGGTATATGCAGTGCTGCTGCGTTGAAGAGAATCATGAAGAGAACGAGGCGAAGTGTTCTCTGATTTCGAACGATAAGATGGAGCCGCGAATACAGTACAAATGCTTGCTGCAAGGTTCCCGAATTAGCATTGGTCTTTTAGATTAGACCTGTCAGGTATGGAAACACTCATTGTCACGGCTGGATCAATTATGAACAACTCAGGAAGCATGCTTACCCCCGTGACCATAGGTACCCAACCCACATCGATTATCGTGCACGCTAGGGCCCAGTTGATTCCTACCAGGAATTTGAGAATAAAGCCCAGTGCGTGCAACACAATACCCCAAGAGCTGATCAAGAGCGACCAGAAATACAAGCCATTGCGCCGTTTGAAGGTCAGGAAAACTACGATGTTGATTTCCACCGCGTACACCCAGGCCACTGCGGTTCCGGCAGCGAGGATACAATACTGCACCGGGCTGTATGGGAGAGCACCAGAGGAGACCCCACCAGCCGGGGCCACTCTCTTCTCAAGCATGTCCAAGAGCATTGCTGGAGGGAAGCAGGAGAAGAGATACGTAGTTCGGGGTGCAAAGAAAGATGATGTTGAAGGTGAACTGAGATGCAGGTCAAAGGCTCCGACCCAACTATGTAGGGAAACGAAAGGTCAAAGAACCAAAGATCCATAGATCCATAGCAGCACCATCTACAACGTGGAGCGAGAAAACGCCATAATCGAGGTGGTGCAGGGGTAGTAGGATGCGGAGAGATTGGCAGCTTGGCCCTGATTACCGCGTCTTAGCGGACACCGGGTTGGCACGATGGCTTTTATTGAGGCATCCTTGAGGAATCAAGAAATTGAGATTACTGGGCGCGATGCGAACCGCTGATCATAACAATATCGTTGTGAAAGACATGCAATTAAGAGAGAGAATCAAGCATAGTGGTGCAGGCGGCCCCACACGAGCCGTCGTAGAGAATAACGATGCATCAAGTGGAGAGTGGCAGGAGGAGATTTACAACCCGAGGACCGCGTCGACAATGGCCCCAAATGGAATTAGAACAATGGCTCTCCAGGGGGTGAATATTCCTTACAGTTACCAAGAGGACTAACCATTTGGCGCATTCTAGCCTCTAGGGTACGTACTCGACTTACTACTGTCTACTACTGGGCGTCGGCCCCGCAAATCGAGCGGCTTACTACTGGGAGTGACAGTTGTAGTCTTGTAGAGTATGTAGCTTGCGATTAGCGGCCCGTCTCCAAGCAAATCAAGGTACCCGTCACCTCGGCGCTGGGTATTCTCCACGCCGCCGAGATGGAGAAATATTCCTCTCGAGCAGTAGAGTAGTTCTAGCTGCAGCCATCTACTGTAAGGTAAGTCTGTAGACTGTAGGTTCGTATGTTGTGCCCTATAAGAAATAAGAAACGGTGGAAGACGGCGTTTCTCTTGATCTGGGGTCATCGGTAGCCTCACGTCCGACCGCATCTTGATGCGCTCTGACGTTGCCTACTAGAGAGGACTGTACATACATACCACATAGATAGTCCAAGGTGCGCGACTAGCTGATTCTGAACATGTCTTGACCGAGATCAACGCAATCCCCTTTGAGTCCCTTTGGGGAATAATGGCCACACTCTGTGGACGAGTTCTCGTCGACCAACTTCCTTTTCATGATGATGATGATCGTTGTTGTGAGACCTTTTGCATTGCAAAGCTTGGCATACCGGAACTTTCTCTGATAGGCGTAGATAACCCCCGCAAAGCAAAACCTGGTAAGGGGGGGAGGCGGATCTGGGTCTAGGGCTGAGGTTGGAGTTTTACGGCCTATCAGACTGGAACGCTTCAGAAGAATTCTTCGATTATCCTCACCAATCAGAAGCAAAAAGCAAAATCCGCAATGATCAGACCTCGCAATGGCTTGCTTGGTCAAAGCGCCTTGATCTTGTTGTGGACGTATGGTAGGTAGGTCATTCATCAATAACAGAAAAAAGAATCTGGATTGGTTCATTACCGTGGTTGACGACGCCTCGAGAAGCGGGATACAAACAACCAGTGACCATGGCTGCGGCAGAGTCCGAGGGGAATGACTGGAATCTTTCAACAACACGGGAGTACATGGTCGACATCCCTTGCGACATCCATCGATGGCTTAAGCTGATCTCTACGGTCCCAGCACTTCAACGCTACATACCGTATCTCATTCTCCAACTGACACGGTAACCCAACGCCTTTGCTAACGCCACCAACATGAGGGCGACAAACAGGGATTCGATGATGACAACAGCTAGGGGAATCCACCTCATCCTGTGTCGTGAATGGCGAAAGCCTTTGCTTGAGCGAGGGGCTCAACGTTGACAGAGAAAGGGTAATTGACCATACGACCAAGGAGCGCTAGCAGATCCAGACATTTCGCGTGTCAGTGCCATTTCCTCGAGGGCTGCGTTTAGAAAGTAGCGCTTCCGAACCTCCAATCTGGGGTTCTGACCGCCACTGGTAGCGTCAAGCCAGATCACAAAGCACGATATCAAGTTTTCCTACACGTACACACACGTACAAGTGCGACAGACCAATCTCCCAAAATCAAGATCTGTTAATCCAGCAATGCTCCCACGGGTATCTTTCCTAACCATTTCACCAAGAAATGCACTAGATAGGTGCACGATCTCAAGCCAAAGGATGCCAATTGGCCTGAATCTGCGAGTCTGAGGCTTTACATGCAATAAAAATGCCATCTCTGCCACAAAGGCTGAGATTATCAATCTTCGCTTAGGAACAACGCCGTAATTCTAAAGAGCCTTCTGGCTTGAAAGAATGCTTTCTAGAAGGCCGGATCTCTTCGTGGAAGGATTCGATACCTGGGTTCCCTAGCGACTTTAGCCTGCTAGGTAAGAGAATCTTTGGCACTAATGGTAGTCAGTAGTAGTACGAGGCGGGTGACAGAATTCTCCCGCCTGAACACCTTGAAAATACTATAACTTTTGGAATTTTTGATCTATTCACAACAAATCGAATATGCTTAAAATTCAAGAGGCTTGTATAACAGCTTCATTGCTACAGCCTGATCTTTTTTTAACTCAACTGATGTAGTATTGCGTTTGCTGTATTTTGGTTTAGTGAACGACTCTGAAATTCGAGAAATTCGCTTATTTAAGGGCAGCATGTTGCAGAACGCAACAGTGCAATGATATTGCGAGCTTGTCTATCACGTCTTATATAACAATCTTCTTCTAACAAAAACCCCTTCCGTTCAATAATCCAACATTCTTTACCAGTTAACACTTTCCCATCACGTCTTTTCTCGAAGTACAAACAGCAAGGAAAGGGATAGACAACCCCACACATGAACCTATCCGATCTCGAACTTCCATCCCCCCAAACAGCCACTTCGTCGCTCACCAACCCATCCCTCCATCGTTCTTAATCGAGCTCTTTTCAGCATCGCCCTAACGCTCCGCACATGTCAAACACCTCGACCGAAAGATTCGACCGAGTCGAATATAGTATCAGAAAGAAGGCAACTCTCATGCCAGAGAGTCTACGCGAGCAAGTCCGCTATGCCATACACGTCTGCCACGTCATTAACGCGAAGCTTCCATGTGACTAAAGTCTCAAACTCGCGGAATTACAATTGCAGAACCCCCCAAAGCGCCGCGCTTCCTTCAACTTTCCCGCCTCGTAGCCGATCATCGACGTAGAAGTCAAACTGTTACCAACTGGAACGACTCAGCTTTCCAACCTTCACTGATACTAACCTCACAACCCTCGCCGTCGATTCTTCGACGGAAAAGCAACTCCGGAAAATCTAAAAAATTCAATTCTTGAGCGCACGAGACATCGGGCCACGTCTTCCTTCCTCTCTCTGCATTACGCCCGCGGAAACTATTGGCGTCCGAGGAAAGTCGGAATCGCTTCATGACTGCAAGTGGAGAGAAAGAAAAACGACTAAAGGCGCGGAGGTGCAGATGATGAAATCTACATACGCATAAGCCTCAGGCGCGTGGGAAGTTTCGTATGTACATAGGGCATAGCAGACGGGTTAAGGCAGCGCGGAATTGCTCGCGTGGATTTCTCTGGCAGGCATGAGAATTGCCTTTTTGGTACTAGACCGCCCACTCACCACTCAACTGTTGCTTCGAAGGTTTTCGTGGCTGAGGCAGATCTACATACTTCCTTTTCATTCCATAAAACATAACATACAGAAAAATCCTGCTTATATACCTTCTTTTCCGCTTTTCTTAGCTATACACCCCCCTTTCTTTCTCAGGCCCCCTTCATCGTTTCCGCAAGCGAGGCCGATCTACTTCCTTCTCGTTTCATCGAACACAACATAAAGGGAACCCTGCCCTTCCCCACCCCCCATCACACTCCCCATGCCCCCCTCCCTCATTCCCCTCCATCAACCCCCTTCCCCCTTCCAACTCCCTCCATCAACCCCCTTCCCCCTTCCCCCTTCCTCAGCCCCCCCCTTCCCTTCTCATTCCTCTATCCCTCACCACCCCCCCCTCACCTTCTTCTCCTCCACCCCCTCAAACCCCCCACTCTTCTCCCATCCCCATCCCCATCCCCACCACGCACATCTAAACCGTAAAGGCCCCCGATGCGTAAACCCGCGCTCTTGCCACTGTCGATGAACAGTACGTGCTGGGCTGCTTCTCGGCGCCTGTGGGGAATGAATGGGTGGCATGGAAGTTAGGTCGGGGCTAACGGGGGGACATGGATACTTTTGCGAGGACGGATGAATCAGTGATCTTCTCGGTTGTTGGTGTAGGGTGGCGGCTGTAGATTCGCCGTCGTGCGCATCATATATAGCGTGGGATCTTGGATCTTACGAATGGATGAGGATGAAGTAAAGTCTGTGATATGGTCTGACAATTCGATTTTCCAAACCCTCTTTCTACAAACGAGAGAGAGAAATGTGACATATCAAAAAATATCATCATATCTGCATCAACACACAGATCCGCACTCAAGTTTCAAACCCACCTCACCAATCAATCCAACCATCTAATATCCAACCCCTCCAAAAACCCCATGTCAACATTAACAAAGCTCCGCCAAAGATCCACCTCCAACCTCCACGGATCCGTCTGAATCGCATACGTCGCCGCCGCCGCCAGCTTCAGCAAATCCTTCTCATCCGTGCCCATGACCAAGAACAAATCGCGCTTTACGAGCACGCGATCTCCAAACTTGCGCTTGAACGGCTCGAGCCGCATTCGGGCTTGATGGTTCATGCTCCATTCGGAATACGGCATATCCTTTGGGATGAATTTCCATTCCCAGGCGCGGCCCTGCCCGTCGTGAAAGGCAATGGCCTGACGTCTTTCTAAGCCGATAAGGAGGGGGTAGAAGTGAGGGGCGGACCAGAGGCGCAGGGCGGCGAAGCGGGCGGTCGGGTTGTCCTTTGCGAATTTCCGAGCGCGGCTGAATAAGTATTCGGTTGAGGGCGGGTCCTGCATGCCGGCATTGAAGGTTATGTCATGCATCATTTCGTGGAAGTCGATGAAGAGGTCTGACTCGCGGCCGTCGACCTTGGCAGCAATGGCCTGGCCTGCCATTGGTGGTGAATAGCCACTGCGGATAATACCTTCTCGGTACACTGTGTTACAAGCTGGTTAGTATCTATCCTTGATTCCCCACGAGATCCACTTACGATGCGCAATAATAGGCCTAATAGCTTGGTCCCAATCATCTGGGAAGTTCTCGTCAAGATCTCCTTTCTGTTGAATGTCCTTCCACTCATTCCAGAATTGCTTTGGCTGGGTCTTGGTGCTATTGTGCCTCTTCCTATCTGGTATGGTTTTTGCACGCTCCGCCTGATTAACAATCAGGTGGTTCTTGAGATCCTCTTGGAGATCAGGTTCGAGGCATTCGGTGGCAGAAGGGAAGAACATTGCCATTCTAGCAAAGGCGTCGTGCATGTCAGGAAAGACACGACGATGTACATGAGGGTTTATGTCTAGAAATGCGAGTGGGCCAATGTAGGCGAGTGGCTTCTTCTTGCCATGTGCTTCATCCAGTTTTTTGACTAGGTCCAACATATCGGCGTACTTTTGTTGTCCACATGGCTCGAGATCAGCTTTGTGCCAGGCTGCCTTGAAGACTATTTTTAATCAGCGTACGTAACATTACCCAGGGCAAATAGCAATGAACCCATACCTTTCGAACTCTCTCTTCTTAGGAAGCGCGTGAACTGATCTTTCATGCCTTGGTCTGGATCTTCCGAGTCTGGCGAGTCGACATTGTCAAGATGTCTCGAGTAAAACTGGATAGCTGTGTTTGCATCCTCGGTCATAGGTCCCTGATAATCTTCCGGATTCTCGACCTCGTACTCATCATCAGTATCGTCATTTTCCCAATCTTCGTCTTCGTTTTCGTCTGCCTCGGAATCCTCATCCATGCATGTGTGCTCTGGGCCAGAGTAGCCTTCTCCGCTAGGAACGTCTTCGTCGGTGTCCAGGTCGTGCACAAATCTTTTAAAGTCAGGAGCTTCGTATTCTAGCTTTTCCATCTTGTTCATCTCTGCTCCGATCGCGAATCCGTTTTCCTCCCCTAGAGTCTCCTCGGGGAACAGAACCCTGTCCTCTAGTGCATCCGCGTCGTTATAGAAGAGGAACTTGGGTGGTTTCTCCATGACCTCCATATTCTGGCCGCGAAGTTGGAAACGCGCGCCCTCGTGCTGGATTTCATCGTATATGCTCTCGGCCTCTTCCTCTGCCATGATTTCGTGTACGCGGTGGCTGCTGTGGTCTCGAGCCAAAGTTTTAAGGATTGGCGCTGCGACGTTGTACGTGTCCCGCATGCTGCGGAAGCGGTGTGCTTTGAATAGCATCTAGGAATTTCCTCCTGTCAAAATTCGCGCCACACATAAAATATGCAACGGTACTTACTTGGGTGATCACACTATACACGTTGGAGAATTGCTTGCCTGGCTCAAGATCCCACACGATGACGTCGTAATAGTCGTTGAATCTGAGGGTCCATTTTCTGTTGGCGTCAATTTCTTCGAATAACTTTGTCCCGACCTCTTTCACGATATTCCAGGAGTTCTTGCTTGCCCTGCCTACACCGGACTTTTCTCGAACAAGCCACAACTCATCCTCAGGTGGTGCTACTAGGATTCGACCTGTTTTTGCGTCTCTAACAAGTAGCAGCACGCGATGCGTTTGCATGGAAAGATAGCGTATTAGTCGACGACTGGCCTGGTCCGTACGGGAAATGTGAGCTGCAACGAAATTTCTAGCCTCCATAATAGCATGGGCTCGGCGTATGTGACCACGCGATCCAGACTGGTGATGAACAGACATTTTGGCTGCATCTCTGAACTCTTGATACGGGAAGAAGCCCTAATACCATTTAGTCCATGAAGCCAATGTGCAACTGAAGAGATTTATAGAACTACTTGCCAGTTGAAGGAATTGCACTTTGAGCCGATCTCCTATATACTCCAACCAATTGGCGGCTGGGAAGAACTGATACACGGCAAGGATGTTCAATTCAAAGAATTCGTCCCAATGCCGGCATAGATTGACAGCATCAAAAAGGTTACTGTCATTGGCGATGATACAAAAATGGAGCCACCCTCCACGATTCATGGCTTTCTCACTTGGGTAGTTGTAGATGACTTTCCCGCAAACCTTGATGCGCATTTTCTTTCCACGATCCTCTGTCTCGTCGGCGAAGGTACCGAAATCGATGTACGCACCACTAGATCCTGTGCCTTGATCCATGATCTTCCGCTTTTGTTGTTCGCGCTTCTGTAATTGCTTACTGCGTTTCGAGTTCCAAACCTCGGGGAGATTGTTGCGACGACGTGTTGAAGGGAGTCGCCATGTTGTATCCGTCTTGTCATTTTCCCCAGATTGATCCTCTTTCCCATCATCTGTCTCCATAGATTCCTCCTCTTCGCCACGAATGAGGTCCGCACACGCATCTCGAACTTCCTGAAGTCCTGGATTCTCCATTGCCAGACATAAATCTCTCAAATCGCTGTCGTGAACCTCTTTGTCGTTCAAAAACTCTTCGACACTATTAGCCCTGATGGCAGCAGGGAACAGGCTTGCATGGGATAGCAACAGCCGACAGAATAATAGATGCTTGATCTCCGAGATTTCCTCCAGCAGTCGGTCAATCTCGGCGTCCGGTAAGGGTGCACTTTTATGTGATAATTCCACAGGATTTTCGATCGTCCCGCGGACCAACATCGCTCCGTGAGCGTACTCAACGCCTTCCCCCAAACGCTTGCGCATCTGTGCTTTGGTATCTAAGTTTGTCTTGTCGACTGAGCCCTTATTCGGCGACTTCTTCTTTCCACTTGCGTGTACTGTTTTGGAGTTATTTGGAGTGGTGTTCCCACCCATGTCCGTATCCTCGTCTAGATCTTCTTTGAGCATGAGAAATAGGTTGATCATGTCAATATAAGTGCCACGCTCATCTTCTACCACGTCGTCAATAGGATCCCAAATTGCCTCTTCGTCCTCCATAGACATTCTCTCGTTATAGGCCTGATCAAGATATTTGTCTTGACGCTTCATGTCTTCTTTTGCCCTCAGCTCTTTCATCCGAAGCTTGAACTGGTTCCAATGACGCTTGAATAGCGCCGCCTCCTTTTTGATCTTCTTCTTCTCATTGTCCCGCTGGGCTTCCTCCTTATCTTGGCATTCGCGAACCCATTTGAACCAGTTCTGCCTTTTGAACATGACTTCCGCAGTGCGTCGCTCTAAACGTTCTAATGCGTGCGTCACTATAAATTTCTGGTTTTGTAGGTTATCAAGATAATGTTGGTGTCCATAGCTGTGGAGGATCGACGTCAGCCAGTGTGCTAACGGATTGGAAAGGGCTTGGCTTACTCCATGTTCATCGAAAAGAAGCGAGTGTGGTGGATTTTTCGGGCACGAATGACACGATCAAGAAGAGCATATCTCAGCGCAAGATAGCTGTGAAGCTCACGGAGTGTGGCTTCGGACTTTATATCAGCGAAAGTCTGATTAGCCAGAGGAGTGGGATTCGAGGCAAGATAGCTCGGTGGAGACTCTGCCAGAGCGTCGAGACGAGCATTTCGGATTTTGTAGCCTCTATAAAGGCCTTGATACAATCTTAGCCAACAAACTCAACGACGACTGAAATGGTAGAATACCTTGACACTGCTTCGAGTGGAATGGGCAGAACAGGCCATTGAGCGATGTGGCTTCGTCATCGCAGCGCGATTGATCTGACACGTTAAGGGCAGAGCATTTGGGAGCCATATTTACAAAAGACCCAGCAGTGATGGAACAATTGATGCAGAGAAATGCCAGAAAAAGTCACGGAGTAAAACGCGTTCCGTAAGCGCGTTGGTGCACGGGCCACATATGTCTTATCAAAAGCGTATTACTCTACCTCCTATTTGAAGCCACCTCGCATAATTTTCTTAACGTCTTCCTCCAGCAACACTACTACAACGAGACCTGACTATAAGATGTCCAACTTCCACCTAACCACATCATTACCAGGAAACACCGTCATATTAAGGGCGGCCGTACGATATAACCCCTGTCAGTCTCAGAGAGACTATCGTTATGTGGAATATCATTAATATGGGGGTCGTACCTCAAACTCAAGATAACGTATCAAGGACTACAACCAGTCACAGTAATAAAATCTAAATCAGACCTCTGAATAGTAGCGAAGTCAAAACCAACTTTGTACGAGGAGACAAACGGAATCTAAAAGTACGATATACAAACCTCGAAGCCAAGTTCATAGAGGAGGAGTATATCCATAATCCTACTAATCGAAGCAACCCTTCCCAGCTCATTCCGAATATCTACTTTTGAGGTATTTTAGTTATGAACCGTAATCGCAGTAGATCTTTAGAAGGTGATAGAGGTCGACATGTTCAGGCTTTATCGCTCCACATGGCAAGATCAGTCCCGTCCGCACAGACTCACTCTTGTCTCCATTAGAAGCCCGAGTGTCAATTTTCAAAGTGGCCAGGACGTTCAGCGTACGCTTTCCCCGGCCAGTCTGAGCGATCTCTTTTCCCTTCAATCGCTTTCGATTCAATCTGTTCACTTTTTCCGCATCAATCTCATCGAAGCATTTCGTCTGGTTCATAGCGTTTAAGCGGCATTGAGGTCTGTGGTAGATCTGCAAAGCATTGTCGCAAGCCAGATAATGAGCTTCCCGAACATATCAAAAGAGCAGTCTTTCGATGCATCATCGAGCTCATCACAGAGAGGAAAGCATCGCAAGTCGTCGCAAATTGTTGAATCAAATCCCCTATGAAAAGTCAAAGTCTGATACACAACCAAATTGCGTCGCATGACTGAAGATTCTTTTCGTCTACTCCGTCTCGTCGCGCAGCTATTCAACTAATATACCGAAATTTCAGCTGCGAAATTCGAGATTGTGGGTTATTCGATCAGATATATCAACTTACTGTAGACTAATTGACTTCCTGTAATGAAGAGTTTAGCGAATCAACCACTTGTCTTCGATGGAAGCCGACTACTACTACTCCTTCCAAACCAGTCCAGCAACTATTCTTAAGCTCTGTCATGACGATGGTAGGGATCCTTCCAGGCAGCAGCGGTAGTCTCGCTGCTGCGCCACCATCTTCAAATAGCACTTCACGGATCTGAGCACTAATTACGAGTTTGTACAGGTAGATGCGTAACGGAAGTAAATTGTACTGCTTTACCAGACTCGGGGGGCATTACGCGTTCATGGGCGTAGTTGAAGGTACAAAGGCGCACTGCGCACGAGGCGGAAACGTTGATGGTAGTCGTGTATACCTTCCCTTTGTGTTTCAAGGGCGACGTTCAAGAAGTGGCTGGCAAGGAATGAGCAGGCTGGAGACGGTTGTGGAAAGATAGATCTGAACAATCTGATATGATGGAACATCTCTGCAGCCAGTTCTTCAACAGCCCACAATGTCGTAAACAAGTTAGCGGCGTATTGTAATGCAGGGACTGTCGTTGGAGAGTTATATATATTAGGTTCGATTCCTAACAGCGCTGGTACAATGGTGTTGTGGTTTTCTTTCTTCTTTGGGACACGCGTTGAGAACGGCTGTGATATGCAGTCATGGTAGGCAGCAGACTATATAGACCCTCCCTTCTGTGAGATGCCTCACATAATCATCTGCTCCTAGGATTTCGTCCCCGTCTATTCTCTCAAAATATATTCGGAGTAAGAACACAATAGGCCGTGTTCGCAATGCTTTTTCCAGCACTCGTCCTCCTTATAACCCTCGTGGGCCTCTCCCATGCCATCAAATACTGTCCCCTCCTTGGCGCCGTCTATCCGGTTCCTCGGAACGTCAATTCGAATACCTTGACCCGTAGCACAGTGGCAAGCCTTACCAAGGCTCTAGACCAGGCTATCCGTCAAAACAGGACGCCCTACGGGGATTTCTCTTCTGATTCAAACTCCTTCTCCTTAAGTGTCATCTCCGCGAACGAAGACAAGCCAATTTTCCAATACCAGCATACAGCAAAGTTGCTTGATAATTCAAGTACCACAGCTGTCACTGGAGACACCATCTTTCGGATTGGGAGCGTTTCGAAGCTATTCACGACTTTTGCGCTGCTTCTGCAACAAGGGACAATCATCTTCGATGATCCAGTCACAAAGTTTATCCCTGAACTGGCCGATATCGCAAAGACCCAGGCAGATGGGACATTTGACCCTGTTAGCGAGGTTCAGTGGAAAGATGTTACGATAGGGGCGTTGGCGAGCCATCTGGCAGGAGTAGGCCGAGACTGTGAGTGCACCTGGTCCCTACCAGTCTGTTCCGGTAGCTATCATGAGCTCACATATCGATCGATTCTCTTCAGATAACAACGGCGACCTTGCCGGCTCAGATATCCCATTGCTCAATGGTATATTTCCAGCCTTGAATGGCTCAGACATACCAAATTGCAATGTGATAGGAAAGAACCCAGCATGCTCAAGAGACGGTTGGTTCCCTTTCAATGCTTTGCTCAATTGGTGAATTGCTGTTGACATTTTATAAGCCTTTTTCCGTGGTTTCACAGCCCGCCATCCAATCTTAGCTCCATTCACCACACCTGTATATTCCAACGCAGGGTTCGTTATCCTCGGGTATGTTGTAGAAAAGATTACTGGCCAACCGTATGAGACTGCTGTAGACGAAAGTATCTTGAAGCCCCTGGGTATGGCCCGTACCAGCGTCACAAAGCCTTTGCACGATTCCCAGGGCGTTATACCCAAAGGTGGCAATTACGCATGGGGACTTGATTATGGAAACAACGGGCCGTAAGTATCCTCAGTCTCCAATGTCAGTATGGCGGTGCTAATGTTGGTGTCACAGAGCTGGTGGACTTTACTCGAGCACAAATGACCTCTCTAAACTCTCTCGAGCGATTCTCAAGAGCTCTTTGCTGCAGCCAGTCGAAACAAGACGTTGGCTCAAGCCTCGCGCCAACACAGCGTCCCTCATGTCCTCTGTGGGTGCTCCGTGGGAAATTGAGAGCATTACGAGAAACACCTCAGATAAAGAAGTCATTGATCTCTATACCAAATCCGGTAGCACCGGGATATATAACTCCCTCATAGTACTCATCCCCGACTACGAGGTCGCCTTCACAGTGCTGACGGCAGGCGACGTGTCCACGCTCGTGAGTATGTTATCAGAAATGATTGCAGAGACTTTCCTTCCGGTAATATACCTAGTCAGTAAAGAGGAGGCAGCTGTAGCTTTTGGAGGAGTCTACGAGTCGCCCGGCGCTAACAGCTCGTTGTCGCTGATTGAGGACGACGGACCAGGGCTACTCATCAGCAATTGGATTGGTAACGGCACGGATCTTCTTGCCGTTTATGAGAAAATCGGAGGGGTCATAGTAGAGGCAAGAATCTACCCCACAGGTCTGAAATCATCAGCCATGAGCGGAAACTCAACTGCAGACGTCTCATATAGGGGCGTCTTTCAACCCGTACCGGACACGAATTCAACGTACCGCCACAGACAAATCTTCAACGAAGATTGCACGACTTGGTTCGGGGTCGATGCGGTTGTATATGGGCATAATGCTGTCGATGAGTTTGTCTTTCAAGTTGACCGGCATGGCAAAGCGCTCAGCGTGGAGCCTCGAGCGCTCCGAATCCATCTTGCAAAGAAAATTCAGCTGCCGGGGACAAACAATACTGTCGTTAAGGGTGGCTAAGGGTCTATTCGGATCACTGTTTGTGGTCCCCAGCAAAGGCTGCAGCTTGCATTATCTGCTTCGTTAGTACCTGTTCTTTCTTTTACGGCCATGGTCATAATCCATGGTCTAAGACCTCTGTGTCGCACATAGTACCAAAATCCTCTTTAGTGGGTGTAATGATATAGATGGTTTTCTACACCTTCCATCAAAAGATCCAGAGTATGCGTGACAGCTTCTATCCAGAATGGACCTGCCATGGAAGAATCGAGTGTGCACTTTCACCAGGTAACTGCCATAGTGCTCCCCGTTTCCATACTCGGACAACCAGTGGCTGAATGTGGAAAAAAGCGTTGCTGGTTGAGGTGCGACTAAATCAAGAAGCTGGCCATGGCATCTACAGCAGGAAACATCAATTCCGCCTCGGCAGCGCATATGGTACTTCTCAACCGCCCGAAAGCATTATCTGTGACCCAAACAGAATATCAGCAAGAGAGCTAAGCCATAGACCGCGTTGCGTACCTTGAGCCGGCCTTACCCAATCATTGGGATGGTGTAAGTAGATACATCAGGTTCCGTCCCTTAGTCCATCATTGGGCCAGGTGATTACTACATGTGTTTGATTATAGAAGAGCCATCTTTGCGGTGCGTCTTTCAACTGAAAGGTTGCAATAACGAGTGCAGTCATGTAGGTACTAACTAGTACGACGACTGACAAATCTTCAGTGACGTCAGCAGCCAAAGACCAAGAATACCGTATTTAACGAAGTAGATACCTACCTTAGTTTACTCACTTCATGTTTCCTTATATCAAAACTTAGCATATCGAGTCTTTGCTAGTTTCGCAGATGCTGCTCAATCACCTAATCTCTCGAGCGGCGTTTCTCTAAAATCTCCAACCAGTGATAATTGATAACTAAATTCCTTTCGTTGGGAAGATTATTTTCAATTCAATTGAATCACAACATCTTCTTGCTTCGGCAAAATCCCTGTTGTCTAGCATCTTCGTTGGAAACAACAGTCCAGCAATATTATGGCTGCAGCTACAGGTCCGCCAACAGGCGCTCTACCGTATATGACTCCGTTCCCTGTTGCAGATGACCCGCCTCCACCACAGCCAATCCCAGATGTTCTGCATCCCGAAAAGACACTCGCTGAGCGGGCGTCAGCTCGGTTTTCTCTGAACGGAAAGCACGCGATCGGTACGTATAGTATTCTCAACCCCAAAAGTTGGGGCGAAGTAGTCGAACATCGACTGAGAGCTACTAAGTTACCGGCGGAGCCCAAGGGCTTGGCCTCGTGTGTGCTAGAGCATTGATTGAGCACGGAGTATCTCACCTGGTAATCTTTGATGTTGATGATGTCAAAGGCTCAGCAGCGGTAGAGCATTTCTCCTCTCCAAGTAAAGATGATACGCCTATCGTCGTCTTCAAGAATGTCGATGTACGCGATGAAGCTGCAGTGAACGACGCTGTAGATGACATTTCCAACACCTTTGGTGGCATAGATATCCTGCTTTGCTTTGCTGGCATCACTGGTTGTGAGCTTGCCGTTGACTATGATATTAGCAGGTGGAGAAACATAGTAGATGTCAATCTGCACGGCTCGTTTCTTGTAGCTCGTGCGGTTGCCAGGTAAGCAATCACCGTTTCAATCATTTCAACCATAAAGTCACATTATTCAAGAAGCTAGCAGAGACATTATCGCCCACCAATCCAGCGGCTCTATTGTCTTCACTGCCTCCATGTCCGGCCACATTGTCAACACGCCTCAGCCACATCCAGCCTATGCCGTCTCCAAAGCAGGAGTTCTTCATCTTACCCGCTCCTTGGCTGCAGAATGGGTTGGTCACCGAATCCGCGTCAATTCGATCTCGCCTGGCATTATGAATACCCGACTGTCTGGTGGCCCTGCCCAGGCCGAGTTAAGGCGCCTATGGATGGAGCGCTCTCCACTGGGATTTGGCGATCCCGAGGACTTGACTGGAGCAGTTGTCCTGCTGTGCAGTCCGGCCGGGAAGTTTATGACAGGAACTGATATTGTCATCGACGGTGAGTTTGATTTGCTCCAGCAAGCCGGAAATAGACTTAGGGAAGCTAGGTGGCTACACAATCTTCTAGTTAATGACTTGTACGTTTGTTGTAAGTTTATCCAACTCATTGTACTCGATGCGAATGCATCTCCAAGACAACCAACTTACTTCTTGACAGTCAGCCACACCTGGCGCCTCTAACTGCTGTAGCACAGTAGCATCGCAGAGCTTTCCAAATGAGTTCATCGAGACCAAATCGTTCACACGTTAACACATTGCACTATTATTGGGTTTCATAGCGTTGCAGGGCACGTGTGGGGGGGCTATGTATGCGCAGGCTGGAGTTCGGTTAACTTGTAGTCGAGCTGGAACCACGAGACGTTAAGCCACTCCGCCATCAGCCATCGCCACAACATCTTACACCTCCACGTAAGCTTATGGAGAGTACTGTACCACCAGAACACACTCTCTCCCAAACACGACCAATCAATCGCCCCTATGAACAATGGCAATGGCAAATATGAGTGCAACTTCACTGGTGCCGGAATCGTCTATCATAGATACCTTCGGTACTTCATAGCAGCCACTGTCAGCTTCTTACTTGCATCACTAGCGCGCATGAATCTCGGGTAGTGGTACAGTACATATAAGTACCTACCTTAACCTCATCCCTCACTTCCCCTCCATACACCCCCGCCATCAACTCTCAATCCTCAATCCATCCTCGAACCTCAACAACCAAGGGACTTACTCACCCTCAACCTCCATCCTTTATCTCCATCAACCACAAACAACCATGTCCGACCAATACGGCCAGCAGCCCTACGGCCAAGGCCAAGGCCAGCACCAAGGACAACAGCCCTACGGCCAGCAAAACTACGGCCAGGGCCAACAACAGCAGCAGCAGCCATACGGCCAACAAGCTTACGGTCAAGGCCAGCAGCACCAGGGCCAACAGCAAGGTTACGGCCAGGAGAGCTACGGCCAGCAGGGCCAGCAGGGCCAGCAGGCTTACGGCCAAGGCCCACAACAACACCAGCAGGGCTACGGCCAGCAGGGACAGGAGTAAGCACTCCTTCCCCTCCTTCCCCACCCAAACCCCCCAAATCCACTCTCAAAGCCCATCACCACTGACACACCCACCAGCCAATACAACCAGCCCCAACCCCAACAGTACAACGCCGCGGGCGAACCCATCGGCCCCGATGGCGAGCGCGGGCTCGGCGGCGCCCTCGCCGGCGGGGCTGCCGGCGGTTTCGGCGGGCACCAGATGGGCCACGGCATCCTGGGCGCGATTGGCGGGGCCATCATGGGAAGTTTTGCGGAGGATAAGCTCAAGGAGCGGAAGGAGCATAAGCAGGAGGAGCAGAGTGGGTATGGTGGGGGGAGTCAGAGTGGGTACGGTGGGGGGAGTCAGGGGGGGTATGGTGGGGGGAGTCAAGGGGGTTATGGGGGGAAGGAGGAGAAGCATGGGCATCATAAGCATCATGAGGGTGGGCAGGGGGGGTGGGGGAATTAGAGTGGAAATGTCGTGGGGAGGGATGGGTGACGGGTTTATGGGAATGGGTTGAGATTCGGGGGTGATGGGTGATGGGGTGATGATGCTGTATGCCTTTGAGAAATGCTTGACCGTGCTTCTGGAATTTGATGACGATGTCGAGCTACATTCACTTCCTCGACCATCATCTTTCACTCCTGCTACCATTCTGATCGTGATGGGGGGTTAATTGTTCTTCGGCCACTGTTCAATCTTTCGAACTTCGACAAAGAGACATCTCAGATTAGCCGGCATGGCTGGCAACATTTCCCACCGCCAGCCCGCGGCCGGTTCGACCGAGGACATCGACTCACCCTCTCCATCGCAGCCACAACAGAGCCGTCCCGGGACTGCACCTGGCTACAACTTCACACGCCAGCCAGTGCTCGACTCACTTCTATCTGTGACCCAACAGCTTCTCAAGCCTCCTCGCCGCGAATGACCATTATCTTCACTAAAGCACGCCTCGCCAGCACCGCAGGCGCTGCAAGCGCTTATCAATACAATTATCAGCGGGGTGAGTAATTGCGCACGTAGGTGCTTTAGTGCAGTGATGATGCTGCAGACGTACCAGTGGCGCCAAGGTTCTCGGCAGTGAGAATAGCAGCCACATTACGTGAGAACTTTTCGTAGTTGTAGCGGGTAAGCTCTAATTATGTGTCTCTCGCTCTGGATTAGCTAGGTTATAGGTTGTGGAGTTGTGAGTACAGTCAGCGAGTCTGATGCCCCCTAGTAGATACGTCCTTGCCAATCTTCGCCATCAAGAACGAATTTCGCAACTTCCCAGAAATCTTGTAACCCCCTTTGAATCCGCTCTCGTTTTTCTCCAAAAAAAATTAAAATAAAAAGGAAAATAGTACCATGGCAGATCGAAGCGACACAAACCACGGCTTCCGCAAATTCTTCAACGATCCCAAAACCTCCGTCATGGGCTACATTGCCGAAAACATCCCAGCGGATCGACTCCCAAACGCGGCGCAAGGGGGCAGACCTCCTGCGAGTCCCAGGCCGCAGTATGCAGATATGCAGCTGTCGAATTCGCAGAGCGGGAGCCAAGCTGGTAACCTAGGATGTCAGAATCAGCAGGATCATGCGCAAAGCGGGAATGGGGGATTGGGGTATGGAGCGCAAGGCCAGGGGAATGGTTTGCAGAGCTTTTCTCTGCCTCCTTCGTTTTCGGAACCGCCGACGAGCCAGGGGTATATGGCTTCGAATCTGAGCCAGCATCAAGTGGACCCTCGATACGGTATCGCTCAGCCAGAAGGCGCCGGTCAGGTTCCTCGTCAGCATTCGGGTCTCTTTCAACCCATCTCGCATCTCGGACAGAGCTTGTCGTCGCATGGTGATCCGGCGTACAGTCAAGAACTAGGTTACTTGAATTCGTCTGGGCAAGCTGTTCGACCATCTTCTGCCGCGCTGGGTCAGCGACCTCCACTCCCGGGAGCACGCCGGAAAAGCTCGCCGCAATCGGCGTCGAGGACGTATCATCGTATGATGCTTGAATTCGAGAGTAACAAGAACTCGTACTATACTGCTAGAGCACGTAAGCAACACTTTCCAGCGCTTTCAAACAATCGAAGTTGTTTTATAATATACTGATCTCATCTATTGCAGAGAACAAACCTCAGGAAATGTCCATAGCAGCATATGAATTGGAGTCCCTTTCTCACAAGATCTGGACCCTACGTCGTGACCATGCTGGTGATTTCGAGGAGTATTCTGATTTGGGACATGCGTCTGTGATCGCAAGCTGGCAGGCACAGTATGAGCTGTGGGCAGATACGGTACTAGATCTTCAGGATGCTCAGACCCTTGGTGGTGGTCCATCGCCATGGAGTGGTGACAATGGAATGCAGAGCGGTGGCCAGCCTGGATTGAGTGTGCAACAGGGAATGCCTGGGCAGAGCGTACAAAGCGGACCATCGATGCAGCAGCCAAATTCACTATATATGGGGAACGGCCATGTACACTCTGGATCCCAGAATGGTTTTCCAAGCCAGCACCCACCGCCAGTCAACACGCAGAACGGCCAGCCAATGCAACCTGACCTTTCAGTGCAGGACAATCAACAAATGCAGCCTACGCCTCCAGGAGCTTTTCCTCAAAGCAACCCACCTATGCCCAACAACCTGTCAAGTGGGCCAAGCGTACCTCCCCAACAACAGATGCAAAATAGTCGACCTCCGCAGATGTCAAATGCACAGAGCCAGCCGCCAGGATCAGGCCCAGATTCAAACCCCCAACAGAATCAAGGCATGTCAGTAAGGCCAAACATGCCTTCAGGTCAGACCATGTCAGCACCGAACGGTCAAAATATGCAGCCTAACCAGAACATGCCACCAAGGCAGAATATGCCTCCTCAAATTGGATCAAACATGCCACAGGGTCAGAACATGCCACTAAGACAGAACATACCACCTGTCAACAGACAGAATCCCCAAATGCAAAACGGTCCTCCCCGCCCTAACCAAGGAGTCCCCGGGCCGCCTCAAGCGGGAAAAGGAGAAGGGAGGTAGGTACTTAGAAGCTGGAACATAAGGGCCAGTAGTAGATAAGGGAGCGCGAAAAACATAGCGTATGTCCAAAGACTTTTAAGGTTGTGGTTTTTCCGCGAAAGTGATATTTGCGAAGAAACTAGCAGAGACTGTAATCTCGTAGTTGCGCGTTGTTCAACAAGGAAAAAGTGCGAAGACGACAATTGCAAATCTTGTTGAGACTTTTCACAATGTACTTTGAAACATTCAATGAACTTCCACTGGAAGACGCTCTATCTGCGAACTTCAGATGATTTCGCCTCAGCAACCCAGCCCAAGCGATCCGGAAGCACATCTCACACAATTCGAATGATAGAGATGTCTGTGGCGCGTGCTTAGTTACTTAGTCCAGCCCATCTAGGTTCAAGAGCCTGCTGTAGGTAGAGTAGAGCTTGCTCATCATGGACGAAGCTCGTTCTCCAGTAGGGCGCAGGTACCATGCATGTTGAGTGTAAGAAGTACAGGGCACCGTACAGTCATGTTTACGAGAGGTGAAAACCTAAAAATCGTAAGCAAGCCCCAGTCCAACGCTTGCTGCGGACAATCTGAGTCTGCGTGCCATGTACGGAGTACGGAGTACTCTACGATCAATCGGACGAGATGGCTGGTTCGTAAAGCGAATGGGTCATAGATCATATACATAATAGAGGCGGAAAGGTTTGCTGTTGATTCTGGCGATGTGCCACAGTAGCGAATCTCAGCCGAGAAATAGGGATACAGAGGGTGGTGGGACTTGGCCGACATCAACAACATAACTTTCCGCCTCGATATGCAATGACTCCAGTATGACCCATTCTCTTACCTAGTACCACAGTAATATCCGGCCACGCTGACATAGATAAATGGCTTGGTTGTTGCAAAGGCTCTGGAGTGGAAGAAGCCGCTGTTCTCTCATCCAACGGAGCGATGGAGAGGAGGCTCATGCAGTAAGAGTATAGAGAGTAAGACCGAATAATCGATCCAGACTCCAGTGCTTACTTTATCAGCTTCGCATCTCGCTCATTGCCTCTGTGCTTCAGGATAATCCTCCTGTGCTTTCTTCGATCCCTTGAAAAGCTGTCCAGAAATTGTTTCCTTCCCTGGTCGGCAGACATCTGAGCTATTGTCTGAAATCCATCCACGTTGTGCTTGCGATCATCTACTGTTTTGAGTTACTCCTCTCAAATTTGGCGTCGCTCAAGTACTCTTTCTTCAGCATGGCTGCCGCCTCGTACTACCAACCCACCCTCCATATCCCCCAACATGAGCAGCAACAAACAGGAAGCTACACCATGCATCCCATCAACCCAAGCTACGAGACACCTCTCCCTCCGCTGGAAGACCCAGTTAGCCCAATAGGCTACGCCGCAAGCCAGAAACCACCGAACCCCACCCAAAGACCCATCCAGTTCAATCGCCTGAGGGCGCAAAGGTACGAAAAGTTCAAGAGATGGCTGCGCATCCTCTGTATTCTCTCGCAGCTCGCCAGTATCCTGTTCAGCACAATCATGTTCGCCATCATGGTCTTTGTCCTCTTCAAATACCAATCCACCAAGAACCTGGCGCAAGAAGCAAAGAGCGGTGTTCATTCGGTGATAAGTGCCTGGCCTAAGAACACAAAACTCTGGCCAACGATCATGCTACTTGCTGGAGCTGGGGTGTCGCTTCTAGTGTCGGCTATTACTCTTTTAACCTACTGTCCGTGCTGGAAAGGGGCACGGCAAAGCTGGAAGATCACGGTGTTGAGGTACGCGATACACATCCTTGCTTGGCTTGTGATCACGACGCTATATAGATACGAGAAGAGTCTGCATGGCGTCAATAATGATCTCTGGGGTTGGTCGTGTGTTCACGAAGCGGATACCATTCAGACTGCATTCCCTCAGCTAAATTTCAAGGCGCTGTGTGATGTTCAGGTAAGATATCTGCGATCTATGTTATAGCCCAAAGACTGATTACTCGATAGTCGAATTCTTGATCATTTCGATTGTGGAGGTGGCGCTAAAGGTTCTCTTTGCAATTGCGCACTTCGTACTCAACAGAAAGACACAGGATGGTGAGAAGCAGCGACTTGCGGATTCGTTGGGTGGCGCTACTTCAGATCTGCTTCAAGCTGTATATTGATCTTCTATGCGGGGTGTTTGCATGAGAAGATCCTCAACTGCTAATGGCATACTCGGTTGTATATAACGTGAAATACCGAATAGCCTCCTTGTCGATTTGTTCAAATTTTATTTAACCTGTCACACACTGGAGACTTGGGTCCTCTCAAGATGCTCATAAAATTTCGTCAGACTTTGAAAGGACTAATTGAGGAAACGATTTTCCTTCAGAATTTGAGATTGACAAAGATACGTACCTTTTCGCAGTTGTATTATTCCATGGCCCGTACCAATTCTCTATCAAGGCTTTAGATCAGTAGCATCGTGTCCTAGGACCGGCGACAAGAGAGACAAGAAAAAAACACGAAAAGGAACCTAATAACGACTATTGCAGCTCGAGGGGTCCTTGACAAACTTATCTTGATAGGCGACACGCAGCTCTGCACATGGCATTTTCAATCACGCTGTTGTACTCTAGCAAAGCGTATATCCTGATATACGGCTGTATGCCGTCATTTCTTCTAGTGTCTTACTTCTTCAATATGCTGCAACCTAGCTTGTCGGTTTCCGTTCGAACCTTGATGCGAAAGTGAGGTTTGTGGTGACTCGCGACGAGATGGCAAGATGAGGGTTTGTTTTCGCAGCCTATTTCCAGGCTCTGCATGGTCATCCCTTACTGACTTTGCCTTCTCCGGGAAAGCCTGTCCTGAAATTGTTGTGGCTGACTTTGATGAGTCCTCCTGAACATCCAGCCACTCGTTTCGCAACCTTGAAAATGAGAGGATCCCTCGGATGTACTTGAAGCTATTTCATGTAATAGCAGACCGGATTGGTGGGATCTACAGGGAACTCAATCCTTCCCAGGGGTCTTGAAACCGGGTAAAAATTCATGCTGGACTAGCAGATTTGGAATGGTTCTAGCAAGCACTTCAAGGTCACCAAAGCTGCGTAGAATGTGGGTGAAACCATTAAGGTCGTTGCACTTCCCAGCAGCTCGCCCCCAATTCTTGATTCTCAAGCACGATCATTATCCAAGCGCGTTCCAACAGTCGCATTGCCTGTCGTGCAGCGCGTAATATGGGGTTATGATTGGCTCAAATCCCGGAGAGTGTTACACATAACGACCCGGAGCGGTTGACACTTTGGCCCGCGGGAGGGTAGGACGATCTATACTGGGCGCTTGCAAAGGAACTCTTTTAAAGCCATGTTTATCACCACTTTCCTGCTCGATTGACTGCTGGTCGTAAATCCTCTTGCTAGGAGGATATTATAACCAGCATCTCTACACGCCGAGGGACCCGTTGTACTCAACAGGACCCTGAAGCTTCAAGGATTTACGTACCGACACACATACAAACCACTGCTGCATCGTCCTTCGCTGAAACCAGTCCCTTGATCTTCAATGGCGACTGAATATCCTTCCGACAAGGAGGTCAATCCTCTTCTTAGTGAAGATCCGTTCAAGAGCGAGCAGAGCCAGAAGCTCTTCGAGGCCATTGATGAGCTCCGGACCTGTGGTGCAAACCACGATGTTGATCTTCCAGAAGTATTTTCCCTCTCGAGATCAGTGCATGTCAACATAGACCACTGACGGAACCAGCTCGTTATTGTTGGCGATCAATCAGTCGGCAAATCGTCCCTCCTTCAAAGTTTGACTGACATCCCGTTTCCTGTTGCGGGAAGACTCTGTACTCGATTCCCAACCTTGATTTTGTCGCGTCGAACGCCGAATAAGCCCGAGACCACGAAGATATCGATCGAACCGGCGATGTTTAGTTCATTCACAAAGGACCTGCACCCTGCCCGTGTCGAACGTTATGCTCAATTTACGCGTGAAAGCGCCAACATCACAGCCTCAGATTTTGTGGCAGTAGTAGATGAAGTAAACAACCTCCATTCTACAGTGATTGGCGTGTAATTGACCTTTGACACACATAGGCAACAGAACTAATGGGAATCACAAAGGCCGCGAAACCAGTTGATGGCCGCATGGAACCCTCATCAACATTCAAAGCCCAGAATTTTTCTGATGATGTCCTGAAGATTGAAATATCAGGACCCTCCCGTTCCTACTTCAGCATTATTGACGTGCCAGGGGTCTTCCAATCGCTAACCAAGGATTTGACGGAAGCAGAGAAGATGGGCGTAAAATCTATGGTTGCTTCATATATGAGACGGCAACAAAGCGTTATAGTGTAAGCACACCCCTCCACGACCGGATCACATTGCATGCTTACCCACCAAGATGCGTTGCGAGCGGAACAAACGATCTGGCCAACCAAGCGGCATTCGATATGGCGTCGGAACATGATCCTAAAGGTTCGCGCACTGTGGGAGTGATTACAAAATGTGATGTTGCCCAAAACATAGAGCAGGTAATTGAAACAACCATTGTCTTTAGGCTGACGATGTTAACTTTCAGCAGGTCCTAGAGCTAGCGCAAAACAAGGAGAAGCACTTCGACCATGGGTGGTTTGTCATCCGGAACCGTACGCCAAGCGAAGTTCAAGAAGGATTAGAGCCTTTGGAACGGCATATAAGAGAAAAAGACTTTTTCGAAGCCCGCCCTTGGACTAAGCTTCCTGATGATCGTCGCGGCACGCAACCTCTGAAGAGATATCTAGCGGCTCTTTTATGTAGTCGTATTCAAGCGACTTTTCCGACCATACTCTCCACCATACAGACTCGTCGAGATTCGGTCCGAATCAAACTCGATTCCTTGGGTACACCGCGGAAGACTATGGAGCAAAAAAGAACGTACCTTTCAACGATTGCACACGATTTTCAGTCATTGGCGTTACAAGCTCTCCGTGGTCGATACGATGTCATTTCTATGAGTGAGATGAGGTTGCGAACGAGGGTCCGAGAATTCAACGATGATTTTGCGCTGGACATGAGAACCCATGGTCACTCAACCCCCTTTATAGACATCCCAAAGATGGGATACGCCTCCAACGCCTTAAGCTCCGGTCCCGAGAACGCGTCTGGTTTATTTGGTTCTGGGAAGTCCCAACCTGTGAAAGCAAGCAGTAATCCGTTCGGAGGAAGCGAATTTCTACAAGTAGGTCTTTCGAATGTTTGGTCCAGCACTTCCCCATTCAAAGAATATTCGGAACATGAGTGTACTCTTGGGCAGGGGAAGCACCGGTGTGCTTATCAGAGTATCTCGTTCTCGCCGCCCTACTCGAACACCTCCTTTGAAGAGCTTCGGCTAAGCAATTATCTTCAGGCACAACCAAAGAAATCCACACCCACTACCTCATTTGGTGGCGTATCCTATACAAACGAAAATGGTTTCGCTAATTCCAAATCTGGCTTGTTTGGAAAAATCGATCTTGACTCCGCTGCTGGAAGCCCCAGTTCTCTGTTTCCAAACCTTCCAAAGATCCAAGCAACGACCGTGTTCCAACCAGCCAACCTTGACCGAGGAAAAGGTCAGATATACCAGTGGATTAGGAATGAAGTGAAAGCTAGCAGAGGTACAGAACTCCAAGGAACTCTCAATCCGGATGTACTACCTGTCCTATTCCACAAACAGGCTGCCAACTGGCGCGCCATGTCAGAAGCTCATTTTCTGAGAGTACAGACAATGATAATCAGTGTAACAGAGAAGCTACTAGAAAAAACAATTAGTGATAAACACACAAGAACACTGATAAGGAATCGCATTCACCTAGCAAACCAAAAAGCGACTAGCCGCAGGCTCTATTTGCTTTCCGAGCGGCTGAATGACATTCTTACCAAACATCTACAGACAAACAACCAAGCATTCGAGCAAAAGATTAGCGAGACTCGACTACTTCGGTTTCAAGGTGCACTGGAGCGATACAGATCCTCGAGAAAGGCACAACCAGCTTCACTATTCGCTGGCTCTGCATCCGCTACTACTTCGGACACTCAGTTCACTATCGACATGCAAGACACAGCCGCCCTTTTTACGGAGCTCCATATGAGCAACTCCCAGAACCTCGAGGATGAAATTCACGATACATTAAAGGCATACTACGAGATAGCTCTCAACGACTTCGTGGAATTCGTCACTCAGCTTGTCGTGGAGCGCTATCTTGACGATCATCAAGGACCCCTCCTCATGTTCTCTCCAATATATGTGGGAGGATTGAATGATCAAGCAGTGGGGAATTTGGCGGCGGAGGACGAGTCCACGATGCGACTAAGAGCAGAACACGAAGAGTCTCTTACCCGTCTCAACCGCGCAGAGGAAATTGCAATGAAATATACCTAGGATGTTATTATCATTGCACGAGGGCCTCACCGTTACTGCTCATTGGGCCCATAGATTCCCTTTAGAGCCCATTTTATAATTCACATTCGGGGTTGTAGCCCTTTCTGATACAGCTCCTCTGCTGCATAACATCATCAGAAGTAGACTATAGTGTCGCAGGAGAGTCTCAAGTATGTCCTATCTCTTTGATGAGAAGTAATTCTGGGTCTTTCAGCGTGCCACATGCTCCAGAGTAATATCATCGGGACAGATTCGGAAGGGCTCCTTTGAATTATCCAAATTCTAAGACTAGTCGAAGTATCTCCATGAATCCCAAGACTACAGTTGGAAGAGGATGGGTGTAATTCGCACTTCACCAGCTTTGCTGGTGGCTTTGCTGGTGGCTGCACCGAACCGACTGAGCTCAACAATCACGATGCAGGTTCGGATGGGTTGTTGGGTATGTGGCGCGGAGTCGATCGATCTAGGTAAACGCAGTTCCGAGTTAGCTTTTATGTCCTCGGTAGCAGTAGAAGTATCATACCGGGCCACTCTCTTCCGAAAGTTGAAATGGTATTAGACGGGTCTTGTCATTCGTATTAGCAGCGCGTTTGGGGTGTGCTGGAGGGTTGCCTTCCAGATGGCACTTTTGGCGGCTGTGCGATGAATCACATGACTCCAGTGTGATCCGTGCACCAGTGGAAAAGTCGAATTGTCTACTCTCTATCTGTCCAATTCTACCAACAAGACTACCTACCATATAACTTTTACATATTACACGCTTCTTTCGAGGCCAATCTGCTATGTATGCATGCCAGTCTTTGGATGCTGACCATCGAGTTTCCAAGTACCAAATCATAGGTCTGGACGTTTCCAAGGATCGCATCGATGCTAGCGGAATGACATGTAGTTCTGGTGCCATGTGTACCCTGGGTTCTCCTTCAACAAATCCTCAATCACCCGCAATCCATCTTTCTGTTGTCTTCCTAGAAGTTCGCCCATCAATGGATCAACGTCTACGACTTCACCTTCAGCCACGCCCTCAAGCAGGGACCTCCACGCTTCGAAAAACTGGGCTGGTTTCTTTCCCTCATCAATTGCCGCATTCTTCGTCACGTACTCTTCAGCTGAAACTCGATGTAGAATTAATTCATTCCCTGTAATCTTTCTGATCGTATCCACAATGTCAGCGAACGTATACGTCTTCGGGCCCGTTAACAGCACGATCTGGTTTTCAAAGCCCTCCTTTAGCATCAGCTTTGCAGTAGCTTCTCCAAGTTCTGCCCTAGATGCCCAAGCCACTGGGCCATCTGCTGGTAAGAAAAGTTCCTTGGAGTCAGGGTACCAATTCATGAATACTGGGAAAGCATCCGCGTAAACTCCTTCGCGAATAGAAGTGTATGTTAATCCTGACCTTGAGGATATTAGCAAGATGTATTGGTAGCTGGAGAGAAGCATCTACTTCATCAGTATGTCTTCAGTGGCGATGTGAGCTAGCTGCACTACAACTTTGGAATCGGAGCCACGTCCACCGAACGCAAGAGAGCTATAGTAGACCTTTGCCCCAAAAAGTTTGATTAAACACGTCGAACATTGTAACAAGAATGATATTTCGGACATACGTGTTTGATACCCGCAGCTTTGGCGGCTTCGACCACATTCGCATGTTGCTTGGTTCTTTTTTCTGGATTTACTTCACTAGTCGAAACAAAGAACAGCTTGTCTACTCCTTTGAATGCTTCCTGCAGTGATTCCGGGACATTGTAGTCGACCCAGCGGAACTCCACTCCTTTGTTTCTTAGGATCGCGGCTGTTGATCGATTTGACGATGACGCAGCTAATGATGAGGCAGGAACGTGTTCAAGGAGGGTGTCAAGTACACTGCGACCTAGGCCACCAGTAACGCCAGTGACTAGTATCTTGAAAGCCATCGCTGTTGACGTATTGAAAGTGGTTCTCAGTAATTGCTTCGAATGTTTGGGAACAGCCCAAGATCCATATATACTTCTTTCAAGGCATCCATGCTCTACCACAACTACAAATAACCCTGTCACTCCTTGGCGCTGCCATAGAACGTTTGGAGCGTGTTCGTTGATGATTGGGCTATTGCACGATCTGCTTACAAAAGGAATCTGCTTACAAAAGGAATCTGCTTACAAAAGGAATCTGCTTACAAAAGGAACAGTTAATTGCTCAGCAAAGCACATTGTAGTCTGTAGATATCTAAGCGGGCGGGCTGCGGGACAACTATGAGCCGTGGCTATACTACTTAGGCTTCAAGTCCCCCTATCCTTTGAGCGCATTCTATTCCATTCCACCTTCTGTTTACGATTTCCTGTACCGAACATATAGAAACCACTGTACCAGACAGGGTGTTATGGCTAATCTTCAGATGTGGAGATGTACGTTCTAACACGTTTGATGGTATTGGAGGCTTAAGCGCAAGCCTAAGGTGGTCGTTGCCAGTCTAACGGAGGTACCTTGCGAGTACGGCATGGACAGCAGAGTTTTATGGCCCAGTCTTGAAGATAATGTAATGCATGAGATCAGACTTCTTCAACTTTCCCTACCGAGGCGCTTTTCCGAGTAGCTTCTGCCGTAGCGGAATGCTCAGAGTAATGTGTATCCTCGGTGCTTATGTCGGAACCCTTCTCGATATGGGGAGTATTGTTGTTGGTGCCTGCAGCGTCAGGAATAATACTAAAGAGGTGTGGAGAATCGTCTTACTTTTATTGGAGTCCTGCTGGTTCTCATGGCGATGCCATAGGTAATATGTCCGCTGAGCCTGCCATACTGTGATGATACCGATGATGAGGGCCAGCAGGCCAAAGACAACGTTTATGATGGTGCCGCTCGAGTCCACTCGAGTAGGGGCTGGGAGTGGGCTCGGCGTGATGGTGTAGTTGTTAGAGGCGAACTTCCCCACTCGGATTGAAGGTGCCATGTTGAACTTCATGCACTTGCAAGCTCAAGATAGCCCTGTGGAAACGAAAAAATGTCAGAGAAGTGGACCAATAGTGTTTTTGCGCAGGGGAACAAGCACTTTCGAATTAAAGGACGGAGCTTTGTCTTGACGAGCTTCACTTCCTTATCAGCTCTGCGATTCCGAGAGTTAAGTTTTGTAATACTGAAAGGATGATCTGAAGAAGTTGACGATTAATGGTCGAAGAATATGTAAGAGAGGATTGAAGGATAAGAGATTGGCGGACTCCATATTTTTATATAGTAGGCTGAAGCACCCGGGGTTTATGCCTGGTATGCCAGTCACACCTGTTTTGCAATGCAGCCAGGAAGCCGTAGAGGGTATTTCGAGTGTGCAGCGGATCAAAGTGACCGGCGACAGGAAAGTCACATGACTGATTTCGTGGTATATTCAAGCATGCGGTACCAACCATATTTGAATGATTGAAGCCCAGCACAAACAACAATTCTCGCTCGTAGAAACCTGCATCAAACATCCGTCATCCCGATCAACGTAGACGGCACAAGTTTCGAGAATGCAACCTATCAACGTGCTTCCTGCATTGCCTGTCTGCATGGACTGGTAGTTGGTGGCCACAGGCTGTACGAGGCGGGTGACAGAATTCTCCCGCCCCTCTCTGAACACCTTGAAAATACTATAACTTTTGGAATTTTTGATCCATTCACAACAAATCGAATTTGCTTAAAGTCTAAGAGGCTTGTATAATAGCTTCATTGCTACAGCCTGATCTTTTTTTTAACTCAACTGATGTGATATTGCGTTTGCTGTATTTTGGTTTAGTGAACGACTCTGAAATTTGAGATATTCGCTTATTTAGGGGGGCGGGAGAATTCTGTCATCCGCCTCGTACAGTACCCCGCACTAAGTCTTCGCGTGCGCTCCTCAACCAAATCACCACCCCACCTGCATCAACCATTGAACCATCAAATTCAGCTGGGGAACTTCAATATTTGGGCTAGTTATTTAGTAGTAT
>JAABUU010001161.1_pt1 | contig 46873 bp, 42 predicted proteins | sample 5559301 | NCBI WGS metagenome assembly JAABUU01 (sample SAMN10711884, study PRJNA513360) | rock metagenome | isolation source: Antarctica rocks | place: Antarctica: Victoria Land, Richard Nunatak white | reverse complement strand
TCTTCAGAGATTACTTAAGTCTTAATATAATTAAAGAATAACTTTACTTCATTTTGCTGACTTTTAGTCTGCATATTACAATGTAATGAATTGTCATTCTTTAAAAAGATAAAGTTATTAAAATTGTAAATTCATGAGTCTCTTATCTATAAGAGACTGATGAGTAAGATATGTAACAATGTAAGACACTACATTACAACAGCTATTTGATGAAGTTCTGATGTTAAAGCCTTGTATTGATGAAAATTAATAATTAAGAAACTTAAAATATTTGTATGTAAAGACTGTCTATATAGTATTTTGCTTATCAATTATTGCATAAGAAGTTCAGCTATAGTTTAGTATGAGTGTATAATGATATCAGAGTTTTGATGTTAAGGTCTTGTATTGATGAAGACTAACAACTAAGAAACTTAAAAGATTTGTATGTAAAGACTATCTATATAGTACTTTGCTTATTAATCATTGTGTAAGGAGTTCAGCTATGATTTGATATGAGTGCATAGTGATATCATGACACAGATGTGTTTAAAGTTAAGAATTTAAAAAAGACACAGAAAATTCTTAACATTTAAGTTATATATAATTATAAAATAAGAACTCTGTATCTAAATTAGACTCATTATGTAAATAAGATATTAAAGAATCTTTATATGCAATTTAATAAGCATAGAGTCATCAGCATTTTACTTAATAAATATGATGCTTTTTATTTTGCTGACTTAACTGATTAAAGAATAGATTAAAGACAGTATTAACAGATAATTAAAAGTTTAATGTATACAGTAATTTATATTTAATTAAACATTATCTTCACACTAAATTAATTAAGTTAATATCTCAGCAATTCTGTAAAGCATCATGAATATATACTTAAGAAATTACTGTAATATATAAGATTAATTATCAATCTTGACATTATGTACAGCTTTAATGAAAATTAAGTAATGCTTAAATACTCTGACTTTAACTATGCTTTAAATAAGCAGAATTGAAAATCAATTTTAAAATGTATTTATATGCTTAAAGATGAATTAATATTGTAAATAAGTCAAAAATAAAAGTTTGTTGTTATCTTAATTACTGAGATTAAATACATAACTATGTCAATGTATATGAAGACTGAGATCTGACTTGAACAGATGTTAAAAAATATAGATATAAATAAATATTTTAAAGTTAATTTATACTGCATAAGCATTTAAAAGAATGAAATTCATTAAATATCTTTATTTATTTAATTTAAAGAAGATAATCAAGCTGTTTTGATTTTAATTAAGAATGCATATATACATGAACAGTTAAAGTACATTAATGTCTTTTATTATAATATTTGCAATTTGCATAAGTGCAATCAGATTTAAATAGATTTTGTACTCAGTTAAAAGATAGTTACTGATGAGCTTATTAAGTCTCTGTTTAAATGAATCTTTAAGTAATTTATTAAATTTATGAAACTCATTATTAATAATTAATTGAACTTTTAAATGATTTGTTGAACTTTTAATAATGTATTTAATTATCTGATGTTTGCTGTCAGTGAGAGTTAATAGATACAGTTGTCAAAAGATGGCACCACACTAATAGCATAGCTATTATGAGTTATATATCTAACACTCTCTTTAACTTACAATTAGCCAGCACACTCATACATCACTTACTCAGCTTCTCACAGGCAGAAAGAATGTGCACACAATATAGTTTAAACTCATAACCTTGAGCTTATGCAGATAAGGCAGCCAATACATATTTAATACCATTACACCAACCTGAGCTCATAATCTGTTAAAAGGTGACACCACACTAATAGCATAGCTATCATGAGTTATATATCTAACAGCAGTCTTATTAAGTGAAAGTGTTGAAAAATAATGTTTTAATTATTTTTATGAAGTAAAATAAAATTAATGTTAAAGACTGAGTAAAGATTCTATTTACATTAACTGTAGTCAATGTTCTTTCTACTTCTTCTGTAACTCTCTTAATCAAGATGTGCTCATAAATAATATAGTTTAAAGATTTCACTAGATGACATAGTATAGCATGAGTATCTACTTTCTTTCAATAGATATATTATTTTTGTTAATTTCACTCAACAAAGAACTGAGAATTGAAGAAGCACACTGTTGTTTATTAACAGTAAATGAAGTCTTCTTGTGCAGCAATTGACTGTGAAATGAAGATGTGAATAGTATTTTGAAAGATGAAAGAGATGATGAAAGTGAAAAGAATAAGTAACTGTTATCAGCATTGTTACATCTTGAATAAGTTAGATCAGATTAAACAGAACTTTATTTGCTGTTTTTTTGCTGTCAGCAAAATAATCAAAAATTATAGAGTCATTGCTGTCTTGTGAAATCTGTTAGCTGTGAATTGATCAAAGAAGCACACATTATTAAGAAAGACAGAAAGTCACTGATTAAATTTGAAGAACTGTCATAATGCTGAGACTGCTTATAAGAAGTAGAATTCTGATATGTGACAATGAGAAGATCTGAAGAAATGACAGAAGCAACAATGAAAAACAGTGATGTAACTGAAAAAAAAAGACTGATATGCAAACAATATAGAGATAAGTCTCTTTCTGCTTTACAGCAGCTACAGCTACTATTAATTACTGTTTAGATACATTGAGCTTGCAATGATGAGCTATTCAATGAACTAATATTTGCTCATTCATTCTGCCTACAAATTCTCTGTTGATGAGGGCATTTTGTTGTCATGAACTTGATGCACAACATGAATTGGATGGCATGATTATTGTACAACCTTATGATTTGAAATGAGGTGCGGAGGACAGGGGGGAGGCAGTGAGTCTATAGCTGCATAGTAATTCTATACTATTACATTACTAAGCACTTGACTTGTGGTGACAGCGAGGTTCCCTTCCACATGAACAAATTACTATGGTTACTAAGTCTAATTAAACTAAACACCACGCCTATGACGACAGTGACCTTATGCACATACATTAATCTAAGACTACTGTAAATTATGGAGAGTAAGATACTAGTTGGGGGCAGAATAGAAACACCCCGATTTCCTAGTAACTCGAACGAGATTGAGTAGGATGAGCAGGAATTTCAAATGGTAGAAGTAAACACGTCTCTTCTATATAAAAACATGACGCTGTTACAGTAGTATCTACCCAACCCCACAGCCAAGATGACCAACAATATAAAAATATGCCTCTCCTCATAGACTGTCCTCTCTCCACCGACTCCTGACCCGTTGCCAGCCTTCCTTCTCGCCCAATCCGCCCTTGTGCTCCAAGCCCATTCCCCTTTCCACCCAATCCTGACTACCCATCTCGCTCAATCTGCTCAGCGCTCTCGCAAAAGCGAACCTTTCCTCGTCCCCGCTGAAAATACTGCTGCTCTTCAACATCTTCATGTTCAACCCAAGGTCGTCCATCAACGAGCGCATCACGTCGTTGACGTCCTCGTGCTCTTCAGTCTTTCGGACGGATCCGGTTTTTCTACCGTCCTTGAGAGCGTCGTCGGCCTCGTTCGGGGATAAGAAAAGCTGGTAAAGAGGGACGGCGGTGGTCATGACGAGCTTGGCCTATGCGTTTTGTTTCTCAGCCCTGGTCCCAGTGCCTCGTTACCGGATCTACTTACTCTGCTCTCGTAGACAGCATCAATGAAAGTGACGAACCTCCTTGCGAGATCCCTTTCCTTGTAAGTCATCCCTGGGACCCCGGTGATAATGAAGGCGTCGTAACTCCTCATCAACTCCAAGTAGTCCGCCGCGCCGGTTGCCTTGCCGATGAGTTCGTTGAACGCAAACATTGCAGCTCTCCCACTAGCCCTCGGGACCTCGATTTCTCTGCCCCAAACTGTATGCTTAGCCTTGTGTGGAGGATCATTCTCCGGATCTCCGAGAAACCTGAACCATTTGTCCGCATGCGAGACGGCCGCCTTGTCAAGGGGATGATGGAAGACACCTGACGGAGGGCGGGGGATTTTGCGATAGTCCGTCTGGGAATCAAGATTGATAACTTGAAGGCGACTTTTCAACAGATTGATGCATGGAATGAAAGAGTCGCGTTGAATACCGTTCTTATACAAATCGTCCGGATGGCGGTTCGACGTCGTCACAAGAACAACGCCGTGCGACATGAGAGCCTCGAGCAACCTGCGCACGCTTTAGCTTTGCAATCATTGCCTCAATTTGGACGACTTTACCTCCTGAGGATCATGGCATCTGCCACGTCTGTACATTGAAATTCGTCAAAGCATAATACATTTCCTTTCTCAGCAATATCAGCCGCCACAAAAGTAACGGCATCCAGATCGGTTCCGTGTTCCAGTTTCATCTTGTGTAGTCTCTTATGGACATCCTGCATGAAGTTGTGGAAATGTATCCGTGTCTTCGACGTTACGTTAGGTGGAAGGGTATCGTAGAACAAATCCATGAGCATAGTTTTCCCACTACCGACGTCCCCATACATGTACAGGCCCTTGGGCAGATTCGGTGGTATATCGGTAGCTGCCTTTGATCTCGAACCATTTCGATGGAAGAGAGAGCCAAAGAACGACCGCGCGTGTGGCTTGAGGGAATCAATGGAAGGATGGACAATCCTGGGGGGTTGGTACTCTTCGAGGGTATCGTGCAAGTCTTGGAGGTGCTGGACAATTCCTACAGCTTGTATTAGTGACGAGCGTCGATTTTGAAGTTGTTTGACAGTCACCTCTTTGATGTTCGTCATCTCGCAGTCTATGAGAGTGGACCCGCTCATCGTATTCGTCCAGAGGTCCGCTAGACGCCGGGTCGCCTGCAACCAGCGTCAGCACGCTCCCCCACCAACGGATCGACACTTCAGAGTGACATTTCCTTACCGCTGATCACAGTTGCCAGCTGTCTTGTGGACCGAGGGGCGGTAACGCGGATGCTCAATGGCCGGCTCCATCTATTCAGACTCCTCGATCTCAATCTCGAAACGCGCTGTCTGGCGACCCAACCCACAGACTTGGCACGCCGTGGCCAAAGCCGCGCAACGTGCGCATAAACCAACCCTCCTGAAGCAAGTGTCGCTGAATGGCTGGAGAGTAATTTCCTGATCGAGGGCTCAACAGTCTTCACAGTAGCCCGCGCGGGGGCCATCGGACTGAACCTCTGCTCGCCGATATCGAACAAGATAGAAGAACGCGCTGCACATCTGGCAGCGCGGTAGGAATCGTCATGAGCAAAAGCAAGCTGAGTTGTGCAAATTGGCCATCAGGGCAATCGAAATGCGGGTCTGGATGCTAGCCAGGGTAAGGTAGGCTACGCTTTAAGAAGCCAATAATGTTAGCCTGTTGCGCGCCGAGGCCCGAAATGCAAAGATTTATCATTGGCTGACATAGGAAAGGCTTTAAATTTACGGGACAACGGCGTCCGCGGGGACTTTCACGTGCAACCAATGCAACCAATGCAACCATGGTGTGAAGCGAGCCGAAGAGGATGACTAAGAGATAGTTAACCAAAATCAATAAAGGGTCGCACAATTGTGCCTTACCTTACTACCTACCTTACCTAGATTAAGTTAGTCTTGACTAAGAGGCTTCTCATCTCATGGACGCTCGGGCTCAAATTTCACTGTCCAGGTCTGATACCACACGTTTAAGCAGAGACATGGTAGACGCGAGATTCTGCTCAGTGCCATTATGCAATTATCCAATAGACAACCGAACAATAATAGCAAACAGTATGACCGCTACTTCTTCAGATGATTATTTGTCAAAGCGAAATTGAAGAAGACATTAGGAGATCCGTAGCACCTTACGAGAGGGAAAACTCCTTCGACGCCCGAAGCCAAAGCCGTATGATCGGGGATATTGAGTAGAAAAGGCAGATCGCAGATGTGAAGATTCTCCAGTCGCGCCCTCAGCACCAGCCCAGCCCTCTCAGCGATGACCCTGAAAGCCTCCCACCAAGTTTGAAGTATGCGAAAAACGAAAATAGCTGCCACCGTAGGTTGGATCACTCTGTTCAAACTCAAATGCTCACATGTAGATCCAAAGGAAGCGAAGAAGGGAAACGATGAAGTTGCTGACCACTGTTCGGTTTTAAGCGTATCCGACAATCAGCTGCAATTTGGGGTTCCGTTGTATTGCAACATCAAGGTCGTAGTCACTCAGGAGTTCTGCACGCCCGTTCGAAGGCTCGTCGTTATAGGATAGTATGATGTCTTCTTCTACCTTAAGCCGGTCTCTCAACTTCTCTTTCAGTTGCTGGAAGCTGATGTCGTTGGGAACTCGGATGGCGATCAGATCGTCCTGGTAGTATACTTTGATCTTGAGGGCGCCCGCCGGTGAGGCCGTGGGTGCAGCGCCGGTCGTGCTTTGGGATGCTTGGGTGAGAGAGCTAGGTTGTCGGTCAATACCTCCGGGGCGCATGTCTGATGGGCCTCTGTAGTGACCTGGCTGGTTGGTGCCATTGGTGATAGTCGGAACGGAAGATTGGTTCCGTTGATGATTTGAGCGCGTCTGCTGGGTGGGCATGCCCTGCTGGGAATACCCGTTGCTAGACTCGTTGTTTCCCCTTGACGACTGCCGCGAGGCTGTCCGTGAAAATTGAGAAGGTGAAGAGAGGCGTGAGGCACCAGACAACCGGTAATCCTCGCCCGCGCCATTCGACTCTGCTTTCTCGTAGTCTCCGTCTCTTGGTGCGAAGAGTTTGCGTACAAGTAAAGACCTCGAAATATGTGGTGGCATCGCTACAAGCTTCTTGACGTATTCGTCGAGGCTCTGCCTTCTGCCGTGTGAGATAGCATCGGTGACATACGTCACAGGCCCTGGCATAAAAGGAATTGTCCGCAGTCCACCTTTGCTGCCAGCCTCAACCTCGAATTCCTGCAATAACTTGACTTGAAAGTCGTAGAAGTCTTGGTAATATCGAGAGAGCTCCCAATGCCTGCCATCCTCTAGAGCGACGTCGACGATGTACCAATACTTGTCATTGTCAAAGCACCACCGCGGTATCGAGGCTGATACAGGAGCAAGTAGAGGACTCTGTGAATGCCAGTATTAGTCCCGGAACCGCGACCGGGGAGGATAGGCTTACCGGTCCGCGCGCTACGTTATTCGAGCTCATGCCTGATTCAATCTTGCCAAGAGGGATGCTTCTATCTCTATAGTACTTAGTCATCTTCTTCCACTCCTCCACTTTCGGTACGCCTGCTCGTGCAACCGCTTCCTGAGCATCAGGGACAGGTTTTCCCGTCAATGTGTCCCGAATTTCGACGTACGAGGCCGGTATGAGGCCCGGTCCACCCAATCTCCCAATTGGCTTCGCCACGAACCACTCCGGGTTCGATTGAGCAGTGACCACAATTGACTCGCCCGCCTTCGCCTCCAACTCATCCGATCTCTCCGCGTTAAAGTCATACTGCACCACACCGTATACCATCGCCCCCGAACCCTTTCCTATACTCGACAGCCTTGCCTCCCTCCCGGTTGCACCTAGATCCTGGCGCGATTGTGCTCCAGTTTCCGAGTATCCCGAGTCATGTTGAGTGTCGTCATCCGTCCCTCCCGATGTGGCTGACTCGGTGCTTTGCGGTTCAGTCTTCCCAATCACCTCGAAGTATGAGACAGGCACCAGTCCTCTTGCGCTTGGAATGAGAGGGTTGCATGCCTCATACCAGTTCGGGTCGTCTTCTCGACTTATCACGTGGAAAAAATCTCCTTTGTGGAAGGCCAACTGCTGGGTGTTTTGTTCATCTGGGACACGATCGTAGAGGGCTTTGATAACCTTCATTTTCGGCAGGGATCAGTGGTTACTCATGCGACTGTATGACCGCGGGGATAGTAGGTCTAGCTCACCTTCTTCGGTGGTACAATGGCCACGGCAGACTTAGGGGTGATTGATATATGTTGTGGTCTCGAGTCGCTCTTCTCTCCTTTCATGGACCTTCGTAAGAACTATATGCGATCAGCGAAGCTCGTTGCGTCCACCAAGGCAGTCCATCGGCGGGGTTGAAGCATACATTCATATCGTGGAATGATGGTAATACACGCTCCCGCTGTTGATCGCGTCACAGTCAATCCTTCCGAGAGTTTGTATACGTGATCTGCAAGTGGAGAGTGCTGTTCGTCCAGTTTCGCGAACCGTCGGCTTTGTCTCGGCGCGGTAGAGAAGCCCTCGCTCGATCGAGTGTAAGGAAAGCCCCGCAGACGTGGGAAGAATGCGTTTTGGCGGCAGCCCAGGAGGGTTCATGTACGATATTCGAGACGGCAATTGACCCTTTCCGACGAAGAAAATAGTGCTGCTAAATGAGAGCGTAAATCTCCCTATCCGCGCATTCTCTCGATCTCTCCAAACCAAGGCAACGTTGAGACTCGACAATACCTCTAACAGGCTACCGTAGGTAACAAATGTATTATTTAAGCTTATTTAACCTGAATGGATGTAGCGAAGGATGTCTCTGCTTGCATCGGGTACGGTATTAACTATAGAATACTTCGAATACCAAAGCAGATAGTAGGAGGATGTTGGAGAGTTGCAAATGACACGAGACGTTCACCGTTATAGAGTGCTGTGTTCCAACGCCGCAGATGCAACGACTCTGTCTGAGTTGCCGCCTGCAGCCTGAGTGGGGGAGCTGTGGACGGACCCGTGGACAATTAACGACCCACACCTGCCTTACCACCTTGGATTTAGACGTCAGACAATGGAAACGCTGCGCCGCACCGCTAGAGTTGAAAGGTGTCTAGTGCAGCAAGAAACAAAGAGAGAAGAGAGAGAGATACTGAACACAAAGCAGGAGAGAGGCGGTCCCCTTGCCTTCGATAATTGCTGGACGTGGATGCCCTCTCCTGCCTTACGGTTTACTTGCCCTACCCTTTGCGAGGAGCTTTGTGTTACACCGACCTTATCCTTCTGCCCTGAGGCTCTGATGATGTGAGTATCATTGTACGACACAGATACTTGGCTTGAATCACCTCCCATATTCGTTTTGTGGTACTCGAATACCTTAAGGTAGGTAGGTGGTTGTGGTAGTCATTCATGAACGGAAGGCGGCAGATGAGGCTTAGCCGACATCATAGATCTCTACAGCCCGGAAGCCTTAAGCTCTAATTATAACTCTCGCCAAGTGGAGTATTGGTTCCGGCCATGTCGGTCTTCTGCCTGAGTGCTCCGAGGCGTGCTGTACGATATAAGCCCGCCGATGAGGGATCGCAATGAGTTCCGGGCACAGTAGGTTGTGCAGATGCTTCTTGAACTACTGCGCGTCACCCACCTTACCGGATGACATGCAGCTCAAGGAAGATGCGGAAGGAAATAGAACAGTTGATCACCTTCGCCAGTGGGACGCCGTTGTTGATATTTGGGACGTAGAATATGAGTCCGGAAGGGAGGTCATACTCAAAGTAGGTACAACGCAACCGAAGGGACTCGCCATACCTCAAGAGATGTTCAATGACCATGAGCCGCATACGTTGCATGAGAGATAGAGTTCCAGGCCTTAGCCAATAACGTGCTCGTAACGTGCCCAGCAAGAAGGGTAACTTAGCACCTGTCTCAATCTTCCCGCTTGAGACATGCATTTCGGTGCGAGCAGTAATCCGGACTGCTTGTGGTAGAACGAGAAGGCACTGCCAGGTAACGAGAGTACCAGGTATGAACCGGGTCCACACTGGTGAATAATTTCAAGATTAGACCTTCTTGGAGCTTCCGACTCTCTGTCCACCCGAATGTTTAACCAAACCTGGCGAAGGAGAGAACGAGTGGCCTTGAACGAACAATGGTACATTGCCCTTAAGTAGATTGTGTCTGGACCGTAGAGGATGCCACATACAGAGCTTCTATACAACCCAAGGCTTCCATAGCGCAATACTACAAGCCCAGTGCATCAGATGCACATCTCTGAATCCCAATTACGTACGTACATAATGAGAGCAAGCGGTTCATGCGGGTATGAAATCGTCAGCGAAAGACCGATGAACCTCCATATGCACCAAATACGAATGCTACAAGCGCTGCGAAAAGAAGTGGATGACGAAGCCGGCAGAGTATGTGACGGGACGAGGAAAAAAATTCATTCCGAACAAATGAGATGTTAGTCGTGCGGGGAACCGTGACCAAGCTTGCAAACACAGCTCACGTAGGTAACTGAAGCGGTGAAGACAAGGGACCTGCAGACTTGACCATGGAGTCATGCAACTTCGCTGACCCAAGTAATGTTCGGTGAAAGTGATAGGTGCGCTCGGTCCGAGAAGGAGACGGCTTTGATAGCAAGGGCCGCAGTTGATTAACTGACGAGGAATAGGCGATTCGCAGGATCCGTGCTGTGCCCAGATTCTTCCCGAGGGCACAGTCGGAAAATTGTAGATTGAAGCAGTAATCAGATCTGACCTTTGATATCTACTCGTTGAAAAGCAGCGATCTTGGCTCTTTCGAAGACCAAGCCAGCTTGTCCCGAAAGCAGCCGTACTCCGTCAGTCTCCTCTTTCAGGAGACTTTGAGCACCGTGGTCGCACATGAACCTGGCACTTTCCTCATCCGACTCAAAACCAAGCTCTTCGGTGATGAATCTAAGTTTCACAACTGGTTTATACCTGTATTCGGAGGTTAGCCACAACTCAGCCAGTGTTGGACAATATGAGAAAACTTACGCTTTGCAAATATTGGATAAAGCAGCTAGACGCTCTCGAGCAACAAACATATCCATCAGATACGCTCCCATATTGGGTGTCAGGAGATAGAGTTGAAAGAACCTGTGGTAGTTGCCCAGAGCCAGCGCTGATCGCGCATCTAATGCGTGCTTGATGGCCGGATCACCCTTCTCTGCTGTTGTTAGATCTGCCAATACGTCGTTCATATCGGTCCGATTGCATGTATGAATGAAATAGAGGATACGATACGCCTTGAACTCCGTTGGATGTCCTCCAAGGTTTTGCGAATACAGTGCCCGCAACTGCGTCTGACACTGATTATACTCACCAAGATCCCCTTTCTCCAACGCAATGCGGGCGTGAATCTCATACACTATCACGGTGAACTCGTTCTTGATATGCTGCACTGTCAGATCCTGGCGTAAGGATTTAAACTGGTCGCAAATATACGAGTAGTTGTTTTCTTGTTTCCATTTCCTCTTTAGGAGATCCAAGGTCCTCTCTAGTACTGGGAGGGGGCGGACTGTGTCTGGGTTTGGGGCAGACGTAAGACGGAAATACTTTTTCTCCAATTCTTGAGATCGGCCAACAACAGGTCCTTCGTTTGCGTTCAACGGAGGAGAATCATCTCGGGCTGGGACGTAAGAAATCGGTGACGCGAACCCGGTCCGTACATCTTCGAAGCGTCTCTTGCGCCCGTCGAGATTGTTTTGAAACTTACTTGAGCTTTTACCAGAGGTATCCTTACGCTGGCGCTTCTCCGCTCGATCCGCCATCGCTGGAGAGGGATGGGCAATCCGGTCCTCGAGACCATTCCGGCTGTTAGTCTTGCGCCAAGGTGGCTGGGGTTCACTTTCATTCTTAGTAGACGTGGAATCAACGAGCTTCTTCTTCTTGTAACCTGGCATATCGCTAGAGCTTTGTGCGCTCAAGGTGGTGGAAGTATTCCTCCATGATGTGTTCGCAGCTGTCTGAGGGAACAACGCCCTTTCGTTATGGATCATCTGTTGTGGTAACGGTAGTGCTTCCCAATCAATGCTAGTCAATCTATCGTTCTCCGCTGCGTCGGAAATAACCTTCTTTAGCATCATCTCCATTTCTTCTCGCTCAACACCTGGTATACTGTTGTCTGCAGCGAACGATCTTTGGACATATTGCCGGACAGGTAACGGCCAGTCTCTCTTACGTTTCGCAGATGTCTGTGTCGAAGTTGTTTCTCGAGCCGACAGTGAGGTTGTGGGAGGTGCCTGATGTGCTTCGAGCTGTGGAGGTTTGGTAAACGTTCTTCGAGCGGAGACAGGTATGAAAGCGCCATTTGGAACTGATATGTGGCTCCGAGCGTGGAAGTCTGGCTCTTGAATTACGGTAGGCGGCATGGTGTAAGCTTGTGAAGGGCTGGGTCGCCAGCGTGGTGCTGTTGTTGTCATCTGCACGATTAATAAGAAGGTGAGCTGCAATAAATGACCTTCGTCAGGCTTGGTGTAGTTGAGGTGGTGTGCTCTTCACGAGTTTTAACTAGACAAAATAGCGACATGAGAGGGTGGATGATGTTAAGGTAAGTTATGAGTGAAAGGTGAAGTGGATAATGTGTGCGACGCATTCGGCGGCGTTGGCGGCGTTTCTACATCTACGCCATGCTCCGAATTTCAAGGCATTACATAACACTCTATCAGATCGGAGAGTACTTGTACAGGTACAAATTACCTTAGTTTGGGAGTGAAGCTCGATAATGTTATCGCCAACGGAGTAATGATGAGATAGCTGAATGTTCCTCCAACAAATAGAACTCACCACTGCACTGCGACCTTCGCTGCTACCGGGTGAGACATTACTATTTGTTCAAGATGCTGTGGGACTATATGAAGGGTGCGTCCTCTCCCCCAACCCATTAGTCTTCGAGGGCATCACCAGCTCTCCACATATGCCTCCGATTATGGCTATGATTCTACAGCTATCACCACTTCACTCATTTACTCATTGATCGGCCAGGAAATTCAAGGTCCCAAGCTTTCAGAATGGACAAGCCTACCTTACATCGCATAGAGCTTGCTATGTCGACAACGAGGAGCCACGTAAACACTCTGTCGGGATTGAGCTGAAAGAAGTTGATCGGCATGAATACTATGTATCTTACCCTGCTTGTCTTTCCACAGGTCAAGGCTGACTTGAACAGGCAGGATTCTTGAAGTCCTCAGCAAAGATTACCTTATTTCTAAAACCCCCGAAGACACCTGCTCTACAAGCCCGCAACACATCGACGACGTATGCTGCGGATGCGAATGCAACGCCACTGTCTCAAACCAGCGCTGGTTTTCCCACAGCGCGCCCGGGAAGTCCTTACCGTCATCTCCAATCACCTCCTGCGTCTTCAAGAGCATCTGCCACGTGGGTGTGCTCCATTTGCTCATACTCGAACCCGGTACCTTCGAATTTCGACCTTGAGAATGCTAGTGCACTCACCCATATTACGCCATGTCAAGCCTGTGGCATCAAACCCCCATGGACCGATGTGCTGAAAGCTGCCATATCGAACGCGTCAGCACGAGAACAGCCTTTGACACCTCAGACATTACACCAGTCGGAAGTTGAAGGACATGGACAATCGACAAAGGCTGAGATTGATCGTGTTGCCTCTACAGCGGAAACGACCCTACGATGTCCGCGATGTACCTTCCTCAATCATCCGTCCTTACTATCCTGTGAGCTGTGTGGGGCATCATTGGTATCTGTAAGTGGTCATGAGACAGAGGGACGAGTTGGGTGGACCTCTCGACCAGAGTCCCCAGGCCCATTACTGGATGGTAACGCCTCACCAAGCAATGGCGTGCCTGAGAGTATCAAGTTTTCCTTCCGTGCGGGTGGGGAGAAAATCTTCTACGAGCGGCTCAAAGGGGCTATGGTTCAACGAAAGTGGCTGCTGGACAATGCCCCTCCCATTCCGAGGCCGAATCCTCCACTGGCCGGCAGCCGAAACGCTCAGAGCAGCCTGGCGAATGGAACGGCCATTCAAGGTTCTGAAGCATCCCGGAAGACCGTAGGTATTGCTGGCCTAGAGCGTCTTGGCTTGGATATACGTAAAAACAACGAGACCGTGATCAGTACTGCGTTCGAAGACCTTGAGGGGCTCATGGCGTCAGCCAAGGAGATCGTTGCGCTTGCTGAGCTTTTTGCGAAACAGTCGGTCAATGGGTCTTCCGAAGCGAGTGATTTGCTCTCAGAATCAGCCAATGCCCTCGGCATGGTAACCACTAAGGAGATGCTCGGCTCTGGTGGCAGCTCCGAGTCACTATATCTTTCAGAACTGGCCCGCAATCTTGCTGAATACCTCACCGATGATAGCAGGGGAATACTACGGAAGGAAGGGGGTATTATGAGTCTTGTCGACCTGTGGGCTGTCTTCAATCGTGCAAGAGGTGGTGTTGAGCTCGTCAGCCCCTCTGATTTCGTGAAGTCTGCGCGCCTATGGGAGAAACTAAACCTGCCCGTAAGACTCCGCGAGTTCAAGAGCGGTGTACTTGTGGTGCAGAGGTATGATTGGAACGATCAGAAGACAATCGCACAGTTGCTTGCATGGCTCAAGAGCTTGCATTCAGCTCCTCCCTCCTCTGAAATACCATGGGATTGGCTTACTTTTGGCCGAGGCGTCACGGCGCAAGACGCAGCAGAGAAGTTCGGCTGGAGTGTAGGGGTCGCTACCGAAGAGTTGGAGCTGGCAGAAGAAAAGGGTGTGTTGTGTCGAGAGGAAGGGATTGAGGGCTTACGCTTCTGGGAGAATTGGTTTATCGAGAAGAATGACAGTCATGACGACTTGAGTGCGTTATGAGGAACTAATGCATTGAGGTCTCATCAGAAGTCCCTCCAAGTGACTGCTCTCATACCATATGTGAGCATCATAGGCTCCTGGCCGAGGGTTATGTCACCTATAGTAGCCACTTAGGCCTATGGTCTAGGTTTGTCAGGTTGCTTCAGGTGCTCAGGTAAGCGGGTGAGGCAATGGGATTGGGGTCTGAAAGGTATTTGACGTAGCCAGAGCACGGTTGAATGTCAAAGCCCTACTTGACGCCTGCCAGTACCTCTACAAGTGAAAATTCTAGGGCGAACTGGCAATTTGCAGTCACAACACCTGTGCCCGAATGAAGATGACCTTACTGAGCTTGTTGTGATGCATCTGCCGATCATATGATAAGTACTTTATGAGTGTGAATACCTTACTGTCTACCTCAAGGTAGGTGCACATACGAAGTCAAGTACCTGAAGGTTTGAGTAGAAATATCGGTCTTGGAAGGTTGTAGAGTTGGGGGGCCGTACTTTAATGGAGTTAGACTCAAAGATATGTAACCGGACGAGCTTAGATAAGGAAAGTTAAGGTAGAGCGCGGCTGCGCTACCCCGCTGTGACTGACCCAGCCTTAGGTAAGTGGTTGCCTGCCCTCCATTGCCAACACAGGAATTGTCGCTCACTGCCTTGAGAGTGCCAGGGTTCTGGGCGCTTCTGCATCCTTTGAGCCGCTCAGTGGACAGACCGCTACCGTTGTAAGGGATCTTACCTTTTGGTCAAGCTTCACTTTGGATGGTTGAAGACCCTATGCAGTACTCGTATGTCGTCGTTCTCTGTTCAGTCTCTACCAGCCCGTACTGACCAAGACTTCATAGCAGACTGGACATAAATTTATTACCATGTATCAATCTCCCCGACCCGCTACACACTATGCGCTGTCAGTCTCGAGCATGCAGACATTATACGTATCGTCCTTCAACATGAGCTCCGGGAAGTCCAGTGGCCATCATTTGCGAGGCGGCTCCATTTGTCAATCACGGCGTTCATTCTGGTGGGGTCGGAAGAGCCCTCGAGTCTGGACGTCCTATCTTGATGAGAACTTCCAAAAACATATTGAAACCCGTCAGCGCATGCTCAAGCACAGATGCACCAAGGCATCCCAACGTAAGTCTTTATGGGAAAGGGTACATACACCCGAACAAGATCAGCCGAGTTGGGGTTGGCGGTTGTCGAGTTCCTGGGGTAAGCCTGCACGGCGACAGGACGATTGCAACGAGCTACCCAAGCAAAAGGATGCGGAAGATCAAAGATTCGACCCTTGGTACAGCGAACTTCAATCCAGCCAGGAGATATTCCGAAGGAAGATGGCGGAGATAAGGAGACGAGTGGACGAGGATCCATTCAGAGCCGTCTTCGGAAGGAGACTAGATAGAGCATGCATGGACTGGTCCCTTCTCAACTGGGGTCTCGCAAAGAAGGCAGAGCGCGAAGTTGGAGTAGTTGAAGGGTCGCCGACAAGAAAGCAACCGCAGTCTGAGCCAACTGAAAAGGCAGGAGATAATTCGAAATCTGCAAGGCATAGTGTTGGTGGGAACCTAGACCATGTGAATCAACCTCACGCCAAGGTGCTCAGATCCGACGCAACAAGAGCAAAAGCTGTTGCCAACTTGGAGCCGACTGCCAAGCCTAAAGGAATCAAAACGGGCAACAACTCTTCGCTGCCACCGTTATCGACTACGGAAGAGTTCACGATTGATCTCATAACACTGCGCAAAGTACCACGGACAGCTGAACACCATATACAATCCGATGAGGAGCCCACCAAGATACCTGTCAAGAAATTTGCAGGATATCGTTCAGAGCCTAAGAAACTCGATGACGTCGTGGAGGTCCACGGCGCACAAGATGTTCTGGAGACCGAACTCTCCAAGTATGAGGCCCACTCAGTGAATGCTCAGAGCGTCTCCACCCGTGAACTACGAACTGATCCAATGGCCGATGGACTCGAGGACTACGAGCTTCACGTTTTGAATGACCTTGAAAGCCCAGAAAACTTCGGGTCCGCCGAGACCGTTGCGGCTCAAGAGAGCTCCAGATCCCAACCTCATCGAACGGGAACGAAGCTGCCAGTCCGAGACTTCGCTAGTGATGTGAAGACTGCGCCAAGGTCAAGATCCCGACCGCCGCAGATCGAGAGCTCCCTGTCTCGAAGGCTACGGAACAGTTCCAAGCGGGAATCGAAGGTACAGGCAGAAGAGAACCAGAGATTACGTTATAATGAGGACGAATCTACGGTGGAAGACATTGATCTATTACGAGCCAGTGATGTAAGGGCTGCCTCAGGCCTAGCGGGAAGGCCACGAAAGGAGACAGACGAGGAGAAGCAGCAACGACGGAGAAATTTGGAAGATGATTTTAACAAGCCTCGAGAATTGGAGACACAAGTCGCCGAGGATATTGCAGCGCAAACAGTGGCGACTTTGAAAGAAACAAGGTCTCAAGAATCTATGGAGCCAGAAACGGACGCTTTTGGCTACGATCTGACGTCACAAGGTCTAGAGACATCATACGAACGAGAACTGCAGAATCGCGTACAATGCTCAGAGAACTCTTATGCGGCTCAAGCTGAAAAGGAGGAAGCTGCACTGCGCGACGCAGAGATCGATGGCTTCGACAGGAGACCACGAGGTTTGGAGACGAATTTTGTAAGAGGGCAAGAGTCTCAAAAGTCCGAAGGTCTTTGGCTGGGAGAGGTGGCAGGGCATGATGCTTGGTCTGAACCATCGGACATTGATGCAGTTGCAAAATCCCCACAGGAACTCGGGGCATCCTCTCCTCCAGAGCAGTCTACTCCGAGCTCGCAAACGGTCGAATCACAAGATGAAGGGCTCTCTAGGATCGAAGGTAACAACCTCGACAGCACGGCTCAGGTCCCTCAAAGTCTCCCGGTTGGTAAAATACATCAGCCACGAGGTGAAGGAGACATGTCCGCCAACGTGCACGACTTCGCAGTCAGAGATAGATGGTATAAGAAACAGGCTCCCCAAGCGATCAAGAAGAATGCAACCATTGTAACTGAGGGGCACACTTCTGCGGAGGGCTTGCGTAGGACCTTTGATGGTCACCGAGCTTCATACGGCAACTTCCAGCAGGAGAACGACATGTTCACCGAAGATGAAAGCAATGATGCTGGCGTGGAGAGAGGCCTCGACGCCTACGATAGTAAGCTTGGCAGACAGGGCTACCATTTCCACACAGGGCAGGACTCCCTGGAGGCAGACATTCTAGCGCAATCGGAACAGCAGATCCAAAAGAGAGTTGAAGATGAGAATGTGGCGCCATATAGTTCATACTCGGCCCCTGATGCCCTTGCTATGCGATGGGAGGAAGAAGAGCAAAAGTTACACGAGGAAATAAGAGAGACCAACGATATCCTCTTAGAAGCGAAAGCCGAACTTTCGAAAATCATGGCAAACAAGGCGAAGTCGGAACTTGTTGACGGAAGAGGGCTGAAAGCGTCTGAATTAATGGAATTCTCAGGACAATCGGCACGCCCATCAATAGTTCCAGATGCAAAAGCTTATGAAGAGGACGAAAAGGCAGCACTCCCGAAGGATGGCACGTCTGTACTTTATAGAATTCTAGCACACGATGTGCGCACGGGTCAAGTGGTTACCGTCCCGGCCAGTTCATCCATCATCTCTGCAACCGAAACACCGATCTCACTTCTCAAGGCAATTTCAGGCCTTGCCAATCCTGCCCAATTCTTGCCTCACCTTCGTGAGCTAGACGCTACTGGCTACGAGGTCGTCTCCGGGGGCCGCGATGTTCTTATTTTCAGGAAGGTCCAAGGGTCAGAGGAACCAGATCCAGTTGTGTATCCAGAGACCGAACCCGCTTTGGCGGATCGTCCGAGGGCGATGAACCCGATCGACGGTACGACGACGCAAACTGGGAACTTCGCCTCTCCCACCGGCTTTGTCAATTACGATGTGGTATTCCCTCCACCGTTGTCCGAGCAAGCGCGGGCATCCCCTCGTGCCGTGTCGGGCCGGACCGGCGGTACAGTCAGAAGAGAGGAAGACGTCTTCTCCGGTTCTTCTCGGCGCTGGCGGGACGACGACAACAACGACAGGCGAGAGCGACCCAGGGGACGAGTCAGGAAAGCGGCGAAGCGGGTGTTCTGGGTGGGGGTCTGGACGGCGGGGTGTTTTTATGCCGTGGGCGTGGTAGCGGAGTTCTTCCGGACGGGGGGCGCGGACGGTATTGGGGCACAGGGCTTTTAGGCATCTTGTTAACATTTGGAGACTTCAGGAGTATGTGGAGGACGGTCTTGGTGATGGGGGTAATTCTAGGATGGCCATTTGATATATACTGCTGTATAACCTTGGACGAACAGGAGGGAGGTTAGGGGTTCGATCATTACATACTATGATGGTCCTATCTCAAGAAATTGCGTGTTCCCGGTCTAGACACTCCAAGGTCGCCGTCTTGGTCTGCCTTGTTCCACGGGAGAAGAACATCGTTTACAAGCACCGGAGCATCATGCCCATCATCCCACTCAAGATCCCAGGCCTCAGTACTAACCACTCAACCAGCAGTCGGTCTGCAACCGAGAGGCTGCCTCGATCATTGAATCCTGACTTACAGTAGCACCCATTTACACTCTGGAATCCTGAATCGAACTCTATAAACTTCCCGATCTGACAACCCCAACCCGGGCCCAGCGTTCCTGTAGTGAAAGACGGCGTTTGCACCTCAGTAAGGTAAGGTACCTTAAGGTAGGTAGGGTAAAGGCATGGCCAGCTAGCGTGTCCGCTAACCCGCAAGCGGCATGACGCAGCGGATCGAAATACCCTTCGAAGCGCCCCGAACTTAACCTGAACTTAGCTTGAGTTGTTTAACATTAGCTCCAGGAACGAAGCGGTGAAGGTGGGAAGTGAAAAGTCAGTCAGCTTGCGTAGCCGAGCGGGTGGGGGTCGACCACGTGTGCTGTACTGCCATCTAAGGGTAAGGTAATATTCCGTCCCTCGACGACGACGATTCCGGTCCTGAAAGCGGGCATGCAACATGCGACAGGCCGCTTCCGGTCAGAAGTTCTCTCACGGCTTGTCAGCATCGGGCTTTTGCGACGATGCGGCTCGAGACTGGGTCAAGGTGAGGAGAAAGGAAGGGAGGGGGAGTTGGTGTGGCTTGCATATTCAATATTAATATCGGACTTGGGTGCACGTCAACGGCACGGTTTCCACTTCGGTCGATGAGGGAGGAGGGAGGATGGATTGAGTTCTCTTACCTACATATGAGGGCGAGATGGTTACGTGAGATTTTGGATCTGGTGTCAGATAAGGTAATTGACTTCGGGCGTGTGCTTCAGATGTCGATGCTAGAGTTTGTTGGCTGTGCCCCTTCCGCAGCTTATATTGAGATTGAGGGTGTATGGTAAATGATTCTATAGATTACCTTACCTATGTTCTGTGTATTATTTCATGTATTGAAGACGATCTTACTCGCGCTTACCATAGTTCTTTCGAAGTAGCTTCGTAAGGTTGATCTGATCATCAAGGCGCTCGAATTCAGAAATCTGAACAACGATGTTAATGCGTCATGGGCAGAGGAGAATTCAAAGTTGATAGATGGAATCAATGTACTGGATTCAGCTGTATCAATAGGTACAGACTGTCTGAGCAGTGCTTAACTGAGGGGGAGCAGGAGGATACCAGGTAACAATGAAAATGTGACGCACCAGGGTTGATTGCTCCATCGGGATTTGGGCCTTCTCGATCGGTCAGCTTCCGTGTGAGCGCTGCCATTCACCGACAAGCCCTTGCAGCTGTGCATGTGAAGACGGACGAACTGGAGGAGCATCTGTGACCGAAAAGGACTCTATGAAGTACGCACCCTATTAATGACATTTGGGACCGCTTGGGCTGTGCCATGTTGACCTAGTAGGTAAGGAGGGTCTCGAAAGGAGGAAAGTTATAGATAGATGGATACTATTTGTACTGCCTGGAGTCACCTGGTGCTCCACTGTATTTGTATTTAGGCCTCTGGGTTCCTGTACTGTAAGGTAAGCTTTGATGAGCCCCAACGGTCGGGAATATATATGTCAGGAGAAGGGTACGGTCGAGCGAACCGCATGGCTGTATAAGCGCCCTTGTCAGCAGCCCTCGCCTTGCCTTGCCCTTGCCTTACGTGCTTCTTATTACCTTATTACCTTATTTAATATGGAATAATACAAAAAGAAATCTATATAAGTGCGGCAGCCAATGTTATTTATATTATCATCATCAATTATTACGACTCATTCTTTCTGTCACTACAGGTAGGGCTTAACAATTGCAGGCTGATTCGACTTTCAGATGGATCTAGGTAAATGTTAAGGTACTGTGTGCAGTCCAAGCTGATCCTCTTGAATCTTGAAAGGACACTAAATCCAGGTCTACTCCTCCACAATAAGGTGACTAATTAATTTAATCTAGGTAATTTAATCTATTTTGTCACCAGGCTCTCTTGACTCTTCTGTGTCGCCAATAATCTTCGATCAGTGTCCCTAATAACATGATAATACCACTCGGTACAGCGTAATGCTGGTATCTTACTCATACAGTACTTCAGCTAGATACAGTACCTACCTTAGTAAAGATACCTCAAGAATCTGATAAGATAACGTAAGGGAGTGGACGAATGGGGCTTCTTTGAGGTACTCTTTTGACCAGCTGTCTCTTAGAAAGGTACCTTATGTACCTTATTTGCTAAATTACCACTAACTTAGGCACATTACTTACCTGACTCGGACCCTGCCATGCAAAATCTGCCCCATCTGCCAATCTCGTTACCGTCCCGTACCTTGGTCGATAATAATATTAATGCCTTCGAACTCTACCCAAGGTACCACCTACGGTACTTCGTAAGGTACTCTCAACTCCTGCTGCTCCCATCCCATCCCCGACCTCGACACCTCACCATCCGCCAGCAACCACCGATGTTGCGCCCTCGTCGTCCTTGTAATCCCTTTCGTCGACAGGGAGCACATTCGCACATCGACAATCAACCCGCAATCTCGTCGCGCCCTTACACTCATTACTGACGACATTCATCCGGATTTTCTAGCAAAATCCTACCACATTCGTTTGGCATCCTTTCATCTTCTTTCGCCTTCCAATATATCGGCCTTTGCCTGTTACTACGATTCCAGCGAGTCTGAACGAAGCCGTCACGGTCGCTCCTGGAAGTTTCCTTGTACGACAGCCATCTTGAAAAATCGACGATCCTTATTGAAGCCCTTGCGTCCCAACGTCAACCTCGCACTCGAGCGAAGCAAGGTTACAATAACTTCTACATACACCACCGTCGAGCTTTGACAAATACAGGTTCTGTGTAGGGATCTGGACTTTGTCGAGGTCATCGTTTTAGGAAGACATAAAGAGGTGTTTCTTTGTTCGACATCCATTCTCGGCACACTGGCTGCGCAAGGCAATAAAGGCCCATTGAGTCACATCAGTTGCGGTGGCACACGCGAAAGTAAGAGACGGCTCAGCGTCGACGGACAAAGGAGACGCGCATCGTAATCAAGTCTTCTCGCCCTCGTCGGGGAACTGAGCGAGCATCAGCATCATTTACATCGACGACACGCACGAGTCACGAACAACAATACTCAATTTACACGATAGGAGGTCCCATTCTTTCGAATACACAACCAGAATTAAAAGTGGGTGAAGGGGAAACGGAACCGGCATATAGCACTCTCGGTCAATCCTTTCAGGGCTTTGTTGTCCCTTCACGCTCCTTTGAAGATCTGGTGTAAGTATTACGGAAACCGCTGGGATAGACGTCGTGAGTACATCCGCTCCGCATTGAATCTTCACCGATCACGACCCAGACTCGATCACCTGGAAGCGCCGAGCTTGTGCGGCGCAGCAAGGCTTTACTCCGTACACTCAGACTGAATCATTCAATCAAATACTAACTCATTCGGCGATTAGACGCTCTTTACACCATATTGACCTGTCAAATTCACTCGTTTCTACCGACCCTGACGGTGAGTGTGGCCCACCCTTCGAAGATCGCGTTCGGATCTGACTGTGCGTAGATATCAACATCGGAAAACCTTAAATCTCTTACTTTCTCACCCTCAGCGAATTCTAGCAGGCGCAACTTAGCCACTTGGTCAGAATGCGGAGTTCAACTGCCCGGTGGGCGGCCGTGCTCGTCATGGTGTCGAGTCTCAGTCCCATCTTGTGCTTTGCCGAGGCAGCACCAGCACCCATGCCGACGGCAGCAGCGGATAGGCCGAAGTACTACTTCCCTCGGGTCATCAAACGTCGGATCGTAACGAACACGACTGCTCCTGCAACGACCACGTTGGTGGAGTCGACTTCGGAGTCATCCAGCTTGACCACTCGTCAGATGTCCTCCCTTGAGTCATTACTCAGCAGCTTATTGTCAGTCTCTCAAGCCTCGACAATCGGTCATCCAAATTCACGGAGTCCGTCGTCAAAAACAGATGGAGTTCTTAGTCCGGGAACCACGACCATTGTAGGTACGATGACCGTTACGGTGGAACCGACGCCGGGTACTGGAAGTTCCAGAGCTGGCTCAAGTGGACCATTAGGCAACAGACCAGCACCAGTCCCGTCAAACCCGGCGCCCGCATCAGCGGAACCGGCATCATCTGCATCAGCCTTGAGCGGTTCGGCTACGACTTTGGTCTCAACGGCGTTGCCATCAACAACGTTGCCATCAACAAATTCAGCACCAAGCGTACCTTCGGCATCAAGCATACCCTCAGCTTCCAGCGTTCCAAGTGCTGGCTCTAGCTCTACGTCGCCATTGCAAAGTCCAGCATCAAGCGTACCTTCAGCTTCCAGCGTTTCAAATGCTGGCTCTAGCTCCCCATCACCATCTACAAATGCAGCATCAAGCATACCTTCAACATCAAGCATTCCAAGTGCTGGCTCTAGCTCCCCGTCACCATCTACAAATGCAGCATCAAGCGTACCTTCAGCTTCCAGCGTTCTGAATGCTGGCTCTAGCTCCCCGTCGCCATCTACAAATGCAGCATCAAGCGTTCCTTCAGCAACAAGCGTACCTTCAGCATCAAGCGTACCGTCAGCTTCCAATGTTCCAAGCGTTGACTCTAGCTCTCCATCACCATCAACAAACTTGGCATCAAGCGTCCCCCCAGCTTCTAGTGTTTTAGTTGCCGGCTCCAGCCGCACAACGCAATCCGGTTCTGCCGCGGCGTCAGCAGTGCCTTCGGCATCGGCTTCGAGTGTTCCAGCTTCTGCCAGCCTTCTTCCCTCGGCAAGTGCTGCACCGAGTGGCACAGCGGCTTCCCAATCGGCTGGAAGCGCAACCGCTTCAACAGGCACATCTGCTCCGAACCAGGCAAGCTCCGAGACCATCGCCTCAGCTGGGGGCTCCTCCGTCAGCCAATCCCATACGGACGTCCTTCCATTGCCGGTCACAGTTCCGTCAGTCACAGTACAGTCAGTCACAGTACCGTCAGTCACAGTACCGTCAGTCACAGTACCGTCAGTCACAGTACCGTCGGTCACAGTACCGTCAGTCACAGTACCGTCGGTCACAGTTCCGTCGGTTGCGAGTGCAATCTCAAGCGTCGAGTCGAGGGTCGCTTCTGGTAATGGATTACCGTCAATAGTCGTTCCAGGATCATCTGCGACTACGTCTACGGACATTGTGCCTACGAATGTGGTTCCCTCGAACCCTACTTCTACAGGTGCTGCTCCGGCGAGTGTGGTGCTATCAACCTTATCCGCCGTATCCTCTGCTGGCCCGATACTATCTGGAACAGCTGGCTCAAGTGGTGTTGCTTCCACTGCTGTAGTACTACCGATCTTGTCTGCATCCTCTGGGTCAGCAGGATCTACAGGCAGTGTTCCTCCAATCGTGGTGGTACCTAGCTTATCAGCCGTTTCTTCCGCCGCTTCGGTACTATCTGGAACTGCTGGCTTAAGTGGTGTTGCTTCCACTGTTGTAGTACCACCGAGCTCGTCTGCATCCTCTGGGTCAGCAGGGTCTACTGGCAGTGTTACTCCAATCGCGGTGGTACCTAGCTTATCAGCCGTTTCTTCTGCCGCTTTGGTACTATCTGGAACTGCTGGCTCAAGTGGTGTTGCTTCCACCGTTATAGTACCACCGAGCTCGTCTGCATCCTCTGGGTCAGCAGGGTCTACTGGCAGTGTTGCTCCAATCGCGGTGGTACCAAGCTTATCAGCCGTTTCTTCCGCCGCCTCGGCACTATCTCAGTCGGCTGCATCCGGTGGCGTCATTCCGTTAATCATAGTATCGCCAAGCGCCTCTGCAGCACCTGCTTCGTCAGCAACAGCATCCGTCGCGACCGCGGTTACTGGCACTGGAATCACCTTCGGCCCCTCCGGGATCCTCTCGAACTCGAACTCACCGAGTGCGACATCAGTACCCGGTCTTACAAATGCTCCGGCATCTCCACTCTCTTCGGTTGCGTCGATTATATCCGCTGCTACAAGCGTGGGACAATCAGTCGCAAGTAGTGTTGTGGGCGTACCACCAGGGACTTTGCCTTCTGTGGCGCCAAGTCTCAGTGGATTGGGTACAACAAGTGGATCAGGTACAACGAATGGATCAGGTAAACCCATTGGAACAGGTACTCCAAGCGGCACAAGTCCTTCAACTGGCTCAGCGTCGAGCGGCTCGATTTTGGGTGCCTCAGGCATAACAAGTGGATCAGGTACAACAAGTGGATTAGGCACACCAAGTGGATCAGGTACACCAAGTGGATCAGGTACACCAATTGGAACAGCCCCTTCAACTGGCTCAGCATCGAGTGGCTCGGTCTCGGGTGGCTCAGGGGCATCAAGTGGATCAGGTTCGTCAGTCTCAACGGCGTCAACGAGCGGCTCCGCTCCGTCCAGCATCACACATAGCTCCCCTTCATCTTCTGCTGGGACTGGCAGCTTGTCTGTCCAATCCAGCAGTCCAAGTGGAAGTGGAAGCATTGTGCTCCCAGCTTTGCCTACCTCACGAGCTTCGGGCTCGACGTCAGCACATGCAAGCTCGACAGAGAGCGCAACGGGAGGATTGTCTAGCCTGATATCCAGTTTGTTAGGCGTCACATCTACAAGCCTCCCAGCAGTGCCCCTACCACTCAGCACTCATCCTAGCACTGTGTCAGGCTCGACAGTGACAGCAACGACGGGCAAAGGATCAAGTTCCCTACCATCGTCGACTCCGGGCGTGATCATCCCCTTAATGTCCGCCACTACCACGGTGCCTACACGCGTGTCCAGTACAGTTCCGACTAGTACCGCATCTCCTCTGACCTTGCCACCATCTACCGGAGTTACAAGCTCGGTTAGATCGTCGACCGCTCAAGGAATAATTCCGAGTGTTTCGTCTGCAATATCCTCAATACTTGCTGGGGTAACTATCGGTACGCCTAGTTCGCACACGTCCACCATTGGAACGACCACATCCGCTCCTGCAGGCGTGACCACATCCCCGACGTTAGCGCCTGCACTCAGCAGTATTTTGTCGCAACTGACGTCTGGTAGTGCGCCGACTTCTGTAAGATCAAGCTTAGGGACTGGTGTTACGTCTGTCCCATCTGGCATTTTGTCTGCTACATCTGGTATTTCGACTGCCCTACCTGGTACCTCGTTAATCCCGACTGGTTCCTCGTCGATTCCGACTGGTCTGTCCTCAGCCATCAGTGCTGGTCAGTCCTCTACAGGCAGCGCTAGTCAACACTCTACAGGCAGTGGTAGTTCCTCCGCTGCAGCCAGTGCTGGTCAGTCCTCGACAGGCACCGCCGGTCAGTCCTCTACAGGCAGTGCTGGTCAGCCCTCTACAGCCAGTGTTCACCCCTCCGCTACAGTCAGTTCTGGCTCGTCAGGAATCCCTGGTTCGTCATCCATAGCAGCCGGCTTATCTGTGACTCCCTCTGGGTCAGTCTCAGCTTCTGCAACATCATCCGCCGCCAGCGAACAGGCCACAGCGCACGGTACATCTACTAGCGTCGGTTCAAGCGGGTCTACGTCTGCAACAAGCATCGTATATGGAAGCAGTGGGACCTCCTTGATAAGTACCGGATCTGCTACAGCTACCATCACTGGCTCTATAGCAAGCAGCCTAACCGCGACAACTACCGGGCCGACGGGGAGTGCCACTGGTTCGGCATTGTCATCAGTAACCGGTTCTCAGCTAGCAGCGTCAACGTCAATCCAACCTTCTGTTACAGCTGCTGGATCGTCAGGTATCACAACATCTTCACCAGGCCCGCAGAGCGTCAAAGCGACTGGAACTGATAGCGCTACGACTGAATTCATGCCCTCAAGCCTCCTCGTTCAGCCGTCCAACACCAATACTGCCTCACAAACGAAGTCTAGTACGGCTTCGATTCCAACAGACCAACCCCTGATCATTGTTCCTCAAGGCGGTCCGCCTGCGCAACCAGCGAACACGACGCTAATTCAGATCGGCTTCAACTACTCGCTCAACTACCAATTCGTCCTCGACCATCCCGTCACTCAGCGACAGATTTTCTCATATACACCAAAAGGTATTGCATTCGATCTCGGCATTAACCCAAACCAAGTCAAGATGCAGCGACTCGAAGCCATTAACTTGACCGGGACACCTGGACACAACTACTTCGCCACCCTTGCCATGGCCTATATTCCCACCGATATGGTCGACCGCCTCAGGCTTGATTTGCTCACCCCGCCTTCACTGATCTATAGAAACCCGGACAGCAGCACCAACATGCTCATGGCAAGGATCGATCCAGCCTTCGGGATACTGGCAAACCAACCGTATGGAGGCGGCTCCTCGGGTACATACGCAAACGGCAATACTGGGGCCTCTGCGTCTGCCGGACCCGGTGATGGTGCCCCGTTGGGCGGCAATGCGGATAGCTCATCCTCCGTCAAGGGAACATCTGTCGGGATCGGTGTGGGTGTTGTCGCGGGCGCCGCCGTCTACGGTGCTGCCATGTTCTTCGTTGCCCGGCGGTACCGAAGGAAAAGACAGGGGCATTACCGATCGCGTTCCTTGATCGACACGGCCGACATGGTCCAGAGCTCCGGGGGCGGTGCCAGCGCCGCTCTGATGAGCGGTAGCCGGGGCGATGGCTGGAGGAGCGTGACGCCCGGTTACGACGGCCGAGACAGCCGCAACAGCGGAAGGAGCGGGAGCACAAGAGCACAGATCAGCGCGCCCGTCATGGCGGAGAATTCGCTAGGTTGGAATTGAGCGATTCATGTTTAGAAGCAAGCGCAATGTACACTACCACTTCCACAACCACAACCCCCACCATCCGATTGTCTACGAGCGAGGCTCACCCCTTTTTGTGCTTCCTCTTTCCATCCCGCTCTTTTATTTCTCTTACAAAATCTTGGCGTTGGATGGACGCCTTCTTCTTTACTACCTACCTTGCTAAACCCCTACCTCTTTTCAACGTTTTATTTACTGGCCCGCTTGACCGATTCTCCCGGGGTTTTTATCTAAACCTATCTAGATCGTCCCATCTTCCCGGGATTGGAGATGGATCTTTTGTTCTTTTTCTCTTTTCAACCGCTTTAGGGTGGGGGGAGGTGCGAGTGGGGTTGGGAGGAAAGAGATAGGTCGGTCCGGTGCGGAGAGTGGAGGTTACCCGTGTATATTTAATGGACCTGATCTGATCTTATCTCGTCGGAATTGAATGGAGGGTTGATCTAGACTCTTTGTATTGCCAGTATGTTCTGCTATTGGGATGATAAGTAGGACGCTACAGAGTTGAGTTGTCGTATGTCAGTACCTAAGTAGGCAAGCCATACATCAACTGTTGTTCTATTCCCTTGTCCCCGGGCAGCTAGTTCCTCAACTCTTGCCCTGTAGACTAGTGGAAAGATGTCTTTCCACAAATTGAATGCTATGACCTTCCTTAAACTGCCCATCAAGAAGGTCGCTGGGTCGATCCTCCGGCCGTCTCATGTGCTTGTTGATTCCGTGCCTCAACAAACTAGAGCCTTACTTTAGCAGGTTATAAGAGAAAGAAGAGGAATTTACATAAGGTACCTTCTTGATATTTCGAAGTGAGCGTCAGTACTCTGGTGGTGGGCACCTTTAGGTCTTGGAGTTGCACATCGGTCACATTTTGCAGCAAATTGCTGTAGTTGTAGCCTTCTCTCGTTGATGGATCATCCACCAGCTCCGATTGAATTACCTCATGCCGACAAAGACGTGCAAGCTCAAGAAGGGCATTCGCACAGAGCATCTTGAATCTTTCCTTTTGAAACATCTCAAGAAAGCCTGCATGCTTTCAGTGAACATGGATTTGCTCGTGGTCATCTGGCATCAAGGCTTGTGTGCGTTCATGATACATCGCAGTGGTCAGTTCTTCTTTCAGGGCTGATGAAGTGAGAGAAGAAGTCTTTTAGTCATTCTGATACGAAGATGTCTGAACTGTGTCTTTCGTTTCATAGAATCAAAGATGATATTGCATTCCCAGAAATTAGATATGAAGCTGGTGACATGTGTGAAAGCCGCAGAGTCTTTCTTGGGTGGAGTCAGCTTACACACCAGGTATGACATGTTTGAATGAGAAGTGGGACATGTTTCTGTTGTCAAGTTTTTATGATGAAAGTTGCTCATGATGTGAGATTTCTCTTGAAGAAGGGACGTTGTGTGTAACAGGGTAGGTGCCGTTATGTACAGCGACCACAATATAATTTCTATCTCGCCCCACTCACGATTTTCTCACGACCGGGTGCTTGAGCTCGGGATACCAACGGTGTGCATTATCTCTTTACATGGGTGGCTTTTGATTATGACTTACTTTACCTCAACTCGGGGTTGGTTCTTTTGCTAGATCATTCACTGGCAATTGTTATCTGCATCTGCGGGGGTGGTTGACCGAAGTCCTCTATACACATTTCCAACCTCACCAATTGCGACTCTTATGCATCCATCATCCGTCTCATCATCGTCAGACATGCCATTCTCCCACCACAGCCATTCCGGCCAGTTCTGCGGGCACGCCACCAACACGTTGGAAGAAATGATCCAAACGGCCATCACCCGGCGCATGACCGTCTTCGCCCTGACCGAGCACATGCCGCGCGAACAAGCCGACCTCTACCCAGACGAGGCCAGTCCCCCCCCCTTCACCCCGCGTGCCTCGCCAATCGGGTCCAGAACTGAGCCGCCGGCATCCAGATCACAACCTCCACCACACCCGCCACGCTCGCAGCGCTCTTCGACGCCTACCACCACGAAGCCCTCCGACTACGCGACAAATACGCCTCCCACATCACAATTCTAATCGGCGTCGAAATCGACTGGATCCGCCCAACATCACAGCAATGGATCGAGGGCTTACTCGCAAAATACGCCTTCGACCTCTTCGTCGGCTCGGTGCACCACGTGCACGGCATCCCGATCGACTACGACGCGCGCTCGTACGGGGCGGCGCGCGAGCGGGCGGGGGGTACCGACGAGCGGCTGGCGGAGGAGTACTTTGACGCGCAGTTCAATATGGTGCGGGCGTTAAGGCCCGTGGTGGTGGGGCATTTTGATCTCGTGAAGCTGTTGAGTGCGGATAGGGAGGGGGGTTTTAGGCAGTGGCCGGGGGTGTGGGAGAGGGTGGAGCGGAATTTGAGGGTCGTGGTGGCGTATGGTGGGTTGGTGGAGGTTAATGCGGCGGGGCTGCGGAAGGGGTTGCGGGAGCCGTATCCCGGGGCGGAGATTTGTCGGGTTAGTTTTTTGTCGATGACGAAAGTGTTGCGGAGTCGAGGAGCTTGGAGCGTAGATTGGAGGGTGCTGACATTTTCTTGGCAGGCCTTTCTTGCGATGGGTGGCCGCTTTACCTTGTCGGACGACAGTCATGGGGTTGAGCAGGTTGGGACGAACTATGAGAGAGTGCTCCAATTCGTCGAGGAGACTGGGATCAAGGAGGTGCACTTCCTCGAGCGTGGGGGTGTCGCTTTCGATCACCGTTTTCCAAATGTGTCAGTGTCGTCGGCTAGCTTGGCGGAGCTCAAGCGTCACGCCTTCTGGCGTGTGGGACGGTCGAATGATGGCTTCCCTGAAGAGACTCCTAAAAGCTGATTGAGTACGGATGTCTCAAGATTGTACGGAGGGAGAAACGGCGCCGGCTTGCTGTTTGAACCGCGGATTGAGCATAGCAGCTCCACGATGGACTACCAATATGCCACGGTATCGCCTCTAACATTGCCTCACCGTACTTGGCTGTCCGTCAGCAAGTCAGCCAATCGTCGAGTCTCTGTGCTTAACAGTCTACCCTCGTCTTCCTTTGACCAATGCCGCCAGCTACGGAAGTTATCTTTCGCTGCCCCACGCATAATATATGCCAGCTACACCCATGCGATGGCCAGGAGCATGTAAGCAAGTGTCGACAAGGTGGGCCTGACCCATGCCTATCCACACAGGGGCAGTCGTGCTCAAGTGACGGCTTGGCCTACGACATATAGCTAGGTATTCATCACGAGAGTATCCCTACAGGCATCGACCCCGGCTCCTCCACGCCTCGATCATCTTCCGCGACCGCAGTCGGCCCTTCTCAGCGACGGACTGCCTACCTCAAAGAAGACATGAAGCATTCGAGCCTGATGGATGCACGAGATCCCAACCGACACACTAATTGTAAGAATCGGCAGTGCTCTTGAGCCGGAAGACTCTCTGTCTTGACACAAGCATGATGCACTAACAGTGGGCTGCATTTGTACGCAGCAGCCACTTGATCCAAGTGCGAGTCACTCCAGTATCCGCTTGGTTACTTTTACTCATTAGAACCGCGCCGGTCAGCCACAAAAGGTGCCAGTCTACCAGTCGAGTGGGGAGCAAACGGGGATGGCGTTCCCAATATTCCAGCGAACCGTCGATAAGATAGCTAGCTCATCATCGTCCAGACCCTGTCCTGTCCAGCTCAAGGTAATCATAAGGAAATCATATGCACCCCCACTGGTGATGTGGTAAGTGATATCATGGTTAAAATCCAGGTTTTCAGTGATTTAATTGACGGCAAACTGCAGGCAACTTAGAGTAGCTGTACCTGAGAGATATAATATTACATGTCACATATCAAAAGTCAAAGTGATACCCATGTCCCATCCATGTCCATGTCGACGTCGATGTCGACGTCGATACTGCAAGCCAACGAATCCACCGATTTGATTTCTATTTTATGTTAACATCCATCCATCCCACGGCCAATCTATCTTATCGTTAGGGCATTCCATCCGTCCCTACCTACATAAGTTACTCTCGTACAGGCATAACACGCCGAATAACAAAATCACAGCTCTACCATTCCCTTGGATGCCCGGTACCGGGGCCTTGGACAGTTCCAACTCGACCCTGCCTTACCTTAAAAACCCTACATACCTCATGCAGTCATTTCAGGATTCGATTGCCTATACGGTGCGCAGGTCTCATTCCACAAATGATGATAAGACCAACGACGGTCCTCTGATGGGTAAAGTCCTGCACGTACTATACTCACCAGGTTTCTTGTAGGTATGGTACTGCACAACCAAGGCGGAAGATGGCTTGTTCGATGAAACACAGTAATCATTTACTCACATTATGCTACTTGCGTGGATGGAGCCATTCTGGAGCCGGCGTGGATGTTTGCTCATCAGCCCGTCATTAGTATTACGATCGAACAACAGTAACAGGACCAATGATACCAGTTAGAGAAGAACGTCAAGACAGCCGGTCGGTAAGATCATCACATAGGCGTTCCCGGCTTTTCCACTGTACACCGATCTTCACTTGCCTGCATCGACTGCGGGACGCCTGCATCTGATGGCTTTTTCTCGCCTCATCGCGCTCTTGTCGACGACTACGTTCTCCTTCAGTTCTGTCTCACTCGCTTTAACCTATTAGTTGGAGGCATACAGTGCAAGTCCGGTTATTCGCTCGCACGGTATACCTGTTGGCGCCGCCATAAGTAGTCACAACCGCAGCCATGGTTTCGTTCATAACACAGTGGCATACCTACCTTACATACTGTCTCGATTCTAGTGACGCCTCAGATATAGCTTCATCCGCGCCCCACCGACCAGGGCACCGTGCGCCGTCGTGATCGGTGTCACTTAGCACATCATTTCACCATTACCCCATCTGTATCTCTTCTGTCTCGCTGGATCTATCCCATGGACAGGATCTAGCAGGAGAAAGTAGCAGTGACTGCCCATCTACAGCATCATGTGGACTACGATTACGGGATGAGCCTAGTCATCTACAGTACCCATTCACGCACCAATTGGCGGGCTGGACATGCATCGTTGGTGCAAAAGGGGAGACTTCTCCGTCCGCTCTAACACAGGCTCGATGTCAAGGCCGCTCAATCTAGGAATGCAAAAAACAACACCATTCACGCCTTCCGCCTTTCCCCGTCGCCCTTACCTCTCGTTCCCCCTTCCCCGAACTCGGGCCTCCCGTGTAAGTTTTAGTAACACGGGGTGAGTTTCGATCCAAGCTCGAAGCTCGAAGCTCGAAAAAATGCCTTTAAGTAGACTGATCGTTCCGTTCTCTTTAAGCTTCAGAGCTTCAGTCCTTGGAGTCGAACACGCACACATCCTAGTGAACCTACATCGTTATACGTAGGCAGCGGACTCACTCGGACTACCTTAGTCTGCCATACATTTGTTCAAGATAGCCTACGATACTCGTCTCAACTATCCACGACGATCACCATGGGAGTCACTCGCAAGGTCCTTGAGCCGGGCAATGGCGTCGACAAGCCGAAGAAAGGTGACGAGGTGACCATCGAATATACCGGCTGCCTGTACGACCCCAAACAGAAGGACGATGAGTTCCGGGGCAAAGAGTAAGCTCTGAGCACCCCCTCCCCCACTCAACGAGTCGGAGGCCTGCCATCTCCCTCCCACCTTGGCCAAAGTCCCCCAAATTCCAAGGAAGAAGCAAGCTGAGTCGAGGTGTGTTGACAGGTTCGACTCGTCCATCGGCCGTGGGGACTTCAAGCCACGAATTGGAGTAGGAAAGGTCATCCAAGGTAGGACTAAACAGGGATCCAACTTCTGACGGCCTTGACCGTCACGGTGGAAGGGTTGTTAACGGTCAAGCGGCAGGCTGGGATGAAGGTGTCATGGACATGACCTTAGGCGAGAAGAGCATCCTGACCATCACCAGGTACCTACATCTAGAGCCCCTCTAGTACTTCGTACCTATCCCATCGTTCATGCTGACAAACCTCGTTCCTGCACAGTGACTATGCCTATGGGGACCGGTGAGCCAAGACAACCTCTTCTCCCTGCTCTTTCCCCCCTCCTTCTTCGATCTCGACGTTCTCGACGTCCATCGAGATTCCTGGCACTGCACGATGGAATTGGGGGAAATATATTGCACGGCTTTAAATTCCCGCTGCCGGAGAAGAAATATGAACTGACTAGGGCCCGATGGGCGCAAACAGCGGCTTTCCTGGACACATCCCAGCCCGAGCCGATTTAGTCTTGTACGTGTCCCCCCTACTGTTTTCTTCTTTCCGGGACCCTTTTTTCCATCAGCCGCGATCAAGTTACATGAAACCACGCAATTGCGTTCTGTCGGTCGATTTGCTGCAGGGTCTACGTTCGCTTGTTGTTTCCCCTGCCCCTCTTCAGCACCTCGTACTCTTGTTGCTACCTAAGTCCGAGAGCCTGGTGCCCCACGTACTACGTACATGTCGTTGCACTCGGATTTCTACCCAATCGATTCGGACTTTAGGGAGCCGTCCATCGGTGTGGAAAGTAACTTAACGCTGACAATGCCATCAACTTCCAGCGAAGTCGAGCTCAAGGGCATTAACGACCACATGGCCAACAAATGACGTGACCACACGAGACCTCTTCGATCCGTTCTTCGCGTTCGCAGTTCAACATCGACATACCACACACACACGACGATCTGCATTTCCATCAACCGCTTTAGATACCAAGATTCTGCTCGCACCGAACCGGACTCGAATGAACCAGCCATCAACGTCCAAAAGCGCTGTCTTCCACTCCTTTGCTCCGCCGCCTGCCCGTCTTCTTTGGAATTCTTTCCACTCGCTCTTGTTTCTTCAACTAAGTATGGCAATAATCACCTCCAGCACGTACGGTAACGGAAATGGAAATGGAAACGGAAACGCTCTAAGCAATGGAAAAGGGAGAGGACGGTCCTTGCGACTACGACTGATCATACGTAGATTCGTGGCAAGATGCACGACGGACGATGGGGTACACTCGGGGTAGTTAGTAATCGATCAGATGAACGAGGTTCCACTCCGCTCTGCTCGACTGACTTTGTCTTCACAAATTGTCCTGATACATGCAAGCCTGATAACACTTCTCCAAACGAAACCCCACTGCCCACCACCCCTTATCTCTATCGAAACGCCACGCTACCACGCAATGATCTCAGCTGTAACCTTCTCCTCTTCTTCCTCCTCCTCCTCCTCCTGCTCCTCCTCCACCACCCCTCTACCCCAGGGCGCCAGCATCGAACCCTTCTCTCCACCCCAAACCTGCACCTGCACCTCGAATCTCAAATCTCGCTCCGCTCTCACTCCCGCCCCCGTTCTCGTGACCGGACATCCAGCACGAACGCCTGGGCCAGACGGGTCAGCTTCGCTCAGCCTCACTCAGCGCCGTCGCATCTCGAAACGACCCGAGGTGCCTTCTTGGCGCAGGTGCCGTTCGTCCCTCCCCCGCTCCGACTTGGGGCGTCGAGGGATCGGATCGGAGCGAACCCGGTCGAGCGGGTTTGGGGGGGGTGGCGAGTTTGTTTGCTATGGGAGGGGGTGATGAGATCGGGTGTGCTTGGGCGTTGGAAGTGGGATGGGCGCGAGCGAGCGAGCGAGTGTGGGGAGGGTTGATTGAGGGGATTGAGTGAGTGGGCTGGCGGGTCATGATGGACGGTTGGGGCACCGAGCGGGTGGGGTTGCGTCAGCGCTGTTGAGGATGTGATGGGGGTGGGGTTCGAGAGGTGAGGTAAGGGGGGGTTGCTTTCTCTCGATCGGTGCGGTGGGTGGTCGGTGACTTGGGATTGGATTTGAGTCGAGTTAGGTGGGTGCGAGCGATGGACGGGGTTGTCAAGCTGGGTATTTATCGATTGCTCGTGGCTTGCTCTTCTAGGTATTTGTGGTTTATCGTACATGGTACGTTCGTTCCTGGCTTCGGTAGCGTGGTGTCGTTCTTCGAACCGTCTCTCCGCAAGCCCTCCCTCTCCTCGCAGGCCAATTACGCTTCGGCCGACTTGGAGACCCTGATGGCCATGCCTTCACCTGCTTCCCTCCGCAGTCGGTCAGCCACCGCCTTCGATGACGATGTGAGCTGTCCCTGACCCCAAGGGTAACCTGGCCTTCCCCGCAGACATATGCCCACCACCACGTAATCCGGATCCGCGCAGAGAGCAGCCTAGACCCCCTCCACCTCCTCAACGCCCTCACTCCACTTATCATCCAGCTCAGTCCGCAACCCTCTCGCCACCATCTCCGCCCTCAGCGCCCTCAGCCTACCCAGCAACTCCGCATCGGCCCTGCACACCAAATCCACCGTCAGCAACCGCCCCATACCCATCAAACGTCTCTACAAACGAAATGAAACGAAACGCACCGCCCAACCCGCCCTGCACCCTCCAACTCCCTCAACCGCGCCAACTGCCCACCCCTAACGAACTCGTTCAGCTGCACGTCATACATCCTCGCGAAATCATCCTCCAGACTCGGCACATGCATCGGCTTGCCCTTCCCATCATCCACCACCACCACCTCCTCCTCCTTCCCCTCCTTCTCCGCATCCTCTTCCTCCCCCGCCGCCAGCACCGTCGCCGTCGCGTACTCGCCATCATGACTGATCGACAGCCTCGCCACCGCCCGCTCCTTCCACCGTAACAGCTTCGGCCGCACCACGAACCCCGCCCCCTCCTCCACCGCCACGCCCCGCTGCCGCGCCACGGCGCCCGACAGCCGCACCGAGCGCGCCGCCGGCTCGATCAGCGCGTAGGGCTTCCGCCGCGGCCCCGCCCCATCCGTCGGCACCAGGATCGTCACGTCGCGGTAGTGTAGCCGGCGCGTCACGGCTTTGATGGCTGCTTCTTTGGCTGCGAACCTGTCGGGACGCTCCGCAATCAGTGCCCCGTTTCCCTTTCCCTCTCCATTCATCCGAACCCCACTACTACCACCCTTGCACTCAGTTTTGGAGAGGGGAGCCCACTTACCTCCCCGCCACCCACCGCGCGAACGCGTTCAGCGCCGCCACCTCGGCGTCCGAGGGCGTGCGATTCGACGCGCGGGGGGTCGAGCGCGCCGCGTCTCGTGCCGCCCGGTAGCGCTGCAGCCGCGTCGTGAAGATGGGCCGCTCAAAGTCGTTGAAGATCTTGCCGGCGAACTTCTCGATCCCGCCTTCGTCGCGCCGCGTGATGATGCGGGCGATTCGGGGTATATGGCAGATGTCGGTGCCGATGCCGATGGCGAGGGGGAAGCGGATCGGCATGGCTGGAGGAGGTGGGTTGAATTGATGTTGCGGGTGCTGGTGTGGGTGGTAAGTTCGTGGACTTTCGAGAGCTGCGGTGTTTGTACAATATAGTCTACCGTACTGCGGGATATGCCGCTCGTCTACGGTGAGCAAATACAGCCTTAGCTAATTATTGTCTGTTGATGTTTCCTGGATATGATTGACAGCGCGAACGGTTCACGTTTCTTTTCTGAACGTTTGTGCTCACTACAACACACAATCCTACAGCTTGAAAGGTGCTGCCGATACGGAGTGCATTGACGCGAACACCTGAAAGATGCCTGAGTCCTACTGCTACTACTGTATGCTCAAGACCCATCAGGCCATCAAGGGTATCTCACACTGCGTAGCAACATGCCCTGTCATTGCGCAGCTCCATACAACGCCCACGTTTTCAACGTTCATCTCTGTGCTTCCCTTCTCGTTCCTCCTAGGCCAATTTTGAAGCATTTCCCCACTTTGTACCGCCAGCGTTCTCCAGTATCCCAAGCCTGTGGGTAGACTGTCGTAGAACTATTCGTCGTCCAGCAGTGGCCTCCTTTCGGGCTCTTCGCTGACCAGGGGGCTACCTCCTCGGAAGTTGAGCTCCTTGCCGAGCACATAGGGGATGAATATGGCAGTGCTGAAAAGCCCGAGTAACCCCGTAATGACGAAAGCAAAGATCCATTGCAAGGCAATGGTTTTGGTAGTCAATTGCCCGACAGCAAGTGCTATAATAATTTAGCAAACACCCCTTTGTAAAGTACAGTCCAAAGTAATCTTGACAGCTCCAAGACAGGCGATGGCTTCAACAAGAATGGCTCGAACGGTACTGCGAAATGACTTACATGCAGAGAGAATCGTCAATTCGAATCCCATCGCCCAATCCTTGAAGAAGGCCAAGAAGAACGTGCCGAACACTAGAATCATCCAAATGGCCACGTTCGCCAGTATCCTAGCCGGCAGCGAATGTGCCCCGACCATCGCGGCCCCATCCCAGAACAAGGCGACAAATGTCCACGCCAGAGGCCCAGAGATCACCGGGATCTGGATAAGGAGCACGGGCGTGCTATGGGAGAAGTACAACGACATGAGGTTGAAGAAGTTGATGACCAGCATAAGCTCGGCGATCCAGAAGCGCGACCGCACCCACAGCAGGATGAATGCGGACTGTAGCACGTTGTTGATGATGAAGTGGCTCCCGACGTTGGCCGCTTGGTTCACCCAGTCCGCGGTACTGGAGAACAGATGCCAGACATAGCCGACTTGGAGGATCAGGAGAACAAGCCTGTTCGGCCGGTTGATTAGCACGGATCTGCTCGAGCTGACGCTCAGGATCGGAGCGTATAATACCAATAGATACTTGTGATTAGCTTGTTGAGGGCGAACGGCGTAGGATGGGCTCGGTTCTGTCCCCAAATCGTCCTGTGTGCATGCTTCCCGCTGTGCGGACCGTCGTCGGGGGCCTCGAAGGTGTAGAGGAAACTGAGGACCAGCACCAGGAGCCACGACAGTATGGTCAGGACTTTGTAGGCCAGTAGACCGCCTCGAGTGTGCGACTCGCGCTTGGCGAAAGGGTTGACTGCATGTCCACCAGCGTCAACGACGGACAGAACGAGAGACGAAAGACATCAAGACTGGTGACCAAGCTTGGAGAGATTGTGCATCTTACAGGAATGGACCCGCTCCATGGTAAGAATATCACTGCCTAGACTTTTAACTGGAAGCTGGTTCGATGATTAGGTAGGAATGGTCATAGGATATTTTGGAGATTCCTTGAGTCGCTGCCGTCTCAAGTGAACCAGACTGAGTGTACGGAGTAAAGGCCTCGATGAAAGCAAAAGGAAAGAAATGGACAGTCAGGCAATGCCCTCCTTGAAAGTTTTTAGCTGAGGTGATGCCACTATTCCAGTACAAATCGACTTGGGGATGGGGCAGGTGCAGGAAGGGGCCCTGCCGTCCAACAGCCCCGCATTTATGTTGCGAAACACCTTCTTGCAGCCTGCGCGTGTGCAAATGCGAGGCAAAACATCACCCGCCATACCCACCTTAGGGTAGGTACAAAGAGATAGGGTATTTTAGATACCTTGGGGAGCTGTCAAAGCCGCATGGAGTGGTGGGCACAGCATCAGCATCAGCATCAGCTGCAGGATGCAAGGGAAGTCATGCACTGCAGTGGTCTGAGGGTCTCAAGGGTTGCCATGGAGTCAATCCGATTGGTTTTAGCCATGGCCAGAGTGCACAAGCTGCTCAGGCTAGTCAGGCTAGTCAGGTATTCAGGCTAGGTATTCAGGCTTGGAGTCCTCCCTGATAGAAGCAAGGTACGAACGAGGGTATTGAGGTAGTACCGTATTGTCAGAGTTTATTCTATTCTATTTCGAGAATCGACGAGTAACTACACCGAAGCGCCGCATGACCATCGTAGCGGAAGATGGAGAGATCAGCAAGCAGAAAGACTGGCTGCATTGCTGGTGACTACCTTGACAGTGTACCCAATACATCTGGACAGAATGACCCTGCGCCGGTTGCTGCAGCCGAGTATGCTGTCTCAGGATAAGGTACCTTAAGGTGCAAGGGCAGAGGAATCCCAGCTAATCAAACTTGGCAAAAGCAAGTTCGTAGACCAGGCCCAACGTGAGCCTTGCATGTTGCAGCATATGGTTGAAGTTGAGGTACTCCAGTTTGTCCTCGGTTGTGTGGATCTTCCTATCAGAGTACTTGAAGTCGGACTCGATGACAAATGCCGATGGATAACCAGCCTTGGTGGCGGACGAGTGATCTACAAATGCTCCATTAGCGGGTGCTTGAGGGTTGACCTTCCTGTCTACTACGTACCACTGCAGGCGTATCCACACTTGGTCAAAACGTATGGGATGTCGCAGTACTGAACGCGTCGTTAGCGTCTTGTGCTTCGCCGTAGGGGGAAATACTCACTTCCGTAATGACCTCTTTGATGAACTCCGTGAGCTCGAGGCTGACATAGTCGGTAATAACCCCCACACTTTCGGGTTCTCCAGCGGAGAGGGTCTTTTGAATGTACCCGGTCATATCCTGTTGGAGCATGGCTTTCACGTCCCGTCCCTCCTTCTCATACTCCGAAAAGATCGCCTGACTGCCTAACAATCCTCCCTCCTCCGCCGAGTACCAATGAAACTCGATCTGATTGGCTGCCGTGCCTTTCACAATATCTTCGGATTGAAGTAAGACGCGGAATGCCTCTAGGATCGTCACCGTTCCGCTGCCATCGTCGTCCGCCCCGGGTGCCGCCAGGATTGAGGGTAAGAAAAGGTTGATGCTGTCCTGATGTGCGCCGATTATGACGGTCTTGTTGCTTTTCCCAGGCACTGTTGCAATGATGGAGTTTTGTCCCCATGGGTGCTCGAAGACGTCCACATGCACGCCATATTCGTCGGCTCCCGCATCACGTATCGTCTGGTTGACCTTGTTGTACAGCCACGCCGAAGACTCTGCGCCGTACTCGGACTTGTAGTATCGAGTATGAAACGAGGTGAACTTCTCAAGGTTCTGCCGCATGTTGTTCTTCTCCAAGTCCTTCATCAACGGCTTCAACGTTTCGTTATAGGCCGTCTTCTTCGGGAATACAACTGGTTTCTTTGATGCGGCGTTTGGATACTTCAGAGCTCCCAGATAAGGCGTCTCCGTAATATCCATGAAGTTCAGGCCTTCCTACTCGAGTACAATCGCTGATTAGCTACGTGGTGAAATGGGGGGGCCGCCAAAGGTAAGAGTTTAATGAAGCCCCAAAGCTCCAGGAGCGCGCTAATGAAGAGAGACCGTACCCTCCGCAGAGCCCATTTCTGATCTTCTGTCACCCATCGTGTTTCTCCCGGCGACAGTTCAATAAGGTACTTCTCCGGGTCCGTAGCATCACCAAGTAGGGCTTGATCTGGGTGAAGGACGGAGAGCGCAGTCGCAGTCGTCGCAAAACACAGTGCAAATACCGGGGTTAACTTCATAGCTTTCACAAGTATAAACGATACGGACCGAAGTTATAAACAAGATGGACAGATAGAGCGACAGGAAGGCAAGTAGTTGATACTCGGTAAGACCAGTTAGTACCCTAAGGTACGCCGAACGCCCTAAGAATAGAAGCGCGCGTCATTGCAAGCCTGTAGCTCCCTTGCCGAGGCACTTGCGATTGTATGTAGATAGGAGCGCTCCACGTCAATAAATTAGTACAGTATATTTGTTTTAGAAGAAGAGGACCTTACTTATGTATATGTCTATACAGTATCGCATCAATCCTGGAGAGTGTCGGAAACTCTTGACCCTGAGTCAAAGAGACCGGGTGCAGTCATCGTGATGGGTTCTACTCGTCTGATTGGTGGATATGAAGTACGAAGTACTTCGGTACAAGTCCGGGACACTGGACCCGATGCTGACCCTAACCTGCCCCAAACATTCCCTTCCCACTCTTGTCCTTCATAGATCCCACTGGGGAGCCCACTCCCTTGCCAGACCGTGCCCTTCAATCGTAACTTGAAGCCCCGTGTTCATCATGGCCATCTACCCCATCACCCACCCCAGCGCGCCCGAAACTCAGACATCCTCGTCGGCAGCCGCCATCGACATCGAAGCATGGACAGAACAAGCGACCCAATCCCTCCAAGCCGTGTCCATCTCCTCCACCTCTCCGGCCGCAGCCCGCTCCGCCGGCCTTCGCGGTCCCACCGTCGCCCTCACCATCCCTCTAGACGAGCATGCCGTCCCCAACCGTCCATCGCCGGACGCGCACCGCCCGCATATCGCGGACCAATCCAGCTATCCGCCGCGACGGGAACCGCTCCGTCGCGATAGCCTCAAGCGGCGCGAGGCGCTGCTGAAAGGCAAAGAGGGCTCGCGGCGCAGACAGCGCTGGGAGAACGGTAAGTTCTCTTTCTGGCTCATCCGCCACGGGCATGATGCGGGCGACGAGGTATCGTGAAGCTGACCGATTGTTTTTCGCCTGCGCGAATAGATCGCCTGCTCAACAACCCGTGGGCGCAACCGCCGCTGCCGAGCGACTGGGAAGTGCACCCGACGTATCGTAAACACGCGGTGCCGTACTACCTAGCACCGCTGTGGGACGCGGAGATGGCGTCCCGCGCGTCGGCCGGGAGGAGTAAGCGAGGGGCGAAAGGGAAGGGTGAGAGGGCTGACGATCCGGCGGGGAGGGTGCCGAGGGAGTTGAGGGACAAGCTGAAGAGGGCGCGGGGCGCGAGGGGGCTGTTGCAGGATCTGGAGGAGGAGGTGAGGATGTTTGTGCGGAAGTGGGAGGAGAGGGGGAGGGAGGAGATCGATTCGGAGGATGAGGAGATTGTGTTTGTGGGGAGGAACGGACATTTGGATGATGTGCCCTCACCGCGGTCAAAGGGGAGTGTGGAGGAAGATGTGGAGAGGGAGAAGCTGGTGTTTGATAGTTTGGTGGATGATCATGGCGCCAGCTTTGGGTATGTTTGCGCCGCTGTTCGCCTTTCAGAGAGACTAATCGTTTTAGACGTTGGCTTGTCCATTCCATCGCGTGTTATTACGGTCTGAAAACGTGGTCTGTCACGGTCGGCGACCCGGCGAGACGAGAGGCATATGTCGGAATTGATGAGGTCAAGGCCAGCACGGTTCGACGACCGGTATCCCCGGATGGGGTATTACCAAAACCTCTATGGGTCATGGTTTAAAGCGACCGTGTAATGTCCCGAGGGGTATGATATAATAAGATTACTTCGCTATTCCAGCGAACGTATAAAGTAATAGAAGCCCCGTCATCTCATCGTACAAAAGTGCGTTATGTGACTGATATCGACTCAGCCCGGTGACTCGGTACCTCTCAACTGTCATCATCATCGGTCGTCCTGCAAGCAAAGTAGAAGAACATAAACGACAGGAAGCACACCGCAAAAGATAGAATTGACCAGCCAGAGTGCGTTGCACGCAGCGAGGAACTTGCCGGTGGCACTCGTGATGACTGTGGCCGCACCGAGGAAGGAGTGACTCAGAGTACGCCGGTAGCAGCCCGGTTGATTGCTGTTTTCGCGTAGGTCGAGGCTCGGATCAATCTCGTGCTTACGCTGGTAGCGAAGCATGACCGCGTGCGAGAAAAGAGTCGATGCTGTCAAGAGAATCCAGGACACCGTCCCCATCACGCCGTAGATCAGATAAGAACCCGAGCGACAGCTCAGACCCGCCGCCGGCGTCAAGTAGGCGACGAATATGGCAGGCCCGGTAGTGCCAAATTGAATCCAAATCGCTAGCAATAATGCTATCAGCATCCGATGCCATACCTTCGCATTGATGTGGTTCCATTCCGGATACGCCAGGATAGGGCGCGTGCCAAGACCACAGTACTTGGCCACCTGCGTCGCGGTTCCCGCCAGGTTGGCTTCAGTCTTTTGATGCAAATCCCACGCTTGTTCCTGACAGCTGTCCCCGTTCCGGAGGCTTGAGAGGGTTGCGGCGAAGGCCCCCTCGATTGCACTAGCAAACTGCCACCATGTAAATGGCCTTGCATAATTGAATAAAGGACCTTCCTCCTTTTCATCACCGCCAACATCGAACCCGAACCAGTTGGGCACCTCAAGACGGGCATAGTCATTAGTGAAAACGCGATCGGGGCAATTTTCCAGATATGCTGCACTAACACCTTTTCCACCGAATGTTGAAACGCGGTGAGGTTGTGGTGTGAGACCTAAGGGTTTGAATCTCAATTAGCCGAGCAATAGGGCGAGGACCGGGAAAGACTTTTCAAGACCTACCGGAACGGCTGAGAATTGCACGTTGCCGCTCGTGAGCTGTGGTCGGGTTACCATTGGCACCAACGACTGGAAGCGCCCGGTAAGCAAGGGTAAGGTCATCTTGGAGGGCATTGATGATGGATCCTGCTCTGTATTGTGTTCCAACGGCGATCCATCCACAGATGACGGGAACCTGAAACGACAGCTTAGCAACAATCCCAATCACAAGTCACTAACAGTCACGGCAGATGATTAATGATGAGTGTAGACAGTAGGGCCCGATCATGGTATAGGCTAGAAGACTGCGACTGATCATCCAGAGCCAAAGAGACCCAGACGATATCTGAAGAGCCGTTCCTGAATCTCCAAGGTCACCAACAAACGCAGCAATGATGGTGAAGAGCCAGGCTATGACGGCCATCCCAACCTGCGCGACGAGGGAGAATGTGACCGCGCAGTGAGTGTTGTGGAGATCTTTCTTCACCCCTGTCCACCACTGCTGATTGTCGTTGAGTACAACCAAACTGCTGAGCCAACCACCTTCCTGGGATGCTCTCATTGGGACTTGCTGCGCCGCCTGTAACAGATACTGAGCAGCCTTGATTCGCTCATAGAATTGTGGATGTCGGTCGGTCACAGCTCGACTCTTAGATCTGAGGGATGCAAAGCGCTGACGGATCCAAAAACGGTTCAGAATGGTTAATGACAGGGAGTAGGCGATCAGGCTCGGGCTTCCGAGAGCCAAAAAAAGGCTCATGAAGTTGCTCCAGGGGCCCGAGCCTTCGAAGGGCAACTGGGCAGTCAATGCAAGCCAAGGCAAGAGCCAATTAGTAAATGACGATGAAAACGCCGAGAAATTGAAGCTCTATCTTGGTTAGCGCATGCCCGGCCATCACAAGAGGATGGCGGAGATGAGATAACGCACCTGCTGTAACTTGTCGACACCGCAGTATTTGTAGCAAGTGTCGATAGTGATACCCCAGGTGGTGACACTGTCAAAGGCTGTCATAGGGTTGCCAAACCCATCCACTAACCCTTCCGTGCTATTCCCGTATAGAAGTCTGCATCCCGTTTGCCAATTGGCTACTTGATAGACCGGCATAACAACGTGGAACTGCTATAGGATGGCTTGCGTTTGATGAGCGGTTAGGGCTTGGCAAGCGATCAGAATATGGGGGGACGCAGCGCGAATTCGATTAAGACGTAGAAAATCGCCTTGACAAGGTAAATGAAAAGCAGAGGAATGAGGCAATGGGATTATATGTTTTTAATTATATCCCATAGCTTATAATAAATCGGTCAGCCTTGCTGCACAATGCATCGGAGGCGATGACCAAGAACGGGTTGCTGGAGTCACTCCGTTCGTCCTCTAGCCAAATTAAGATCCGGAGCCTTGTCGGCTTGGTACGCCAGCGCATGAGGAACCATATGTGCCTTCCGTCTGATGTTTTCCGATCTACCCAAACTGCAACTTACAAGCTCTGGTAGGTAGTGTGCGAGGAGATCCAATCGTCCGACACCCTCTCGCCCGTAAGGTGGCAGCACAAGGACGAAATAGCACGAGGGACGATATGTGTAACCTACCAGAGCTTACCTAAGGTACATACATACCTTACTGTACCTGAAGGCGGCTCCGAGGGGGGCGGTGTCATCGTCGCTGACCAATATCTCCCCGACGCCCAGGTAGCCACACCACCATGGTCGACTTCGCATGGCGCAGAGAGATGACCCGTTGCCTTGCACAGTCCTGCCTAGGTATCTTTCTTTGACTAGCTCTTGGCACTGATGACGCGGCATGCCAGGCTGATGGTACAAACACTCCTATATCTTCATTGTCACCTTCTTTTCCCTTGACATGCTCGTTGAGTCAATGTGAAGGCCAACGTTGGATGCTTTCCAATAGTGTGATGCGATGAGAAGTTGAAGTGCTCGTACCGTACCTTATCCAAGATAGGGATTCTGGCGGCAAAGCTAAGCTAGTATTAGTACCTAGACTGTAAATTGTAACTCCCTTGTCACTCGAGTAACTGAAGCCTTGTGACTGGCCCTTCATCATTTTGTATCCGAACCAACATCTCCCACCGGTCTGGGAACTAAGATAGTCCTCTTTAAAAGTCCTGCGGAGCGAAGCTGGAATCTGGGACCACCCGAAAGTTTTGTACGAAGCTACCACCAGCCTGGCATGCCGCGTCATTTATTAGTGCCAACAGCTAGACTATCTGCTAGATTACATCTATAAGTCAATGCTATGGCCTCATCACAAGCCCAAAAGTCTTCGCTTTCTCCACAGCTTCAGCATTGGTATACTTATGTTTTGCTACAAGATAATCCTTCACCCCTTTGTGACTTATGTATACGGTCTCATGTGTGCAATAGTCCACTCGACAGGGCAATGGCTCCTAAACCTTCTTCTTCTTCATCCCTAAATTTGAGATATGTGTGTGGATTCCTGGCAGAATGACTCAGGGCAGTCAAGAGGCAGTCACTTTTAACATATTTTGGTTAGCATTCTCTAGCTACATCGGAGGCGTCCACTAGAAAGATAGAGCATTCACACCTTGCTGTCACCCTCACTGTTGTCCACACTTACTGCTGCCCTTGCTTGCTGTTATTACCTCATTGTCTTATCATTTTCATTATCTCTGTGAGAGCGACAGTGGGGTGTCAGCGAGGGTGATAGTGAGGATGATAGTGAGAGTGGTTTCACAGCTAGCAAGGAGTCCCTACTAGCATTCAGGTCTGTCTGATTCTGGTGAACGCCTCCAATGCAGCTAGGAGATTCTAACCAAAAATAGGTTGAAAGTGACTGCCCCAAGTTGACTGCCCCGAGTCATTATCTGCCCCTTGCCACACAGTCCTTGATGAAGGGCTCATTGAGCTTCTGCTAGGCTTGAACCTCGTCTGGTGTAATAGGCTTCTTGATGGAACCTGTCGCTGACATCTGGCTAAATTTTGGTCCCCATCAATCCTTGAATTCGCGCTCCATCCAATCATTGTGAAATTCGCACATGAAAGCACCAACATATTTCTCTGTGACACCTTTCTGCATTGCACATCCGGAATGTCCAAGAGCCTGACGTACATTGTTTGTCACAAATTCAGACCCATCCTTTGTCGCTGAAAGGTGGGCGACATCTTTTGCATAACCATATTGTAGACTATGAATATGTAAGAGTATAGATCATAAGTCGTTGCACACCCGAAATTTCGGCTAAGTCCAAATAATCTACATAAGTGATTCAACCACGCAGGTTTTACTAGTATTTAGTACTATAACCTCGCTGCCTAT
>JAABUU010001160.1_pt1 | contig 46952 bp, 54 predicted proteins | sample 5559301 | NCBI WGS metagenome assembly JAABUU01 (sample SAMN10711884, study PRJNA513360) | rock metagenome | isolation source: Antarctica rocks | place: Antarctica: Victoria Land, Richard Nunatak white | reverse complement strand
AATGTCGAAGGAGCCTTTCGATTCCATACCTACTGATCAAACGGTAATGCTACCGGTGGCGGCTTCGGATCTTGACGTCGATGCAAGCTTCTCTTGAGAGATAATTCGACTGTCACTGGAGGCGCCACTGCCTATGCAGGAAGCAATTAACAGATTTTATAATTCTAGGCGCCACCTTTGGATATCAAATGGTGGTCTTCCAGAACCTCAGTCGAATCAACAAAGTACTCTCCTTATCAGTGATTCACAAGTATCAGTATCAAGCTTGTATGGATCGAGCCCCTGAACGCCGTCCTTCGATATACCTTCGCTATATATTTACTATCATGCGGCTACCATTGCAGAAGCATATATGCACTACCCAGACTTGGGTTTTGAAGTGTACGATAATACATCGAGATTGATAAGCTGAAAGGCCAATCCGAGGCGTTTGTGCCCCGAGCTTAGGGTTAATGCTGGTCGCTCATCGCCATATAAGTTATCGTTGATATATCCTTCCAAAAATTGGGAGACTGTAGGCCGAGTAGCATATACGGTCCTTGTTTTGGGACTCAACTGGGTGGGCGGCGCTGAGCTAAATGTCAAGCAGTGTCTACCATCGCCAAAAGACAGAACAGACTGCGAAGAGCAACATAGAACGTTCTGGGTGGCTTACTGCGTAGACTGCTGCGCCATCATGGGTTTAACTAGCCTATATCAATGTACGAAGACGATGTACGAAGAAGACGTGAGTACACCACTACAGAGTAGAAAAATCTTACTTCTATCAAGGGTTGACCTAAATGTGGCATCTTAAATGTGAGCACCCTTCTTGCAAACGAAGATACTCACGAGCAAATGCCATCCCAACATCCACCGTCTGCCATCATCAGCTGACTATCTTCAAGGCAGAGAAAAATCGGCTACCGAACGGTGCGATCGAGCAAAGCCGATCGCGTTGCATCATTGCTGCTCAGGATTGCCGACATTATACATACAACGAGCCATGTGAATATGAGTGGTGCAACTGACCATTCGTTCTGCCTTAGAACATGACTGAAATTTTTCCGGTGAATCTATTCCTGGCGTTTTGTCTCTACGTCACAGCTCGAGTCTTTGTATACTAGCTTAGGGTGCCCGGCCACCAGGAAAACTTTGGCGATCATATTTCCTCCTCACTGCTACGGGCACCGCAAAGGGTGAGTGCTCTTCTAGAGTGAGGTTTGACTCACTTCAATTTCAAGATCGAGAATAGTATCATCTTCCACCATCCAGACTATATATCAAGCTATATAGACCAAAACGTACGTATCTAAATCCTTCTATCCACACCGATGACGTCCTGCTGGAGCCGTCTGCTTACGGCCCTATACATTCAGTCCAAAGTCCAAGTGACATCAAGCGTCGCAACTTTGACCCCAAGATTCGCAGTGGTTCACTAATCCACCTCCCAAATCCTCCTCCATGAGCCGATCTCCGAAAGACGTTCGCTTCCTGGAATGAGACCATAAGGACGACCCCACGCTCAGAAGGCTGGTTCGTTCTTTCAGAGATTGCCGTGAAGCCGTCAATTGCCGCAATATCTTGCCCTAAAGTTGCCAACATCTTACCTAGTATCTACGCTATCAACGATGAGTGATTACGACCAGCTATCTTGTCGCCATCGTTATTAGCAACCTGGTAGAAGTTTGCTGTAAAGAAGACTGCAGAGAATCTTGACTTATTTAGTCTTTTAGGAAATGAGGAAGTGGGTACGCGTTGCCACCGAGAGTGGGTGGTGAACCAGAAGCAGTCGTCAGCAGCCAGGCTTTTAATTTTTCAGGTAAAAACATTTTGCAGGTATACTTACGTGGCATCGTCGCATAGAAGAGACTTTTACTGTTACCTCTGCTAACCATGTACTAGATGTTGGAAACCTTTTCAACCGAGTGTATTGACCTCGGCCGCACCACGCATTTTGCCTGGCATGATCGCCGTCAACTATCGAAAGTGCCGCACGACTCGGAATTTATAGTCTTTGACGGAGAAACTAGAAAAGATTCTAATGACAGCGGAAAAGAAGAGTCTTTGTGCTAAGCAGGAGAGAAACTGACAGATTAAGCAGCACATCGCATTCAATAGTAAGAGAGTATTCGAAGGAGTACCTACGTTAGGAGGCAAGTATATAACTAATTGCTCTGCTGCTTATATATCAATGTTGGTTGACGAATCGGCCAAAATATGAACACACTTTGGAACAATCCTATTCAGGTATGTATAGCATATTCCAATACTCCCCCACGTTACGCATACCATACTGTTTCGATTGCCACGGTTATTTCCGGATGTGTGATTAATTATGACATAACATATTTCAACACTCCCCCATGTTATGCATATCGTACTTCGGTTGCCATGGTTGTTTTTCGGAAGTGTGTATAATTATATATACATCCCTTTTGAAGTTGCAGCGAACGGATTCGAACAGTGAAGCTCGAAGGTGCATTTGTCAGCACCCGCCTTATTTTTGTGACGTCCCCATCGCGCCCTCCGGGCCCATAACCTGTTGGTTGACGAATCGGCCAAAATATGAACACACTTTGGAACAATCCTATTCAGGTATCTATAGCATATTCCAATAATCAAGACCAAAATCTCAAACAAATCCCGCTCTATACTCTCTCAATTTGCTCGTAACATCGACTGCCAATTCCGCTCTCTCATCTCATCATCCGTAAGTTTATAAACGTCGTGCATGGACTTGCTCAACATCTGCTGATACAATTATCAAGCTCTACCGACATGATAACTTTAGCAATGGCGTAGCGGCGCTTACGCTCCCGGTTCGCTTTGCGCTTGTGGATTTCTGCCCCCTCGTAGGCCAAAGTCCGTTCTGCTGTATTTCGAGCTTCAAGATCTTCAGCTTCACTGTCTTCAGCCTCGGAGTCTTCTGAAACGCCATCTTGTGTTTCCTCCACCAAGGCACCTTCTGGCGTCTGTTCCGTTGTACCAATTCCAAGATCAGCGTATTCAAGGAAAACATCTTGGAGACGCATAAGCACGTCCGAGCGTGAGCTGGAAGTCAGCCATTGCTCCCCAACGATCTCGATTGCAACCGCCTGGTATTGGTCATCCATCAATATTGCAAGCAGCATCGAATGCTTAAGATACTCCATGGCTTCCCATTTATCTATACGGCTACGATGGGATGCGCTATTGCGCATTCCGCGCATCACGTCCAAGGCAATGCTTAGCAGACCCCGGTCTGAGCAGAACTCTCTGTATGGAGCATCCCATGGGGCATTCCATGACCGTTGATACATCACTTGCCAGTGCTGCAACTCGACTTGCTCGAAAACTTTCCACTTTCTTAGAACCAGTAGCCCTGGATTCACTCGGCGAGTATAGTTGAAGAAGCTTTCCTCCATCAGATTCTGAAGCCTACCAAGAAGCTGGTAACCTCTGGTTATCTTCCTTGGAGTGAGGAGAAATCTCATTGCTTCTTTTCTGGTATTTTCATTCAGCCAGAGGTCACAGGTTTGCTGAATAGTATCTGCCTTCTGCGGATAATTCAGCAGGCGTACGATCTGGATTGCCGGGATTAAAATTTCGATCGGTAACTGTTCACGGTGGATGGTTGTATGTCGAAGCTGATCTGCGCGCATTAGTGCGCAAGAACAACTTGGATCTCTGACGACTCCTGGCAATGCGATATGGCGAAACAAGCGGGTCCAATCGGTCAACTCGATTACCCCGGACTCGAGCCATGACTGCCCGTTCTGCAACCGTGCAGGCAAGTCTTCAGAGTGGACTGCCCTCCAACTTGCTGACCCCAGCTGCTCCCAAAGATTATCCCGCGCATAGTCATTACAACAGTCCTCTATACTTTCAAGAAGGAACTCGCGGAAGTAGTGTTGATCCCTGAATGGGATGTCCAAAGATTTTGAGGGTTCCGGTGGCTCGACCAATGTTTTGACCGTTCCCCAATCAGGGGTGTCACTAGCCCAATTTATCGAAACGTTCCACGGAGACCTGGCATTATGAAGCCAGGGACGGTCTCGACACTCTCTCGCACGGCGCCGAGCATCAAGATCAGAACACAGTATAATAGTGCGTGTGCCCTCCGCATTTGGCATCCTGTTTCGAAACGGATTTCGTTCTCTTGTCTTGGTCGAAGAGACCTCGCAGTATTTGTCGCTTGTTGTCTAATATCTCCAGGTTGAATGGACTTGGGTGCTCCTGTCGGAATACCATCCCCCTTTTCAACATCCCAGATCTTTGTTTCTCGAGTCATGATGCCTGAATTCATTGTTCCCATAGTATTACTCAATGAATGTGCTTTACTTGCGTCAGGTTTGTTTCTCGAAGGCATCATCTTTGTTCTTCCCTTGTGTTTCGGCACTTTGTCTATGCCCGCATCACATAGCGCCTTAAGATTCACCTATTGCATTGACCCTTCTATGACCGCGGCCGAGAGCTTGACTGGAGCTGCCCTGTGAGGGCACCATCTTTGTTCTTCCCTTGAGTTCCAGCATATTGTCTGTGCCAAAACACATAACGCCTCGGAAGTTCACGTATCGCACCGGCGCTACCATGACTACGGCCGACATCATGACTTGATCTGTCTTTGTCATGATCAGCGGTACGAAAACGTGATACTATATCAGAGGTTAGCATAACATCATCGAATCATGTTATGCCTTCTTCGATATAGAAGATCATTCAATAAACCCGCATGATACCATTTCTGACCATAAAAGAGACGATGAAACGTTACACAGTCATGGAAACTGAAGAACAGTGTGATACAAGAAGATGACAGGAATTCGATCATAGGGACTTTCATTGACGGCGGGAGGATAACAAAAAGCGAGAGAAAACTTGGAGACAGAAACTGAATGTTCCAAAATTCTTCATGCATTGGAGTGATACACAGGAGTAGCGAGAGTGGTGTCAAAAAAACTCGCGCCTACAAGTTTCACTGACCGGGGTGACTCATGTCTATATCCAATCTTCCCAAACGGCCCATTCTAGCCCTCAAGTATCTACTCGTTCCAATTCGAAGATAATGTGCATCGACTTACAAATCATCTTGTTGTACAACTCATGCCATTCGCGCTCTATACGATCAACCATACTTTCTTCTGGCTGTGCTTCACCGTGCGATACGATTTAATCACGTTTGCCCCAAGGAGGAGGTAGTGCTTCCCCATGAAAGGTCAGAAACGCACTCCTGGAGCTGTTACGCGTTGATTTGTCTTCATTGGCTATGTGATCAGGCCTAGTGGAGCTTTGATCGCCCTTCAAGCTGCCTGGCGGTGGCAGGATTGCATCTTAAATAGGCCTTCCGGACATATCGCTCCATCACGAGTACCGGCAGAACCGATCGTGTGCGAAGCAACCTCGATATAGCCTTCGCATCTCTGCTTTCTAATGAAGACACAGCGCAGCCTTGGCGACAGCAAAACGACGTTTTCACTCCTTTGTGGCATTGCGTTCGCCTTCTTCTATATCAAGATCAGCCAAAGTGCATTCGTTATCCATGAAAGTACATGGGGCCTTCAATACACGACCCAGAGGTAAGCACTCCTCGGCAAGTATCACGATATCGGCAGCTTGAATTCTATTGTCCAGGAGGCTGGGTAGAACGATTGCGTCCTTGACCAACTGCCAAGTTTCCCAATTATTGAATTTGGCTCGATGAGCAGCAGCATTCCGCCAGTCCGCCGATCTAACTTAGGGTTCTATTGAGATGAGATCCTCTTGTGTCTGGGGAAAAACTCCTTCCTGTGGCCTCTCAAGTCCAAACGCCCGACCAGACTTCTTGATAATTCTTCAACTCAGTCTGTTTTGGGAATGCGGTTTTCACCATGTATGCGAGGTTGCACAACGACAGCCAATTGTAAGAGAGTAGGTTATGTGTTGTGCGCAGAGGCAGAAGGTTTTGTTTTTTGCGGCCAAGTTCGACCGTGGATCCCCATTTCTCGGCTGACATTTGCTACTGTGGCACATAGCCAAAATAGACAAACTTTCCGTCTCTATCCATGAATTATGACCCGTTCTCTTACAACTCGGATCGAAGCTGCGCGGCCTTTGTTCCTTGGATCAAAGTTATCGTGGGTACTATATTACAGCTTTTTGTTCGCCATCTTTGTCTTTCGCCACCTCTAGCCTTCGCCTTTGTCCCACTCCGTTCGGCGCTTGTCAACTACATTCCCGGTTTTTGTGCCTATGGAGTGGCGCAATAGCTGACATGTGTTGAATTACACTCTCAGCGACCGGGAAGACAGTTTACCTCGTAGGTTGTCTTGGTGCATCTCCACATCGACTACCGAGGCCATGGGCTTTTTATCTAAAATTGTTTTCAGACCCAAATTATAGTCCTTCGATGACTCTTCCTGATCTCTGGGTGAATAAGCTGTTCTAAACCGTTGCATTCGAGTAAGTCGTAGAGAAGTTGCTGCGGTTTGCAAATCAAAATCTCCATCTGCTGCGTGCGAATTGCCCTTATTGCTGCTGAAAAAACGCGCTTCGCCACGGTTCAAAACATGGAGCACTGCGACGTAAACATCTTGCTTTTCAAAGAATGGTGGGCATGATGCACTTCGACGGGTCGCCGGGCCATGACCCAAACGCTTCGTGTTTAAGTCATGGTATCAGCTAGAATTTGGATCAATAGCAGTCAGCAAAAGAGTTCAATGACAAACGGAGCTTTGATTTAAATGGCTAGAGCATGTTGTGGACACCCTTCTTGATGCACGAGAGAAGGGGCAAAAATGTTGCCGGGGGTATATCAACCACAGCCAGGCAGGAATTGGTTTTTGCTGAGGTTGCTAACGCCAATCTAGTTTGAACCAGAGCCATGGGTGCTATTGTGCGTGGAAGACATAGTCCACAAGAATAATTTCAATCGTGTGGAGGCTAACCTAACGTTAATCAAAAATCGTGCAAGATATGGAATGATTCTCAAAGGGAGGCGCATATACTTATGGCAATTCGCTCTACCTGCCTTCCGTGTTTGTCATCGCAGACATGCATATTTCATGCGCATTGGTGGCATTTGTTGTTGCAAGCCGTGTCGTAGGAGGTTTGCATCCTGTGATTCCCTCTGGTGTTTTCCGTGTCCGTTCGGCTACATTCACATGTCGTAATACTTTGTGTCGTGTTTGTCGTCGCAAACATGCATATCCCAACCCAAGCGCATAGATCAACTTGTCATTACAAGCCATGCCATATAAATCGTCTCCTGCGGTTTGCGCTGGTGTCTTTCCGTCACGGTTCGGCTGCGTTCACATGTTGCAATACTTGTTGCATGCAGTTCAAACGATATCCCATACCATGTTTCACCCTGCATCTCCCAATAATGACTCTGCGCACGTATAGTATTAAAACGTAATATCACTCAGATTTCAACTTTTTGAGATGGGAACTTGTGCTACTCGGCATCAGACATGCTGAAACTCAGTCCCGGCTGAGTATTTGGAAGCATTTAGCCAGGAGGACCTGCCGTATGCTATGCTATCTCGTGATCTAAGAGATCGGGTTCTGCCCCTGGCAATACCCCACAAGAAATGATGAGAATATATAGATCATGTCGCACGTAGTAGGGAAAATAAATTGATGAGAAAGGCGGGATAACCGTTAAAAATGCCATGATCAAAACCCTGCAACCAATGCAATGGACAATCACTTCAAAGCACAACCCGACTTTGCCGTGATTTCAGAGGGGCAGGGGACGACGCGGTAATCGACACTGTGGTAGAGACCGGATTAGAAGATACCATCGCAAACATGAGCGGAGAGCTTACGTTGGGTTGTCTGCACCCTGGAACCAGCCCCATCGGAATTCGCAGCCAGATCGGAGCTTAGACGGGAATCTGGAACATTTGTCGGTCGAAGGTCCGCCGTATTGTGCGCCCCAGACATCAGATGTAGCTCCCCACTCAGTGGAGCAGCCATTGAAAATTCCGAACCCACCACCAGGCATCTAAGTCATTAGCAGGGTCTCTTAGAAGATTAAGTAGGAACTTACGGCGATATCGAATTGTGAAGAGCCGACGTCGTAACCAGTGTTTGTGGCCTGCACAATCATCTCCTTCCCTTTAATGGGGCCGCTCGTAAAGGTAAGCTGGTAGCATGTGCAGCAAGCTGGGTTGTTGGCATTGACGGAAGCGAATCCATAGGCCAAGTGGTGGTTTACAGCCCAAGGGCTTTGATCGCTGCACATGTAGGCTGCATCGTATATCAGCATGGGAGAATCGTATGAATATTCGAGGATCTAGATGTCATACCATTGCCACCATTGCAGCCAGACTGGGCATTTGCGTCGGAGAGAGGGTTATCATGAGCGTCGCACGTTTTGACTGGGGCCAAGGCTGCAGGTGCATTGCCAGCCCAAGCACATGATGGCTTGCAGCAGTCCCTGCTCTTTGTTAGCAGAAGCACGTCTTTCACATGGATGAGCCTTACCAGTAGCGGGTCGTATGGCCCGAGCCAGATTGGGCAGCGGCGAAAGAGGTGGAAGTTGCAAGAATCGCTGCAACGGCGAGCTTAGAAATACGGGATGCCATTGTCTTGACAGATATGGGAAGTTCTGAGAAATGGTAAAGGTGGTGAATGCAGAAGTATTTGGTATTGCAAAGTTCTGATGTTCAAATTGGTGAGAGAAAAGAATGGTCTCGCGGGTTTATATAAACTTGTCAAAAGAAAGCTGGTTGAACATCTCGACTCTTTTGTAAGACAGATCTTCGACCCTCCATCCCAAGTCCCCAACCCGTAGAAACCGAGGTAAATCAAGGAACGGATGATGACATTGTGTTTCTAGTCAAGACTACTACCAGACCCTGTCGACTACAATCATGGTTCCATGTTCCACCCCAGACCCCGATCGAGGACCTCGTCATGATCCTTTTCTCTTGGGATGAAAACGAAGGACCCGCTCCGGAACTCTCCCATCTTCCAGAGCGCAGTCCAGCTCTATGTTCCAGCCCTCGACACAACAACGATAATAGCAACAGAAGAACGCTGTAATAAATAGCCCAATCTGTTGTTGCTTCAGATGCCTGGTTCTGGCAGATTACGACGTGACGAGAAGGCGTCCCAACGACGCCGTCGGGCGATCCTTCCCGTTAGCAGGCCGTGTGTTTCGGTTCAGCTGGCCCAGGCGTTGTCACTTGTTGCTTCACACGGTCACACCGGAGAAATTCACTCTCTAGGTACCCACGTGGTACCTTAGTGTGGAGGTTCCCGCACCTCGGCTACCGTTAGTGACACGCAATGCGGAGATTCAAGGGTTTTACGGTTGTTAGTCGATCAGCCCATCAGCCAACGACGAGACCCCGGGGCTGAAGTCCTCGTTTCAAGCATGGGTTGGTATATTGGTATTTCTACCACATTGTTAATTTGTTATGGTCTTTCCCGGCCGCTGTCGTAGCATCTTCTCAACCGCCGTGTATCATTACTAAGGACTTCAAAATGAGACTTCAGAAAACTAACAGGCAATGGCAGTCAACAAGGGAATTGGTGAGAAACGACAATAACGAAATAATTCAAAAGTAGTGACTGCTATACAAGCCAGCGATTTGAGCCTGTGGGGAAAGTTACAGGAATCATCACCCGTCTACCTCGACTGACTTGTCCTTCGAGATCGACGTGAAACCCACACAACGGACGAGGGTTGAACCCCCGCAGCCTGGTGCACCTGCCTTTTTCTGCCATGTCATTCGCCCAGGGACACGTTTTTCATGGGTGAACCAAATCAGCTTGTCCGTAGCTGTGCCAGAACGGGACTTGAGATCCTTTCGAACAAGACAATGTCGAACAAACAGTCCCGTCGTCATCTGACGGATCATACCAAGCTTACGCAACGAAGCTCCGCAGCATCATCAAATTGATCGACGGTAGACCGGTGCTGTTAGCTTTGCACTTTCCGTTACATGGTGGACACCATCAAAAGCTACAGTATGCTTAACGCAGGGTGAGCACATTGAAGTGCTTGAGCCGTCCGTCAGGTGATACGTGTGGTGCGATGGTGGTATCTTCGAAGCCAATCTTAAAGACCTCACAGATAGATGCTATTCCTGGGTGGTGGCTCGGAGCAATCTGCCTTGAAATGATGAATTTGTCTCATGCTATCATTGTATGCTATCAACCAATGCATGTCTCTGAATGGCGGAATAGGCTGTGTGGTGAAGCGGCATGTTGTCCGCCTCCTCCATTCTAGTATCCCGAACAGCAAGAGGCAACAAAGGTTATCCATTTGACGGTTGAGCTCACTTCTTCTTGCAATGCTGGTCAGACTTTGGCTTCATTGATTCCTACAAAGCCGGTTTCTATTGCCCGTGCATAACGGGTTTTCGAGTTGTATATATGGTCGAAAGGGTTGCAGCTTGGTTGTTGCACTCAGCTTGAAGGAAAGCTAGCCTTCAAACCATCTGCCAGACTATTCGCCAGATTCGCATCCGTCGCTTCTTCGATGAAATTGACCTCAGTACGCCATTCCAACCAATCTTGCGCTCCTGCCCCACGATCGCTCCACAGCAAACCTACAGCAATGTCCCAGATGTCGAGGATACGACTGTCGCTGCGATAGAAGGCTGATGCTCCACATCCACCACAAAAATACCTATGCACACCAGGTGAGCTGTCGTACTGCTGGAGGGTACTGGCTCGGATATCGAAAGGTGCCCCGTGGGTCCCAAAGATAATGATACGTGGAATCACAAGCCAGCTTGAGAATTCGAAGCCAGTAGTCAACCTGCACGACTCGTCGGTCTCAAGGTAAGCGGTGTATCTGCGTCCATCATCTCCAAGCCACCACTTGCCGGATTCATGGTGACCCCTTGGTTCCCCTGACGGACGAGTAATGTAGAACTCCACACCTTTACAGTGGCAGCTTCCGTACAACCTATCTTCACCAGCGGTCTTCTTGGTCCCTTCGTCCACTTTCGCTGCCCGCTTCGACCATTGCGAAAACATTTCTTCCGTAGCTTCTTCGGAGTCTCTGGCCTCTAGATACCTCGTTGCCCTTTCGCTCCCTATTTCGGACAACCATGCGCTTAAGCCCCCATCCCTTGTGTCTGCGACCCACAGCTGCACCCTATTCAGCAGTTCCCTGGTATCGTTAAGTATTCCGCTGCAGAATTCCCATTCTTCCGTATCAAACGTAGCTACCTGAGCTCCGCATCTTGGGCAGAAGTAGCGCGTCAAATGATCACTCGACGCGTAGGATGACAGACGAGAAACATCAGGTCTGGTGGCTGAAGGTATTACCGCAAAGGAAGCCGCTAACTGGCCAGTAACATGACGGCAGGAGTTGCAATTACAGATGGATGACTTGAGTGGAAAGCAAGAAGCAGGTAGGGTGTAGGTATACGATGCGCTTTTGCAATGGCAACTAGCACGGATAGTTATATCCATGGACGCGATGATTAGGGAAGCGAGGATTCGAAGTGGAAGGAGAAAGATGAAGTACTCCGTATCTCGCTCTACCTTACAGTAGCTATCTACTTCGAACGCGACGCTTAATCGTGCCACGCTGATACCTAATAAAGTAGGTGCTGGCCACCCACCTGACGTTCACCCTCCATCGATTTTGCGAGGAATCACCTACAAAATCGAGAAATCTCTCAAATTCTTTGCACTTTAACAACGTAACAACGCACAAAGATAATTGCATGCAACAAAAGTTCTGTTGAATGTTAATTATACAAAGAAACTAAAAATGAAAAAAATAAATCAATTTATATGTTGATGCGTGCATGAGTTGTGAATTTCAGAAATCGTCAACTGTTGTACGCTTTAATTTTCACATATTGGCAGCGCAACGACATATCATGATTTTCGTTTCGATAGAATGTTAGATTTATACATTCTTATTTGACTTCTAGTTTAGAATACTTTATTTTCTCTGTGCTCAGCGTAGCACGATTAGCTTGTTGGGTTAAGCCTACTCTGATCACGTGGCAAAAAGCTGACACGTAGACTTCCCTGCAAATTCCGGAGTCGTTTGTCATTCGGCTGGAGCAAGGTTCAATTAGAACGTTCAAAAAGTTCAAGGTTGATCGTTCGCATTCTACAGATCTCCTGCTTATAGAAAATCATAACGGTGCCGCTGGAAGGCGTGCCATTATCCTATCGTCAAGTCAAAGGCAACTGTCACACTTCAGCATGAGCAGGCCAATCTCCCACCATGGGCTCAAACGTGTCCCAGAAGTCTGTCCATAGATTCCCTTGGTCCCCAAAGGAGCCATAACCACCCGCTGCGGAGCACAATACTGGGGTGTCATGACTCGAGCGTACCGAATCTCCATCTTGCGCTCTTGAGTCCGCTGCCGGGTTTTCGATGTCACAAGGAGCAGTGATCCTTGAGATCTGTTCTTCACATTGAGCAAGACATATGTCTCCAAGATCCCACAGATCCTCCTCCTTCGCCCGGTGCAGTCGTTCTCTGAGGCATATCAGACTTGACTTGCAAGACTCCTTAATGGCTTGATCGGTTTCCTCAATGGCACAACGAAGAAGCACAATTGCAGCAGAAGTCAAATGGTATGCGCTATCTGAACAGCCAACAACATTGATTAATACCCTGACCCTTTCCGCAATGAGGCGGTTCTTAGGTAGGACTTACACGGGAGCCAAAATTCCTGTAGGTGATGTTTACTAAGTGAACACACAAATGCCGTAACAGCCTGTGCAGCATTGCGCAGCATACTAAGGTGGTATTGGCGCCCTACGCTAGTGCCTGTGTTGCACTCTTGATTGGCTTCCTGAATTTCTCTTCAGTTGTGTCAGCTTCGTCCAGGCGTTCCAGGAAGCTTACCCGCAAGGCGATACGGCAAAGGAGCATTCTGGTGGTAAGAAAACCAAGCCGCAGACTAGAAGATCCCGAACATGGTTGTAGATTGTCTGGTTCACTACACACTGGCCAGCCAACAGTTGAATCTTCCCAATCATCTAAGCCGGCCTCCAGATGTCGAAGCTGTTTTGCTATATCTTTCTTAGACCGGCTGCGCAAATCGTATACGAGTGGTAGTGCCTCTCCCAGTATTTCTGTAAGACTGCAGAGGGAGAGGAAAGATTCCGCCGCTTTGACATAACCTGGGGAATCCTCGTCTATCTCAAGTGTTTTCATTTCTGGAAGTGGTATATCATACTGATCTCGACATATCTGTGTTGGTACTCCATGAGCGAAACTAGACCTACTCCGCAGCCGATTCAGCAGGAAAATCTAGCAATCTTTTGGCGACTAACCAGCAGTCGTGAACCAGAACTCCCCACCACAGTCGGACCCGCAATCGTTTCTCTCCATCTGTGATTCTCCAATGCCTCGGATCTCTATTAAGCCCTAGACTATGAGCTAGGGCAACTGTACGTCCACAATTAATCGTGTTTCCCGTGATTGAGCTTGTTGGCCTGCCGGTAAGGCTTAAAAGCGCAGCCTGTACGGTTGAAAGGCTGGGAGCCAGGAAGTCTTCGTGCAGTGCAGCTACAGTTTGGTTCCACGCAAAACATTTATCTGGACGCGGATGACCCCGAAGAACGTCAGAGCAATCCCAGTAGATCAGGGCAGAGCTGTACACCTCGCAGACAAGAGCAGGTGGAAGATCTTGGCGGCCACTTCTATATCGTTCCAGGAATGAATCTTCTTTCACTATAGGAAAGCAAGGGTTTACATGGTTGAAGTAACTGCATCACAAGGTCAGGAATACGCTTTTAATCATTTTCGAACCATGATGACACGTACAGTGCAACAATATCGCCAACAAAGGGTCGCAACACCTGTTCCAAAATCTCTCTTTGAGCCTCCCCTGGTTTTGCAGCCAGAATGAATCCTTTTCTTCGATTTGGGACGTCCATGTATAAGATCGGTTTCTTGGGTTCATCGGACATGATAGCATATCGCCTATGCTTTGCGTAGGCATTGATGTCTGTCTCTGACGCCATATACGTCTCTATTACCTGTAGATCCTCTGCCGCTGTGGGGCCTATAATCATTGAGAAGTTGGATCGCGCACGCTCGGCAGCAGGTGAGCTATCCCATGAAGGTTGAGGGTTCGCTTCAGCGCTCTGTTTGCCTCTTGGTTGAACTTCGTGATGTTCTCTTGGATACGAAAGTCGAGGCTGAATTTCATCAACTTTTGTAGACGACATCGAGCCTTCTAATTTTTGCCGAGGACGCTTCGACACTCTATTCGACAAGACTTCGGAACAGGGTGAGGCTTTAGAGTTGGCAGTATGAGATCTTGCGGTAAAGATGTGCTCATCTAGACGACAACAAGTCGCATTTTGCATACGGCAGAGCAGACAGGGCTGACCCGTGAGGTCCACAACACAGCGGATTTTGCGCCTTCGACACCTGTCGCAGGCGGGAATTTTGTGCGAGCGATAGGGTCTACTTGATATTGTTCCCAGAATTGGCTCCTCCGATACTTGAGCTGTCATTTGAAGATAGGGGGAGAGCCTCGACATTCTTCATTTGCCACCGCGTTTTTGACAGATGGTACAGCGGAAAGATGATGCTCCAGATGTTCAAGCCGTCAGAGTACAGTCGTGACAATATGAACACCTTTCAACGAGGGTAGTCCCCGAGTCGTTAAGACAGTCTACGAGTGTCCGGTTCAATAACTGATAGTCTTTTTATTTTGATCGAATCTGCAAGGGATTAACCGCCCCAGTGTGCCATTGGTCATCTGTCAAAGTGTCTTGGACATTCCGTCGGAAAAGTTGTGATAACGAAGCGCGAAGTAGGAGACGTGACTTGTGCGGGGTTTCTGTTGCTCACTAAAGTAGCTGGGGATGGTGATTTGCTGCTTCAATCGATGTGACAAATCCACGTTCCTTTACCCGTCGGGAAACCCTTAAAAATGCAGCAGATTGATTGGTGTGCTGCGGGATACTCTGAGAAGACACTATTGGCCATCGGGAACCTGATTTGCAAGCAACTGCTGTTCTCAGGCCCATTTCCAAAGGCAAGAGGTCCCTGTCTCCTCGGATCCTTTCTTTACGAAAAGACCGATACAAATTTCTACTTAAGCTTTCCGATGCCATGTCCTCCATCCCTTAAGAAAAGGTATTATCCTTGAAAAGAAATGAAATAGGCGATTGTAATGAAACCACCTTGTAACCTTTCGTTCACAACGTCCACATATCAATTTTTCTGTGACCTCAATGGTGCAAAATGGCCGACCTATACGCCAACATTGATGAGGAGGCTTTGCTCAAAAAGGCCAAGTCCACTCTGCTGCGTTACGGCGGCGATTTCCTGCCAATGATCATCACAAAGGCTCAAGGCGTGTTTATATACACTGCCAATGGTCAAAAGCTCCTAGACTTTACTTCTGGCCAGATGTCCTGTCTCATCGGCCATGGAAACCCTGAAATCGTCGAAACAATAGCAGCTCACGCCGCCCAGCTTGACCACCTTTATAGTGGAATGATAAGCCCACCGGTAGTCGAGCTGGCTGATAAGCTGACCGGGTTACTGCCTGAAGGCTTGGATAAAGCAATGTTCCTAAACACCGGCGGAGAATCAAATGAGACGGCTATTAAGCTTGCTAAGATGTACTCTGGGAAATTCGAAATCGTTGGGTTGGCTGCGTCATGGCATGGTATGACTGGAGCTGCTCACGCAGCTACGTATCACGCAGAAAGGAAGGGATATGGGCCTTTTGTATGAAATATTCTTTCGAACTTTGAGTCAACTGATAATTTTCGTTAACGAATTGCGATAGATTCCAGGAAATCTTGTTCTTCCATCCCCCAATGCTTACCGGTCCGTCTTCCGCAATCTAGATGGCTCCTATGATTGGGAAGGCGAGCTCAATTATGGCTGGGAATTGATTGACCGTTCGTCGGTTGGATCGCTGGCGGCCGTAATCCTCGAGCCTATTCTCAGTTCAGCAGGCATTCTTCCGCTTCCGCCCAACTACCTTCGAGCAATGAAGGTGCACTGTGAGAAGCGCGGCATGCTTCTGATCTTGGACGAAGCACAGACGGCACTTGGCCGATGCGGTTCAATGTTTGCCTTTGAGTACGAAGGGGTAACGCCTGATATACTAACGCTTAGCAAGACTCTGGGTAACGGCTTGCCAGTTTCTGCCGTAATTACTTCTACTGAGATCGAGCAATTTTGTAACGACCGGGGCTTCCTCTTCTATACAACGCATGCGAATGACCCTGTCACAGCGGCCGTTGCTACGAAAGTCATTGACATCGTTATCCGCGACAATCTGGTTGATAGATCTCGCATGGCTGGGCTTGCCCTTCATAATGGCTTACGCCGACTGAAAGAGCTATACGAATGCATCGGTGATATTCGAGGAAGAGGTCTCATGGCCGGAATAGAAATCGTTTCAAACCGTAAGACCAAGGAAGCAGCACCAGAGATTGGCAATGCCTTGACGATCCGAATGAGAAAACTGGGTCTGTCAGCAAATATTTCAAGGTTGAACTCCTTTGGCCGTGTGATCCGCATCGCGCCGCCGATTACTATTACGGATGAGGAATTGGCTCTTGGGTTGAGCATCCTGGAAGAGGCTCTGAGAACTACGCCGGGCACTATGCCGATGAAGACTTAGAAGGTCCAGCTGGTGGTCTCAAGGCCATCTATGTTGTATGCTTCTGCTTTAGTCGACTAGTATCAATCAATGTTGCCGATCAAGTTCGTAAGAATCCCGGGCCTTGGATTCGTTAATTCTTTTTAATGATTATGCTGAAGCGAACAATCTGCTTTGTTCGACTTTCAAGTTTTCCAAACATTGTTTTAACAAAATGGATAAACATTTGCCTAGACTTGGTGAATCACCTAGCTACCAGGTTTCCGTAAAAGCCATGATTGCCATCTCAACAGCCGATTCTTCATAGAAGACATAATTGTCATATGGCATAGTAGGTAACAATTTAGACACCTGTGATAAATTCAATTGCTACCAACGTAGATGGTAGGGGTCTTAGGTAAACCCGTTGATAGTATGGTCTTTATGGGAAGCTAGTAGAAAGAATCGTGAGTTCTGACAGTTACCAGAGAAGTTATTCGTGATGATACATCAACTAGAACAAACTCTCGATCAACTACTTTCCGATTGAGCAAGGGGAAGGTCAAAAGATGGGCATATCTAGGATCACTCGGTGATGGAAGGTGAGTATTATGATACTTTACAGACTAGTGCTGGTGAATCTGGATATATTACAGTACACTTTACGCTATCTCAAAAGTGCTTCATCCCATCCTCATGATCTGTCACTTCCGCGGGATAGGATAGCAGCTTACCTTCCCATTGGCATTTCTAGGGACTTACGAAGATGGCACCGTCTAAGTCGACTCTACCTTGCTTGCTGCAACGGTTCCTTGACCGACCTTTACCAGTTCGAGCTTCTAACAACAGCGTCGCTATTGTTGGAATACGAGGTCATATGGGGCATATAGTATATGGGGTTGAAGCTATCTAGTAGGTAGAAACTCCGAAGGAAGGAAAAGGTGGGAGGAAGGTCAAATACCCTGAATCCCCTGAATCCACTAGCGCCGGATGAATGCGGCGCCGGATGGATGCGGAGATTATCAACCAAATCACACCTGAAATTCCAACAGCTATTTACCTCTTGCCGGACGCAGTGCAATTGCGAAGCCTGTGAAGGTCGCTGCAGTGCAGGCCGAGCCAGGGTGGCTCGACCTGCAAGCTTCAGTTGAAAATACAACCTCTCTAATCGCTGAAGCTGGCAGAAATGGTGCCAACGTCCTAGGGTTCTGTTGTTTCTTTTTCCCTGCATGCTGCACGTTCTGACATTCAACGTAGGTTTCCAGAGGTTTTCATACCAGGACATCCATGGCCTATCTGGACCGACAGCGTTTTGAACAACGTCCCATTCGTCCACAAATATGCAATAATTCACTTGTAAAGGACTCCCCAGAGATGGAAAGGATCCAGAAGGCCGTTAAACAGGTGGGAATATCCGTGGTTCTGGGATACAGTGAGAGGGCTGGCGGGAGTAACTACATCGCTCAAGTAGGTGTCTTACTATAAGCCCGTCCGCGATCTATGTGTGCTCAAACCTTCATTTTGGAGAAGTTCTGACTATACGTTACTGTAGTCATTCATGAATTCAGAAAGCGAGATCGTGCTCCACCGCCGCAAGATCAAGCCAACTCGTGTGAGCGCTCGCTCTGAGGTGACGGTCAGGCAGACGCCCTGAAATGCGTTGTCGATACACCATATGGGAAGGTTGGAGGCTTAAATTGGTGCGAACCACTCAATCTACCATCTATACAACGTTTTGCTTATTTATAGAGCGTTGGGATGGTTGCTAAATGTTTGCGACTACAGCTGAGAACATCTTCAGCCTCTACTTCGTTACTACGAATATTCTCAAGGAGTCGAAATTCACGTTGCATGTTAGCCGCCTTTCTTCAAGAGACCTGAGGACATACCCCGGCCATACCACATCATTGCAGAAGCAGAACAGCGAGCTTGTCAATCCATTATTATGGAAGGGGCTACCTTTGTTATTCTCGCCACGCAAGTTCTAACGACGGCAGAGAACAGGGAAAAGAACAAATTGACAGATGCCCCTTCATAGAGGTACCTGTTGACGGTTCTGCGATGATATTTGGACCTGACAGTGCACCACTCGTGGAACCACTTCCTCCGGGCGAAGAATTGATCCTCTATGCTGATATTGATCTGTCAACTATCGAACTTAGTAAGCAAACGATTGACGTTCTCGGACACTACTCGCGTCCGGACCTATCGAGCTTGCTTGTGAACTGTGAGGTGGCAAAGCAAGTCACTATACAGCCGTGAGTTTGAGGGCGTTGTTCTATCTCTTTATACTCCGCTGAATAGTGTTGCGAAGTAGCAACCTCGACTTAGTATGTACTCCGTACGTAAATCTAATGACTGACGCAGATATGTAAATTAGGCTTTCATTCCTGGCAGGGTGTTCTCTAGTCGTGCGCGAAACTCGTTATCTCGGGTATCAGTTTCATCTGCTTGTGCTCACTCTCAAGGTCTTTCATGCATTGAAAGTCTCAATTTGACTTGTTCTTGCCACTGCATTCCGTGGCAAATGGGAAGGCTTCATTTCTTGTTCTTGGTGCATTGTTTCCTCGTGGTTCCTCGTCGTCTTCAAGAGTTTAGGAGATCTTGGTCTTGAGATGGCTGAAGCGCATCACCATGGCGCTAGTCTTCATGACAAACGAAGAAGACGAATCCTATCATCATGGAAATTGCGCGTGTCGGCAAAACCAAATCAGGGTACTACCCCCTCTGCCGACTTTGGGGTTAAGGGATTAAACCACCCCGCACTCCACCTCTTCCCCGCAAAGTGACCTTGCCAGCTACATCATACTGCCAGGAACGGGGCATATTTCATCTCTGGTCAATGACAATGCCGCATCTTCTGTTCGCACAAAAACCAAGGAATAGCATTGACTATGGCCAGCGAGCAGCAACACGAAAATCATACAGTCATTGTCACTGGTTCGAGCAGGGGCATGTACGTGCTGTGCATTTTGTGCAGAGCTCTTGGAAACAAGCTTACTGCTCAATCAGAGGGAAAGCCATTGCAATTCGCCTAGCCCATGATGGCTACGATGTCTGCATCAATGACATACCCGCCAACCACACGGGCATTGATTCTGTATATCTCCTCGCATGCCGCTCCTCTTAGACTTGACTGATCTAGCGACATCAATAGACAGTCAAGGAGATCGAGTCTCTGGGTCGAAAATCCATTGGCGTAGTCGCCGACGTCTCCTCCCTCAGCGAAGTTGAATCCCTCATCGAGAAGTCCGTCTCCGCACTCGGTCCCCTGAGCGTAATGATTGCGAATGCCGGCATCGCCCAGGTCAAACCGCTCCTCGAGCTCACCTCCGAAGATGTCCACCGCATGTTCGACATCAACTTCCACGGTGTCTTCAACTGCTACCAAGCTGCCGCTAAGCAGATGATCAAACAAGGCACGGGTGGCAAACTTATCGGTGCTGCCTCAATCGTAGCCTTCAAACCCTTCGCCCTACTCTCGCATTACAGTGCTTCAAAGTGGGCGGTACGAGGCTTGACCCAGGCTTTTGCGATGGAGATGGCCGAGCACAAGATCACGGTGAACGCATACGCGCCTGGGATAGTGGGCACAGCGATGTGGGATCAGATTGATGAGAAGCTGGGGGAGATGCATGGGCGGCCGAAGGGAGAGACGATTAAGAAGTACAGCACGGAGTTGATTGCGTTGGGGAGGACGAGCGTGCCGGAGGATGTGGCGAAGACGGTTAGTTATTTGGGGAGTAGTGATAGCGATTATATGACCGGGCAGACGTTGGTGATTGATGGAGGGATTATCTTTACTTGAGCTAATACGAAGCTGCCGTTAGGAGAAACTTGAAAACATCGTGTCACTCCTTGATTTGACAGCTCTGAGACTCTGGGGCAAGAGTCCCTAATTCCTTGACTGTTATCACTCGGAATTTCCTCCGCACTTAGAACTTTGCTCGCAAGCTGTTTTTTTGTTTGCCTCTTTCCACCTCTGAGAGACTGGGTCAAGCTCTTCTTCGCGTGAGTTGCCTCCAACGGGTTACATTGAAATTTCAAACACCTTATCAACACGATCTACTCTCTCACCATGTTGAGTCGACCAAGGATAGCCATGTCCAAAGCGTGTTGAAGGCATCCAAAATAACCACAAAAGCTGACTGCTATTACGGATCACACGCGAAGCAAGCACTGTAAATCAAGGCTCAGGTCTCTTGATGTTAATTTGCACCAGTGGCGCCTTCCTCGTGAATGGAAAAACAAGTGGCTGTGTAAACGACCATGCGTAAGCGATCAAATCCTTCAGCAAACACTTTGTAATTATATCCGAGGATAACGCAAACAGAGCTCATCAAGATGTTTCTCTACCCAAGCCTAGCACTGCTCCATCTCTTATCTAGGTATTTCAGCTGCACCTCAGCTACCGCAACAGTGACCGTGACAGCCTCAGCTCCCTGCTTCACCCCTACAGGCCCAGAATACTATCTAAAAACCCAGGTTATCAAAGGCGGTAACTCGTCTAAGAGCGGCCTCTACTTAGAAGCCTACCACACCGGCGCCGCCGAAAACGATGCGGTGCTGGTTCCAAACACCCCGGATCAGACTATGGCGACGGGGTTCTTGGATGGCTCCTATCAGGTAAAGTTTTACATACTTCGCGTCTTTCTTGGCTGCTGCTACCTTGGGTAGAAAGAGACTAATACCAGGGCTACTAGCAATTCGATCTAGGCTCCTACTTCCCCTGGAGCATGACAATGGGGACAGACACCAACGATGCAGGTTTTGAGAGTACATACATCAACGCGGGCGTCGGACAGGCGGGTTTCAGCTTCAATGCCAATGGTCTACAGTGGAGCAGCGCGGTTGCGTTTGGGGGATCTGGTAGGGGCAATGAGTTCCAAGGATGGCTTGGTGAGCATGGTTGTGCCAGGCTTTAGATCCGTGGCTGATCGGGTGCCGTAGTTTGCGATTGGGTTCATGGTCTGCCACAGCTGTTTTGGTTGTCTGCAGGAAAGGTCATTGCGATACCGAGTAACTGCGCGCGAGTTGAGTTGCATCAGGTGGCGGTCTGAAGGATGAGGAAATGAGGTGGTGAGGCTCTAGAAGAGCTGCTGTATTATCAAATTTCTCTTTGCTCTGAGGATTTGCTTTGGTATCCTATGTATCATAGCGCAAAACAGACGTTGTTGAAACGATAATCGGGTTTTCTTCTCCCAGGACGCAGCACCCATCTTCTTCAGACAGCCATCGAAAGCCAAATTCACCCTCTTGCTCCTTTTGGTCACAGACGACGCTTGATAATTTCTTCTTGGTATCTGTCTGTAGAGGAAGGAAGTCTCGATTGCAGTATTAAGAGAGAGTGGGTTGTGCTAACCACGGGTTGTTCTTGCAGTGTTGATTCTTCTCCGTCAGACAGCATGTTCTTTGCTGTCGTGCCATCTATCATTACACAGCGTCAATCTTTCGTATTCATTATCATCAGAGCTAGTCTTCGAAGCCTACATATGGCTTATCGTATTTGCACCTCCGGGATGGTCTTGACGAAGATCTTATACAGTATCAGCCTCCGCCAGCCTTCCTTCGAGCACGCTCGTTCGGAGATCAAGCAATTCACTAGACTCTTATATAGCTTGTTGCCAGACGCATTCTCACTAAACCAAGCGTATGCGCGCCTTGTGAGACCGGAGCTTGGGCTACTTCTTCTGCATACACTTCTTTGGGATAATTTCGACGTTGAACTCCTACCAAAACGAAGTCTGGTTGTGAGACTAGAACAGCAGCAACCTGTACTGAGATAGAGCAATAGAAGAACTTGCTTCGTAGATTATGCGTTGAACGTTCCAGTAAGGGAGTTCCATGAGCTTGTGGTAGTTTTATTGATGGTGTGAAATATGTAGCATAAATAAGAACCTAAGGTGCAGTGGTCTGTTAGGGATCTGCTAATTCCGCTAGAGATTGTTATAACCCCAGACTCCCTAAATTGATTAACTCTGAGCCTCGAGCAAGTAATCTGCTATACTTCAAAAGTAGTAAATGCCTTATAAATGCAATGTAGGAAAACTGTTAAGACTGTTAAGGGAGACGTATGTACAAGACTTGTGGCTTCCGCCTAAGGTCTTGGGGACAACGGATATACCAGTTTTAAATCCGAGAGCAATCTCTTCTGGACCAATTCAACCTCCATCATCTTGAGAGTAAACCAACAATGCTCCCAAAATTAAATACAGGAATCGAATACGCCAAAATGCCGGCTTTGCAGTATTTGAGTATTTGAAGGACATCTTGCTGATCTCTTCCAGGGCACGAGCCACTGTGGTTTCAGCCGCCGAGCCTGGGTTCTTCCACTCAAGATTACTTCCTTATAGCCATCACCAAGAGTTCCCTGATATCGTTGGTCTCCTCGGCTTCTACTCCGTGTGTGCCTTAGGTCATCATACTTTGATAAAATGGGGTACAGAAAGGCGAGCATGGGGACTTTGAGTGGCGACCATGCCCAATTTTCTGCTTACCTATCACTTCCCAAGATACATTACTACAACATAGACAAGAGCAACCACGAAGAGATGGGAGTACCGTAAGTCAAAAGCCACGTTTCTAGGCTCACCAACTTTCAAGCTCTCTTAGTACACAAGAACCGTCCGAACCGTAGTTTAACTAATTTACACAGTTCACGATGATTGGCATTTCTCTTGGTAGTTCCTAAGAGCCTACAAGGAAACTTGCCATTAGAACCATGCACACCCTATCTTCTCAGAAAGATTCCTACTTACAATCAATACAAGCAGACCTATGGACTTCTTCTCCGTCAAATTAGCGCCACAAGGCAAGTATATGCTAGAACAAAGATCGAATCGCTGTTTTTATGCCACCAACATCTGCCAACCCCGAATACGATATATCAGTTTTAGTTTTTGTCCGAAAAGATGATAAAGGATACTCCAGTTATATCATGTTCGATAAGAACTTCCAAACAGATGAACTTACCCTCGCTGGAATTGCCTCCCAATGACAATAGTAATTTTCGAGTTTGGTTCATGACAAGAGACGAGTTTGGTTGGCGGCGAAAGCCATGATAAAGGAACTACTCCGCACAAACTCTAGCAAAATGCTGGAATCTCATGAGATGTCATTGATCGGATGCCCTCTTATTCTTTTCTTCATCGGTACCCACAATGCTGAGGGTATCGGCCAAGATATGGAAAAACTATTCTTATTTCACCCTTTCTATAACCAAACTAAGAGAGCTTCGAGGACCTGTAGATTCTCCCGCTACATAGGCTAGAGTATCAATAGACCAGGCTCTCCAATAACCTCTCGAAATATAGAGCCAGAAATGTCGTCCACTTCATATCCTCTATGGGCCACTATTTCGAGTCCTACGATTATTGGCACGCGATAATGTATATTCAAGTGTACTTCGGTGGCGGTGGATTTGACCGAGAATGAGACGGCCTCAAGAAATGCAAAGGTAAGAGAGGGCACAATACTGCCAGATGTTTCTTGCGTATCAAACGGCCCCACAAGTGGCTACTTGGTCCCATAGCAACTTCTCCTCTATAAGCTGACCCATGCTTATCAAGTCAGAGAACGTCTCGGAGACCATCCAAAGTATCGTACAAAACCCGTGTGCAGACTGCCACAACCGTTGCCATCGTTCTCTAAAATAACACATTCTATTAGGATGGGGTGTTCTATGTTGACTACTTATTACTTACAGTAGAGCAACTTAGCAAGCATGGGCATCAATCGGTGATCGATCTACATCCTGATACATAATAATTTCACACTACGATCAAGAGCAGTCACTGGAACAAAGAGCCCAATCTTGCCGAGATCAATTACCTATATGCGTCGTTTTTCTGCCGCTAGCACTATCAGCCTGAGGTCAATGCCGCTGTACGCCTCGCCTGCGTTCGCCTGGAAGTTTTTTAGCAGCCTCGTCCTCCTGGCTAGAGCCAATGACGGCACCTCAGTGACATTCTCCTTTGCACATTTCGTGTGTCACTACAGCTCGTTGGCAGTCGGTTTTGATCAGGCCGGTCTGTAGTTCACCTGCTGTGCGACGGACATGGGCGTGTAAAGGACGACCACTTTTCATACTCACTGATTGGCGACCATAAGCGCTCGTGAGAATAATTACAGCCGAGTTTCACAATAAGTGCCAGGAAATTGCACTGAGGTATTGTGTGTTATGACGTTGGTCGGAGCTTGTGTGACTGTTGAGTGAATCGAATTAATATGGGAAAGTATTTACATTGGCAGCGGATCTACCCCTTAGCTATGACAGAGTCTATGCCTAAGAAAGACGGCCTTTGTGATGTCGAAGAGAGAAGCTGCACTCGCCTCCACTCGCCATAGGAAAACAGTAAGAGTGGCATGGACTCACAAATGCATCTTCGAGGAATGCCCACCAACAATACGGTACTTCAGTCTCGAAGCAAGCAAGCTTCCTTCATATAGCGGCTGTCACAAATCCTCAGTGCTGAGTGGGGCAAAGGGCTTGTGTTCAGGATGAGCAGGATTGAGAAATCCGATTGTGATGTGATTCCGAGCTGCTCAATTTCATGCTCAGGTTTATGGGTGCACAGGCCGTTCACTACTTATACCTGTACTTGACTTAACAGTGGTACCTGGCGGAAGTCAACAAATTCTGCGAAGCGATGCTGCACCTGTTCTGTTTGTCGTTGACTCTCCTGGCCTAGGTTCAGCTACGCAAATCGTCGATACGGAGGGCTCAAGAGGTAGCCGCCTACCTTGGCAACATTCACAAATTCTCCGACCCTGAAGGCGCCAAAACGCGCCCGTGGTTCATGAAATTTAGTAGAGCAAACGAAGACTGCGGATGCCGCACATTATTGTACAACGTCCAGACTCAAGTGGCAATGGTATCAAGAGCAGGTCATGACCAACGTGCAGAGTCCTTAGGACTCGAGTGGATATTCCCAACGTTCAATGGGACAATCCGACTTACAGAAGGTATTTCAACTCTCGATATGCGCACAGTATCAAGACTCAGAGGTGAGCCGCTAGAACGTGTTGATCGGTGATGAACGTGCGTCGAATTTTCACCCAAGTTGAGGGTCGTTCTAATCCGTATTGCGCGGCTAGAGTGGTCAAGGCTTGAGCGTTGGCCTAGAGGTATCATGCGCTTCGGCGCTTCTACACATCTTGAAAACAGCGCGTCTCTGCGACGACGAAACCTCGCTTCACCAAGTACGTCTGGGATTAGATTTTACTGTTGTCGACCTCGAGCGGTGCGCATCCTAAGAATTTTCCCTATTTGCGATGTCACTTTCGACGCGCCTTCTAACAAGGGGAGGAACGTCATGCTTCGAGAGCGCTTTATATATTAACAGCAATCTTCATTTAGATCTAGTCTTTCTCTATTCATTCATCACAGCTATGTCTTTCTTACGCCTCGCATGCTTACTGAGTGCCACTGCCCTGCTTCGGGTGGGTTTGGCTCAGTCTGTGCAGTTCAACGGGACAATAGCGGTGAACTCCGATACAACCAACATTATCACAATTTCAATCACTAATGAAGGCGTACACAACTATTCGATTCTGGCCAAAAACAACATGTTCGACAATGGCCATCCTTACCAACCATTTACCATTCAAACTTCTAATGGGACACCAGTACCCCGTGCTGGCTCCCGCTTCGATTACGTTACCTTGAATGATGCCCAATTCATGAGTTTTCCGCCTGCCACAGTCTGGACACGTCAATTCAACATCTCCGAGTTCCTACTGCCAGATGCAAAACTGACGGTGGCGACTTCGCAATGTTTTACCATTAGCTTACCAGGCTCCGTGCCGGCTATCCTCACCGACAACATCACCAGCGATCAGAAATTAGCCGACGTCTTCTTCAGCGGAGGTTTGGTTGACGTTCCGCTGGGGTCCATTCCACTTCATCACAATGTGTCAGATCCAGCCGGGGCGGCTCTCGCGGTTAGTAAAGTCTCCGGCAGCAACTCCATAGCTAGCGCAGCTGCTGCTGCTTCTAATGCAACGGTACCTACGCAACCATCTGGAGTTATCAGCACACAAGCTACAGATACACTCTCTCCTTTAAACATGCCGAGCAGGTTGGGGCAAGGATCCCAGGGATCAACCCTAGGGGCATAACGTAGCAAGGCAGCTTGAATCTGTGCGCTGACTCCCGTGCCGGGAAGCATTGGCGAGTGGCATTCCGACTGGTGGCTCCTCCAACCTCCATCGGTCTCTACTCTGAGTATACGAGCATACAGGCTTCTCCTCCCAGCAAACATGGCAGATCGAAATCTAAATGTGTTGGACTGAGCAGCCCGTTGGCGCGGCCCTTGTGCTTATACGCCCAGCGCTCGGCCTACGACACGCTGTTCAGCACAGGTCGGAATCGTGCACAGATAGGTAAGCGGGTGGAGTTTGAATTTGGACATTGGCTCGGAATGGGATACAGCATGCGGCACGCTCGACATTGCTTAATAATTAGATGAGAGATCTTGAAATGTACATATGGGATCTGCGGCGTTCTGGGCATTGGGTTTGGGGGTTGTGGTTGGGACAAGTGGATTTGCATGTGCTGGCATCAATACCACGGTTGTGAATAGCGAATATAACGGCAGCAACGTAACCAGTTTGCTTCGCTCTAATTTGATGCCTACATAGTTGAACACTTTACGAGGTCATCGTAAGGCCATTGACCGAGTGAATGGGGATATCGCTTCGCTCTGCCCGAGTGTAGTTAGATAGAACTGCATGGAGTTCACTGTTTTCTACTTCTGAAGCACCCCAGCCACTGTCCTGAAGTACCTTGAATGAAAACTTCAACCTGTCCCAACAGCCATCCAAACACAACTCCCTCGGACTCAAAACCCCAGCTCCTCCCTTCCTCTCTTTCCCCCCAACCAAACACCGCAACGCTCATCTCGCCTCTACAATCTTCCAGCAACATCAACGACCTATCCCTCCATCACGCCGAACACCCCCCTACCTCACCCCTGCCCAAAACCCCACACAAAGTCGGCAGCAGCTCCAAATGCCACAGACCACCAGCACAGGCGAATCCGGGGTACCTTATCGCCTGCGGCTACAGCCGTAGGCTGCATATGTCGACCAATGCTTAACATGTAGCTGATAGCGGCACTCGCCACCAAGCCTACCGGCGAGAACGAACACGTCAAATGATTGTCGGATGTTGATACACGGCTCCAAAAACTGAGCGGCATTGTTCCCCGCCGGCCATGTATATTCCAGACCTTCATGAATTGCAAGATCGACGATGTTACATTCCCTTGTAATCCCACATGCAGAAACGCCAAAGCCGGATTTCTAATGGATAGAGTGGACATGCATGCATTCCATTAGCGAGGGGAAAGCCATTGTGCGCCGGCGTGGAGAGCCGACCACCGGGGAAGGGAGCTGGAGAGCCGGTTAGGTAACGGCGAAGGTGTGAAAGTACTTGGAGAGCTTGGACTTCAGGGTAATGGATATGGGGAGGGGGAAGATAGACGGAGGTACCACGCGGGAGTTCGGCTTTGGGGCTTTGATGGAACTGTTGATGTAGGGGTTGAGGACGCTAGCTTATGGGTTGGAGGTTGAGGAGTGCTGTGGCCGGAGTGTCTGCAGAGCCTCGATGTTGGTTTCATAGGTCGTGCGTCAGGGTCTCCTGGCTGCAGAACCCCATGGAAGCGAGGCTGACCACGCATAGCACTATCGCGCCAATATCTGTCCTGTCTGCCTTGGCGCTCTCAGACCCTTGCGTCTTATAGCTCCTGCCATGCTGAGTGGCAACGACAAAATCAAAATCCCTTCACTCGACCCTTTCAGTCGACAAGGAGCGCATCGCAGCAAGTACCAGGACATGGCCTTTGGATGAGAGATGATAAGCCTTTGAGATTGGTGGTGGGCTTTGCCGGGTAGTTGATGACCAGTGGATATATGGCAACTCCACCGTGGTAATAGAATCTTCAGAGTCTTGAACGGAGTGAGCATGATAGGGTGTAACAGCTCTACGATACTGATCTACCTCAAGATTCCACGTTCAACCTGACTACCTTAGTGCTCGCAAGGAAACGCCCCCATTTCAGCCATGAACCCAAAAGCCAACAAATCGAGATGGATCCGGCAGCTTGGCGCATTGTCGCTCGATAGGCGCGGCTATCTGCATGTATAATGTCGCTTAGGTCCAGTGATTCGTCCATCCAACTCCAAGAGCAACCATTAGCAGTGCTTTGAAAAGACACCAATACTTCGATGACTAAGTAGGCTCGCCTTCAGATGGAAATGTAGCTACCTGCTCAAAGATGTTATCCTTGAATTTTCCAAACTGAATATTTGGGGCGAGAAGCGCAGTATATACGATGACGGAGGACGATTAGAGAGATATGCCACTGCAGATCAAAGCCAGCAAGATAGGACAGGATATAATTGCTTCCAGACGCGAAGGTGTTGATCTGAGTGGAGAAGATTGCACTTATTCCTAGCTCTGACGATCGAAAAGTCAGATGGATATATCGAGGAAAATACATATACAGCTTATATCTGACCTATAATTATACGTTGGCCAGTATACCGGGTTGAATGCTCTCTAACTTCTGTGATAATTCCTCCCATACTCGTTTCTGGGCCTTTGTACCCTCTTCGCTTCGTACCAATGGAGCTGGGCTAAGCTACGGTCAGCAGCAAGATCTCGCCGCGAGCGTACGCAAAGGACAACTTACATCCCTACTCGACTACAACTCATGTATTGTCCATGGCTCTCCGGGCCTGACTCCACTGCATTAACCAGTGTCCGGCTTCCTACTTCGGTGGTTCTTGCAAGGAAGAACTTGACAATATGCAAGATCAAAGGCCCATCTCGAGCTAACTCTGAATGGCAAAGACCTGGGTTGGTGTAATTTATGATGACATCTGACTTGTTGTTCTGCTTGGTTCGGTCGGCAAGTTCACGGCAGTAGAAGACTTCGAGTAGCTTCGAGACATTGTATCTATGGAGTAAAGATGTATAAGCTAACAGCTCAAATACTAAGTGCACGGTCAACTTACCTGTCTCCCATATTGGCTGTCTCTTTGTCATTCAAAGTCTTGAAGATGTTCGGGCTACTCTTCTCTGGGAAAGACGTAAACCCATGGACCTCGGAGCTAACGATTGCTAGATGAGGTGTGATGTTGTATCGGGTCGCTGTTTCTCGAAGCTTAGGCAGGATCATTAAGCCCAACAAGAAAGTGCTGACAACATTCGTTGTAATAGTCGACTCGTTGTCCTCGAATAGAGTATACTTGTTCGTAGCAATACCAGCGTTTTCGACCACGGCATCCAGGCGCTTCAAGCCTTCCGCCTTTCTCACAAACTCCTTGACAGACTCGTAGCTCGATAGATCAAGCTGCCAGACCACTAGGACACCCTGCCGCCCTGTTGTCTCTTCAATGGATCTTTTTGCTGCCTCGCCTTTTTCTAGGTTCCTGACGGCAAGTACGACTTTCTCTGCATTCAGACGTGTGAAATGGCGGGCTGCTTCAAGGCCAAGACCAGTGTTGCTGCCAGTGACAATAATCGTCTGCCCTGAGAAATTCGTTTCGGGATAGGGAATGGGGGAAAATTGCTCTTTGAGGAAGAGAAGCAATGCAGACATGGCGTGGGACTCGGAGGTTGTTCTAATGTTATTAGTTTTGGTAGTCTTCGCCGACAGCTGCTATGAGATTGAAGTCCAAAGCGAATATACAGAGGGGCTTAGAATGAGAATATCAATGGGGGAAGTAGGTAAATAACGCCTGAAGGCTAAGTACTCTGAGTCCACTGTTTTCTTCCTCCATGCTTGGATACACCCACTGGTGACGGCATTGAAACGGGGTTAAGGCCAGTCGTAAGGCCGGTGCTAGTTGATCCAGCGAACTCCGTCGGGAATCGTCTTAAAGACCGAAGGCTTCGTTGAGTAGAGAGTACATCCATCGGCCTTGACAGCATGCAATGGCACAAGCATTGCCAGATTCGAGATTTCTTCTGCGTTGTCAAAACTTGTACACAGTAATCGAATGAGCCACACTAATGAGAAAGCCAGCTAGCTACGTTAGCTCTAGCGTCTTCGGAATAATGGAAAGCGCCGCTTTCACGTGATCGCTTCTGCTCATCTCAAAAACCGGTTGGTTGAAGTCCTAGAGACATGTCCAAAAACGAATGGAAAGCTCCCGTTGATCTGTTGGTCAGGACAATCTGTGAGACTACAAGCCCAAATGGGATATCTTCAAACTTTCAACAATAAAGTCTTTGGCTCAGATACGTGTTCCACCCACGAAGTCATAATCGTCCTCAACCTCATTACAAAGGGTCCTTTAGTGCTAAGGCTTTTGCTACTTTCTTACCCTACTTGTTATGTTCCGTCCTCGTCTTCCTTACCTACGGCTACTACTTCAGCCTCCTCTTTTCTCGCCGTCTGCTTGGCTGCTTGATACTTTGTTGCAGATGATGATAATACAGCCAGGGTCTTGTCACCTTGTTTGAGCGGTTCTACCGCAATGCCGGATACACTCGATTCTCCCAAAGTCGAACCCTGGGCCGAAAGTAATTGGGCCATCTTTTCTGAAAGACTCTCTGACGAAGCTTTCGTGGAAAGTTGGCGGCTAGAAGTGAAACGCTCGCTTGAAGTCACAAGACCTTGCATTTCGGCCACTGCGGAATTGGTCAGTGAAGAATATATCTAGGGTTTGATCAAACTCACTGGGATCGGGAGTGCGAGCTAATTGATAGAGACATTCACTGTCATGCACTGGTTGAAGTCGATTTGCGCGTTTGATTGCGCTTTGTGTGTCGATTTCTGAGCGAGAACGAGAGGAATGATGAACTGGCTCGTTTAAAAGCTGAAAATTCTTATCAGTTTGCTCGACTTGTCGTGTGATCAGCTGCTTGTACTTGAGCCTGAGATCCCTTGTCGACTTCATTAACCTGCTCGATTGACTTATCATTCCGTCTAGTTCCTCTTCTACATATGATGGCCTTGCGGCCTTGCTCTTCTAGCATATCGTCACGTCGACGTACTTTTACGAGCTGTTGAATGGATTTGAAGGCAAGCAGAGTAATGTTGAAGTGGATTGGAAAAGCTGACGCCGTAAGTTTCGTTTACGTGACCCAATGAATATTCTGGACACAGTGACTGGCAATCTATCGAGAACATTGTATCTATACTCTTGTGATCCATGTGATACTGCACAATGTCAGACAGTGGCGAACAATGTTTGTTCAAACATACTGAGCTGACACATTTTACAATGATACTAAACTGTAATTCTCATGTCTCATCTGAATCTTATGATTAAACGTCAAGACAAGCTCGTGCTACTGTCTCGGCAGAGGCGCAGTCATCATGTTCGCTCATCTTTCCACTTCTATTCTTCAATTTGAAAACAAAGTCAAAGCTTTTCATTGGTTAAGGTACCTTCTCTTCTTTAAGTCACGGTCTGAGATTTTAACAAAGGTTAGAATCTAGTGAGTTCTCTGAACTGTCTTACTCACCTCAAAGGCTAGGTGATGGGTACTCATCTTATTAAGCATATTGCTAAATATATCATCCGAACATAATCAACGACTGAAATTTAGGGTCGGTTAAGGTTTCTACTGTCCCAGTGATTCGCTATACCGAATTCTTAATACAATCCCGAACTCTGTCAGACTTCATTCTTCTCAGATAAAGCCCGAAGTCCTGGTGGGAAGTATCGCTTAACCATGCACTGCTTGACTGGAATGTAGATGAGAATTCCTCGCTTCTCGATCCGGAGTCTCAAACACAACTGCGAAATCAAAAGCGTTTCACTGGTACTGCCTGCGCATCGCCAAATTCGATCTGGAAGTTGTCCTTTTACGGCATCTGTTCTAGGGATTATACCATTGAACGTTCTATTACGTCGACAAGCACATTCAAACGGGCAATTGCAGCATCCGGTGCTGCAGGTTGGCTACAATGGGACCCTCATCGGTTGGTGAGCGATTAAAGCTGCAATTCAGTGGGATATCGCCACTGACATATAGATACAGGAGAATCCAGTGGCTTGACAGTAGATTCTGGAAGTGTTTCCACTAATCAAGCTAAGCGGTCAGTTCGACATTTCCGGATTGATAGCGATGCTAAGAAAGTCCACAGTTCCAGCAGCCATGGTTCCAGACGGACCAGAGCATCAGCTTCGAGATCTGGCTCGCGGTTCCCTCCTACACTTACGCCTACAGTCGTTGAAGTTACCGACGACGCTGAATCAAATCAAGAGATTCCTCCAAAACCTTCCCTTACATCCAAGAACCTGCATAAGCACCAGGAGGGACAAATCGAGCTGGATCCCGAAGAAGATGGCTGGGAACCGCCTCCTGCAACTGTGGATGAGAGGCTTCTCCAGGCCAGGAACTTTCTGTCGGATGAGGATCCGGATTCACAGCGTGATTTCGCGAAAAGGCTCGAAGCAATAGGCAAGTATTTGCGTAAATTGGCCAACGAGAAGGTGCCATGCAATATCAAAGTGTACAAAGAGGTACAAGATATGCTTCGCGTCCATCAGTCGCGAATGAACCAGCAGAACGGCCAAATCTGGCCACCTTTTGAAGAACGACTTCTCCCAAGACAGAGTGTGCGTCTGGCATTGTTTGACATGGATGATAGGGCTCAACTCCGTGGAGCTCCTTTACGAGAGGATCACCCGCCTTTCACCATCAAACGCCCAGTCGACCACGATGCATTCATAGAGGCTTTACGAGCATATACGCCCAGAGGGCAAGCACTCCGAAAGATTGAGAACGATGCATACTCGCAAATACTGAACGATCCATCTCTTGTCCGTGAAAAAATTGAAGAAGAGAACCAGCAGACCGAGGATGAAAGATTTAATACTAGGGCGACGAACAGAGGTCGTAAACGTGCGGCTGTACAAATTGCACTTCGCTCTTTTGCTACTAATCACGAGCAACATTTTGAAGGTGGCTGGAAGCATTGGGTCTTGCGATTGCCGTCTGCATCTCATCTTGAGCCTTCGGACCCGGTAATGGCTATTACTGCGGAGGGAGGGGGAGGATCAGATCATGATGATCCGTTAGAGTGGACGAAGAAAGTATTGGCCTTCCAAAACAGCGCCAATAAATCAAGTCAGACCCATGATGCAGGGCAACCGTCCCAGATCCGAGGCGTAATCAAAGCAGCCAGTCAAGCCCGCTTTACATTCCTAGCCACCCATCTCTTCAACCTGCTCTACAACTCTCCCATTTCAAGAACCGACTCCGAAGACGATACCCGGTATTTTGGCGAAGAATTCATCGAAAAGATAAATGGAAGCGGTCTCCCTTCTCCGTTGCCCGTGCAAGATCAGGTTCGAAAAGTTACTGAATATTGCGATAGTCGTGGGTGGTTCCTAGAGGATTGTTTGACCGAATACGCGAATTTGGATCTCAACGACATCGAACAGCTTGAAAAGTGCGTAGCGACCCCATCCCATATCCCAAAGCATATACAGTAGCTAACCAGCAAACCAGCATACTCGCAGAAACCATGCAACTCCACCACAAAATCCAAAACGAACAATTCAACCCCACACCACCTACCATCGCGCCAAAATCCGCAAAAGCAAAAGGCAAACAAAGAGAAAACGCCGCACAAGGACAAAGAGAGCAAGCACTGCAAGAACTCGCCGAACCTCTAAACGGCACCAACGGCCTCCCTTCCTACACAAAAGCCATCGACCTCCTCACCAACAGGATCCTGCAAGAAAACCACGAGAACAGGCCCGCTTCAAACCTCGACTACGACAGAATGTGGTCCTTCGCTTCCGACCAACCCGCCCAGTCAAAGAAGAAGCGATTCTTCTCTCGCGGCCAACGGCCTACCAACCAAAAACCACCAAGCGACGTCTCCCTGGGCAAAAGAAAAAGAGCAACCGACCCCCCCCCAACCGAACGCCCATCCAAACGCCCACAACACCACCCCTCCCCCTCTTCCACCCACCCGCACCCCTCAAGCCCAGACCCCACCGCACCGCCGCACTCCAGTTCCCGCTCCTCCACCCCCGAACTCGGCCGCGGCAACCTCATGCCGCCCGAAATGCAAGAATTCGACGTTTCGAAACACGGCGAGGTGTTGGAGAACGCGCCGGACGCAAAGGAGAGGCAATGGCCCGGCGGGGAGGGGTTTCCGTTTGCGGAGACGGGGTTTCTAGGGGGGGTGGTAGGGGGCAGGGTCGAGAGGGATTTGGTTGCTGGTGGGTTGGTTTTTTGGAATTTTGAATTTTGAATTTTGGCTCTGGGGGTTTTCCGGCATTGGACCAGCCCTGTTATGAATGATTCCACTAACCACATCTCCCACAGACTCTCCGAACGACACCGCCCCCGCCCCCGCACCCACACCCCCTTCCTCCCTCGCCCTCAACATCCCCGCCATCCGGTTCACCCTCCCCAAACCTTCCACTTCCCATCCAGGTACCCCTTCCCCTTCCCTCTCTAACACCCGCAGTCGCACATACTAACACCGCACAGCCAAACCCCCCCCAAACCCGACCTCCTCCCCCCTCCTCCCCCTCGCTGAACCGCGTCCCTCGCGTTCCAAGACGCCTAGATTAGTCCCGCGCCCTGACCCCCACGCCCCCAGCGTCGAAGTTGGCACCTCGACACGCGCTCCCCCACCGCGCCCGGAACCGGTGGTTGGAAGTGACGGGTTCCGTCGGCCTGTTGAGCGTGAGGTGGGGAGTGGAGGGGTGGGATGGAGGGAAGGGGAGGTGGAGAGTAGTGCGGTGGGGGATGGGGATGGGGATGGGGATGGGGATGGGGGAGATTTGTACGGGGTGAGTGATTAATGTTTTGGGGGTGGTGATGTGGGTGGCGGTGATTGTGGTGGGTTGCCTTGGACTTGGTCGAGTAGTCGTGCCGTGGGTCTTCTCTGTTGACTTGGTAAGATGTGGCGTTAGCTGTGCGTTTCCTGGAGCGGTAGGAGGTTAGTCGAGAAGTTTCAGCAGCTGTCCAGTCGTGTCTTCGGAAAAGACTAAAAGAGCGCTGCAACCTGGACGAGAGATAGGACGTGAAAGACAAAGCCACATCAATTGCTCTACCTCACACCACCACAGTTCACTACTGAACCCATTTTCCCCCCGCAATAGCACAAAACACCCCCTAATACCTCTTCCCCTCCCTCAACACATCCCCAAACTCCTCGAGCGGACTCCGGTTCAACTTGTTATCCTTCCAAAGATTCGGTGTCAAGAACCCATACGTATTGCCGACGGCCACAAACGTCGCTTTCAGCGTATTCTCAAGGGTTTTGGTGCTGCCGGCTGAGGAGGTGTAGACGTCTTGGACGCCGGCGAGTTGGAGGAGACGTTTTACGGCGGGGGAGGCCACGAGACCGGTGCCGCGGGGGGCGGGGATGAGCTGGAAGCGTGTTTGTTAGCTCTGTACGGGGATTATATAGGTGAGTGAGGGAGAAGACGTACTCGAACAGTAACGGAACCACACTTTCCACTCTCCTTTGTTGGCAAAGAATGCGGGTCACCGAGCGAAGTACCCCAGTATCCACGGCGGATGGGAAGTACGCTGAGCTTGGCAATGATGATGGCGGCACGGATGGCGGTGGCTACTTCTTTCGAGGTCTTGATTCCGAGCCCGACGTGGCCTTCGGAGTCGCCAATGACGACAATGGCCTTGAAACGGGTACGTTGACCGGCGCGGGTTTGTTTTTGAACGGGTTTAATCTATTTGGAGGAAGAGAATGTAAGCAATTGCACATTTCCAAGCCAGGAGTCATTCTATCTAGACATATGCAGGTACTGATGGCCCAGGCATACCTTCATAACCTCATCCTTCAACTTGGGCAAAAACCAATCCACAATCTGATACTCCTTGATCGGCAAGCTATGCAGATAAATTTCCTCCATACTCTTAATCTTGCCGGCCTTAACCAGTCGGCCCAGTTTAGTCACTGGCTGCCATTCCTTCTCTTCGTTCTTGTTGGCACCTCGTCGAGGTCCTCGGCGGCCGCCGCGCCCTCGTCCACGGTCTCCGCCTCGGTCACCTCGGGAGCCGAAACCACTGCCGCGAGCTCCTGCTGCTCCTCCTCTAGGAGCGTCAGCCATGATTGAGGTGTTGTAGTATGTGGTGTAGAGGTTGAGGCGTTCAAGAGGGATTTGGGGTTTGGCGATAAGGTGGTCTAGTAGAAGTTCGCGATTGTTGGTGGGGGATGATCTGCGCTAAGAGACTTAAGCGAGGGCTTAGGTTTCGATGTCAGAGTTATGGCCATTGGAAGGCCACAGGTATGCAACGATCACGAGTGTCCTTCGATATGATTCAATAGTAGTAGCCTCTCGTCAATCTAAGGAGAGCTGTAATTAAAACGCATAATCGCAAGGATCTATACGCGCCCAGCGAACCACAAGTTCTATCTTGCTATAAGCCTGTCTGAATTTGGTATGAAGGACTGATCTATCACGTGCTCATGGGCACTCATGGCCCTCGTTATCTCACGAAATGTATCACCATAAGTGAATATGTTCTCCTAGCACATCCTTGCCATACCGTAGGAATTCAGCAAAACCTGCCGGTATTGTTTGATATATTTGGAGAATTGGGTATTGTATATCAATGATAACTCAAAAGGCATATCATGCATAGATGTTAGCGGAGCCAACCGTTTAGCGATGAAGTCGGATTGCCCATATCTCGAACATTTCCAGCAATCTTTCACAATGCACCCCTCTTGTCAATAGCAGCATCAACTTCTAGACCGGGACTCTGCCCACTCGTGCATCCTCAGCATCAAGCTTCGAACTACGGCCACCAAAGTCTGCCATTGCTAACATTGCGCCTGCCTCTCCCATGTCCGAGAGTCTTTTGTTTTCTACTGACGGGGAAATACCGATTGGCAGGTTCAACAACCTAGAATAAACGAGATAGCCAGCTACACCAGTCACGATAGTGCCAATGGCGAGGATTGCCGGAAGTATGGGATTTGAAGGCGATGCTGCGACTGCTTGTGTAGATTGTCCATCGGCTCCGACAACGGTCTCGGCAATATTTGACTCAAGAAGCAGATTTGACTTATGAAGCTGCCCCATGATAGGCATGGCTTCAAAGGCGATCTTTACCATGCTTGAGCCCGTTGAAGCCATCGCCTTTTCCTCTGGCTTGCTCCACGATAACGAAGTCTCCTTCTCTTGTCGGCTTTCATCTAGAGAGTCTGCCGCCGTGGTATAGCCACCAGGCTGCGAGCTTAGCAATGCATCCCCAACTTCGATGGGTCCACCAAAGAACCCGTAAACTAATTCTTTAACATATCTACACAACTCTGGATATCTAGCTTTCATGGACTTTGCCAGCCATGGCTGCGGGACTTCAGGCAACAGAGCGAGAGCTAGATATGCCAAGGCCAGGCAGTCCAGACTTGACGGGTTATCGTCGGAAAGGAGGAACCGCTTTTGACCCAGAAGCTGCTGTAGAGGTCCGAAAAAAGCTTCCGAGAGTGCATCAAGCCGGAAACGAGAGGCATGTTGTGGCTGCCTGACCAAGGACGTCACTGTTTGACGTGTGGTTCGTAGAGACGGGGGGATAAGGTCGGACCCTGGTTTCGTTGCTGTTCCGTTCTTCGCTTCAACACTCGCGTTATCAATATCCAGTGACGACAGATTGAGGTGCGCGGTTCTAGCTTTGGCAAGCTTGCGGCGATGGGGAGTTATCAGCCACGGTCTCGGCCACTGCAGGATACGCGAATAGGCAGGGCGTGTTGCAGAATTATAGTTTTCACTCGAAACGTAGAGACTCAGATCCACCAAGGGTTGCCCATGGGCCTCAACAAAAGCTGAGAAGCTGTTTCACGCATCAGCTGTGCCCTCTCTCACCGCTGTTTCCTAACGACACCTGAACATACGCTGTGACGTTCGCTCTGCCTCGTCGGTCCAAGTTATGGTCCAGATCCCACCCCTTGTCCGAGCTCTTCCTCAGATGATCAATAATGTTGAGGAAGCCGCCGATCCATGTCGAGCCATCTCGAAGGGCTGGCAGCTCCTCTGAAACACCAAGCTCGTGTTAGCTATCGTGACCGCTGTGATACTTGATGCGACTGGATACATCGGCTGGAGTATATTACAAAACGGGAAAGGAGCCTCACGAACTTGTTGGACTCAAGGTCGCGTCACAGCTCGCGACGAGAGCCCATTGGTCGCGAGGAACGACCTGAGTCAGGTAGGCTATGGCGGCAAGACAGTGGGGGTCAATGGACGGCAGAGAGAAAGCTGGACCCCAGATATGAAGCTCGAGGGCCATAATGATAATGCCGAGGTGTTAATGAGACAGAACTCCAATCATGTTGCATAGCAAAGCTTGCAACATCTAGACGTTGAAGGCGAAACGGTTTGGCGTTGTTGGAAGAAGAATCAAGTGACGTGACCAAACAGGAAGCCGAGGTGCCGATCATGCGGATGTGACAGCCTGACAGGCGAGTGTCAAGGCGTGCCAAGGCATTGGAGATTTGGAGATTTGGAGATTAGGGTTCGGCAATTCGTTCCACCGGCACAACCGCACACAACGCCAATAATGGAGGACAGACTCGGAACCGTGGTCTTCGGTACGGATACGAATGGGTAAAATTATCCATCCATCCATCCACAAATTGGTAAATACGGTAGCAGTAGTGTTGTAAGAAGCCATCGAAGATATTCTAATATAGCTTTCTTTACACCGTTACACGGATAATATTCGAATATATTTGTTAAGATTGTTCTAATTCTTAATATACATTATCTGACATCATGATCCATATTTCCCAACTCCACTAACTGCTCCGTATTGTATCCCCAATAGCTCAGGCCGTGAAAATCCAGAAAGTGTGTACCGTACAAGGGTATATGGTGTAGCTAGGCATAAAAGCGACCAAGAAACGGCATAGAACATGGTGACCCGAACGGCGGCGCATCACCCGACAGAATCGACCGTGGTTAAGCGACGTTGATGGGAACCGGAATAGCGGTTGAGCAGATAAGGCTGCATCCGGGTGGGTGGGCGAATCCCAGTGTTGATTCGCCTGCATAGAGTATTGGTAGGCTGTGCCGTGCTGATATGCAGGTGATGCGTAAGGTAGGGCAGCACCAGGTTGGAAAACGTGGTCGAAGCCCTCCAGTGTAGATAGATCGTCGCTGTCCTGCAGCTAACGAGAATGGAAAACCCAGCAGAAGTCCGTCCCACGCGTAGTATTTTCCGTACTCAGAGTACGCGAAGCCAATGTTTTGTATTCATTGTTTTGCCTTGCAGTCGAGACATAATGAAATATGTCCCCAACGATATAGATGATCCAGGAAGAACCGATAAGTGGAGGACCGGCCTCATTACTTTGGAATTTGGGGCAGAGGGCGGTTTGGGGGTGGTCCTGGACAGGGAGGGTATTGTGGTTTTGATGGGCCGTGGTATTGAGAAGGCATTCTGTGAATATCGGAGGTTTTGAGGGAGGGGAGGATGAGTATGTTGAGTGGGGCGCGGCAGAGTCTGCTCGAGGAAGATTCGGAGGTTAAAGGACGACTATTGAACTGAGTCTGCGATAGTGGACGGGTGATGACGTGAGGTGTATTAGATTATGCGTGCAGGTGCTCGAGATTTGAGTAGCGGTTGGGGGAGGTAACAATGGTAGTCGAGGTAGCCAACAGGTTGTTTCCGAGGAATGAAGGGTTAAGAGGGAGGGAGGCAGCTGAGGTATTTATGAACCGTGGTAGCAGGCCGTTGGACGTTTTGGATGAAAAAGATCCATGATTACCTTACCTTTACCCTTCCTCCGTACCGTTGGGTACAGTAATAATAATAACTAATTTGACTAGCTCAGCTGATGAAGTTATTCAGGGCGCGGAAAATCCAAAATGAGCATGACTGAGCAGTTTCGATCGACCAGGGTGATTGCAGGGAAACGACGTTACGGCTGCTTTCTCCAAAATGAAAGTGGAGGGGCCAAGCAGTGACGCGGTGAATCATAAGGAGAATAGCCCGGGTAAGGTAAGGTACCGTAAGGTACGAGGGGTCAGGTACAGTACCAAGAGCCAAGAGCACAAGGCTGATATAGGTAGTACACAGTACGTCGTACGGTACCTACTTTTATTTCAGGGGCAGGGGCAGGGGCAAGGTACGGTATGACGGTATGACGGTATGACGGTATGACGGTATAATAATAATAATGGGGTTTTCTTTTGGAATTAGGAGATCCCCACGCTCGTAACCAAAAGCCATAAAGACCTGATCCCTGTCCGCCGTCGTCGTCAGTGCCTCGAACACTTACTCGTTAGACTTGTGGTCACACACACACACACCCTCTCTCTCTCTCTCTCAGTAACATATACTCACAAATGGAACCATGTTATAAACAACTCCCAATTTAGGTACCTTGCTTTATCGCTCTAGTGTTCTACTCTCTAACCATGCGGGAACACTCCGCTGCAAACCGTCATCCCTTACCCAACTATCCCAGGCACACCTCGAACAATGTCATCTTACTGTTCCAACCTTCTATCGAATTAGAAACCATATTGCTACCCATTGCTGTGGATGGTTACGCAAACAACCAAGTCAATATCTGAACCGCGGCACTTGGACGGAAAGAGCCCATGCAACCTTACTCTATTAATGCATCTTACATACAGTAGGACTCACACAGTACTGGAAATCTAGACAATCGCTCACACCCTCCCGAGGAACAGCAATTCCGGGAGGGCCAATGATATCGGGCAGGAATGGATATTTCTAAACTGAAGACGATGGGTTGTGACTATATGCTATCATGGTCTGCCAGGAGCCGCATGTCCGAAAACTCAAACAGATTGCTCGCTTGTTTGAGCTTTGCTTTGATCGTTTCTAAAACTTCCCCTGAACGCAAATCCTGATGCAAATCATCGTCTCACACACGCCAAATTACAAATCTCAGGGGGAATACGAAACTCTTGCGTCGTCATACCTCAACCATGATTGGCAGGCTTTCATTTGCCACCAAATTAACACCAAACAAACAATAGACTTGTGCAATCATAGTTTCCTCATGTACTCCGTAGGTACTGTGGTACTACACTACCTTACCTTACGACCGATAGTCAGCAAAGCGCCACAGCCGGCCTGCTCGCCTGACTGGTCAATGGCTAAAGTACCTTACAGCATTCCGTACCATCGTGCCTACCTCGCCTTACTCTCTTACGTTACGACTGTCACTAGCACTATCGACGAACACCACCCCGGAAGACATATTATTGTTTTATGACCATGACAGAATAGGGTAATAATACTCCGTACCAACAACCCATTAAGATAGATCCTTGCACAATACAAACATGTGTTACGTTACACATCGCACGGCCACCGATCTACAGGGGATGGCCACATGGCAGTTGCAGCTAACAAGGAGTCACGGACACAATCTGGGGGCCCCAATTATAATATGCCATCATGTCCAATTTGATTACTTATTGTTTGCTTGCACGGGGGGCGCCCAACACGCTCTCGTGTCCTCTTCATCTCTTACAGGACAGACGTCGCTCGCATGCTGCATGCACGACAAGCTGTTTCATTATTCCCTCCAGCAGCCATGCCGAGTGTCCGAGTGAAACAGAGATACGAGTCACGACCAACTGCATATGTACTGTGTACTAGCAATACTTTACCATACGCTCAGCTCGTCCCAGCAAAGGGCCCATGCGCTCACGTGGGAAGGCCTCCAGAACCATGGTGCTGGGTCGGTGGCCCCTGTCAGGGAAATTCTAAGCGGCGTGGGTCGATGGCGTTAACATTTCCAGATCTCCCGAAGAAACAAGTGGGCCTGTGGCTTGAACAGAGAGGCCTTTGGGCCTCATTGTTGGAACGTCGGTTGGATTTCCACCCCCAAACAATAAGAAAACTAAAGCGCCTCGACGCTGGATAATGGAACGATTGGATCTGGATCTCGTCGATTGCTAACACTTGAGCAGGAAAGGAGTGCAGATTCCCCGAGTGCCAACATCGCGTTAACCATGCATGTCAAGTACTCTTTCGACGGACCCTGAGATACTTCAGGTATCGTACGGGCAGACCGCTCTCCTTCCGTGCTGCAAGATCCTTCCAATCAACCTGGTTGTCGGTTTGGGTGTGGATACTGTGCCACACGCGTACAACTCTTCTAACAGATGGGCTCAATAATGATGTGGAAACATCCACAGTGATCCCCATTGGGCACGCAATATGATGTGGGTTAGTGGGAGTGCTTTGGCGTTGCTTGGGCCAGGAAAGCAACTGGACTGCTGATACACAATATTTCGAACCTTGCTATCCCCAAAATAGATCCTCCGTCAACGAGATGGTCAGATACAAACCGACCTCGTTCGGTCAGCGCTGACGTCCAGCAGCTGTCGGGGCTTCGAAGAGTCCGGCCGAGCCAGCAGCCGGCAGCTAAAAGCCGACGTCGGAGCCGGAAGAGGGACACGACGAGCGACAGCATTGGATAGGTAACCATTGATTCACGCTGGGAAGCTTAGAAATGCAAAAGGTATCTCATGCCAACGGGAGGATTCTTGGCCGTTTTTTCGACCGTACCGAGCGATATATATGGTAACAGCTGAGGAAGAGACGGAATTCCACCGCTCGGTCTTACTTTGCTGAGTCGTGGGAAGAGGTGTGATCCACATAAAAAAAACCAAGCTACTCTAGGAGTTTTTAAAGCTTTCAGCTACATGTTGGTAGATGAGGTGGTGTGCAACGCGGAAAAGTGTGCATGAGATTGGTGCATCCGCTCTGACAGCTCCCACGTGAAGAGGGCTTTGTGCGTCTAGTGTACGACCGTGCCTCCCGATGCAGTAATGGAGACTGCCAAGTCAATTGCGCCTTTGGGTCGTATCGAAGGCTGAGGTTCAGCAGCGGCACGAAGCGAAGAGTACCAGGGGATGGAATAGGATGGCCCCAAGGATCTGGCACCGTATTCATGCTACCTGTATCAACTTCTACGGAACTGGCATACGGTAGGGCAAAGAATTGAATACTCGATTTCGATTTAAAATAGCCCCCAACCTCTCGACTGGTGCTACGTTAACCACATCGGTCCACCAAATCTTTCGATAGATTAGCCCCCACGACTTTTCTTGGTTTCTGCTCGCATTTACGCCAAGCGCGCACGGTTACTGCACTGGCGTCTATATCGTCGCTTTGAGGTCTGCATGGTCCTGGTATAGACCTGCCAAATTATAGATTAATATTCAAATACCATCAAGGTGAGCGCCTCGGACATGGAACTTACCATACCGTCACACACCCTCGGATGTGATTTCGACTTCAGCTGCCACAAAACGGTATCAACAGCTGGACTTCATCTAAAATTCGCCCCCATAGCCGTAGCGTTGTACCTTGGCACTAGCTTTTTATCAGTCGCCCATTCATTCACTCGTCCATCATCTGACCCTCTGCCATTTGCGTAGATGCAATCCAGTCCTCCATCATTGCTTGGCCAGCGCCTCCTGCCAACTCGTTTCCCTTGGCGGTTCCCTTTCTCGTCACCACTAGACATAGAATTCGACCGTAGATACTGAAACCATCGTACGTCGTGTGGAGAGCCATTTTTTTCTTGTCGTCTGCGTCTCCTTGTTGCTCCAAGCCAAGCTTCTCCTTGCCTTTCCTGGAAGGCCCCTGCTGGGACTCATCCTCAGAGTCCTCGGAGAGGAACAAGCCTTCCTCACTCTCGCCCCTGTCCTTCCGCGTGCTACCATCCATGACAGCGTCCTCAGCTCGAGGGATGTCTTCCAAGCGCACGCCTTTCCCCTCGTGAGACTCTTCGCGAACCAACGCAGGCTCATCTCCCCCACCGACCTCAACCGGCTCCTCCCTCGTTCCAGTTCCTGTCAACCTTCCAGTCGTTGTCCCCAGCCTAGCCTTCTCGCTCTTCGCCCTCCTCTCCTTCCTCAAAATCGAATGACGCACATTTGTCTCGGTCAGATAAATCGACACCACGAAATCATCTATCCCACGCCCCAAACCCCCGTGTCAGCCAACCAATAGCAGAAGCCCCAATCCCAACATCACCACACATACATACCCCTCTCCACCTGATTCTTCACCACCTTCTTCTTCTTCCCCCCCTTCGCCGCCTTAGCCCTCGCATTCTCCTCTTTCAACTTCGGCAGCACAAGCGGGCGCACAGCGTCGATGACGCGGGGAAGGACGGGCGAGCGCTCGTTTAGCAGCCAGCGCTGGGCGTCGGCGGGGTTGTCGGTGTAGATGCGGCATTCGAGGACGGAGTATTGGGTTATGCGGAGGTAGCGGCGGATGGGGGGCATGCTGGTGGGTGGGGGGAGAGGGACAGGGTAGATGCGTGTGGAGTATTGGATTAGAGCCGTGTGGGCTTCAAGAACTAGAAGCCAGAGGTTGAAGCGCAATGGTTGCTTTCCATTCGCCCTATTCTGGCGGAAGCGCTTTTCCGCCCTCGGGATTGTTCCGCCGTCTTAATGACTTCATCCTACACCTCTAACGTCTGAAATTCCTTCCATCACGTCCACAATCAATAACAATCTTGTCTGTCGAGCAAAGTCCTTATGTCCTCGTCACATCCTACATGCCCCCCCTCCCTCGCCTCCACATACGCACCTATACCACACCCCGCCCCACCCGCATCCTCCCCCCTTCAACTCCCCTGACCCTCACCCACTTCCTCCAACGTCAACGTGTTCTCTCCCTCTGGCGTCGCATCCTACGCTCCACAAACAAAATCTCCAGCCTCTCGACCCGCAACGAGATGCGGGATTTTGCGAGGAGGGAGTTTGAACGAAATCGAGGGGTAAGCGATTTGGGGCATGTGAGGTATTTGGTTAGTACGGGGAAGGCGGAGCTAGAGAGGGTGGAGAGGGCGGTGGGTGTGAGGTGAGGAAGAGGGTGATACTGAGGCGTAATAGGGATTCTGGGGGGGGGGATGGGGCTGTGGGAGAGTGGGGATTCAAGAGACGTGAGCTACGCAGTTGAAGGTCAGACTATATTGAACCTGGAGGTATACGTATGCGGTGGCCTTCAACGCCTAGCCCTTCATGGCCTCGACTCTGTGCTCCAGGAGTATACTATACCGGCTGCCAAGTCCTGCGGTTCTTGTTACCCACAAGAAGCTTAGAAGTTAAGCATATGCCTTAAATCGGTTTGCCAGTTTTCCAAGATGAGACGGTCCTAGAATGGCTGTATGACAGCTCAAAAGCACGGCGCACGAGGGCGTTCCTGACGATTGGCGGGAAATAATCACTGTTACGGCAAATATTATACTCACCATCTTTAAAAGTAGACAAGCAAGCAATATTTCAACAAAGTACGAGCGTTTAATTTCCACCATGAAGCCTCACTGCGACCTATTGCAACTATTATACCAATATTGCCGGCCAAGGGAAGAGCCTCCACACAACTGGCGGGTTGTTCGTCTGTATCGAAATCCTTTGTCCAGTACTTCATTCGGTCATGTTTCGAAAGTGTGATGGTCGTATCCATCCGAGCCATCCCAACACACCAGCATACAAGCATCTCTCATATACTCTGGTGGCTCCTCAACACTGGCCACGATGGCTCTATCCTTTCTTCGGTTGTGGCAACCGATCTCTCCAAGCCGTGTGTATAACGCCTTGACTTTACTTCGCTATCAGAGAGGTTGATATGATCTAAGGTAGGAGCCGCTCAGCTGCTAGCAGCTTACGTCGGGATTGTTTCACTGAACGGGCGCTCTGTATGGTCCTGGAATTGAACGTTTCCAGTGCTTTATAGAACATGTTGGTTGTGCTCTTTGAGCCCCTAATGAAGGAGACGAAGCGGGCTGTCCATCTCATGCCTACATCCATACACACAGCCAGAGTCATACGTCGAGGTGGGAAAGCTGCGAAAACGTTCAGTGACATTCCCGTCACGCACGCCTCCCCCTTTCGATTCTACACCGAGCATAACGATTGGCGTTTCCGACTCAGACAAGGTGGGAAGAAACGCTGCTATACGAGACATATTTTCCAGATTTCAATTGCCGTCGCATTTGGAATAGTTTTACTAGCCCTCACGAGCACGTCCAGAAGTTCTTAAAGTCAAATATACAGACGGAATAAACCGTCAGCTGGGACACTACCTTCTCCACCCTATATGAGCGGCCAGCCGCATAAGAGCCAATCTGCCAAATCATTTGGAAACCTCCAACGTGCAACCAAACCCCCCCCACCCCCCCGCTCCACCCCACAAACACAACACTCAAAGCCCAACCATTACATCCCCCAAAACTAACATTCTTCCCCCCCCCCGAAAAAGCAGGACGCTCCAAGACTCCTACTGTAGAACCCAGTCCTATGGTACGGTACGTACCGGTACGCCCGGCCGACAATCATCGGAATGCTAGCTTCTGCCCATACCACCAACACCAGTGCACCACAGCCATCTGGGCTCAAAGAAGGAGAGACGGTTCGTGCGTCGGGAACATTTTACCTTGTTGGAGGTTGCGGGTGGCTGTGGACGTTGGATTGGCTGCGGTGGTGGTGGTGAGCTAGTGT
>JAABUU010001159.1_pt1 | contig 47007 bp, 40 predicted proteins | sample 5559301 | NCBI WGS metagenome assembly JAABUU01 (sample SAMN10711884, study PRJNA513360) | rock metagenome | isolation source: Antarctica rocks | place: Antarctica: Victoria Land, Richard Nunatak white | reverse complement strand
CGGGAGGCCGGTTTCGATGAGTGTTGTGGGTGTTGTGGGTTGCGGGTTTGCTTTCGGATGCTTCTTGGTCGTTGGGTTACTAGCGCCGGTGCCGTTGGTTACTACGGCCGTCGTCGCTGATACGGAAGGGGTGTCGATGGTGACGGCCTCGCGGTACTGGCACCATTCGTGGGCGCGGAGGTGGTGCGGCATGTCGAGGCTCGGCAGCGTGCCGGCGGTGCGGAGGTTCGGGTGGATTGGGAACAGGAACTTCCGCAGATGAGGCGGCGTCTCGAGGTACGCTAGGATGTGGATGAGGAAGCCGTCTGGGTCGGAGTAGCCGGTATAGGCCTGCTCGGGCGAGTCGGACTCTGCATGGTGGTGGTCTTCCGGCCCCCAGCCACGATGGTGGTGATTCCGCTGCGGCTTGCTTTGTCCGTCGTCGAATATGACGACTTCGTCGACGCAGAAGACGGCGAGGGCGCGGGCGATTTGCCCGGCTAGGGTCGTTTTCAGTTCGTGTGACTGCGCGCTAGGGTGTAAGCATCAGCTTGGTCGAGGGAGATGCTCGCCACGGGCTCGTACTTGCTGATGATGCTGCCTGGTAGGGCGACGCTCACGGTGTATCCGCGTCCTTCCTTTGGGGTGTATACTGCGGTAGGCTTTGAGGTGTCCACCGCAGTGTGGTTGGCATTTTCATCACGCTTTCTTTTCTGGAAAATGTTAGTTTCAGATCCAATTGCATGGATCTTGAAATATGTTGACTTACCTTGGCTCTTGGTGGTCCCATAGCGTATATGGTCCTGCTGCTCAACACGATGAGGTTGGAAGTTTTAATTTATACAACGGCTAAGGGTGTATGGTTCCGTATGTAAGCGTACCTAATTGTGGCGGATCTCCATTCACCTACTGTGCAACCTCTACAGTCGTAAATCTAACTTACAGCTGTTCCTAGAGTGAATGTGGTCATTTTCATCTCAAGGGAACCACGCTCTCCAAAGAATCACTGAATAAGGTATGCAAAAGCCCCTTTTATTCGAAGAGCCAATTAAAAGATAACCCCAGCTACTAGCAGATAATGCAACATTTACCGTTTGACGAAGGCACCTTCGGCTTAGGCAAGGTCCTTAGGCTATTCGTTTATATCACCGTCAGTGGAAGATCCAACGATTGCTATTTGCCTCATCAACTTTATTCAAGAGCAACGCTATGGGTTCTGGCAAGGATCGTCTCTATGTCGTCCTTTACGCCCGCGGTGGAGCTCCAAAAATGCCAGGCCTAGAAGACACGTAAGGCAGGAGGTTCATCAGCTGAATGCTCACTAAACCTTCACAGATACCATTGGGCTTTTATCGTCGGTCCCAAGTTCGAGCCTGAACGAGACGGGTTCGGCACGCGCTTCCACGTTAAAGAGAAGTTGGTACCATGTGGTCAGTCGTTCAAATCGAAATGGGCATACGACGAGTGTTCAATCACTCTTAAGCCAACGGCAATGCTCCTTGTCCGAATTTTAATCGGCAAAGTCGAAAGTGCTGAGCGTCTCAAGTCGGTCTTGAGAGAGACCCCGATCCGCGCTGGCGAGTCTGGGTTGGATCATTGGAACTGTATTGAATGGTTGAAGGAGGCCTTGGATGGGCTCATGCGCGACAGGAGAGCTTTAGGGAGCTCTGTGACTGACTGGAAATCTGTGCGCGATACTGCCATGTGGTATGTTGCGAAGAAGAAGGACGAGCATCGATTTGACGAACAAGGAAAGTATGACCCGGAAAAGGCGGCAACGTGGGATATACTCGATAAGAGAGAGTTGATCCCCTAATGAGATGTCGGGGCAGCTAGGGTTAACAAGGACAATCAGCTGTCCCACTGGCAAGACGGAACCTCCGAAATTGGAACGTTGTGTAGTAAGAACAAGTATGCTCAAGAACCCCAAGTCTAGCCTAAGCTATGCTTCTCAGAACGGAGCAACTCAAAAGGCCCCAAAGTAGCGCCTTCGAATGCTCTCCATCTTCAGTGCATATGGCATTGGGGTTAAGAACTTGTCCACCTCCTGTTGCCAGAACTCATTCCGCGGATTAACGTGCCACGCGGTTGTATACTCCCAATATGGAGGAAACCACCCCGCCGTCTCCCAGTCAATGATTCCAACTACCTCATCCCCACGTACAAGGATGTTGAGGCTACTCAGATCGGCGTGCGTGAATACTGGAGTCGGCCATGGCTGGTCATGAAAAGCGATCAGTTCCTCGATACCATCTGGGGCGTTGAGAAGACCGGCTTCAAATCCATTTCGTAGACGCCTATGAAAGTCTCGAATTGTATTGAATGGTCCCCACAGCGAAGTATCAGGGAGCCGGCAGTCGTAAATAGCGCCACCATCCACATTGGAGACACCGATGTCTTTAGGTGGAGGGATGTTGTGAAGCTCTTCGATCATTTGCTTCACCTGTTTGAGGATCCTAGCCTTGGATTCCGGCGAACGGGGACCCCACATCTTCGCCACCTTTTGACCGTGAATCCTACTCATAACGATGTACGTTTCCCCTTTATACATAAAAGAACAATGCACGGTTGGGACAGGAATTGAGGTATGCTGGGCAACGAAGCGCATAGCATTTGCCTCTGCAAGCGTTGTGAAGAGCCCTGACTTGATGCAGAAGTCTGAGACGAAAAGAACACCTCCAGGGTGCTGGAAGAAGCGCTTGAAACCCTTCGTAGTCACAAACTTGACGGCGAGCAGGGTGAGAAACCTGTGCCAGAGGGTGTCGTTGATTGGTTTTGATTGCTGGGCAGGGTCGGTGGCACTCGACATGTTTGATTGCCGACCATCGAGAAGATCAGAGATGAGTGATGTTATAGCTGGCTGAGGATGTTGTGCATTGATCTGACCTGTTCACATACCCCTTGTTGCTGCCCTCATTGCTATTGTCTTACTGAAGAGGTCTCCAACAGATGGTGATAGGATGTGATCTTAGGCAACAACAGGGTGTATAGTGAAGTGCTGAGGTTTGATCGCAACCATCCTCAGAAACAATGTCCTTGACGACGAAATTGTTCACCCGAGTCTTGATCACGAAAGTTGCACGCTCCCGATATAATCACCAAATAAATTACTACCTTCAAGCACATTAGTCATCAATTAGTTAACACCTAAACACAGACAACCTTGAAGTTACACCCTCACAACCACAACCGCCAACATCCTACCACCAGCAATCCCAAACCTCCCCAACCCCAACCCGCCAACTCTCCACTAAAACCCACACAAAATGTCCACCCCAAAAACCCCCTACCTCTCAAACGGCCAAGTCCTCCAAAGGTCCCCCCCACCCCCTCCCTCCCATCCCCGCATCCCCATATCAAGCAAAGACTAACACCATCCCCCGGCCACCTAGCCCTCCCCTCACCGCCCGCCTCCGCTCCCTCCTCAACAGCACCTACACCTTCCTCGGCCTCTACGTCACAACCCTCTTCTCCGTACGAACCCCCATCTTTCTTTCCTCTCCCCACCCCGTCCCTCCCCCGCGATTACGGCGCTTACGTATAGTACCTTATGCTGACCCCCGTGTGCACAGCTCGATGCCTACGCCGCAGCCGAAACGTCGCCGTTTAACGTCCGGAACCGCGCGGCTGGTGGGGGTGCGGTCCGTAGAGGGTATGGCGGCGGTGGCGGGGGAGGAAGTGGGCCGGGGAGCGGGGGCCCGGGGAGTGGTGGGCCGGGAGGGGGGAAGAGACTGGGGAGGGTGGACGATGTTCGTGGGCCGGAGTGTAAGAGCTGTCAGTAGATGACGGGGTCTTTCTCGCTGGCCGTCCTGCCGGTTGTCTTGATGGTGTGTGGTTTGTTGTGATGGTGGCGTTGGCGTACGGTTTGGGATTGTTTCTACCGCCTGTGCTTGCTGGTTGATTTCAAATTCGGTCTTTTGTGTAACCATTTGGATCTCCTTTCTGCCTTAGACTATGGCTTCAGGGAAGTCTCGTTCTTCCAGCGAACGGGTTGAAGAGCATTGCAGGTTTTCAGCTACCACTCGTGTCTCATTACCGCAAGCCATGAACTTGTTTCTCTACCGTCTTTAACTCCACGACGTGTTTCAAATGCTTGCTGCAACTCTCAAACCTGCTGTTTGGTGAAAGGGTAGGCGATATTGCATACTTGTCAGCCGACTTACATATTTCTCCTTACTCCACGGAGCAACACACAGTTCAGCAGGATGTCAAACTCGCTACATTGCCACGATTGCCCATGTCGAAGGCCCTCTAGCTGAACCAGAGTCTTGGGGTGGCGTACAGTTCTGCTCATTGCCATCGTACCGAACAGATCTTCGTTGCGGGAGCGTCAACAAGACAATATCTGTATTTTCCTTCGATTCCCAAATCATTCTACAGCGCTCCTGTCGTGTGACTCGATCGTGGATGCTAGCTTTTCTCTCCTGCGCTGGCTTTATTGAGTCCACAGATCAAGCACAGTCCGTTCCCAAGATGTACCGGAAGCCTGAATCCTCTTCTCGGCCTTGATACCCTTCTCCCTGCCACCAACTTCGACATCTCCACCCTGCCGACCCGTTACACCCGCGAAGAACGGAGCCTCGATCATCAAGGACAATCAAACGATCGTCGCAACGAAGAAGACCACACACCTGGCGCCAGTGACAAGATCCGTGGACTTTGCCATATATATAGACCACACCCTGCTCGACCCCATCAAGGCAACGAAAGTGCCAATCGCTCAGCTGTGCCGCGAGGCTTTCAAGGTGCGGAAAGGAGAGACTTTCCTCGCACCAACCGGGGCACCTCGTTCCCCTATCCGCCGCCGCCAACGCAGGAGTCAGGTATCTGTATGGCTTGCTATTCCGCACGTAACCTACTCTCAATCAACCAACTACAGATCTACACAGGCCGTCTGTGTCTCGCGCAACCTATATTCCCAGCGCCGTCGCCACTCCCCACGGAACCCCCGCCTCTGCTCCTCAGGGTCGTCCCTGAGAACTCTCAGCTGGATTCGAATGGGGACGAGTGGTCGCCGGGGTGTTCGTGAAGGGAACGAGGCGAGGCGAAGCGGACGGTAACGCGTAAGGATGCAGAGGAGGAGGAGGAGGTATCCCGTGAAAGCGAGAGCGCAGCTGGTGGTAGTGGTGGTGGTGACGAGTTCTACGTACGTGATCCATCGATGCTTGTAAAACTGGAAAAGAGGAAGATAGCGTGACTGGAGCTGGAGCTGGAGATCGAGATCGAGATCGAGATGGTGATGGTGAGCAAAGGTAATCTGACTCATTTTCAAAGATATACCCTATCCGCTCAGAACTCATGTACGGCCGAGTCCAATCGTTGCCTATTTGCCTGATCATGTTGACATGGGTTTCGAAGACAAGGTGAGTTCTGGACACATACTGAGCCGCCGGTTCATGCGAAAGCTTTCGTCCCGCTGTCATGCCCCGAATGTCAATCGCCCATCCCAGCACATCTCAGGGTACGGAGCTACCATTTCGACGACACTTCGGGAGAGAGAGGCGTACACACCAAAGCATACATAACTGGAACGGTAGCTTCACAGTGTGTTGTACGGCACCTTGGCAGAGATGGCTTTTGGTAGGTAGACAAAAATACTTTCCTGTGTCCTCTTACACTGTAGGGTGCCCGAATGGGCAATTAGTACTACAACATAAACGGCTCAGCTTGGTCAAGCACCGAGACACAAGGTAGATAAGGAGAGAGTTCTTTCGTTAAGTAAAGCTTACCACGACAGACAGAATAACCGTACCTAAGGTAGCCACCCGCCTGCCACCACACCTTCCCTCCAATCGTAAGAAGCGATGACGAGCGGGTAGCTAAAGGAGTGTGGAGAAGTGAAGATAATCACGCGAGCAAGAACAAGAGAAGACCACCCCCGAAGCCGCCCCCTTAACATCTCCCACCCGACCTCTCATCCCACCTGATGTACGCTCCACCTTAGCCAGCTCTCTGGTAAAACATCCCAGTTGCAGTCTGCTCCTCTCCCACCAACCGTGCTTTCTAGGCTCGCACCATCTCCGACGGACCAAGGTAAGCTCTCTACTACACCCAGTATTTCTCGACCACGTCTATCTCCCAGGTCTGCCTTGCCACTTCATGAGCTCCTGACTTAAGCCATGGAAACGGAGGGTTGAAAGTTTTAAGAAAAAGGAAAGAGAATCATGCGCATGAACAAACGAAAACGTGAAGGCTCGTGCAGATAAGAAAGGTAGTTGCTTGGTCAGCTAAAGGTCGGAGCTGAATAGAGCTGGGCGGTCCTAAGATGCTGTAGACTGTCGTAATGGATGTCGAACTAGCTTCCCAAGTATCCTGCAACATTATCCTCTTGTGAATATCTCCGCTGATTGTGGTCGTGCGAGTCAGATCAGACAATCGACCATGGCTGTCAAAGTGCCAGAGGGAACTCGGGATAACCATCAAAAGCAATACCAGTCCGATGAAGTGCCGTTCGAGCGTCCAGCATCTTGAACCTTGACTCCACCAGTAACCGCTTCCATAGTGAGCGAAAGCCCCTGCGGACAACCGGAAAGTCGAGGCAACAAGACGGTGGGCGCACGAGCAAGAGCGAATGATGACTCGATGGCAAGACAACATGATAGGTGCTTAACAGGAAACCAGGCAAGGAAAGTCGTGTGAGCCGTTCAGCTAAGACCGAAGTCGACAGCTAGTCTCGAATCTTTGCCCACTGGATCTGCAAAGGCCAAGGTTCGCGGCAACCGTCAACCGGTAACAGGAGCAAGTGCAGTAATGATAAGTTCACTCAGTACCATGGAGCACCAGAAGCCGTGTGATCGTCGCGTTTCACACGATAGGTCCCGAAAGAGACGGGGGCACCACCCGCTCCCTTGGAAGCTGAACGAAGCCTACCGTCGAAGGCTATTGCATTAGTCAGAATCCTTCAACTTACAACCCCCACGCCCAGCGTTGCATGATAACGAACACCAAACGCAGAGGAGAAGAGTTCCTTACAAGGAACCGGAGCGTTGGCATGAAACTCACATCCGATCGCTCCCTCCAACAGCACGGTTCGTGTCGGGAGTCTCGACGCCTGCGGTACCACTGGCACCACGCTCGATCACCTTACGACGCTGAGTGGAGATGGCACCTGGTTTGCTAGCTGTAGAGGCATTCTGAGGAGTTGGGAGGCCGGCAGTGGCAGCATTCGTACCTGTGGGGTGACGACGAGCAGGCTTCTCCTCCTCATCTTGCGCAGCAGGCTGATTGCCAGCCGCCTGAGCGATGGCTTGAGCGTTCTTCTGATATTTGTAAACGGTCCAGTCAAAGACGTAATCGTACTGGAAGCTCTCGCGAACGAAGAGATCGCGGAAGATCTTTCGAAGGTACGAATAGTCGGGTTTGTCGTCAAAGCGGAGAGAACGCGTGTAGTTCAGGTAGATGGCAAACTCGTTTGGGAAGCCGCGGCAAAGGACCTCGGTCGGAGTGGTCATCTTCTTCTCCATGATGCGGTCATACTTTTGTTTCTTCGTAGCAGCTTTGAGACCTTGCCAAGGCAGGGAACCACGACAGAAGTAAAGCATAACGTAGCCCAAGGACTCCATATCGTCACGACGAGATTGTTCTGGATAAATTGTGAGTAAAAGCTTTAGTGATGATTGAAGCAGGAATACATACCGACGCCCAAATGAGTATTGATACTGGCATAACGAGCAGTACCAGTAAGATTCTTATGTTCGCGGTAAGGGATGTGGAAGTGTGTTTTCGGGTCACGGTATTTCTTGGCCAAACCAAAGTCAATAACATTGACCTGGTTGCCACGCTTGCCAATACCCATCAAGAAGTTGTCGGGCTTGATGTCACGATGGATGAAGGACTTGGCATGGATATACTCGATGCGGGAGATCAGCTGATCGGCGAGGAGTAGGACCGTCTTCAAAGAAAATTTCCGGTTGCAGAAGTTAAAAAGGTCCTCCAAGCTGGGTCCGAGGAGATCAAGGACCATAGCATTGTAGTCACACTCGGTACCAAACCAGCGTACGAATGGGATGCCGACGCCTCCAGCAAGAGACTTGTAGACACGAGCTTCGTATTCGAGTTGTGGATGTTTGGCCTTGACGCTCTCCAGCTTGATTGCAATCTCCTCTCCAGAGATGATGTTGGTGCCTAAGCAAGAACTGTTAGGACATGCAGTGCGGCCGTGAACGTGGCTGAGTCTCACCGAGGTAGATGTCACCGAAGCTGCCGCTACCAATCTTACGTCCAATACGATACTTATTACCGACTCTCAAATCCTAGATATCATTCGAATTAGCATAAACTCGTCTAAATAAGAGTATTGCCCTATCTATGAGACAGCTGAGTGGCACTTGTGGTAGGTGGAGTGAATGGCGTTCAGAGTAAGATGAACATGCATGGCAAAGGTACGGTGTATGCCAGGCTTACACGCCCACAACACTAAGACCATCCTGGAAAAGGGCAGAGTATGGATATTGGCGGATAGTAGTAAAGGGATAAAAACCAGAGGGTTGGATTTCGATTTGGAGGCCGTTGCACCCACCATTGTGGTCATTATGACTGAAGAAACCCCACAGACTCAACACCTTTCGATGTTGAGAGGTTCGTGGGAAGGATTTAGTTTGTTTGTTTGTGATCGTTGAAAGACACGTGTCGTACTAAGGACAAAGTATCTGTCGACGCAGGAAGATAGTGGAGAGGAAGGAAATCGTGAGTGATTGGGATCTCGTAAAGTGGAGGTGGTGGGTTTTGTAGTGAGTTGTCGAAGTTCAGGCTGCTTCGCTCTAAACGAGGCGTGAGTTGATTAGTCCACAGCACCCAAACAATGAGGCGGTGAGAGAAGCAGGAAGAGAGGGGAGAAGGTCACGACGCGTTGAAAAACTGTATGATATGGGAGACGAACAAAGGGAGTCGCCGCTGGAAAGTTCGATGGTCGAGCGGTGTGGAGAGAATGAAGAGCGAAGAGTGAAGAGTGATGAGAGTGATGTGAGCGACAGGATGACTGACGGGGTCACGTACCAGTCACGCAGCTTTTGGTCTCAATCAAGTGATTGCCTTGCTTGCTTTCAGTAACGAATAATTCCGAGACAGTGTCAATGCAACGATAAATCGAAATCGCTCATGCAGGCGTTACCGACAACGAAGGGCGGAGATGGAAGATGGAAGATGAAAGATAGAAGAAGGTCGTGGACTTTGAAGATCTCAAGCTGAGCTCCCTTTCTAAAGAGAGCCTACAAGAGATAGTCGAAGCCAAGAAGTCGTGATTTATCGAGGTGAGCTTGATTATGGCCTGACTGACTATTATTGAGATTGGGAAAGTTCAGAGTCAGGTAGAGGGTAAAGAAAGCTGGTGTAAAGTAAGAAGGGAAGGTTGTTACTTTACCGAGCACCTATTGCTTAAGTAATACGAGTCTGTAATCTACCTACCTTATAGGTATACACCCAAAGAATGATATATTACATGTATTGAACACTGAGATTTATACCTTGGTAATTCTTATATGGCAGGGTTAGATGAGAGAAGCTTATACGGATACTGCTGTCAACCTTGTTACGATGGTCAATCCCGAGGTACCCTTTCTCAGGCTGTTTTTTCAGGGAGGGGATTATTGATACAAATCGCGAAGGTATCCAAACACCGTACTCCAACAAGCACAAGTTCAGACGTAACCCGAGTCATTGTTCTTTCAAATTTAGGTAAAGAGAAACAAGAGAGGAGGAAAGAAAGAAAGAAAGAAAGAAAGAAAGAAAGAAAGAAAGAGAAAAAGATACAAGAGTTGAGCTGTGTCGCCTGTTCCCAGCCTACTAATGAATTGACAGGCGCCCGCGGGAGGTGCTAAAATATGAGGCTTATTTTTAGACATCGACGCCTGTTTCTCTCTGCCTCTTGAGCTACAGTATGATTTCCGAAAAGCGCAGCTTGAAATATCAAGTACTTCGTAATTCATTTATAATCGGTGTATTCCGGCGGACTCGGGGGATCCTATATATTAACTACAACCCCAGCTATGTCAATCTCGATTATCGCAGCCACAGTAGTCATGATGAGTGCTCGTTGTCGGACTCGAGCCTGTTTCGGATCAGGCAGCTATACATTGCAGCCGGTCGGAGTTTACCAGACGTATTGGCGAAAATCCACGAATGGGTGCAGCCGAGACGGAGATGGGAGACGGGTGCGTCTCAATCCCTAACCGCGGCGCTGGGTATCCGTTGTGGTGGAGTTGTGGGCAACGTACTTCGTACAGTAGGTACAGATCGGTGCGGTGAGCGTTACTGAAGTATGTAGAAGGAGAAGTAAAAGTACAAAATCGAGTACCTGCCGGCAAATCCGAGCCATGGCTTAACTGCCTGTTTCCGTTGACAATGTCCTATGGAACGGTGCTCGGTGCTATAGTGATGCTGCATGCCTAAGGTACAGTAGATGACATTTGTGGCGTTGTTCTACCGGCCGGTGTCTGCCACTGCCAATTGTATCGTCCTGATCGATTCCCCACTATAGCCATCCAAATCCACCGAGTATCTACTCCCACACAGAGCCTGCCACCGGTGACACCGGGGCATGGGATGATGTTCCCCGGCGAAGAGGACACCGCGGTCAGATGTAGTAAATTGTTCCATTCAAACCAATCTCGTCCACGAACTCGATAACCCCCGACATACAAGTATTGCAAGCCACAGAACACGCCCAGTCTGTTACACCGGGGAAGACACTGCACGAACAGCCAACTACAAACCATTCGCAAAAACCCCATAAGAACCACCAAAAGTACCAATTACATTGTCGATTGCAGCGCGAGCGCCGAGAAATAGAAAAATCACCAACACTAGTGTCCGCTTCCTTGGACCAACAATAGACATGGGTACTGCAGCCTGATGCTGGCGGAGAATCGAAAGTATATGAAACCAAATCTTGCGTTGTATCAAACAGCACTTCTGTAACTGAGTTCTTACTTCGTCCCATGTGATCGTATCTCCCAGTCGAGTCCTTCGACCATATCAGATAACGTTCATCCTGTCATCACCTACCTCTTTCTGACCATCCCCTTGGGCCTTGTTGATCGGGCTCATCGCCCTCCTCACGCGCTGGTTCGCGATTTCAGGGGTCGCATCTTTGGCCTCGTCCCCTTCCGACTCTCCAATGTCAAGTCTCTTCCTCCAGTTAGCCAAGCTATCGCTGAGATCACCATGCGCACTGGTCGGCGTCCTCTCGAAGTCGAATTGGCTGCTCAGTCGATAGTTTCGGTTTGTCGTCTCCCAATGGGTCCGTAACGTCTCGAGTTCTGATGCTAGACTGTCGAGTGCAACCGAGTTTCGATTGTCGGGGCCATATGTGGAGTCTTGCGACACACTGTCACTCCGCGTGTGATTGCCCAGAGCCGATGTGGAACTGTTGGTACGGTGATGGCCTGCAGCACCGTTGGGCTGGACGTGTTGGGATTGGCGACGATAATGATCTACAGACGACTCGACTTGGTCCAGAAGCAGGGACACCTTCTGTTCCGCATCGAGGGCCCGTGTTTCCAAGAGGTTGTTCTCATTCTTAAGCTGCTCGAGATCGGCTCTTGCCTGCTGCGTCACGTTTGCCAGATGTTGCTGTGCTTGATCACTGCTGCTCCTGTACTGGTCACGCTCATCCTGCGCTACCTTCAACTCATCGCGAACCTCTTGCATCTGTCTCTCGAGCTGCGATACGGAAGTCTTGATATGCTCCTGCATCTCCTCGATCTCTTGTTTAAGCGACGTGCGCTCCCGTTCCCACTCAGACTGCTCCCTTTGATCTGCCGACCGTTCCGTATTCTGTAAGTGGGCTTCTTCAAGCTCGGTCTGCATACGCGCATTTTGAGTCTTGAGCTTTGAGAGCTCGTCCTTCATCCGCTTCAGCATCTTCTCGGTGCCTTTCACGTAGTGTACGGCTGACTGGTAGTCGTTTTCGAGCTGCTCCAGCTTCTCTCGATAGGCTTTATCCGCCTCCTGCTCCCTCGTCTCGAACAAGGCTTTAGATTCCTGATGAGTCCGAAGGCTGGACTCGAGTTGTTGCTCGAGTTCTCGAAGACGAACCTGGTCGGGCGTGCCAAAGCGGGATCCAGGACTGTCCAAGTTTCGTGATCTCCGAGCCTCTGCTGCACTAATGCCTCGCTCGCCGAGCAGATCTTTGAGAGCACCGTGCTGGACGGCCAAAGCGTTAGCATCGCGCTGATGGGTCTCCAGTTGCTGTTTGAAGTCGTTGTTCGCCGCTTGAAGGGACTGCGTCTCTCGCATGGCGGTTTGCAACTGTTTGCGAATCTGCAAACCTTCTCTGCTTGCCTGCTCTTGATATGTTTCCAGGCCGGCGATCCTTTCCTCAGCTTTACGAAGTTTCTCGCAAGCCGCATCCGCAGCTGCCTGATTTTCTCGGAGCAGCGTATTTGTACTGGCAACCTGTTGGCGCAAGATGTTGACGCGTTGGTCGGCGAGCTCAGCGCTGTGGTCGTCAGAACTGCGACTGCCTGCTTTCTCTAGACCTGATAAGACCGCCTGGCGATGTGTCCTGGCCTCTGCAGCATGCTTTTCCCCAAGCTGTTCAGCATCCCGCAACCGTCTACTGGTGTGTTCCAACTCGGCAGTCGTCTCTTCATGCTCGGCCTTGAGTTGCAACAGCTTTCGCTCCACGCCCTCCCGGTAACTCCTTTCTTCGTCAAGATTGCGTTCGAGTAGGTTTGATTTGTCGGAGGAAGCCGCAACAGCCTCACGAAGCAAGCCCAGTGTGTTGGCGTGCGTTTCGACCTCGCGTACAGCGTCCTGTAGCTTTTGAGTTAGGTCGTCTTTGTCAACTTGTAGTATTTTCATAGATGATTCCGCTTCAGTACGTTTTGCAGCCTCGTCCCTTGCGGTCCTCTCGGTATCGCTAAAGCGGGCTCTCAAACTCTCCAGTTCCAAGGTGTTTCGCGAATCTTCTAGCTCCGCGATGCGTTTTTGCGCCGCCTCTGCTGTACCCTCAGCAAGCTCTCGTGTCCTTCGTTCAATCACAACCTCAGCATTCAACGCCTCGAAACGAGCCTTTGTAGTATGTTGGAGAGCTAGTGTTGATGCCAACCTTTTGCTTAATTCGGTAGATCTGTCAACGTCCTTGAGTTCATGCGGTGATCCGTCCGGCTGTGGTGAGCTGGTTTGACTCCCTCCATGAGCGGCAAGTTTCGCTCTGGCATAAGCCGCCTCACTCACTGCAGCATCTCTTTGCTGCTCAACTTCTGCGATCCGTTGAGATGCTTGTGTCGCCTGCGAGTCCACAGATCCTTGCACCTCTGCAAGCTCGGCTTTCATGGCAAGAAGCGCTTCAATCAACGGTCGATCGTCATCCCCAAATGACTGGGCAGCTCTCTCGTCCAATACCGGACTTTGAGTTGAACTCTGCTGGTATCCAGCCTTCCGCGCCAGTGCTAGTTCGGAGGCGTACCACGCATTACGGCTTCGCGCAGCTGCCAGCTCCTCTATGAGAGACTCATCCCGTTGTCCGAAGACAGGAGAGCGTAATGGTTCATCAATGCCAAGGCCCCGCCCTGCAGTTGCTGTGGCTTGACCGAATGTTCCACCCTGTTGGTCGTGCTCTACATCTCTCGCATGGGCATGCTGTTGTATCAATGCAGGCTCCTCAATACTATCCAGCGAAGGCTGCTGCCTTTCCTCACGCGACCGTGACCGATTGGGCGTTCCGTTTATGATCCCGTTAGCCATCGAGAGGTGTTCCGGGTCACTTGGTTTACGATTCAACCTGGACGGCTGCTGCGTAGGCGTGCGTCGGCCGGTTAAGACAGGACTATGCTCTCGCAAGGAAGGACTCCCCTGGGTACCATCCCTTGTGACAAGAGAATTGTTCTCTTCCAATGAAGTAGCTCTGACGGTATCTAAAGGGGGACCAAAACCTCGTTCTTGCCTTGTGGGTGTCTTGCTTCTCGGTGCTCCTGGTGTGGGCAAGATTCCATTGGTCCTCGGCGGCGGAGCTTGCTGCTGAGGCGGAGGTCCGGGTGGAGCCTGTGCGATGGACGCACGGGGCAGCCTTGAGGCGGGACCACTAGGAGCGGAACCGTTCGCCATGGCCGGATCCTGCCCTCTAACAACAGACGTTGGGCCCGCCATGGTGCTTTCCCACGGCCCGCCGGCCGTTCTCTTTGCACCTTCTGGAGGTCCATTGGATACGTCGCGCGATAATAAAGCTCTACTTTGTGGAATGCCACTCTTTTCGCCACCACTTGGTCTCCGATGCCCTGGAACTCGTTCGCCAGCAGGTGTCTGCTGGATCTGTTGGTCATTCGGATATCTGATCTTCACAGTATCCAGAACATATACCAGGCTCAACTCGCTTGGGTCTCGAGGTGCAGAGCTTGGCTCGCCAGCCAGGACGACGATCTGTTTGCCATACGCGGTCATGCTATGTCCGGAACGAGGAGACGGTGCTGGTCCCATTTTCTGGAAAGTGTACCACCTTCTTGAGGTGATGCGGAAGGCTGCAAGGTCACCAAGATCGGTGCCTTCCTCAGTCCTGCCCCCAAAAATGTACATGACATCGTTGACGAGAGCTGCCGAGTGACCTTCACGGGGAGCCGGTATATAGCCAATGCAATCCAGCTGCGACCACACATTGAAGCGAGGGTCGTACGTCCACACGTCGTTGAACCACTGCACCCCATTCGTACCACCAAATCTACGACAGTCAACTCTGATGTCGTATTGCAATCTCAACATTTCACTGGGTTGACTCACAGGTAGAGCTTTTCGTTGTAACTGACTACGGTATGATTAGTCCTAGCGGGTGGAACTTGACCTGGTGGAGGCCCTCCGTTTTCAGCGCCCTGTATCAGCATCTCCCATTGGCTTCCAGATGTCTGCAAAGCGTTGAGATCGAAAGCGATTAAGTCGTTGAAAAAGTAGCCCTCAACCTGCCCTCCAAACACATATATCTTGGAGCCAAGAATATTGAGGGTGTGACCATATCTCCCAGCAGGCCTTGGCCCAGGGGGGACCGCTCTCGACCACTGACGTGTAGCTGGATCATGTCAATATGACTCTCGGGCGCTTGGGAACATCACGCTCAACGTACAAGTATTCAGTAGATAGAGCGTGTCGTCCAATATGTCCCTATCGTCACTCTTCGTATCACCTCCGAACACTATGAATGCGTTGCCGGCGAGAAGGCTCGCGTGTCCGACTCGGGGCCCTGGCCCCTCGGAATGAGTAGGTACGGGGTAACATGCCAGACTACCCCCACCGGCTTCAACCATCCAGAGATCGCCCTTGACTGTTGATCCATCGACCAGGCCGCCCATGAGATATACGTCGCCCTCTTTCGAGGACACGGAGTTGACCGCAGCACCATACCGAGGGAAAGGGCTCGGTACTGATGTGGTGAAGGTCAGATGGCGTTGTGACCATGGGTACAAAGATGCGCTAGGGTTGTTGGTCGACGAAGGTCCATTTGTAGGGTTGCGATATATCTAGTGAAAGGGATTAGCAAGACGGGCCGGCTCTCCTAGACCTTCCTATCGGAGAAATTCCAGATCGTATCCCACCATCCGAGACCAGCAGAACGCACACGGTAACCCTGAAGAAATGGGGACAAAGTGCTCAACAACTCACTTGGGAATCCTGCTCGGATCGCTCTCTTGATCCCGAGCCCTGCTCAGGACTCGGTGTACCAGCCCCCCCAAGCGAATTCAGAGAGTCATTGACGCTGCTGTTGGGTGTCGTCTGAACCGGGCCGCCCGCTTTCTCCCTATCTTTGATCCCATTGACGGTAGGCAGTGATGACTTGGAACCTTCTGAAGTGTGGATGTCCCTATTCGCCGGGGGCAATGCATTGTTGTTTTGAGTTTTCTTCGATTTAAACAGGAAGGCCATGATTGATGTCTCGAAATCCAGTCGAGTGCCCGGTCTGTTCTAGGAAAAACAATACACGAGGCGTACGCCAGACGTGGTGGCGGGTATTCGGTTGCGCAAAGCTATGGAATGGATAGAGAGCGACAGCCGGGGAGGGATGTGGCCAAGCGGTTGGGTCGTGGTTGGAGCATAAGATGCAAGCTCGGCGTGAAGCGCATTGAGTGGCAATCGCACTGTCGACGAGGCGATAACGTAGAAGGGCCAGTGGAAGGTCTTCGGCCAGTGTTGCGACAGTGAAGTGCGGTTGGGGTTGGGTTGGTTGACGGTGCTGCGAAGTAAGTTAAGGTCAGGTCGGGATCAAAACTGTTTCGTTCCTGCCTTGGCGGAGAACCGTTCCTGGCTAGCTACTTTAAGCGACAACCAAAAAGGAGTACGACATGATCTTGAGTCACTTCCCTATGGACTGGGTTATTATTGATGATACCATTTAAATGTCGCTGTGGCTGGGCCTCGATACAAATCAATGCAGACTCATGTTCGGCAATCAAGGAGAAAGGACGGCGGACTTTGTACGAGGGATGTATGATATAAATCATACAACGTATTAAGGTAGGAACAATTGTTCGCTGTTTCAAGTTTCTTTTAACGAGGGAACTTCTCGTAGCTTTGATATTAAATATTGTACTTAGTATTTGTTGTGTAAATACCTACATCAAGGGGAGATACTGAAGTCAATGGACGTTTCTTCTGTCCTTACTATAGGGAACACTCAGGCACTCCCCGGACGTAAGGTACCTTAGCCACCTTAGGGCATCAGCATGGATATATTGCTTGACCAAATTGTATTGTGGCGGTTGGTGGTGAACTCAACCCCTTGATTACATAATGTATCGAGGTGTGAACTTGTTCTTCAGGGGTTGAGGCTTAAATCTTATATCCTCTATTAGCCTGGGTGGTAAGGTATCTTAATCGATAAGAGTTTGACACAATATTAATGATCCATGTGTGTCTAACCCCACAGCGCAGTCACCGCTATCCCCGGAAGGCATGTCAAAGTTCAACCTCACTCCATACATATCAGAAATCAGAAATCAAAAACCAGAAAGGAGGAACAGCAATCAGAAACGAGAAGCTGTTTAGAGATGTCGGTTCCAGGCTAATAACAGAAGTATGAAGCACGAAGTACCAGTTCTCCGTCCACACTGTCAGTGACTGAGCCAGGATAGCTGGTTGTCGTCTTATTCAGATTGAATCCGATAGGAGCGTAGTTGATTGTGCGTTTCGCATATAAAGATTCTTTTGCGTATTATTACTAATACCATGTTGCAACAATCTAGACCTACAATCGCTATAAGGCGCAGGAGAAGACGGCAAATTCCGTCCAACGCAGGGGGGCAGAGTGCAATGAATACCTTAGTGGGAGTAGTGAAGGCCGACCTACGTCCCAGGAGTGAAGTTATAAACACCTACAGTACTTTGTGACTCTGATATCTGGGAGTCAAGGTGCGCTTCGACAATTTGCCAGCTCCTGCTAGACTCCCTTCAGTGTCTATCTGTGAAGATTGAGATGGTTCGTGCGCACATACGTCTTACCTTACTTTGCGGCTTGACAGTGTTGGAACAGTCCCCACATAAGCTGCCTGCGTATGCTCAATAGCTACGGTATCGAATATCGATCTGCCCAACATCACTTCCCAGCCTCTAATTTCAAAGCTCACAATAGCCAACTACGATTCTTTCAACAGATGTACGGCGACTCAAGCACTCAATGACCGTGAAGAATGACCGCAGTCACCCTCTCACCGCATCAGCTCGCAAATCTACAGCAACAGCACCCAGGTTTGCCCGGGACAAATCGCCCGTCTAGAACACGGACCCCGACAACACACTTAAGTCGGGCTGCATCCTTTCAACACTCCAGACATGCCAATGAGCGACCAGAAGTGCTGGAAGGGTCGGCGGGAAGAGTGGAGAATCGACAAATCAAGACATCTGACCCGCCCGGCCAAAAAGTGCCCTCTGAAGCCAATCCTCAAGACATCAATCGGTCCCAAATCAACATCAGTAGCCGATACCACGCTCAGCAGGGTCCGGGAGCAAGTGAGTCGAACTCTACATCTGAGAATCAAAGTCAACAAGGATCCAGGGAAACGATGTTGGAATTTGACGAGTCTCGACTGAAGAAGGGGTCCGGTCAGAAGAAAGATGACTCTACTGCAGCGCCCCTGAAGGAAGTCCTTCGAGAAAATATCAAAGTGGAAGCCGTCCCAAGTACAGGGAGCAACGACCACGGAAGACGCAAACAGCTGCTCAGGGCTAAGAGCGACCTCGGACCGCGGGGTCCGAGTCCGACGGACGTCGACACGAGTACTGAGGAGGAAAACTGGGAGCTGCGGCACGGGTGGGAGGACCAGTATAATTCCAATGAATACTTGTCCATCTTAACGTCGGTCAGTAAACACATACATCGGAAGCTCTCGCCTGGAGCAGAGCGAAAGCCAAACACTATGAGGGCGAGTACTAAACTTCCGTCTCATAGACTTTCTACATGTATTACACCGACAAACGACATGAAACTGGTGGGATTCCAAAAGCAGATACATACCCACTGCAAGAATGGCGAATGCGGGATCGTCTGAAGACAGTCTCGGCCGCGCTAGCCATATGTCTCAACATCGGGGTGGACCCACCAGACGTAGTGAAGACAAACCCAACAGCGAAGCTTGAGTGCTGGATCGATCCCATGACCCCGACCACCGCCGCACCCAAAATCATGGAGCAGATCGGGAAGAAGCTACAGGAGCAATACGAGAGCCTCAGCATCCGCACAAGGTACAAACAATATCTAGATCCGTCAGTGGAAGAAACCAAGAAGTTTTGCATCTCCCTACGTCGCAACGCCAAGGACGAACGGATACTTTTCCACTACAACGGTCATGGCGTCCCCTTGCCGACGCCGTCCGGCGAGATGTGGGTTTTCAACAAAAACTACACTCAATATATACCCATCTCGTTGCTCACTGTTCAATCTTGGTTGATCTCCCCGTGTCTCTATGTCTTTGACTGCTCTCACGCTGGCAACATAATACATAACTTCGATCGCTTCATTGACCAACATGAGATGGAGAACCTCGAGGCTCGACTGAGGGACCCCAACGCACAAGTCCAGAGCTATACCGACAACATCCTACTTGCGGCATGTGGCAGGACCGAATCGTTACCGACCAATCCGGAACTACCTGCCGACCTTTTCACGTGCTGCCTCACCACGCCAATCGAGATTGCACTTAGATTCTTCGTGCTGCAAAATCCACTTCCGAGTAGTATTACATTGAAGGATCTCAAAAAGGTACCGGGTCGGTTACAAGAGCGGAGGACTCCACTAGGCGAACTCAACTGGATATTCACCGCAATAACTGATACCATTGCTTGGAATCTGTTGCCCCGTGCGTCGTTCAAGAAACTGTTCCGGCAAGACTTGATGGTCGCTGCCCTCTTTCGCAATTTCTTGCTGAGCGAGCGGATCATGAGAACGCATCACTGTCATCCCGTCTCCCAGCCATCGCTGCCGGAAACTCACAACCATCCGTTGTGGCAAAGTTGGGACCTGGCCGTCGAGATGGTCTTGGCTCAGCTCCCGGCCGTGCTCCATAGCCAAGAAGGCGGGCCACACTATGAATACCAGCATTCAACTTTCTTCTCCGAGCAGCTTACAGCGTTTGAGGTATATTTAACACAAGGCGCCGTGGGACAGAAACCACCAGATCAACTACCGATCGTGCTCCAGGTTCTCTTGAGCCAAGTTCATCGGCTTCGAGCTCTGATTCTTCTCAGCAAGTTCCTTGATCTTGGACCGTGGGCCGTCAATCTGGCCCTGAGCATCGGCATCTTCCCTTACGTACTGAAGCTTCTGCAGTCGGCTGCTCAAGAGCTGAAGCCCGTAATGGTATTCATCTGGGCTCGCATTCTGGCGGTGGATCCGACGTGCCAGACTGACCTGCTGAAGGATAACGGATATCAATATTTCATCAGCATCCTAAGCCCCACATCCGGCATCCTCATTGCCAACGCTAGTGAGCACCGGGCTATGTGTGCCTTCATCATCGCGATGTTTTGCGAGGATTTTCATCAGGGACAAGTCGTCTGTCTTTCACCTGAGCTTCTCGACGGATGCCTCAAGCATCTCGAAGATGAAAACCCGCTGTTAAGACATTGGTCGTGTCTGTGTATCAGCATGCTCTGGGTAGACTACAACGATGCCAAATGGGCTGGCATAAGGAGCAAAGCCTATGAGACGCTGTGTCGAATGGCCCTCGACCCTGTTCCAGAGGTTCGAGCTGCGATGCTGCATGCGTTGACGAGTTTCCTTGGAATACCGGATTTGACCGATCAAATTGCCCGAGCCGAGGAATGGATTGCTACATCTGTTATGGTTATGACTTCCGACGCGAGTAGCATGGTTCGGAACGAGCTGGTCGTCTTTTTCTCCACGTTCGTCAAGCGATACGAGAACAAGTTCATCGTGGCGGCGTACGAGCACATACTGGAAGAAAAGGAGAACCTACAACATCCGCAGCCTGATAATGTCTTGCCGAGAAACACGCATGGTGGTCTGACGGCCAAGCAGCATCCACAAGACCGACAGCATCATACTTCAACGCATGAAATTCTGCAGGGAACTCTATTTGCGTCTATCTGGAAGCATCTCTTCATCTTGACTGTGGACCCGCACCCTGAGATTGCAGCCAACGCGGACATCGTTGTAGACTATGTTCACAATGCTCTTCTGCAGTCTCCCTTAGGAACTCTGGCACAACCCGTGATAGACGACGTAGTACGACTTTCTCGACGGCCGGTGCCTCTGAAACTATCCAAGGCGGAAGCTGTGCCATATCACAGCGAACCGACTACGTCGCCCACTGCTCAAACTGGTGTTAAGCACCAAGGATATCTATCGCTAGGGATCAAGCGAACCGCCAGCGTGGCCGTTTCACTGAAAAACATTGCGTTCGGTGGGCAGACAAATGGTGACAGTAGACCGGCATCTCCGCAACGTAATCCGCCTGCAAAGTCGTCAACCAACCCGAACAGGCTCTCCGGCCCTCCAAGGACAAGAATCCCGGCTGAATGGACTCGCCCCCCCGAGGACAATGACCAAACGGTAGCCGGTACATGGTATCATCAGGCAAAAGTCCCCGTATCGCGCGGTTTCAAGGCTCGAAATGTCAAGGAAACGCCTAGTCTTCCACTACGCAGTCGGTTCTTCGAATGGTCTACCGAGGTAAATTATAATGAATCAAAAGTGTCTTCGTACACGGGGCTTACTCTTCGCAGTACTTTCGGGAACCTCAAATGAAACCCAACGAGCCCGAAGAACCCGGCAGCGCGGACTACAATCAGCGTCTCTGGCGCCGCGTTCGCAATGAAAAGATGCTCACTGCGACTCAACCACAGAAAGCTCTCGCAGGCGCTAGCCGGTGGGATACAAGTGCAGGGTTCTTCAACAATGGCAGCCAGCCGGTCAAGATGTGTTTCCATCAGTTTGAAGACCATCTGGTGGCGACCGATGACCGGGATAGTGTATGGTGAGTGCAGACATGGCGCAATCGACGGGCCAAGTGACTAATGAAATGTAGTATTTGGGATTGGAAACAGCAGGCACGGCTTAACCGATTTTCAAACGGCAATCCGAAAGGGTCAAAGATCAACGAAGCACGCTTTATCAACGAGGACGATCAAGCTTTACTTATGACGGGATCGTCAGACGGCGTAATAAAGATATTTCGGAACTATGATTCTCAGAAACAGGTAGAGCTAGTGTCGGCGTTTCGCGCGTTGACGGACCTGATACCAAGCAACAAGAACGCCGGTCTTGTCTTTGACTGGCAGCAAGGGCAGGGCAAAGTCCTCGTTGCCGGAGACGTCAAGGTTATCAAAGTATGGAATGCCGCAACAGAGATATGTACAAGTGTGGGTAACCAACAGCCCTGTGATTCGAGGCATGTACTGACGACACTAGGATATTCCTGCTCGCTCCGGGTCATGCGTGACATCTTTAACATTCGACCAAGTCGCGGGCAATGTTTTCGTCGCCGGCTTTGGCGATGGTGCTGTGCGTGTATATGATCAACGGCTCAAGCCGGTCAATGCTATGGTACAGGTCTGGAAGGAGCACAAGCAATGGATCACCAACGTCCACATGCAGCGCGGTGGCCTCCGAGAGCTTGTCAGCGGCAGCCGTAACGGCGAGATCAAGTTATGGGACATCCGTATGACCGCACCTCTAAGGACTATTAGGGCTACAAGGGATACCTTGAGAAGTCTCAGTGTACATGAGCATGCTCCAGTCTTCGCGACGTAAGTCTGACAGCCGCCACAGTCCACTAATGAATCAATACTGACCTTGCAATTCGTACACAGGGGGTCCGAGAAGCACAGAATCAACATCTTCAATGTTAATGGTGCCTTCCTCAACAGTATCGAGCCATACTCGAGCTTCCTACAGCATAATCGCTCAACCCCGATCTCGACCACAGCCTTTCATCCCCATCGCATGATGCTGGCTTGCTCTGCGCTATACGATAATCATATTAATCTTTTCACATGCGAGGACCGGAGGCGCGCGGACTGACGGCTAGGTAGTCATTTTGTCATGTTGATGGGCTGGTCACCTTCTTTGCCTCATCGGGGTGTAATGACTTGTTGCATTGTTGGAAAGCGGGACAGGCTGGAGTTGAGGGTAATATGGTAATAGCGAAGCTCCTAATGAACGGTGCGGGTAATGGAGTACGAGTCTCTCTCTGTGCGTCTGACTGGTTTCGGTTGTCTCACTAGGTTGTCAAGGCATAGAGCTTTTGTTCCTACGAAGGCTTGTTCAGTGTCACTCTTCGGCACGCCTAGAGCACCAGCATTGGCGGGAATGGCTAATCAAGAATTTACAATAGCGGGCGAAATTCTACGGCTTCAAATACTCCTCCCGCCCCTCCGCAACCTTGACAACAATCTTGCCCCTCGTCCTCCCCGTCCTCAATTTCTCGAACGCCCTCACAGGGCCCTTATCCTCCATGCCAAAAACCTCATCCACCACTGCGCGCACCTTCCCCTCCTGCATCCACCGCCCGATCTGCTCATAATCCTCCACTTTACTCTCCAGGTGCAGGAACTCCCACGGCCTCTGCCCACCCCCAACACGCGTGGCCACATCCTTTTACATAGCATGGAGTAGACGAAGCCTAGACTAATCGCGGGCGAACCGACCTGCACATAAGGTGCGCCAGGTTTGGTAAATGAGGCGGCAGACCAGTACAGATTCGCCGGCAAGCCGACGTTATCCACCACGAGATCGAACGGCGGCATCTTCTGCAACTCGGCCAGAACATCCTTGCTTTTATAATCGATCACGACGTCCGCCCCGAGGCTGTGACACAGCTCGACGTTCGCGCTCGAACAGCTCGTCGTGACGTGACATCCGGCCGCCTTGGCGATCTGGATCCCGAACGTCCCCGTCCCGCCACTGCCCCCGTTGATAAACACCCGCTCCCCGGCGCCGCCCCCCCCCCCTTGATCTTCGGAATGATGCATTGGTAGGCCGTCAGCGCCACGGACGCCGCGCACGCGCCATCGATCACGCTCACGCCGGACGGGAGCGGCACGCAGCCTGCACGCGGCGCGACGGTGTACTCGGCCAGGGTGCCGAACTTGGTGGGCCCATCCAGACGGCCAAAGACCAGCTGCCTGGGCTTCAGGTCCGTGGACGAGACTTGCTTGCTGTTGGGGCCGGTGGCGACGACACGGCCGGCGAAGTCGATGCCGGGCGTGGCGGGGCTGCCGGTCATGAGGCGGCCGAGGATGGGGATCTCGGGGAATCGGTAATCGATGGGGTTGAAGGATACGGCGAGGACTTGCACGAGGGTTTGGTCGGGTGCGAGGGAGGCCGAGCTTGCAGGGAGAGGGGCGCTGCTGTTGAGCTTCAGGTTTTTCTCCAGGGTGGGGGAGGTGCTGACGAATTGCCAGGCTTTCATGGTGGGGGGGAGTTTGGAGGCCATTTGTGCTTGGCGTCTTTGCTTGGTCAGTGATGTTGATGGTGATGGTGGTGAATAATCTATGGTAATGAGGGTATTTCTTGGTAGGTATGGAAACTATACCTTCGTACTCAGGCTAGGTTGTCATGTTAGTCAACCATGCCTACTTTCGGACCAAGCCTACCTTAAGTCCGATTGCTGATCATACCTGGAGATACCCGAAGTCCGAAATCTGACAAATCTGACACCATGCTTCCCGTCGCTAATGGGCACACTAGACCTATTAGGGAAGTGTGCCTTTAGGTATTGAACCCAGTATAAGTTACCTTACCAGGTATATCTTTCAAATAATATTACTCTAACGTCCGTTGAAAACAGTATTGCAACGAAAAGTATTTCCCCTATAGTCTCGTCTACTTGTATAATCCTGTACACAAAATCGTTCGTTGATTAAAACCCAGTTGATTACCACTTTACCGCTAGTAATCAATCCCAGAATGTCCGTAAAGACCGGACTTTTCCACGCCTAACTTAGCGGCCTACACTATCCGATCGGGCTTAAGGTAGCGCTCCACCACATTAATAATTGTCCGGCTCCAGGGCTGACAGCCTTATCGTTTCTAATGTTGGACTCTGACTCTGATGCTTCGTAATTGTACATTCACCATAAAGGCCATGCGCGCCCTGCACCATCTCTTACCGATTTGCTCTTTTGCTCTTTTTCCCTTCCGTGATCCTGCGCTTTCTCATTCAGTCTTGATTGAGCTTGAACCCACTGCCGCTTTCGGATTATCGATTCTCTGTTCTCTGAAAAGTGTTCCATTGTATCGTTCGTGGTCAGGTCTAGGTCTTAGACGTTCGAGGAGTAGGGCGAAACATGGCAGAAGCAGTGCCCAATATTCACGAGAAGAGCGAGGCTTTCCCAGATTCCTCGAATGCCTCGACTGAGCTGAGGCCTGGCTCTGATGCTGCCTCGAATAATCCTCCAGATGGCCATGTGGTCAACGAGAAAGCGCCGCCTGGACATCGGTCCGAACAGGTGCGGAACATCACTGGAATCAAATGGGTCTTGGTTGTTACTTCCATCCTATCCTCGACGTTTCTGTTTGCTCTGGACAATACCGTCGTTGCCGACGTTCAGCCCAAAATAGTGGACCGGTTTGGACAGATTGAAAAGCTGCCATGGCTACCAGTTGCTTTTCTTGTAGCAGCTGTCTCAACTAACTTGATATGGTACGTTGATGGATATAACTCTGGTTTCGACTTCTCACTGACAAAATGGATCTGTAGGGGCAAGATATATGGTCAGTTTAACACTAAATGGCTTTATCTGTTTTGTGTCTTCTTGTTCGAGGTTGGCTCAGCTCTCTGTGGTGCGGCGCCTACAATGAACGCTTTTATCGGTGGTCGTGTGCTTGCTGGTTTGGGAGGGGCCGGATTGTAAGTCTCTCGATGGCTCTGACAAGACTAGCTCGGAAACCGAGCCTCGTGCAATGTACACGGAGCCGGGCTAACATCCCATAGGTATATTGGAGTGATGACTCTGTTGTCTGTCAATACCACAGAACATGAAAGGCCGGTGTATATTGGCATGACAGGCCTGACATGGGGGCTCGGAACAGTGCTAGGACCGGTGAGTACAGATGATATCCCCCTATGTCCCTTTTCGAAGAAGTTGCACTAATCCCGCGTGCTTTTCAGATCATCGGAGGTGCTTTTGCTGACAGCAGTGCCGGATGGCGCTTTGCTTTTTACATCAATCGTGAGTCGCTCTTATGTCTTGCGTCATCTTCGTGCATCTGCTAAGTCCTTCGAAGTCTTCATCGGAGCACTCTGTGCCCCAGTATACATTTTTATGCTTCCATCGTTCGACCCGCGGCCTGGTGTCCCATACAAAAAGCGCCTCTCTGGGCTAGACTACCTCGGAACGCTTCTCATGGTCGGTGCCTGTGTTGCTGGCGTGATGGCAATAAGCTTCGGCGGCATAATCTATGCCTGGAATTCCGGCCAAACAATCTCCTGCTTCGTCGTCTCCGGCGTTCTGTTCATCGTCTTCGGCCTACAACAATCGTTCTGTGTTCTGACTACGGAAGAAAGCAGAATCTTCCCTTGCCAGTTCCTCAAGCACAAAATACTCATCATCCTCTTTATGCAAATGTCCGCCGCGGTAACCGTCTTCTTCGTACCGATCTATTTTATCCCGCTCTTCTTTCAATTCGCGAGGAACGACTCGGCAATTGAGGCAGGCGTGCGTCTCCTTCCTCTTGTCTGCCTCCTGGTTTTTGCCGTTATCCTCAACGGCGCCCTCATGTCCAAATACGGATACTACATGCCTTGGTACCTTGCAGGTAGCTGTCTCGCCCTCATCGGCAGTGCACTTATGTACACCGTCAAGTTGGACACGTCCACCTCAAAAATTTACGGCTATACAGTCTTGCTCGGTATCGGAGGTGGCATGTACGCCCAGGCGGGCTTCGCAATCGCCCAAGTGAAGGTTCAACCGCACGAAATTCCCTCGGCCATCGGCTTCATCTCTCTCGCACAGATTGGTGGCGCGACCATCGCTCTTGCTATTGCAAATTCCGTTTTCTTGAACCAGGCCACCAACGGCATATTAGCCATCGTGCCACACGCGCCTCGAAGTGTCGTGCAAAGCGCTGTAAGTGGTGTTGGCTCGACCTTCTTTCAATCGCTCGACCCAAACGTGAAGACTGCTGTGTTGGAGGCCGTCACTCATGCGATCAGCCGGAATTATATATTGAGTATGACTGGTGCCGCATTAAGCATTGTCTTAGCCGTCTTCATGTCGAGAGAAAAGGTCAGTGATTTTCGATCTATCTTCTTCCTCTCACTGCCCCCTTCAATCCCTATCCATATCGCTGACTCTGGGATTTATTTAGCTTTTCTTGCCAGCTGGCGCAGCTGGTTGAAGAATTGAGGTGTTGATAGACTGTGCGTAGATAGCATTACGGTGCATCGCTGGGTACTCTATTGCACTAAGAATTAGTAAGGGTGGTATGATAGATAGAATCTCCACATTGACAAATGTATCTAGAACAAACATAGACGACTCAAGATCAATTAATACCCTCTTCATTTGGCCACAAGAGTAAGTTTCAACGAGTCTGAAGGGGGTTGAGGAGGGACTTAGTGGCACGTAAAATACATGACTAAGGTAAGCGTGCCATATCCCCCCACGTGACTTGCGCCATTTCGAGCCTTGCGAGTTTCTCATTTCATGTCGTCTTTCATGCTCAGCTAAGTTTAGGCAGCAGGAGGCTGAGCCAGCAACAATGTTAAATTCATGCCTTCCGTAGGGAAGATTATCACCTCGACCCAATGTTTTCATCTTCAGTGCAGCCGCAACTGGAAGGGGATTTCCCGGGCACGACATTACACCACACCACAACGAGGGTTTCTGGAAAATCTCCCGTCAGATTTGGGAAATCTCTAATGCTGATTTTGTGCTGACAAGGACGTTCACTTAGTATGTGACATTTGCATCTACATCTTGGGAGAGTCATCATTATCCAGGGAGGAAGAGTATTACCTTCCCATATGTCCTCTCTGTGGGGTTTCAAAAGCCTTGACAGTTCAACTGAAGCCACTGACGCCTGCGTCTTGTGTTCTCAGTATTGACGGTGGTGGGTCACGAGGGATCATTCCGCTTGAAAACCTCGAGATCTTGCAGGATAATCTTGGACCTGAGCTTCCACTATCAGATCCATATGATCGATTTGACGGTCGGATGCAGCTCTGGTGGTTTGATCGCTCTATAAAAGTTCATGCTTCGGATGGACGTCCAGTCCTGCAAAGCACTTTTGCAGGAACTGGCGAAAAAAGGTCCTAGCTCGGAAGAAACGTTTCTTGAGAGGCAAAAGAAAGATACCTAGATATTTATATCCCCTATCTTATAGGGCCGCCCGCTTGACCTCAAAATGCTTGTCCAGAAACAAAAACGTCTTTTGCGCCAACAACGCCCAAGCCCCAATCTTAGCCGTCAACCCTCCATCGGCGACATCCGTCGGCACCCAGACCTCCTTCTTGCTTGCCGGCACCTTTGTGAGCATCTCCTTAATCTTGAACGTGCTGTCATCCGCCGACGCATACATCTCGCTGCCTGCTCCCGGACCTGTGAGGAAGACAGGACATGTGATCCTGTCCAGGATCTTGCCGTCCTTCTTGTTCTCCAGCGAAAAATCCTTGAATCGTCGGAGCATGGCACTAGACTTTTCGACCCCCATGCTACCTTTCCCCAGGCTCATCTCCCACCCCGCCTGGAAGTTGCCGCGGCAGTGCACATCCGTAAACGTGTCTAGAACATTGTCCATAACCCAGCCGTTGTCCCAGAGCTTCATGAACGATTGGGGTGCACGCGTCAAGGACAGGTCCCACAAGCTGAAGAACGGATCGACCGCCACACACGCCTTGATCCGCGCATCCGTCGCCGCACGAAGAGCGAAGTATCCACCGGTCGCCGCACCTGCCACGGCGATTCTGTCCAGGTCCAGCTCCAAATCAGGCCTAGACTCCGCAAGGTTGGCGAAATAGTCCAATACATAGCCCGCGACCACCTCAAAATCCGGCCGGAGGGGAATCTTGGACTTCTTCAGAAGCATGCCCTGGCCCGGGCCTTCTAGGCAGAGCACGGCGTAGCCAAGCTGCGGGCCAGTATGTCCATACAAGAAGTAGAGCTCCTCCTTGGTCGCATCCGCCCCGCTGGCATACAGCATCACCGGCGTCTTGCCCGCGACCCTGGCCTCCGTGGGCGGCGTACACAGCCACCCCGTGAGCGTGACTCCATCCTCATACGGGATCTCGACGAACATCACCTCCCCATCCATCAGCCCAGCCGCGCGCTCAAAGTTCCGGATGGACCGCTCCGAAAAGGGGACCACGCGCGGCTCGTCATTAGGAAACATGTACGCGGCCGTGCGGAAGTAGTTGGACGCACGAAGGTAGGCGTTGCGCGCCGGCACACGGAACCCCGCGGCCGCCGCCTCGTCGCCGATGCGCTCGGCCCGCTCGCCTTGCTCCTTCCAGGCCGCGTGCCACGACTCGGGATCGTGCTTCTTGATCTTACCGACGGCTGACTTGAACTCGCCGACCTCGCAGCCGCCGCTCGAGGCGGCCCCGAGGATACGGGTCAGTTCGAAGTCGAACATGAAAGAGGGGGAGAAGGGGAACATAGTCATTGTGGTCTAGTAAAGGATGCAGGGCTTTGATGATTTGGTGCTTAGCGAGGTGTTGATGAGGGTCAGGGGAGAGGGAAGATGTTGGTATAGCACTTTGTTCTATTCACCGAGAATGTCAGAAGAGACATGACTTTGGGTGTCAAGTTCAAGCGCTACCCAGTCTACTCTATCGAGCTACGGTGGAATCCGTCGAGGCTGAGGTACCCTTAGCTCAGCCCCGAGTCGGGATAACTCGCAGACGCAATCGCAGAGTACCATTAGCCCCAATCCTCTGTTCAATGATTATGCAAGATTGGGCCCGAAACTGGTAGGGGTGTGTGCTCGGGACTTTTTGTTCGGGAATTCGTCATTCGGGACTTTTGAACGCCCGCACCATCCTTTGCTTCCCTCGAATCTCTTGACTCGCGATTCTGGTGGGGACAGAAAGACGGGGTTGTTTGTCTGTTACATACAAATGAGTCTTGAAAGTGAATCACGAACGAAAAGACGTATCAAGGCGAAACTCGCACAATGGTCTTTGCAACGCCATAATAGACTTCCTATTTAGGAATGTGATGCCTATTGAATGCCTAAGTGGTAAGGTATCTATGGAGGGACGGTAGTTAGTTAGTTAACTATTGAGAGCGGTCAGTTTGCTTATTGATTACAGTGCCAGAAAAAACTCTGGTCCATCCAGAACACAAAAAAAAAAGTGTGCAGCACTTTTTTTTGAGAGCTCAAAATCACATAAAACCTGTAATTACTTCACAACCACAGTGTATACAGACATTCTGAGTATGTAGAATGATATTTTATATAGAAATTTATTGAATCTGTAATTTTTGAACATATTGTTATGCAAATGATGTTGATATTGCAGTACTCAATGAGTTTTACATACAAAATACAGCAAAATCAACAAAATTCTCACATTTTGTCACTGTTTCATAGGGTGACCGTCGGGTCAGGTTGACCCGGCGGTTCCCTTGACCCGACCCGCACTCGGTTCGGGTCGGGCCAGAAATCTTGGCCGCCGGGTCGGGTTAGGGTCAAGGTCTTGACCCTAGCCTGACCCACAGGTTTCTGTGGGTCATGCATATATGCATAAGTCATATATATATGCATAAAGCATGCATATATGCATGAATTATGCATATATATAAGCATAAAGTCATGTGAGCAATAGTAATAAGTGATATAATTAGTGCATACTAGTCTGTTTAGGAAGTCTCTAACTCAATTTAACTTAGGGTGAATTAGTGTGGGTAACCAAACCCGACCAGACCCTAACCCGGCCCTAGTGTGGGTCGGGCTAGGGTCAGAAATTTTGGCCCTAACCCGACCCGACGGTCACCCTACTGTTTCATCACAAAAACACACAGTTTTGACAACTACACATGCAATTAATTGATCATACATCTAAAAATTATAGATTTAATAAATTTAGATATAATTCATCATTCTGTATACTCAGAATGTCGGTATACACTGTGGTTGTGAAGTAATTACTGTCACGGCTTGGATTGATACCTACGCCAGCGCCAAGCCAGCGCTAAGGCGTAGGGCTGAAAGTCTCTGCATCTAGATAAATAGTCTGCGCTCACATCTTTGTAGAAGATTGAGCGACCTCTTGTCAATGAAACAACCTGCCTGAACCTAGCCTGCCTTTACTATGCGTGCGCGCCTTAGCCATGCGTACGCGCCGTTACACTAGGTCGCTCCCTCAATTACATTGCTTTCGACGCAATCGACTTGTATTGAGTACGAAAAGCACATCAACGCGCCGAAAGCACAACTCGAATTAGCTACCGACAGCCATCTCAGCCCCAGACCCCCAGGTTTTTTTTCGCGAGATGTCGGGACGACATCTACGGAGGGGAGATCTAGGGTCCCAGGGTATCTAGGGTCCTAGGGTATCTAGGGCATGCCGACTGCAAGAGATGGCTAGATAAGGAAAGAGTAGAGCGAACAACGAGAGCTCTACTAGTTGACGACTCGACGCCAGCGAATGGGGAGCAAAGACTAGATACCTACGCCGTTGCCAATACGGGAGTTGAAGATCAGTCTACTTCGCCATTTCACGCCTTTCAAACGGACTTCATCTTGCGCCGCCTGCTTGCGCCAAAAAGAAAAATCGACCTTCCTTTGCTGCTTCCCTGCTTCGCCTGCAACCACTACCTTCGCTTTCGCCTTCGCCACGCCTTCTTCTCGCTGTGGTTCAGCACCACCTTCTCGAAACGCTTTCTCGTGGTCGACAGCTCCACTTAACATGCTGCCACGCCTTCCTCTGAGACCTCGCCGCAGTACGCCTGTTCAGCTGCTGTTTGCCCGTAACTACCGCCATTGTTGCTTCCTTGAGACGACACCCCCACTACGACTACGCCTACGCCTACAGCAGGGGAAAAGTAAGGAAACAGGACGCTAGATGTAGGGACTACATCTAGAGAAGGAGGACCTATTGTCACGGCTTGGATTGATACCTACGCCAGCGCCAAGCCAGCGCTAAGGCGTAGGGCTGAAAGTCTCTGCATCTAGATAAATAGCCCGCGCTCACATCTTTGTAGAAGATCGAGCGACCTCTTGTCAATGAAACGACCTGCCTGAACCTAGCCTGCCTTTACTATGCGTGCGCGCCTTAGCCATGCGTACGCGCCGTTACAATTACAGGTTTTATGTGATTTTGAGCTTTCAAAAAAAAGGTGTTGCATGTTAAATATAGTGTCTAAACTTGAGTACCTCAGGGAGTTAACAGCTGCTTAGTCAGCAGCTAAATAAAAGACTCACTAAACTGCATTTGTATAATTTAGTGAGATTCTCATAGCTTGCAGAGTTTGCATTGTGTGTTCTTACATACTTGCATGACTACTACCATATGCTTAGATATTTTTTTGACTCTTACTATTTATTATTGTACACTTTTTTTTGGGTGTTCTGGACAGACCAGAGTTTTTTCCAGCACTGTATGCTATTTTCCAAATTGCTCTTAGTTATTGTCTGCTGTACTGCTATGTTTAATACAAAAAAGGGGGATTAGGAGGCCGTAGCTGAATATGAGGGAGTAGATAGATTGTATTGGCTAACAACCAACTAAGGGTGATGTGGTCACGTTTACCGGACCGCAGACCTTGTAGCATGTACCCTAACCCAATAAAATATTAATATAGATACAAATGTTGCAAATATGTTCCCTGATGTATCTGGCCGGTCATCCTACGTCAAGTGCTTCCATCTACCCCGTGTCTAATCATGCCTCTGTCTTGGACTGCTTTTCCTTTTCCTCCATGGAGAACTTAGTGTCGAGCTCTTTTCTTAGGGGAACTTCCTTCTCCAAGAACACCAGCAGGAATCCCAGGCCCGCGAAAGCCAAACTCACATACCAAACCGCATTAAGCGCATCCACGTAAACGGACCGGACCTCCGTGACCGTGACGGGATCCGCGATGGAGTTGATAAAGATCTTAGTGGCATACTCGTACGCCCGCCCATTAGTGAGCTGGCTACGGATGGCGGTGTCGGTAATGCGTGGCGCCAGAACGTCGAACCGATTGTTGAAAACGGCCGTGGCAATGGTTGCGCCCCAGATAAAGCCATAAGTGCGCATGAAGGACCACGTCGCAGTGCACAGCGCCGTATCCTCTTCGGTAAGTGGGGCCTGGACCGCGGGGAGAAGAACCGGCAGCGCAAGACCCGTGCCCAACGCACTGAGAAGTTGGTAGCCCACCCACTGTCCTGTGTTGGAGTCGGCGTCGAGGAGGGTCAGGAGACCGAACCCGATGATCATCAGCGCGAGGCCCCCGTGCTGGAGGGGACGGTAGCGGCCGAATTTGGAGAGCAAGGTTCCGCCGGCGATAGCACCGGGGATCATGAACAAAATGGTCGGGAGAAGCTGGACACCGGAGCGGGAAGGTGTCGCGTTGAGCACCGCCTGGAAATACACAGGTAAGAAGTACATGACCGACACGCTGGAGAGCGTGTGCAGAAAGGTGACAGCGAACGCGGTTCCCGACGTACGGTTGGCAAATATGTGCAGCGGCATGGTCGGGTTGACACAGAAGCTCGAGGCCTCGTAGAACACAAAGACCGCGGAGCCCACGAACCCCAGCACCAGGGGGACGACGACGTGGTAAGATGACCACGCGTATTGCGTCCCGGCCCACGACAGGGCGATGAGGATCGAGACCATGGACAGGACAAAGAGCGCGTTGCCGATCCAGTCGAAGCGACGCAGGCGCTGCATGTAGTCGGGTGTCTTGTCGGACTTGACGCGGAGGAAGGCGAAGAGCATGATGCACGCCGCTCCGCCGATGGGGACGTTGAGGTAAAAGACCCACGGCCATGAAGAGTATTGCACGATGAGCCCCCCGAAGAGTGGTCCCAAGGCGGCGCCGACTCCCACGAGGCTGACAATCATGCCCAGGTATTTGCCTCGCTCGCGCAGAGGGAGAAGGTCGCAGATGATGATCTCGGTGAGGACGAGGATCCCGCCACTACCGATCCCTTGGAGGAGGCGGCCCGCGATGAGCGTTTCGATGTTCTTTGACCCTCCCGCGACGCCGCTGCCGATGGTGAACATGGCTGCGCTCGTGATCATGGGCCATCGGCGGCCGTAGATGTTGGCCATCTGTCCAATGAAGGGCTGGAAGGCCGTTCTAGGCCATTTTTAGTGAATATCAGATGCGCACGGGGAGGTGTTGTGCCTACTGGGTCAGATAGTAGCCATTGACAACCCAGACGTAGAGACTGGCACCTCCAAGATCGGCCGTGATGGTAGGCAGCGCCGTGGATGTGATGGTCGCCTCCAGCGAGGTCAGGAGACTGGTCAGGGCAAGGGCCATGATGATGGCGTAGAAGCCAAAGGACTTCTTTGTTGTTGTTGGCTTGGCCTCAGAGTCATCGGATGCCTGGTTTTGCTCATCAGCTGTGGTGGTATCTGCGGCGATATCACTCTGATGGCTCTTGCCTGCGTCTGGCTCCTTTGTCATGTTGGTGACTGGGTAATGTTGTCGCTGCGGTCCCGGCGTCTACAGCCATCTTCTGGAGCCTCACAGTTGACAAAGAAAACGACAAAAAATGAAAAGGGAAAAGGGGAGAATGAGATACTGTTAATCTACAGGCTATGGCACTTGAGTAGACTAGGAGATGCAAAATGTGAAGAGGTGAGATAGATTGATTGAGTACTAGGTGGAAGAAGTTAAGATACATATACCGTCACCCGGAACTCGGGTGTTTGCTGTCCCGGCTTTGTTGAAATATATCGTTACGATATGGCTACCTAGGTAGTCCCGAAGGCGCTGTACCATGGTACTGTAAAGCCAGCACCTTTGGGGGATAGGTAGACCGCAGGATTGGGATCCCTGCAACCCTGCAGCCTAAACGTCTGCAAGGGGGAAGCAACGGTGCATACAATATGACTTAGCCTCTTCCTTATAGTGTGTTCGGGTAATCACTTGCTGGCGTTCGTGCGGGAAGGAGTTGGTATCAGTCACCCAGTGACAACGGAGCACCTCCAAGAAATCTTCCACATCCAACATAATGGTTTGTCCGTTTTGCTCACATCCAAGCGATGCTCTTGTGCCAGGGGTCCAACAATAAACTGATCCATACCTTGTTAGCACTGCTCAGTGCTCGTCGATCCTAGCTAGTGGCTCACTCTCCATTTTCCTGACCAGCAATCAGCATAGGCGCGTTCATGGTCCTGTCATTGGACCTCACCGTAAAGTGGCGCAAGGTCTCCACCATTCTCCTCTCTCACGATGTAATCCTATCCCGGCGGAGATTCAGCATCCAGAATCTGATGGTCGCTCTGAGGCAGAGACACCAGTGTTGTGCTTGGTGGACAACGCGAGAGCACGTAAGCTGACCGAAAGCTGAGAGGGCAATATGAAGATGTGGGGCCATAGGGATGACTTGCAGCGGGGTATTTGTGTTCGGGGGATCGCTCGGATAAAAACTTACTATAACGTTAGGTAGTGGTGACCAGAGCCTTGTAGCCAGAGCCTCGTACCTTAAGTTAGTCAGACTTGCTGTTCATGTCAGCTCCCCAAGAATACTACTGTTCCTTCCTACAGTAGCCTTTGGCCCCCAGTGGCCGGGTTCTTGACTCGGAGTTGGCCAGTACATATACGGGAACAAGATGTAAGCTAATACATGCAATAATCTGGCAAAGCAGAGTACTAAGATGAGCACGCCTCCAATCCCTCTCAGATCAAACAATAATGGGGGTGAAAAGAATTCCGTGAGAAGCACTACCCGGGCTTAAAGGCCAGGATATTCCTGCGACCCGGGTCTGTTTCAAAACTGGGGACTTAGGTCTGTGAGTCTGTGATTATTGTACCTGCAATAATCACAATTCCGGAAATACCTGATTAGTTCAAATTCATTTCCACTTTTACCTCTTCTTCACCTCTTTGGTCGATGGAGAACTGGAGTCTCGGACGGACATGGCCTCCACAGATGCATCGGATCTTAATCGTGTCGCCAAGACAAAACGGCAACACACAGCAACCTGTGAAAGATGCAGAGGCCAGAAACTGCGATGTATACGAACACCACAGGGATGCGAAAGATGTCAAAAGACAGGGGCAATATGCATCGTAGACCCCAATGTTCGAATGGGCCGCCCTAAACACGGTGACACTGGCAAGGAACGACGCGAGCGACCAGAGAAAACAACCAGCCCGCGGGAGTCTCGATCGATATCACAGTCAGCACTCTCGGCCACCGTTGAGTGGGCGTCAGAAACCAACGACAACATGTGGTTTAGATACGATCCTGATGAGACGCGGGATCTGGCCCAAGGCCCAGATCTCTTTGACCTTGATCTGCACAACGCCGCCCTTGGCGATGACCACGTGCACAGTACTTCTGCATCCGCATCTGACGACTGGTTCGACGCCGGTGGCTTCGATCAAGCATTCCCTCAAGCTCCCAGCACTAACGCAACAAGCTACTCCGCAGAGCCTTCGCCCTTCATTTCGATCGACCCCCCAACCTTGACCACGGGGGGCGAGAAACGAAACAGCCAAGGCGTGTCCGGGGCCAACACCCCATCCACGGCCCTGCAGGGACTTATCGAGAGAATGACGTCTCTCAATCTTGATCTCCATCAACAGTCCATCATCGCGGGCCAAATCGTAGGCGACTATGGGAATATCGAGCCTGGTCTGATGGAACCCCCGCACAAAGACAACCGTCTATCTTTTGCCGTGGACTCCATGACCCAAGGACTCCAAACCTTTCACGGCCTCCTTCTCGAGATCATAGGCATGTACCTAAACCTGCTGCCGCTTCGCTTCCACCTCGACGGCACCCAGACCTTCGAGGCTGTCCTCAAGGAGACGCGCCGCAAGGCTTACCTCGCCATGTCGCACTCGCGGCTACCGTTCGATGTTCTTCTGGAAAACATAGATTGCGAGCGGTCGACGTCGTTCAGTCCGCTGTTCCAGGCGTTTATCAACTACCGCCAGGGGGTGAGCGAGACGCGGAGATTCGATGGGGCGACGGGCAAGACGCAGGAGATCTCGCTGCCAAGGTCCGGGTATGATATATCGTTAGATATTATTGAGAATCCGGGACATGATACCAGGGTGATTCTCATGCTGCAGAAGGGTCTATATGGGGAGGGGGAGACGAACAAGGTCCTGGACATGTACTTTAGGCTGCTGGGGGATGTTTGTCGGATGTCGGGACAGCCGTTGAAGGATATCTCGCTCTTTTCGATGGAGGATATTAACCATGTGGTCCAGCTTGGTCAAGGTAAGTTTTTTTCGTCCTCTCGTAATGTTTCGTACTGACCTCTCTTAGGCCCCGTTTTGCCTTCTAGCTGGCCAGGAACATTGCCAGGCCGCATCGACAACATCATCGCTGAACTCCCCAAGGCGGTTTCTCTCAAGGAGATCACCGGCCGGTCGTGGACCTACCAGCAACTCAGTGCAGAGGTCAACCGCATCTCATCGGCACTCCTTGATGCGGGTGTCACCAAGGGCTCTGTTGTTGCTGTCTTTCAAGAGGCGTCGGCGCGCCTCGTCTTCTCACTCCTAGCCATTCTCCGAATCGGCGCCATCTACGCGCCACTGGACGTCAACATTCCTGCCGAAAGACTGCAAGTCATTGTCGCCGACTGCAAGCCTGCAGCAGTCCTGGTCAACACGACGACCGTCACAAAAACTGGCGACCTAGCTCTTCCGTCCTCCGTCGCTGTCCTGGATGTTTCCAATCTGCCTAACGGAGGACACACTCATGCGGTCAACGTCACAGCCAGCGACCCGGCTGCCATCCTCTTCACCAGCGGCACCTCGGGGGTGCCCAAGGGCGTTGTCCTTTCCCACAGCAACTTCCGCAACCACGTCGAGGCCTTGACCGTCACTCACGGTTTTGGCTCCGAGACCGTCCTCCAGCAGAGTTCAGTCGGGTTTGACATGTCGTTGAATCAAATCTTCATCGCCCTCGCTAACGGCGGGACCCTCGTCATCGTTCCTGAGTCGCTTCGCAAGGACTTTACCGCCGTTGCTCAAATCCTCCTCGATCACGAGATCACTTACACCAGCGCCACCCCGTCCGAGTACCTCGCGTGGCTTCGTCACGGTGCAGACAGTCTCTTCCAGTCCAAGTCGTGGAGGTTTGCCACTGCCGGTGGCGAGCAGTTCTCTGCCGAGCTGGTGCAGGCGTTCCGACAACTCACGAACCGCTTTGAGCACTCGTTCCGTATCTTTAACGCTTATGGCCCGACCGAGTGTTCCCTGTCTTCCAACGAACTCGAGGTCATTCTCGAGAGCCAGCACATTACGGCTGGGAGAGCCCTTCCCAACTATGCCATCTACATCGTCGATGAAGACTTGAACCCTCGACCGATTGGGTTCCCTGGCGAGATCTACATTGCCGGTGCAGGTGTTGCCATTGGGTACCTGAACAACCCCGAGGAGACTGAGCGCAAGTTCCTCAGGACTTCCTTCGCTGACAAGACGTACCGCACCGGAGACAAGGGCATGCTCCGCGCCGACGGCACCCTCGAGATCCTCGGCCGCATTGACGGCGACACGCAGGTAAAACTCCGCGGCCTTCGCGTCGAACTCCAAGACATCGAGCAGTCCATCCTCACTGCCGCCAACGGACAAGTCAGCGAAGTCGTCGTCACCCCTCGCGGCAACCCAACCATCCTCGTCGCCCACGCCGTCCTATCATCAATCGCCCCAACAAACACCCAACAGTTCCTTCAGACCCTCGCTGCATCCCTGCCCCTCCCACAGTACATGCGCCCGGCCGCCATCTTCGCCATCGATCGCATCCCCCTGACCACCTCGGGTAAGACCGACCGCAAGACCCTGCAAACCCTCCACCTCCCCTCTGGCTCTCCACGGGAGGGCAAGCCCTCCCTGACCTCAACGGAGCGCAAGCTCGCCCAGATCTGGGAATTTGTCCTGCCCGCCCAGACTCGAGGCTTGCACACCCTCACTCCAGCCTCCGACTTCTTCCAAGTCGGCGGCAACTCGATGCTGCTCATCGAGCTGCGCAACTCCGTGCGCCGCGAATTCGATGTCACCCTCCCGCTGCTGCGCCTCTTTGAGCATAGCACCCTCTCCGGGATGGCCTCGGCCATCCATTCCGCCTCCGGCTCGGAGAAACCTTCCTCGATTGACTGGGCCTCCGAAGTCGCCATCCCCTCCTCCCTGCTCACCACCCAACCCTCCCCACCATCGACCAAACCCCTTCACCACCCTCCGCAGACCGTCCTCCTCACCGGTGCTACCGGCTTCCTAGGGCAGCACCTCCTCCGGTCCCTTACCAGCAACTCCAACATCACCAAGATCCACTGCCTCGCTGTCCGCGACCCGTCCAAACTCGCCTCCTTCACTCACTCCGAAAAGGTCGTCCTCCACACAGGCGACCTTTCGCTCCCCTATCTCGGCCTCTCCCCCGCCGCATTCGCCGCTCTCTCCGCCTCGGCGGACGCAATCATTCACAACGGCGCCGACGTCTCCTTTTTGAAGACGTATGAGTCCCTGCGCGCCGCCAACGTCGGCGCTACCAAGGCGCTAGTTGAGATGGCGCTGCCGAGGAAGGTGCCGGTGCATTTTGTTTCAACCGGCACGGTCGGGAAGCTTGTGGGTGGTAATTCTCTCGCGCCAGAATCGCTGGCGGGGTTTCCACCGTCTGAGGGGTTCAAGGATGGGTATGCGGCTAGCAAGTGGGTGAGCGAAGTCTTGTTGGAGAGGGTGGGAAGGGAGGTGGGGCTGCCGGTGGTGATTCATCGCCCGTCCAGCATCACGGGTGATGGGGCAGGCGAGGGGGATGTTGTCGCGAACGTGCTCCGGTATGCGAACCTACTAAAGGCGGTGCCGGAGTCGAGGGGGTGGAGCGGGTTTGTGGACTTGATTTCGGTGGAGGAGGTTGTCAAGGGGGTGGCCGGGTCGGTGATCGAGAAGGGGGCGGAAGGGATAGAGTTTGTGCATCATTCCGGGGGGAAGGTGATTCCAGCGGGCGAGATCGGGGAGATGCTGAAGAGGGATGGGAAGGGGGAGTGGGAGGTGTTGAGTATGCAGGAGTGGGTGGATCAGGCGGTGGAGAAGGGAATGAATCCTCTGGTTGGGGAGTTTTTGAAGTCGGCGGCTCGGGGGCAGGGGCTGCAGATTGGGCAGAGGCTCTTGTAATGGATGGGATAAAACAGTGATAGCTGAAGAGGGTGGTCTGTATTGGTAGATTCGTTACTGTGTGTTCTTTCCTTGAGTCATCAACTAGCGTGTTAGATAGATTAGTCCCGGGTCGGCCCGGTTCCGTTCACGGCCCGGGCGATCACCAGGCACCCCACGCAAGCTTGTTAGATAAGCTACTCCATGGTCTATGGACATCGTGGGTTGAAAAGAAGGTAGTTATTTGCAGCAAGTTGTCTAGGTACTGACTCATACCACAGTTCAGGAATTGACACTAAAGTGCTGCTCACTGCACAGATGATGTGTTCCGGCTGCCTTGCAGAACAACTCATACCTGCATTACCCTGCTTCTCGCATCCTGCTTGTTCCTTACTAAATAGCACTCAAAAACCTTCCAATCATAACTGAGCTAAATTTAAATTAGCCCAGGGTGGGCGCCTCATAACTTATGCAGCAGTCTTAATTCGGAACAGGGTAAAACGACAGTAAGTCGTGGCAGGAAACTCAACCATGACCAAGATAGCGGGATGCTCAGGCGATCATCATGATATTTGATATGATATATCTCTTAACGAAGCTCACAATTGTATGTTGAGATACCCTTTGAGCTTCCGAGACTAAGATGAGTTGTTTGCTGATCGCATTTGAGAACCGAGGTCAAAAGCGGCGGGTTAGGTAAGCATGGGGTTATACTGGAAACGGCGGCAGCCTAAACCGGAGGGGGATTTCCCGGCCACGACATTACATGTAAAGTGCAGTCTTCTGAGATAAAAGCTCTGAGTCTGTGATACTGAATTTAGAGATCTCCATTGGGTTACCAATAACAGACGTGTCAACTCCAGATCTAGGACCTGATGGTATTACTGAAGTTGGTGGAACCCAGGAAGGTGTGAACAAAGAGTCTTCGGCAGCCAAAGCGTTATTAGCCTTGATCGCCTCTTCGAGTCAACGTGTCAACCAACGTACGGTTGCCCAGATCCCCGAGCTTGACAATAGGGTAGGGGTCATGAATGCCTGACACGAATATGTTGTTTGGGTTGACCTCGGTATGTACTCCGTTTAGATCATGGAAAGTCGCCAAAGCTTCTAGAACAGACTTTGCGACGATTTTGGATGCTTTGAGCCTGACCGGAATGGGCCGGAAGGAGGTGCCATAGAGCAGTGTCCATCCACTCGAAGACCATGCACTGAGGCTGAGGCGCAGACTCTTCGATACCGTGACTCTGCTTGTGGCCAATAAGATCTCTCATTGCGCGAATGTAGGGTGACCGAGCAATACTCTCAACTGGGTAGCAGGCACGCTCTCGGTTGTATGGGACTTTGAGCTTTTCGACAGGCTCGTGCTTGACGACAAATCTGTACTCCGGTTAGCGGAGTGCCGTTGAATCAACAGCAATGCAAATGGAATATCGCCGTACACCGTAGACGGTAGATCAGCAGAGTCATTCTGCGTGAACTGAGATCTAGGCACGATCTTGGCCTGGAAGACCGTAGCATCTTTGAGGAGCCTTACCCTTTGGCTTCTTGAACACCGGCTCGGTCGTCTGCGATGAAGGGAGTCTAGGCAGACTCTCTTGGGAGTAGGACGGAGTCGATTGACTATCATCTTGCTCCACCGACTCCGCGTTTGACTGCTGCGAGAGGGGCTCCACGAGGAAGACTTCCGGATCGGGTAGCTGGTCTACAGCGGCATAGATTCTCTTGAGGTGAATTGGGACGAATGTGTCGTAGATATTCCTCGTGAACTTGTAGGCAATCCATTTATCTTTCCCGTCTTGACTAATGATGCTGAAATGGTGGATGAGATGGCGGTAGAATGATGTATCTTTGCCGTCAATCAGAGCATAATGGCCGTAGATCTTTACAGCTTGATGATCGTGTGAGACTGAGAAGGCAAGGATTTCTCGATGAAGTTTGTCTTGACGGGACACCGCTCTGTATAGTTCGACAACAGCGTTCACTGCAACACTGGCACTGTGCGCGTTCTGCCGGTCAGCAATGTTGAGTGCTTCGTTGCCGCATTTCACCTCCGAGGTTAGGAACGGAAAATACATTTCATCCGTAGCCACAAGACGAGATGTGTCTTGCCAGTCGCCGACAAATGGTTTGAGCTTCTTGAGCTGGTTGTGTGTGAATGCAGTTGATTTGAGTCCAACGGAGAAGTCAGGTTGCGGGCGGGGCCCCTTGACAAGAGGAATGGATTTGATCCAGCCTTCATCCACATTTTCGATCAGGTGCTTGAGGTGCGTGGCTCCGCGAACGAAGAGGATCTCAGCGCTAGGAACAAGTAGTGGAGACAAATCCCGAATGACCCTGGCCTCGTTCCTGTTCCGAACTCTCTGGCAGATCCTTCTAAACAGAACATCATTGAAAAGAGAATCTTGAGGGACTTTCTGCTCTATATCCAGCAAAGTCTGGCATAGGATCTTAGATGCATCTGTGGCGACTACCTCGTCATCATCATCCATGTAGATGCCTGCAGACGCAAGTATCTGCTCGTAGCGCCGATTCTTCACAGCAGGATTTTTCCCTTCTCTGAGAGAAACGCCACTGATATCTGATTGCTTATTACTGAGAGATGGAGTTGACCTTTTTCGCGTGAGTGGTTGACTCATGTTGCTGTCTTCTTCGAAATATCCCTGAGGCCAGTTTCCTTCTTGGACCCAATGGTGCAGATGGGCGTTGCTATTGCTGGTTCCGCTAACAGCTTCCTGGCTTAACGTGTCCTGAGCAGGACAGCTTGCGGGAGAGAGTCGTGGCCGCTTTCCACCAAGCTCATCCTTGTCTGGAGGGAATGGACGCTCGGCTTCTACAGCCTCGGTCTTGTAATTTGGACCGGGTTCGTGGCTTCGTTTCCGCTTTCGATTAGAATATGAGGATATGACAGAGCTCGATGAATCTTGTGGAGCCTTTGGCCTGCGTTAGCATTGGTAGCTGAATGCAAATGAACTGTAGAACATGCCTCTTTATCAGGACCAGTGCTCGTAGGAGAGAGAAGTTGATGCACTTGCTCTTGGCTCTCCAGTTGTCGATGCAGACGTAGTTTCTCTTGCAGACGTGCGCTTTTGCGAATGGGCGTGAGGGACTGCTTTCGCTCGATACCGCGGGGTCGCGCTGCTATAGAGTGTCAGCAGAAGGAGGCTTCGGCTCTACCGCGGTCATTTTACCTTGGTCTTTCAATGGCTTTAGCGTCGAAGATTGCCGCCCGTATCTTTTAACGTCCCACCTTGGTCGCGAAGGCGCCATATCGATTGGAAATGAAAGAAAGGGAGCCACGATGGTTTATTGCAGATGGACAGAGGTGATGTGTCGCGGTAAACGCCGCTAACGGGGCCGTTACAACAGCCTCTTGATTTGCTCCACTGGCGAGATCAGCGGCAAAGTCGATCACAAGAGGGACGGGAAGGGCAACTTGTCCGCACCTGTGGAAAGGTATGACTCATTTCAGCGACAGGTGCAACAGACCCGTATGACTCGTTACCGTCCACTAAGGTATCTCTCGAGACGCTTCCCCTAACCCCTGCGTCCACGCCTCGCTCCGAGGGAGCGGGATCAGAGATCACCAGGGATACAGGGGCTTTAATTTAGGAAGTAAGACGCACCCTCTAGAGCCAAGGATTGGGTGACCGAAGAGGGACGTCAAATCATCATTTCAACATCTATAAGGGATATACAGAAAGCTCAGACCCGACCATACTTTTTGAAAGCAGAAAACAAATTCAAGCATGAAGCCCTCATCTCTTTCAAAGAGTCAAACACACTACCTCACAACTTCTCAGCTCAGACCCTACCACCTCACTCTTTCTTCCCCCTTTCTTTCAATACCACCCTCTCATCAGCCATCAACTCACTCTCCACCACACAGATCCTCACAAACATCAGCATGATCAGCAATGCAATGTCTGCACACATAAACTGAAATCAAAACACAGTCTGATAGCTTCTTCTTAGCCTCAGCTTCATCATCACTGTCTGCATTATGTCTGCAAACATGAGCAGGACTGTGATGCTGAGATACAACAGACTGTTGATGAGTGTGTTGGTGAGGCCCTGCTGATTGTGCAGTATGCTGATGCTGATGAAGATGTTGATGACATTGAAGATGATGTTGATGCTGACGGTGGCGCCGAGCATGGCGGGCAGGACGTAGGCCCAGTAGGAGCCAATTCTGGCACTTGACTCTATAACAAGTGACAGTAATAATGTGGGCACCTTCCCCTATCTTGAAAGTCATAAAAACCTTAGAACGCGAAAATAGCCACTGTCATGGCAATAATCACGATGAGAACATTCTTCCACCCCTTCCAATACATAGCGTTATCAGCTCTCATGGATTCCATAGGAAAATAGTTATAGAAAAAGATATTCTTAATTACATAATCAATCAACCGCCGAAAAGTCGGACCGTCCCTACGGTTTTATCGATTGCACGAAGAAACCCCACCAAGTTACAGTGTCTCTAATCAAATACCATGGCTTCAGAAGAGATACCTGAACGGCCCAAAGCTGAAGGCCAGGAGGGTGAAGGAAGTGCACCAAGTAAGGGTGCACTGAAGAAAGCACAAAAAGAGAAAGAAAAGGCAGAGAAAGCTGCGAAACGGAAAGAGCAGGAACAACAAGAGCGTGCCAAGGCTGAAGCCAACGACACCGCGAAAGAGCTCTACGGCGCTTTACCAAAAGACCTAGCTTCCGCAGGCCCAGCGCCTTGTGACATCAATGAACTCACTTCCGTGGCGCGTGGCGGCGTGTTTACGATCAGAGCGCGTGTTCATAACGCAAGGGTCCAGTCAGCGAAGCTCGCATTCCTCGTTCTACGTCAGAGGACGGAGACTATCCAGGCCGTTGTCGCCGAGGGCGGCGGCCAGGGCGTCTCGAGACAGATGGTGAAATGGGCCGGAGGGATCAACGCTGAATCCATCGTCCGAGTCACCGGTGTCGTTAAACATCCAAAGGATCCGGTTCACTCGACCACTCTCAGCAATTTCGAGATTCACATCGAACGTATCTATATGGTTTCTGAAGCTGCCCAACAGTTACCGATGCAGGTCAAGGATGCAATGAGAGCTCCTCCAGAAGCTGGCAATCAGGAAGAAGGGCAAATTGATGCTGAAGGGACGCCTATTGTGACCCTGAACACTAGGTTAAACAATCGTATCTTGGATTTGAGGACGCCAAGCAACCAGGCCATTTTTGCCATCAACAGCGGAGTATGCGAATTGTTTTCTAGATATATGCGACAGCATGGATCTGTACAAATACAAACGCCCAAGATACTTGGTACCGCCACTGAAGGTGGCAGTAACGTCTTCACAGTCGGTTATTTCGAGACGAAGGCTTTTCTCGCTCAAAGTCCGCAGCTACATAAGCAAATGTGCATTGCCGGAGATATGAAGAATGTATTCGAGGTTGCACCGGTCTTCCGGGCCGAAAACAGCAATACACACAGGCATATGACGGAGGTGAGAAATTGCCTTCAAGATTTCACTGTATCAGATGCTAACGCGTGCTCAGTTTACGGGCCTTGATTTTGAGATGGAGTTCGAGAGCCACTACCATGAAGTCCTTGACTTTGCAGAAGATTTGATTGTTTACATGATCAAGGGATTGCAAAAGGAGTATGGCAAGGAGATCGCCGTAATACAACGAGAATACCCCACAGCGGGCGACTTCAAGCTGCCCGAGGACGGCAAGGCCTTACGATTATTGTTTGCAGAAGGCGTCAAGCTGTTGACCGAAGCTGGTGTTGAGCAATCAGAATTTGAGGATCTATCCACAGCCAACGAGAAACAACTGGGCAAACTGATCAGAGAGAAACACGGCACCGACTTTTACGTTTTGGACAAATTCCCTCTGGCCGCTCGACCCTTCTACACGATGCCTTGTCCCGACAACCCCAAACTATCCAACTCTTACGACTTCTTCATGCGTGGCGAGGAAATTATGTCTGGAGCACAACGTGTACACGATGTTCATCTTCTGGCGGAGCGCATGAGAACCAATGACCCGCCTCTCGACCCGGACGCGGATGGGTTCAAGGACTATGTGAATGCCTTCCGTTACGGCTGCCCGCCGCACGCTGGCGGGGGTATGGGGCTCAACCGGATCACTCAGTTCTTCTTGGGCTTATCCAACATCAGGATGGCTACTCCATTCCCTCGCGATCCGCAGCGACTGCGGCCTTAGACACTTTGCTGATACCGGACGCTGCGGGTAAATCCTGTGGCCAATAAGACTGGGCGTTTGGGCGGCACCATCTGCTGTAGACATCTAGACGTTTGAGCGTGGCCAGAATGCTGATCAAAAGTCGTCTTCTCAATGAATGTTCAGCACATGTAGTGTAGTAAGGGGCTTAAGTAAAACTGATCATATTACGGGATCCGTGATTCAATGGCGTTCACGTCAACTCTATGTACCTCGACACTGCCGCTGAATTCGTACCTTCACTTTTATAATATTCTCACTTCCACACGCCCCGTCGCACTTTGACACTAACAATCGACAATGGGTAAGAAAAGGAAAAATGCTACAACATCATCAGAAAGAAGCTACTATCCCAAGCGCCAACGCACGTCCTATCACGAAGGCGACGAAGACGAGACCTCAAGCCCATCAACCACTCAGCCACGCGTAGACCCAACCTACGGCCAACGGGGAGCTTTCCCCGGCCTCGACGATGATACCGACGAGCTCTTCTACGGCCCCGCCAGCGACGGGCTCGAATACCTCAAGATGGTCCGGTAAGACAGATCCCTCCCCCAACGCCCTTCCAGACCCGCAAGCTAAAACGCTCTCCTTCCCACTTTAAAGACCCCAACCCAGACATGACATCTCCAGCTGATCGCTCCCGCCGGCCACCCATCTTAGATCCGAAGCCCGCGGCGTGCCCACCCTTCTAGTCGCGCCCAAACCCCCACCCCCCCAGCCCGACGAAGCCGCGCCGCGCCACCACCCCGCCGCCGCCCTCGACGCATCGCGCGGCTACTATGCCGACGGCGCCTACACCGCCGCGCCCACTCTCGGCCCGGCTCGCCCCACCCCCCACGCCGCCGCCGCGGCGGGCCAGTCCGCCGTCGACCTCGACCCACAAGACGCTTACTACGCTCGCCTCCGCCTGCGCTTCTCGCTCCTGCGCGCCACGCTGCGCTGCACGCCGCCGGCGGAGCGGATCGCGGCGCTGGACGACGAGCACCCGATTTCGCTGCCGGGCGGGTCGAAGCGGGCGTTCGCGACGTGGTGCAGGCTGCTGGCGAGCACGGAGCCTGTGCCGGCGCAGCTGGCGAGTTTGGATCAGGGAAGTGTACTGAGGCTGTTGGGGGTGGTGACGAAGGAGTTGAAGCGCGGGAGGGGGGTCGGGAGGAGGGG